>Ga0073934_10000215_pt1 | contig 174141 bp, 137 predicted proteins | sample LarsenN4metaG_FD_76834 | JGI IMG/M metagenome (GOLD analysis project Ga0073934, IMG submission 76834) | Hot spring sediment bacterial and archeal communities from British Columbia, Canada, to study Microbial Dark Matter (Phase II) - Larsen... ... | reverse complement strand
TCGCTTAATGGGTCGATTTATTGAATCTTCCGATGTTTGGCTAAGAGTAGACGGCTATGCTGACGGATCTCAGTTAAATACAAGTGTACAAGGGTGGATTCATCTAAGTGCATTTGGCGGTATTGAGCCCTGCGCCAGTGGATCAATCAACGATTTACCTGAGCTTGACTCTCAGGGAAATGTTACTTCGATACCAACCCCAACTCTCCAACCAACTGACTTATCTACTCCGATTTCAACTGCTACAGCCACGCCGACACCGATTATTGTTACACCGCCGCCGAATCCGGCGTGCACCGAAGCGGTTACAGGTCAACCGGTGAAATTGCGTTCCGCGCCAACAACTCTAAGTATCGCCATTTTGAATGTAGATACCTACACGCCGATTACCATCTATTGGAATTCTCAGGGAGAAACGATCAATGATAGCCCTGTGTGGCTGTATACCTTGATCAATTATGGAGCACCCGCACAGCAATATCTCGGATGGATACACAGTACACTTGTTGACTTTCGCACTTGCCCATCAATTCCTGAAGCAACATTAACTCCTACGGTCACTTACACGCCTTCAAATACCCCGACAGCATCAAACACACCTTTGCCAACTGCAACGTCTACACCCACCAATACGCCACCGCCCGATTATTCCAGTCAATTCCTGTTACCTATGATAGGCACCGCCTCAAATCCGCCACGCTTAAGCAATTGCTTAATACCCGGTTATTATGATATTCCATCAAGAGATATTAATCCTCGTGGTATAACAGGTGGCAGCTTTGCAGTGCAAACACCTGCGCGTGCGACAATACAAATTGTAGACCGAATTGGGCGTATACCAGCACCAGGAATTTTTTTATCAATTCGCGTCGATCTACAAGATGTACCTCAAGTAATTCGGCAACGTATGGCAACCCTGAACACTACATTTGGAAATATACCTCTCACGGCTGAGGGTTCATTACAAATAGCATATTCTCACCTAACAATAAATAGTATTCCAACTGACATTGAACCTGTTGATATACGCAGTCAAATACTCGTACTCGAACAAGATGTCAAGCCCGCAGGAACCATTATAGGATTTAGTGGTGATACAGGTAACACCAATGGAGCACATCTAGATATTGCTGTTTATTACATTCCTGACTATCCCGATGTCGGCAATGCCTTCGAATTTGAGCGATGGGCAGATCCCACCTTTATAGATTATAGGCACAATGCGGAAGCATTCTGGAGCATCTATCAAGTTGCGCCTCAAGGTCGACCAACAGTAGACATCGGGACACCCATAGTTGTTGATCCCTTGGTGCTATGGCCCATCCTGCAAGAAGGCACATCCTGTGCATTTGGCAATTGATTACTTGATAAGAAGTCCATACACACCTGAAAGAGGGCTCATATGAAATCATTTGTGTCTTGGTGCGCCGCTTTAACTTCGGCATTCACGATAAGTTTTATCAGTGAAGCACAGGAAAGCCTAAGCGACCTTTTTTTCAATAGTAACTGTACGGCACCCTGTTTTCTAGGGATCATGCCAAGGCAAACGACCCAACAAGAGCTTGAAACCATCTTAACGAACAACCAAATCGCCTATACAAGGGAAATCTTAACACCATCTGGAAGCATAGTCAGTTATTCGTTTAATCCTGTGGGAGTTTCTCCACTAATATGGGATATGTCCGGCTCAGTGGTCATCTTATATGGGGGTGTATATCTTGAGGAGATAACAATAAGTTTAGTTAATGTGACTGTGTCTGATGTAATTAACGCATTTGGTGTACCAAGTGTGATAGGAAACAGTGGGGTAGAAGTCACTGCTTATGTTTACCTAGATGCAGGGCTAGCTTTTTTTGTTGACAATGCCTCAGGGGCAGTCACTTTCGTTAAAATCGTAAGTGCAGGTGTAAATGGGTTAATTCAAGAGTATACTGTATTGCGTCCGTGTGAAAGTAGCACTGAAATCTGTCAACCTTCTATACCAAATACTCCGACCCCTGTGTCTACACCAATCCTCAACACAGTCATCATCTCGGATGACGACCCAATCCCTTCCCCCCTCACCCTCAGCGAAGAAACGCGCGCATGGTACAACTACACTCTCAGCTTGAGCGCCCCCCTTACAGGCAGCGAATCGGTCATGGTGGAGTTGGGTTATTACCCGCCCACACCAAGCAATTACGCGCATGTGCAAACCAAACCCAGTACCATGAGTACGTGGTCAACCGCGCAAACACTCGTTTTTGACGCAAATCATACCGAATACGAAGTTCGCATTCGCGCGCGCGATGACAGCACGAATCTCACCGGGGCAGTCGGACGGCTGAGCCACCGCATCACGGCGAGTAACGTCGCGGGCTATGCGGTCAACAACGTCGATTCAGGCGGCACACGGCTCACGGGATCGCCGTTCAGCGGCGGGAATGACGCATCGGCAGCGACGGACTCGCGGAATGTGCTGGTGTTCACCGTGGTGGATAACGATTGACGGAAACCCGCCCGTTTTTGATTCCGCCTGTTATACTGTTGCTAAATACTGCTGATTTTCTTGGCGAAGGATTTAGCGATGGCAGTTCCCCAAATTAAAGCGAAGAAAACGGACAACGGGGCGCGCGTCAGCGGCGCGCATGAACCGCATGAACGGAATCCCGGCATCGCGCTCGACTTGGGATGGGTGAAAAGTTCGCGCGTCAACTTGAGCGCCACCGAACGCCGCACCGCCACTATGACAAATCGACGTTCTGTAAAGAAGGATTGGCAAGCGGCGTGGCTGCTGCGGGCGATCACGTGCATTGATTTGACGACGTTAAGCGGCGATGACACGCCCGGAAATGTGCAGCGGTTGTGCGCCAAAGCGCGCAATCCGGTGCGGACGGACATCTTAGAGGCGCTTGGCGCAGCGGATTTGGGCATCACGACAGGCGCGGTGTGCGTGTATCACAACCGTGTCGCGGATGCCGTGCGTTTTCTCGAAGGCTCGAACATTCCGGTTGCGGCAGTTTCGACAGGCTTTCCGGCGGGTTTAAGCCCGTTCAAATTGCGAGTCGAAGAAATCCGCGAATCGGTGGCGGCGGGCGCGAAAGAGATCGACATTGTGATTTCGCGTGAACATGCGCTGAACGGGAATTGGGATCGGCTGTACGACGAAGTGCGCCAGTTCCGCGAAGCGTGCGGGGACGCGCACATGAAAAGTATTCTGGCGACAGGCGAACTGGGTACGCTGCGAAACGTGTACATGGCAAGTTTGGTGTGCATGATGGCAGGCAGCGATTTCATCAAGACTTCGACGGGCAAAGAACCTGTCAACGCCACGTTGGAGGTGAGCTTGATCATGTGCCGCGCGATTCGGGCGTATCAAGAACGCACAGGGTATAAAGTGGGATTCAAACCAGCGGGCGGGATTCGCACAGCAAAACAAGCGCTCAATTTTCAAGTGCTGATGAAAGAAGAATTGGGCGATGCGTGGCTGTTCCCCGATTTATTCCGGTTGGGGGCGAGTTCGCTGCTCACGGACATTGAGCGCCAGCTCTCGCATCATGTGACGGGGCGGTACGCAGCGGAGTACCACATGCCGATGGGGTGATACGTTTTTGCGAAAACGAAACGTAGGGGCACGGCACGGACGGAACGCGATGCCGAGCATCGACAGTTCCGCGTGCCCCTACGTTAGTATGATTTATTAAAATGACGTGACGACGCGCTCAACCCCCGGCACGCTGGCAACCGCAGAAACCACCTCCTGTTCGCTTGTTCCTTCGGGAAGCTGGCCCGTGAGAATCACCACGCCATAACGCGCGTTGACCTGTACACCTTCGGGCACTTTTGTTCCCGCATCCAAGCGCAGGGTTTCTTCATCATACAGCTTGTCGAATTGAATGCTGTTCACGCCGCGCACTTCGAGCGCGCGTTCCTGTAAATAGCGCGCGCTGATTGGGCTTTTGACGTGTCCGCTTAATGTGACGTGACCATCGGTGACGGTGACGCGCACATGCGGGCGGTCAGCCGCCAGCGGGGGATAATGTACCATGATCTCTTGAATGTCGCTGGCAATATCGACATCGGGACGCGCGGTTTGCGCTTGAGTGTCAGCCATCACAATACCTCGAAAGCAACGTAGGAAAAAATGATCAATAAGCCGCAGGGCGAAACGTGCGAACCGTATCTGTGTATTGTCCATATCCGCGCGTCAATTGCCAAGTGCATTTTGTCGGTTTCAAGCTGTGTGTTGAGTCTGTCGAGTCGAAATTTTGGTTTGGGATTAGAATAGACACTCGGTAAACCGTTTACTATGTTACGAAGGATCACCTGAAATGTCATTTATGCACCGGCGCGCGGGACGAGCTGCGGTTTTGATTCTGCTGCTTTTGGTTTCATTTTTGCTCATCTCTGCCGCATCAGCACAGGAATTGACTCCGAATACCGGCTCCAGCGCGTCTGGCGGCGGGGAGTCTGGAAGCGGCGGCGCGGCACAGCAAGACGATACGCTGCAAGAATCTGTTGAAGAACACACCGGAACGCTGGACGACGATAACGAAATATACACGTATCCGGTCACGTTGACACAAGGGCAGACGATTCTTGTGACAGCAGAAGCGACCAGCGGAAACTTGGATACCGTCGTCACGCTGTACGCACCCGGCGGCGAAATTGCTGCCAACAATGATGATCGCAGCGGCGGAACATATGATTCCGCAATGGCGCACACCGCCGAAGAAAGTGGTATCTACACTGTTGAGCTGACGCGCTATGATGGTTCATCCAGCGGTGATTTCCTACTGACGATCACAGTGGGGGATGAAAGCCTGTTCGATGTGCTGGCGGAACTCACGAACGTAGATTTGAGCGGCGAAACGCTGACCCGCGACACGGCACATTTTCGCATTCACTACACGCTCGAAGGCAGTGACAGCGTGACGCAAAACTATGTCGAAGCTGTGGCGCAAGCTGTTGAAGAAGTGTACCAGATTATGATTGTGGATATGGGGTGGCCCGCTCCGCCAAGCGATGAAGGTCAGCACGGCGGCAGCGTCCATTATGACATTTACCTGATCGATTTGATCGGTGGCGGCGAAGATGCGTTAGGTATCACCACGCCGCTGTCGATTGTGGGCGATAACCCGAATTCACCAGAAGAAGAAGAATACGCCGCGACGAGCTACATTTCGGTTGATAATGACTTTGATGATACGGGCGAAGACCCCATCTCGTTGATGCGAACGACAGTGGCGCATGAATTTCATCACGCTGTGCAGTTTGGCTACGATGTAAACGACTCACACAATTGGGTGTATGAGGCGACAGCATCTTGGATTGAAACCGTGGTGACACCCGCTGATGAGGACGCGACAGGGTATGTTGAGTATGCCTACCAGTACCCTGAACTGTGCTTCGGCACGATAGACGATCCTGAACAAGGATCGCTGCAATATGGGGAGTGGACATTCCTACAATTTATGGCGGATGCTTACGGCATGTCCAGCATTCAGGCGTACTGGCGGAATATCGGCAAGTTTGAAGGCTTTGAAGCATTGGAACAAACCCTTGCCAGCTATGGCAGCAACGTCCCCGAAAGCATTGGGTTATACCGCACGAAAAACCTTGCACGTGAATATCGCTTCGCGCCCGCATTCAACGCGACGGTGTGGCTGGAAGAAACGATCACAGATGTGGGGCGCTGGACGTTCACAGGGGAGGGTGTGCAGGAATTGGGCGCGAACTACTTCAAGGTCGAACTGGACGCGGGGACGTACTACGCGGGATTAACGAATGACAGCGGCAAACTCGAAATTTGGGCAATTGGCGTAGACAGCGAACGAGTGACGACGATCCCGTTAGGGCGCGGCGGCAGCTTTGATACCACGCCATACAGCAGCATGTATTTGATGGTGTTCAACCCAAACTACGACGACGATTTGACCGACTGTGAGTACTACGACTACGACATCGACGTGACGACGAGCAAGGGTGATCTCGCGCCCACCGGAGCAACGTGGTCAGCGGAATGGTACGAGTCGCTGGACTAACGCGAGAAATGCACTTTTGAAATGCACCTCCCCCGACGAAACGAGTTTCGCACCCCCTCCGCTATCGCTTGAGGGCAGGTCACATTTAATAATGGGTTCGATTGTAGGGCGGAGGCCCGCCTCCGCCGTGTTTGAACAAACGGACGACGCACGCGAAACTTGTTTCGCCCTTCTCTGTGGTGAATCTTTCTTTTTCTTTTCTCTATCTCTACGGCTCGTAGCAGTCCCGTGTGCTGAACGCGGGACACGACCACTCCAGCGGCGTGACCAGCACATCGACCCGATTCGCAGGCACGACGTAAAACTGCTCCCACGTTCCTTCTGCGACCCATCCGCGCCGACCATTCGCCGTTTCCACGCGCCACCAATTGTAATGTCCATTACACGCGGGACCCGATAACACGATCACGTTGTTCCCGCTGTACAACTGCACTTCGATCCCCGTGCTGACCGCTGGAAATGCCCGCAAATTAAGCCGATCAATCCCATCTGCGACGGCTGCGCTCATGCCGACACGCAAACGCGGCGCGGGGGTATTCTGGCAGTTGATGGGCTGGCGGGCAAAACTAACAGATACAGAATAGACACTAGCGGAAACGGCTAGAATAAGCACAATCAAGCCAAAAATGCGATTCATAGGATGACTTTCCTATCGGGCAGATGATATTGCGTGATTTTGCGACGTGATACCCCCATTGTATCTGTGTGCATTGGTTTTGAGCGAGCGCGCCTGCCGCGCGTTCGATCAACGGCTGACCTACGCCTCATCCACGCGCATGGTAGTTTCAAAGGATAGATAGAGATGCGCTTCTCTAACGAAGCTGAAGCAGTAACATATATCTTCCGGTCCCTGCGAAAACTGCGCGGGCATGAACGGGGATATGACGAACTGACGCGCGATGTTGCGCCAACGGTTGAACTTTTACGCACGCTCGACTTGACTGCCGCACCGCGTGAATATGCTGTCGTTACGGGCAGCAAAGGCAAGGGATCGACCACCGTTATCACGGCGAAACTACTGCAATCGCTCGGTCATACGGTTGGCATGATCACCAGCCCGCACTTGGTGAGCTATCGTGAGCGCATCCGCGTGAATGGGCGCGCGATTCCTGAAGCCGACTTTTTGCGGATTCTCGATGATATCGCGCCGGAAATTGACCGCATCGAAGCCGGCTTGACTGCTGAACGCTACTTCAGCCCACAGGGGATTTTTTTGGCGGTGGCGCTGCGCTGGTTCGATGAGCAGAATGTGAACGCGGCGGTGCTGGAAGTTGGGCGCGGCGGGCGGTTTGACGACATCGCCGTTGTGCCGAACAAGTTGAGCTTGTTCACGCCGATCATGTTGGAACATCCGCAGCAGTTGGGACCCACCGTCGCGCGCATCGCATGGCACAAAGCGGGGATCATCAAGCAGTACAGCTATGCCTACAGTGTGCCACAGCCCACGGAAGTGCTGGAAGTGCTGCAAGCGGAAGCGGACGCTCAAAATGCCGAATTCGCGTGGATTGCGCCGATGGACATGGGGCAGTTTGTCGAAAACACCCCGCACGGGATACGGATGGAATTGGGACGCTATGGCTTGCTGGAAATTTCGCTCATGGGTAAGTATCAAATCGCTAATGCGACTCTTGCCGTACAGGGCGCGGGGAATATGCATGGACGGTTAAGCGGTGTTTCCCACGCCTCACCGGAATACATAAATGCGATTCGCACAGGGTTAGCGACGGTGATATGGCCGGGTCGCTTGCAGAAATTACAGGACGCGCCCGCCGTCTACGTTGATGGCGCGATCAACGCGGAATCGGCGCGTTCGCTTGCCGAGAGTCTGCAAGGGCGGCTGACTGATCCCGTGATCGCAATCATCGCCGTGCCGGAGGACAAAGATTATGACGGGGTGTACAAAGAGATTGGCATCATCAGCGAAGCTGTGGTTTTGACTGAAACCGCGCGTAATATCATCCTGCATTTCCCGGATCAAGACATGGCGATCAACGCGGCGCGGCGCTACAACGACGATGTGACGTATGCGCCCAATCTCGCGGCGGCGGTGGATATTGCCATTCAGCGCGTGGGCAAAACCGGTACGCTCTTGATCGTCGGCACACAGTCGATTGTCGCGGATGCGATTCAACTGTGGGGCTTAAGCTACGAGGTCATCTAGTAGGGGCGGCTGGCGAGCCGCCCGCCATGTGTTCCGAAATCATTCGTAGGGGCGGTTCGCAAACCGCCCGCTTAGGAGTTTCACATGAGCCAATCCGTCAACTTTGACCGCGCTGTCGAATACTACGATCAAACACGCGGATTCCCGCCGGGGGTCGAACAAAACATCCCTGATTTGTTCATCCGCGCCGGATCGCTCACGCCGACCAGCCGCGTACTCGAAATAGGCATTGGCACTGGAAGAATCGCGCTGCCGCTGGCATCGCATGTGGGCGCATATTACGGCATCGACATTTCCAGCGGCATGATGGGTAAGCTCATCGACAAACGCGCAAACGAGCCGATCTATCCCGTGCAAGGGGACGCATCCAAGCTCCCGTTCGCGGATGCCAGTTTCGACGCGGTGACTGCCGTACATGTCTTTCATTTGATCCCCGCGTGGCGCGACGTGCTGACCGAACTCAAGCGCGTGTTGAAGCCGAATGCGCCGCTGCTGCACGGCTGGAATGGTCGCGTGATGGAAAACCGCATGATGAAGTTGTGGAACGACTTCACCGGACGCGGACATGAAATCGAGGGCGCGATCCCGATAGAGAAACGCGAGTCGTTTTTGCTTGATAATGGCTGGACGCTGCTCGGTGATGAACAGATTCATTACTTCACCATCGAGCAAACCCCGCGCGAATTTTTAGAGAATGTGCGTGAACGGCGCTGGTCACACTGCTGGCGCATGAGCGACGACGAGATCGCCAGAGGTTTAGAGATCGTTGAAGCGTTCGCGCGAGACAATTACGCCAGCATGGATGAACTCATCCGCATTGAAGCAAATTTTCACGTACAAGCCTATCTGCCAGCACCGTAAACCATGCACATTCTCCACGTTACGCCGTATTACGCGCCCGCTTACGCCTTCGGGGGAGTGGTGCGCGCCGTCGAAGGCATGGCGCGCGCACTCGTCCGGCGCGGACACACCCTCACAGTGCTGACCACCGACGCGCTGACACGCGATTCGCGCATCGACACGCCCGACGAAATCCGTGATGATGTGCGGGTGATCCGCGCGCGAAATATCGTGCCACAGCTTCGCGCCGCCAATCTCTCGACACCGTTCGACATGGGGGACATGGCGCGTGAATTACTGCCCTCTGTCAGCGTAATCCACTGTCACGAATTCCGCACGCTCGAAAATATGCTCGTCCTGTCGCAAGCGGGATCGATTCCCGCCGTGCTGTCGCCGCATGGCACGCTGACCTATACCACCGGACGCAGCGAATTGAAGTCGGTGTGGGATCGCATTCTCAGTCCGCGTTATGCAGGCAAGTTTCGCGCGGTGATCGGCTTGACGCAGACCGAAATGGACGAATCACGTGCGTATTGGCGAACCATCACCCAGACGCATCGGACGCAGTTTTTCGTCGTGCCCAACGGCGTGAACGTTGAGGAATTCGCGGCGCTGCCGGATGTGTCGATGCGATCCACATTTCGCGCGCGCTGGAACTTGGGCGATGCGGTTGTGTGCCTGTTCATGGGGCGTTTGCACGCTCGCAAAGGCATCGACGTGCTAATCGAAGCATTCAAACAAGCGAATGTGCCGAATACGCGCTTGGTGATCGCCGGACCGGATGAAGGGATGCTCGAAACCCTTCATCCGCTGCTTGATGATCGCATCGTGATAACGGGTTTTCTCAATGGCGCGGATCGGCTGGCTGCGCTGGCGGCGGCGGATGTGTTCGCCTTGCCCGCTACAGGCGAAGGCTTGAGCATGGCATCGCTTGAGGCGATGGCGGCGGGCTTGCCCGTCATCCTGTCGCCGGGATGTAATTTACCGGAAGCGGAAACTTACGGCGCGGGGATTATCCGCGAAGCGAGGCGCGATGAATGGGCGGCGGGGTTGATCGATCTGCTGACCGATGCGCCAACGCGCGCCCGCATGAGCGCCAACGCGCGCGCGCTCGTCAGCGAACGCTTCACATGGGATCATGCGGCGGAACGGCTCGAAGCAGTCTATCAGGCTGTGATAGGATAGAAACGTTTTGAAATTCGTCACGGAAGGCACGTTGTAAATGGAAATCACGCCGGAACTATTGGCGAGTGCGGGACTGATCTTCGCGCTGCGCGTGCTGAACAATGCCATTGGTACGGTGCGCTTGGTGCTGCTGGCACGGCAGGAAAAACTGCTCACATCGATCATGGGTTTTTTTGAGGCGCTCATTTTTGCGATCACCATCACGGGCGTGGTGACAGACTTGAGCAATATTGTCAATTTATCGGCATATTGTCTCGGCTTTTCAGTTGGGAGCTATGTCGGATTAGCCATCGAAGCCCGACTGATCACCAGCTTTACCATCATCAATGTGTTTGCCAATAAAGGCGGGCATGAACTCGCCATCGCGCTGCGCGAACAGGGCTTCGGCGTGACGGAAATGCTCGGTCAGGGACACAGCGGGGAAGTCACGATGCTGCGAAGCATGGTCAACCAACGCGATACATCGCGCTTTGTGCAAATCGTGGAATCGCTCAACAAAGATGCGTTTGTCGCGCTTGAACCCGCGCGCTCGGTACAGGGTGGGTATCTGCGCCGCCCGCGCAACAGCATTCAGTAATTCTGCAAATGAGCGCGCCATTTTCCGGCACAGAAGCCAAACGCGCCGCCCGTAACGCCAGCGCCCTTGCGATTGCTCGCATCTTGAGCAGCGGCGCGCTCTTGATCTGGCAGTTGATTTTGGGACGGCTGCTCGGTGATGCCAACTTTGGCATATACGGCACGATTGGCGCGTTGTATGCCATCGGCGCAACCATCACCGCCTTTGGCATGAGCGCGATCCTCATCCGCGATGTAGCGCGGCGCGCTGACCAAGCCAACGACTATTTTGCTGCGTCGCTGACGCTGCAAACCGGACTCGCCCTTATCGCGTATGTCGCGGTCACGCTTGGCGGATCGGCGCTTGGATACGATGACACGATCCGCGCGCTGGCATCCGTCGCGGCGATTAGCCTATTTGTCGATATGTTCGGCAACATCGCCTATGACCTGCTGCTGGCGCACGAGCGCATGGTCACGGCTTCGCTGATCGATGTTGTCCATATCGCGGCGCGCATCAGCTTGGCAGCAGTCGCTCTGGCGCTTGGCTACGGCTTGATCGGCATCTATGTCGTGACAATTCTCACCGGGATCGGACGCGCTGCGGCGATGTGGCTGTTCTTGAGACGAATCGGCGTGAAACCCCGTTTCCCTGTGCAGTGGAGCATCGCCCGCCCGCTGTTCTTGAACGGCTTGCCGCTGGCGATCAGCGCGTTCATCAACAACACCTATTCTCAGGTGGATAAGTTGATGACAACCAGTATCCTCACACCCGCCGATACCGGACACCTCAACGCGGCGTTTGTGATCCTGTTCGGCATGATCGAAGTTTTAAGCACGACGGTCATCATCGCCGTCTACCCGATGATGTCGCGCGCCTACCAGCCGGATCAGCCGAACGGTGGTGCGTCGTTCCGCTTTATGGTCGAAAAACTCTCTTTCTTCACGCTCTTGATGGTGCTGCCGATGGCGATGGTGATGAGCAGTTTTGCCGCGCCGATCACCGTGCCGCTGTTTGGGGATGATTTCTTGCCGACAGCGGACGTGCTGCGCGTGTTGATCTGGTACGCGCTGGTCACGATGGTCGTCAACATCTTCGCGCAGGGGATGATGGTCATGAACCGCCAGCGCCGCTTTGTGGTGATCCGTTCATCCGGTTTGGTACTCAAACTCGCGCTCAATTTGATCCTGCTTCCGCGCATTGGCGTGATCGGTGCGGCGGCTGCATCCGTGCTTGCCGAAATCATCGTGCTAACGCTCGTCGGGCGCGATTATCGACTTGGTCAAACGGTGCGCGCCATGCTCCCGCGCTTCGCCCGCTTGATCGGTGTGGTGGCGGTGTCGCTGGCGGGGATGTGGGCGCTCGGTTCGCTGCATCCGATTTTGGGGATGATCGGCGGGATTGTCTTCTATGGGGGCGGGGTACTGCTTGCGCGCGTGCTGGGGGATGATGACTTGGATTTGCTCTATCGCCTTGCGTCTGCTGTGCCGGGGGGATCGATCATTTTGCGCTTCTGGCGGCGCGATGTGGCGCTGAATTGGTAGAGAAACACAGATTTTCTATCGAGGCGGAAATTGTCTTTCTTGCGCCCTCATCCCCGTGATCTCGTTCGCTAATGGCGCTGTACGCTCCCCTCTCCGTTAACGGAGAGGGGCAGGGGGTGAGGGCAAAGAAAGCGGTTTGCGAACGCAGCACTCAACATAGGGTGCTAATTGATACGTATTTGGGGTGAGGTTTCTTTTCCACCATGTTCCGATGGATCATCCTTCTGTGCATCACACTCACGGCGATGGGCGCGGCGCTGATCGGCGTGGTGCGCGCCCAACCCCTTGACGAATCCGCCGTGCGCGCTGTGTTCGATGCGCCGCCTGATTGTCCCGCGCCGTGCTGGCAGGGGATTCGCGTCGGGATGACGAGCGCCGACGAAGCGTATTCGCTGCTGTTTGCCCACGACTGGATCACCGACCTCTATCGCGACGATCAGCGGATTGTGTGGCGGTGGAGCGGCGCGCAGCCCACGCTGATCGATGCATCAAGTTACGGATTGATCAGCGTAGAACGCGGCACAGTGATTCAACTGCGTGTGCAAACCCACGCCCGCTTTGGCGACGTGTGGATCACTTACGCCGCGCCCAACGATGCCCTGCTGGTGCGTCCGCTCCGCGCGGCTTACCAGATCGTGCGCTATGACTCGCTGGAAGCTCAAGTCATCAGTACGCTGGACTGCCCCGCTTATCCGCGTGATCTGTGGTATTCGACAACCAGTTTGGGCTTAGGCGAACTGTGGATCACCGAAGAACTCAATGCCGCCGCCTTCGATGTGTATGAGGATGCCGGATGGTGGCGTTATCTGCATGTATGCCGCCCGCCGCGCGCGCGCGGACGATAGCGCGGAAACCCATTCTGCCTATACTGAATCTTACATTTGCGATTGAAAAAGATAGGATGGATCGTGCGTTATCTGATTTTGATCGTTATCGTGTTCGGGTTATCCGCTTGCGCTCAAGCGCCGCAGCCGCCGACTCCGACACCCACGCCTGAACCTGTTACCCGCACATTTGATGATGGTATTGTCATGGTGCAAGTCCCGGCGGGGTGTTTTCAAATGGGAAGCGACGACGGAGAAGAAAACGAACGCCCGGCCCATGAGCAGTGTTTTGAGTCGCCGTTCTGGATTGACCGAACAGAAGTGACACAGGGCGATTTTGACCGTCTCGGTGGCTTTAAATCCGATCCTGAAAATGCGCCGCAGGCAGATCATCCTGTGTTTCGCATCAACTGGTTTGAAGCGCGTGATTTTTGTGCGCTGCGCGGCGCGCGGCTTCCCACCGAAGCCGAATGGGAATATGCTGCGCGGGGTTCGCAAAACTTTCTCTACCCGTGGGGAAACGACTACGACGAATCGCGCTTTGCTTCGGCAAACAATCAGCGCACTTCAACGAGCGCCGTTGATTTGTATCCGCAGGGCGCGTCGTGGGTGGGGGCGCTGGGCATGATCGGCAATGTCGCGGAATGGACGAGTTCGCTTGACATGCCTTACCCTTATGTCGCAGACGACGGGCGCGAAGATTTGACTGTTGAAGCGGATCGTGTCCAGCGCGGTGGCGATCAGGGGTATTACACACCAAACTATTTCTCCACGACTCGCCGCGACGCACGTACCCCCTTTAGCATCCTCGATGGGGGAGGCTTTCGCTGCGCCCACGAATTGTGATCAAATAGCAATATATTCGCACAATAAAAGAGGTGTCCACAAAATCGCAAAAACGGTCATATCTGGACACACCTCCCCTTGAGCCAAATCACCCGTAGGGGCGGCTCGTGAGCCGCCCGCCATCCCCTTCAATCCGCCGTTTCTTCTTCTTTGCCTTCGCCCGCTCCTTGCAAGCGGCGATAGGTCGCTTGCAGCAGCAGCGCGTCGGCTACATGGAAAGGTTCGGGCGCTTCTACTCCCACTGTGCCTTCTACGCCAAAATCAATGAACGCTTGCAGCAGTTCACGGTAGCGAATATCCGCTTCGTTCAATGGAACGTGCAGCTTTTCACCCTTCGTTGTGTATTCGATTCCACTCATGTGAAAGTGCATCTTCTTCATGCCCTCATCACCGAGCTTCTCACGGCACAACTTAAGCGCGGCGGCGAACTCGTCATAGCTGTTGAACGATCCATCCCCGCGCCGCGCATGTAAATGCGCCCAGTCTATCGCGGGAAGCACGCCGGGCACGTCGTGGCTCAACTGCACACATTCTTCCAGCGTGCCAAACATGGCGACTTTGCCCATCGTTTCTGGTCGCAAATACACATCTACGCCTTCTTCGCGTAGGATTCCGGTCAGTTCGAGCATCTTTTCTTTAGCGCGTTCATACACCACTTCCGGCGGCTGGTTGTGATAGCTGCCGGGATGAAACACAATATCTTTCGCACCGGCCAACCAGCCTTTGCGCGCCGCCGTGAGCAGGCGTTCATCACTTTTCGCCATCAGTTCACTCGTTTGGCTGTTCAAGTTGATAAAGTATGGCGCGTGGACGCTCAAGCTGATGCCAGCGGCTTCGCTCGTCTTCTTGATGTCGGCGCATGTTTCATCGGTCACGCGGACGCTTTGCGTCCATGCGATCTCTAGGTGCTGTAAGCCGAGCAGCAGAGTATGGCGAATGGCGTTGGATGTGCCACCGGGTTTGGGCGTGGTCGATGGCGCTCCAACCGTGCCGAAGCGGAGTTTGTCTACGAACGTGTTGTCATTCACGGTGATGTCTCATTCTCTTTCACGGGATGCTTTTTGTACACCTGTTTCATTGTAGAAGCGTACAGGAGAATCGGCAATTTTGCATCGCGTTTGTTTGAGGTAAACTTAAGCACGTTTTGTCAAACGAGCTGCGTTAAGAATACGTGTCCACAAGGCTGTATAGGTAAGTACGCTGGGCATCTCGAAACTGGTTTCGCCCTGCCCCCGCGCATTGAGGGAGTTCCATATCTATGGCTGCAAAAACAAAAACTGCGGCAGCAACCACCAACACATCAGGCATTAGCAAAGAGCTTCTGCTCGATTGGTACTATCAAATCGTCCTCATCCGCCAGTTCGAGCAGCGCTGCGATGAGCTGTATAAAGAACACCGCATCACGGGGGTGTACTTGCATCTATACAGCGGACATGAAGCTGTAGGCGTGGGTTCGCTGGCGGCGCTTGGCAAAGATGACCATGTGATTACGGCATACCGCGATCACGGGATCGCATTGGCGCGCGGCGTGGATGCTCGCCCGCTGATGGCAGAGATGATGGGCAAGCGCACGGGGGTGAGCGGCGGCAAAGGGGGTTCGATGCACCTTGCCAGCCGTGAACACAACTTCTGGGGCGGTTATGCGATTGTCGGCGGGCATCTGCCGCTGGCGACGGGCATCGGTTTGAAGGTTAAGTACATGGAAGAACAAAACGTCGTCCTATGCTTTATCGGGGACGGCGCGACGAATAACGGCTATTTCCACGAGGCGCTGAACATGAGCGCCATCTGGGATTTGCCGGTCATTTGGTTGATTGAAAACAACCTTGTGGGCATGGGGACACGCATCGAAGATTCCAGCGGTCAGCCGGAACTGCACAAACGCGCCGTCGCCTATGGGATGCACGATGCGGGGCGCGTCGATGGTCAGGATGTGGTGAAGGTGTATCAAGCAGTGCGCGAAGCCGCCGACTATGCTAAGAAGCAGGGTCCGGTTTTGATGGAAGCGATGACGTATCGTTACATGGGACATGGCGTAAGCGACAAGCAGTACAACACCCGCGAAGACCTGCTGAACGAACTTAAAGATTGGCAGGATGAGCGCGACCCGATCAACGTCTTGCGGGGATACATCCTTAGCGGGAACAGCGACGCGAAACAGGAGTTGGTCGATTTGGAGCAGAAAGCCAACGCGGTTGTCGAAGACGCGATCAAGTTTGCAGACGAAAGCCCGATCCCGACCTATGAAGATTTGATCAACAACATCTATGTCGGCTATTCGCCTCTCAAGTAGTGCTGGAACGTGGAGTATTGTGACTGATGGCTGAACGTAACGTATCCATGCGCGACGCGCTCCGCGACGCGCTGCGCGAAGAAATGCTGCGCGATGAGCGCGTGTTCATCATGGGCGAAGAAGTTGGGCGTTGGCAGGGGACACACCGTGTAACGCGCGGATTCTATGAAGAATTTGGCGCGAAACGGGTACGCGACACCCCGATCAGCGAGATGGCAATTGCGGGGGCGGCAGTTGGAGCGGCGATGGCAGGCTTGCGTCCCGTTGCCGAACTGATGACGATCAATTTTGCGTTTTTGTCGCTCGACGCGATGGTGAATCACGCGGCGAAAATTCACTATATGTTCAACGGGCAGTTCACCGTGCCGCTGGTGTTTCGCGCCGCAAGCGGGTGGGGTAATCAAGCGACGGCAACACACTCGCACACGCCTGAACCGATTTTCGCGCACTTTCCCGGCATGTATGTCGCTGTGCCATCGAACGCACGCGATGCAAAAGGGATGTTGAAGGCTTCGATCCGCGATGAGAATCCGGTGCTGTTCAGCGAATGTATCGCGCTGTACCCGAAGCCGTCGCCTGTGCCGGATGATCCCGATTTCGTCCTGCCGATTGGCAAGAGCGATATTAAACGCGAAGGCAGCGACGTGACGATTGTCAGCTTTGCGCGCGGCGTAGAATGGTCGCTGGAAGCGGCGAAAATCCTTGAGAAAGAAGATGGCATCCACGCGGAAGTTGTCGATTTGCGCTGGCTGCGCCCGCTTGACCTTGCGCCTGTGTTCGAGAGTTTCAAAAAGACCAACCGCTGTGTCGTGGTTGAAGAATCACTGCCGCTGTACAGTGTGGGCAGCGAAATTGCGGCGCAGTTGCAAGAGGCGGCGTTCGATTACATGGACGCGCCCGTGAAGCGCGTCAGCGCGATGGATGTGCCGCTGCCGTATGCGAAAGAGATCGAGTTAATGGCGCTGCCTAACGCTCAAAAAGTTGTCGATGCAGTGCGGGAGATTGTGTAAATGGCTAACAGCGCGATCATCATGCCCGATCTGGGATCGGGAACGACAGAAGGCACGCTCGTCAATTGGTTGAAACAAGTGGGAGATACCATCAAGCTTGGTGATGTGATCGCGGAAGTCGAAAGCGACAAAGCGACCATCGAAGTCCCCGCGAACGTGGCAGGGACGATCACGCAGTTGATCGGAAATCCCGGCGACACGCTGCAAGTTGGCGGCGTGATTGGTTATGTGGGTGAAGCAAGTGAAGTATCGAGCGGAAAAGGCACCGCTGCGGCGGCTGCCGCACCCGCATCTGCTCCGGCTGCATCTGCGCCCCAACCCGTCGCTGCTGTAAGCACGGCGACGAAACCCATCGAAACCGCCGCCAATGGCTCATCCAATGGGACAGGTTCGGAACTTGAAGGCGCGCCGGGCGGGGTGAAAGCATCTCCTGTTGCACGGCGCTTGGCTTCTGAAAAAGGCATCGATCTGCGTCAGGTCAAGGGCAGTGGGCCGGGCGGACGCATCGTGAAAGAAGATGTGGAAACGTTCAAACCATCGACTGCGCTTGCGGCGGCAAGTGCGGTGAGCGCGCCCGGAGTTGGCGCTCCGAATTATGGCACGCCCCCCACTGAAGACGTGGAAGTCATCGAAGTGACGCGGCTGCGCCAAACGATTGCCCGCCGCATGGTCGAAAGCAAGCAGCAGTTCCCACACTTCTACGTGACGACACAAGTCGATGTGACCGCGCTGCTTGAACTGCGTAAGCAGTTAAACGCAACGCTGGACGAAGACAGCAAAATCAGCGTCAATGACTTAGTGGTGAAGGCGACGGCGATCTCGCTGAAGAAATTCCCCAACCTGAATTCGCATTTCTACGGCGACAAGATCATCCGCCACAAGCGGATCAATATCGGGATCGCGGTGGCGCTCCCTGATGGCGGCTTGATGAATGTGGTCGCTAAAGACGCGGATAAGACCGCACTGGGCACGCTGGCGCTGCAAAACAAAGAAATGATCGCCCGCGCGCGTGACCGTAAAGTGCGTCCTGATGATGTGCAGGGCAGCACATTCACGGTGAGTAATCTCGGCGCGTATGATGTGGAACACTTCGCGGCGATCATCAACCCGCCAGAAGCAGGGATTTTGGCGGTGGGGTCGGCGCAAAAAGTGCCGATTGTCAAAGAGGACGGATCGATTGGCGTAGGCAACCGGATGCGCGTGACTGTGAGCGTCGATCATCGCGTGAGCGATGGCGCGGAAGCGGCGCAGTTCCTACAGTGGTTCAAGAAGGTCATTGAAAACCCGATGGCACTCTTAATTTAGAATCGTCTGCGCGGGTTGAATATGCATAAATAGAAGGGGTGCATATTACATGCGCCCTTTTTCATTATTAATTGTTTTAGGAGTGTTGTGAAATTTTTATGAAAAAGGCGATAAAACGTGACCTTAACGGAGTCGAATGCGTTATATCTTTACACTCACTGTTGAGGGTCTATGAACTCATTATTTGCCGCATTTCATGAACGCGGGTGCATCATTGAACAATTTGAACGAAACACGCACGGCACCGTTCGCCGCATCGACGGCGCGTCACAACAGCACAGCCAACCCAGCCATGCCAGAATCACCCAAGGCAGCAGCATCTTATATTGAATCGCTGCGGGCAATTATCACAGAGATTCCGCGCACTGTGCGTATTGTCGGGATCGGGCTGCTGATCACGGTGGTAGTGTTGGCGGGGCTGCCCACGCTCTACTTGGTCACCGGAACGCGCGCCTTTCTCGATGCGGGGCTGCTGCTGGCGGCAGGCGTAATTGTCGCCGTGCCGCTGCTCATCCTGTTCGTGGTGATGCCGCTGAATCGCAGCATCAGCGCGGGACAAGCCAAGCTCAATACCCAGTCGGATCAATTGGGTGCTTTGGCGGCTTCGGTGATGATAGAACGCGAGCAGTTACGTTTGGAACGCGCTACCACGCGCGGCTTGTTCGAGCGTAACCGCGATGCCATCGTGCTGCTGACACTGGATGGTCAGCATATTGATGTGAACGAAGCGGCGTGCGAACTGCTCGGCTACAGGTATGAAGAATTGATTAGGATGAATGCTAAAACGGTGGTCGCGCCGGAAGAATATCCGCAGAGCCAAAACATCTTGGCGGGACTGCTGCAAGGGAAGCAGTTTGCGCCTTATGAGCGCACTTTTATTCATAAAGACGGTACACGTATTCCTGTTGAGATCAACATTAGCCTGATCTACGATGATCACGGCAGACCGATGCATATTCAAAGTATTTCGCGCGATATCCGTGACCGCAAACAGTTTGAGCAGAAGCAGTTCGCGCTGGCGGTGGAACGCGAAAAAGTGTCGATGCTGACAAAATTGGCACGACTGACGGAACGGGAAATCCGCAGCCCGCTGTCGCTCATCAACATGAATTTGCATTGGCTGGCGAACCCTGATACCGATCCCCGCCGCACCGAGCGTCTGAAAAATCTCGAACACGAAATCACACGGCTGAACGGTGTGCTAGAAAATTTAGGGATTATCGCGCAGTTGGAAAACGAACCTGTGGCGGTACGCGATTCGGTCAACTGGAATGCGCTGGTCGAACTCGCACAGACACGCCTTGGAGAACGCTTCACGCATTCTGGGCTGTGCCTTTCGTGTGACTTGATGCCCGATCTCCCAACTGTTGAAGGTGATTCGCGGGTGCTGTCACATGCACTGATCAACTTGATGGAATATGCCACAGAATATGCCGACACAGGGACATGCGTCCATGTGCGAACCTATGTCACTCCGGGAGGAAGCGGGGTTTCGCGGGCGGTAGAAGTGGACCTTCAATTGACGAGCGCACAGGCAGCAACCGCACATGAGCAGTTATTCGACACACTGACCACGCGCAAAGCGGTGCTCCAAACTAACGCCTATGACGGCGACAGCAAAGGCAGCTTGCGGCTGATAGTAGCGCGAAAAATCTTGCAATCGCAGCGCGGGAGCATTCGCGTGGATGTGCGGGGCAACAACTCGCTCATCTTCAAGCTGACGATGCCGAGTGCGTAAAGCGCGGGAACAAAATCAGCTAGTGATGCGTCATACTCACGACAGCATTAGACTGCTTGATTGAGGTGACTCATCTATGGATATGCAAACATTCATACGACTGCTGGCGGCGCTGCTGGCTGGCTTTTTGCTTTACGTTGGGATTGAAGATTCCACGACGACTCCGGGCGTAATGCCCGATCCGAATAACCCCACATTCGAGAGCTTGACCGTGATCAATTCGGTTGAAGCGCGTGTTCTTGAATCCTTCCCCGTGCAAGTACATTTGAATGTCACCGGGTATCAACCCGATGGATGCGACTATCCTGTGAATGTTCGTCAGGCGCAGAATGGCAGCACGATTAGCGTGACGATTTACCGCGATTTACCGCTTGCTGCCGCGTGCCCGATGATGATCGTAGACTATCAAGCGACGATTCCGCTTGAAGGTGAATTCGTGCAAGGAACATCGTATACCATCGACGTGAATGGAACAGTCGTGACGGTGACGATTTAACCGCGCGATCTTTTCGGGCAGCGTTCAGTTCCTTCCCTTGTGTTTACCTATTACGAAAGGTTATGAAGTATGCGCGCGAAACGATACCCGTTTTCCCTGTTGGCGCTGGCATTGGCGATGAGCCTGTCGCTGGCGGCTGCCCTTCCCGGAATAGCGCAAGAGAGTGGGAATTCGGCTGTGAATGTCGTCAACGATGCTGAGCGTTTGTCGGTATCGCTGGCGATCTATAATCAGGGGCGAGCGTTGGTGCAGAATCGCCGCCTGTTCTCGCTTAACGAAGGGATGAACCTGATCAATTTCACCGATGTTGCCGCGTCGATGTTGCCGACAACGGTGACCTTCAACTCGCTGACCGATCCCCTGAACACGTTTGTGCTGGAACAAAACTACGTATTCGATTTGGTCAACAGTTCAGCGCTGCTCCAGCGATACATCGACCAGACGATCACGGTTGTGACGGATGATGGCACAACCTTCACAGGCGAACTGTTGAGTGGTCGCAGCGAGATTATTTTGCGGGACAGCGAAGGTGAAGTGTTGGTGATTGTGCCGGACAGCATCCGCGATATTCGCTTCCCGGATTTGCCGGGCGGATTGATCACGCGCCCGACGCTGCGCTGGCTGCTGCAAAGCGGCGCGGCAGGCAATCAAGAACTCCAGCTTACCTATTTGACGACAGGTATGACGTGGGCGGCGGACTACAACATTCTGTTGGGACAAGACGAAAGTTCGCTTGACATCAACGGGTGGGTGACGCTGACGAATACGAGCGGCACCAGCTACGCTGATGCGCTTGTCAAGCTGATTGCCGGGGATGTGAACGTTAATCCGGTGGATCAAGCGGTGATGCGAGAAGCGGATATGATGTACGCGGCGGCGGCTCCTGTGCCCACGCAAACGACACAGCGCGACATCAGTGAATACAAGCTGTACGAAATCACGCGCCCAGTGACCGTCGCGGACAACGAGACGAAACAAGTCGAATTCGTCAATGGAACGGATGTGCCCGCGCTGACCTTCTATGTGTACAATGGCAGCACTCCATATTGGGGCGGTGGTCCGATTGTCGATCAGTATTACGGCGTGACGGGCGTGACAGATGTGCAGACATACTTAGAATTCACGACTGCGGAAGAAAACGGTTTGGGGGCGGATTTGCCTGCTGGTAGTATTCGCGTCTACCAAGAGGACATTGACGGCGCGGCTGTGTTGATTGGCGAAAACCGCATCGACCATACGCCCGAAGGCGAAACAGTGCAAATCTATATGGGGAATGCGTTCGATCTGGTCGGTGAGCGCACGCAGACGGACTTCCGGTATGTAGGGAGCGAGGTGTTGGAAGAAACCTATGAAATTCGCCTACGCAACCGCAAGGACGATGTACCCGTCGAAATTCGCGTCCCGGAGACACTGTTCCGGTGGACGAACTGGGAAATTCTTAGCTCGTCGATGGAGTACACACGAGTGGACAGTAACACGATTGAGTTCCGCGCGATGGTGCCGCCAGATGGGGAAACGGTGATCACCTACACGGTACGATATATGTTCCCGCGTTAGGGGATAAGGGGACAAGGCTCGCCTTCTTGCGCGTCTCTTGACGAGAGGCGCAAGAGGGCGAGCTGAGAGAGGGTAAAAGTGGGGCGAGAGAAGAAGCCTTAAGATAAAGGCGAAGTATTGAGGTGGATGTCCTTTGATGTCCGAGTTGTTTCGGTCAAGCATTGAGGAAGTATTGATAAGTTGTGTTTTGTAAATTTTTATGCGGACGTGTTTGAAAAATAAAACGGTTTTGGGCAGGGCGGGAAAACACCCTTACCCCACTGTCGTTGAGAAGATGGCAGGTAGTGGGGATATTCGCGGGAAGCACGGCGGGGTCAAGACCATGCCATACAAGGGATGGTTTGTTTTCTGTTGAAAAGGGTTTTTATTTGGAAAATTTCATAATTGGGTCGCTGTGTGCTGTTATAACGCGGTTTGTTAAAGGGTGGACGTGGCTGCATTGATAGTATAAGAGACCGTTTGCGTTTGATAACAGGGTTTTGGCAGCGTGCAGTAGACGCGCCGCTGTGCGTGCCTACAAGAATTCGATAACTTGATACTTAAAAATATCGAAATTTCACATGACTTTTTATGTGCAATGGCTTGAAAGACGTGAGTTTCTCACGTTATGATCATAGTTGTTGATGGTAAACTAATACTATGTAGCTACACCCTCGCTCGTTTGACCACAAGGAACTATATTGAATGGCTATCCCCAACTGGCTCGATTGGGCGCAGCGATTACAGTCTATCGCGCAGTCTGGGCTGAATTATAATCCCGCGCCGTTTGACCGAGACCGCTACGAACAAATTATGCGGATTGCTGCTGAAATGATCGCCGCCAGTGAAAGCGGGGATGTGGATGCACTGACGCAGGTGGAGAATTTATTTTCGGCGCAAGCGGGGCATACCACGCCCAAGATCGACGTGCGTGGGGTGGTGTTTCGCGAGGGCAAAATCCTATTGGTACAGGAAATGCTGGACAACTATCGTTGGACGCTGCCGGGCGGATGGGCGGATATTGGTGAAAGCGCGGCGGACAGTGTGGTGCGTGAAGTGTACGAAGAAACAGGCTATCGCGCGCGGGCGGTCAAGCTGTTGGCGCTTTATGACCGCAATAAACATCCACATCCGCCGTTTGTGTTTCATGCTTACAAAGCCTTTTTCCTGTGCGAACTGCTCAGTGACGAACGTACACCTGACCCGCGCAACGTGGAAACTGGCGAGGTTGGCTGGTTTGACCCGGAACACCTGCCAGAACTTTCGGTAGGACGGGTGACAAGTGGGCAAATCGCTCGGTTTGTTGAGCATTTGCGAAGCCCAAGTATGGCAACAGATTTTGATTAGTCGTTTAGTGAAGTGAATTTCGCTTATGTCCTCAAAAACGCTGATCGTGGGCGATATCCACGGTTGTTACACAGAACTGCTTGATTTACTTGATAAAGCCGGAATAGGAGCAAATGACACAATCATATCGGTAGGGGATTTTGTTGACCGGGGCACGGATTCCCGCGCTGTACTCAACTATATTCGCGACACGGCAAATGTAAAAGCGATTATGGGCAACCATGAGCGCAAGCATGTTCATTCGTGGCATGGTGATGTGCCGCCCGCCAAGTCGCAAATAATTACGCGCTATCAAATTGGAGAAGAAGCGTATCCTGACGCAATCACGTTTATGAAAGGGCTGCCGCTGTATCTCGATTTGCCAGAGGCGCTGATTGTACACGGGTTTTTTGAACCCGGATTGGATATTACAGCGCAGCGCAGTAATGTGATTGTGGGTACGCTTTCCGGTGAATTGTATTTGAACAATAAATATCGCGCGCCTTGGTATACGCTTTACGACGGGGATAAGCCGCTGGTCGTGGGGCATCGTAACTATATGGGATCGCGCCATCCGTTGATCGTCCCCGGCAAGGTGTACGGGTTGGATACGGGGTGTGTGTATGGCGGGGCGCTCACGGGATTGATCCTGCCAGATTTTGATATGGTGTCTGTGCCAGCGCGCGCGGATCATTGGGCGAATGTGAAGCGAGAATACCGGACATTGGGCATCATTGGGGATGGTGATGATTAACGCACACGGAGTTCAGCTATGAGAATCGCCATCCAAGAGGATATGCTCCCCGGCGGGAGTATGCTGGCAAAATTTGAACATGCGAAATCGCTAGGCGTACAGGGAATCGAATTTTGGGGACGCGGGCTTGAATCGAAAGTTGATGCGATTGTGGACGCGATGGATCGCACAGGAATCCGCGCGGCGACGGTCAATCATGGGCGACAGGGACGGATACTTGATCCCGACCCAATTCAGCGGGAAATAGGGTTGGAAGAACTGCGGCAATCCATCATGTGCGCGGCGGATATTGGGGCAGATGGCGTGATTTTCGTGCCGCACTTTTTCGGACCCTTGATGCCCGATCTCACGCCGTTTTTATCGGCGGTTGAGCTGGAAGCGGAAATGCTGCACGCGCATCTCCGCACGCTCTCGGATTATGCCGATGCGATGGGTGTGAATTTATACGTTGAGCCGATCAATCGTTACGAAACACATTTCTTGAACCGGCTGGAACAGGCGGGGCGGGTTGCCAAGCGGATTAATCACCCGCGCATCAAAATTGTCGCGGATTTGTTTCATATGTCGCTGGATGAAGTCGATATGGTTGCGGCGATCCCCGCGCACGCCGACGTGATCGGTCATGTTCATCTTGCTGACAGTAATCGACGTTTACCGGGGCAAGGATTTATCCCATGGAAGGCTGTCGCGGATGCGTTAAATGCGATTGGCTATGAAGGGTGGGCAGCGTTCGAGTGCGGTGATCCCAGCGACAATGAGAAAAACGCAAAACAGTATCTCGCTGATTTCCCTGCCTCACTGAAATTGTTACGAGATGTAGGGCTTTTCTGACAGATCACAAGCGCGCAAGCCGCATAAACTATTAAGAGAAAGTTCGGCGTATTCGGGCGCGGAATGTGCAAACCGCCCGAATGTGATTTTCTCTTGAATGTGGAAAGGACGCGCGTTACGCGCCCGCTTGAGCGTATTCTTGAGTGTATTTTCTGTTGAACGTGTACGTAAGCTGTTGAATACCCCGATTGCCTATGCGGAGGCGATCTTTCATCAGCGTGAAGTTCGCCGCCGCGCGCACCGCACCGTGCGGATGTTGATGATTGCATTTTTGATTTTGTTAGCAATTTCGCTGGCAATTGCGCTGGTCAACCGCGCGTCGCTGCTGCCTGATCCGCTTGAGCTCCCGGATACACTGCCAGAAATTGTTCAAGAACGATTGCAGCAGTTGAGTACCTTCTTGCTGATGTGGATCGCTGGCGCGCAGTATCTTTTGGCGATGAGTTTGGCGGCGCAAAGCGGCATGAGTTCGATACTGCATGAACGACGTTCACGCACATGGGAGAGTTTGATTCTCACTGGCGTAGACGCTCGGCAGATGATCACGGGGAAGTGGATCGCTACACTGCGAACGATGTGGACGGTTTATGGGGGGCTGCTGCTGCCGCGCGCGGCAGCGATGGCGTGGTATGTGTTCGTGGCGCTGTACCCGCTTTTGCAAGACGAAATCCCTAATCTGTTCATCGCATCGCTGGTAACGGCGGCAGCGCTCGCGGTTGTATTTCCGCTGGTGAGCCTTGCACTGATCACGGCGATGGGCGTGCTGGCATCGCTGATTGGGCGAAGTGAGGCATTAAGCCGGATTATCACGGGGGGGATGATTGTTGGCAGCATGGTTGTGCTGTATGTGCTGTTCGGACTGCTACTGCTGCTGCCACTGGATTCCGAATGGGTATCGGCGTTGATGAGTATGCCTTTCGCGGTATTCGATGGCGGCGTGATCACGATGTTCGTATTGGCGGAAGCAACGGCGCGCGAAATGTTTGGAGTGCATTTTGTTGGCGCGGGGTTGGTATATGTGGTCACAAGCGGCGGGTTGATTTGGTTGATACTGCGCGCTGCTGAATGGGCTGCGGTGCGGCAGAATGTGAGCGCGCGGGAACGCTCGACCGGGTTTTGGGGGCGTGATTTGGGGAGCATGTTTGGCAACAAGGGCATGTTTAGGGCAAAATTTTCGACACTTCTTTTGAAAATATTTGAGGTTCGATGATGCAATACACCGCCGAGACGATGCTGGTCAAAGCAAAAGATTCGGGGTCAACGGGAATCTTTGCTGAAGTATCTGCCCAACAAGCAGGATGGGACTACTTGAATATGGCGGCACGCCGCTTAAACGCGGGGGAACGCTACAGCGGATCGACAGGCGACTGCGAGTACGCGCATGTGATTCTTGGCGGGCGATGCAATATCAGTATGACAGGCGGCGAATTCTTTAACGTAGGTCGCCGTCCGAACGTCTTTAGTGGGATGCCGTATGCGCTGTATCTGCCGCGGGGGATGGACTTTGAGATTACAGCGCTGACGGACGGGTTTGAGGTCGCGTCGTGTTGGGTGCCCACTGACCGCGACGGACTGCCGCATCTCGTCACGCCTGCACAAGTGAAGATTGAACTGCGTGGGGGCGGCGGGGCATCGCGGCAGATCAACGGGATTATTCCGCCCGGTTTTGGCAATCATCGGATTGTAGCGGTTGAGGTGTACACGCCATCGGGCAACTGGTCGAGCTATCCGCCGCACAAGCATGATGTTCACCGGGAAGATGCCGCTGGAAATGTGATAGAAGCGGATTTGGAAGAAATATATTTCTACAAGATCACACCGTCGGATGGGTACGCCTATCAGCGGGTGTATAACGATTCGCGCAGCATTGATGCGGTGATGATAGCGAGTCATCATGATATAGTGCTTGTGCCGGAAGGGTATCATCCGGTGGTGAGCGCGTTTGGGTATACGACGTACTACTTGAATTTTCTGGCGGGGTCGGCGCAGAGCCTTGCGAATGTGGATGATCCGCAGTATTCGTGGGTGAAAAAGACGTGGACAGGGCTTGATCCGCGTGTGCCGATTGTTACGCATGACATGGAAAAGACGTAAAAAGGGGGTTCGCTGACCACCCCATAGGCATCAAGATAAGCGGTTTTGTGTGTAAATTTGCCCTTTGCCCTCACCCTCGCCCCCTCTCTGCGAGCGGAGAGGGGAGCAAACCCGCCGATGACCTTACCGTTGCAAAACGGTAAGGTCATGTCTTGAGGACATTTTATTTCTTAACTCGATGCACATGGGGCGGTTCGCTGACCGCCCCATATCCTGTGATTAGGCGGGCGTGATTTCAGGCGCGGGTTGATTATCGGGAATACGCGCCCCACCGATTTTCCCTGTGAGCCGCGCAAACAACCACCATGCCCCATACATGATGAAGACCATGCCATATTCGATCATTGGGATGCGAATCACTTCGTTGACTTGATAGGGTTGGCGGAAAATCAAATAGGTTATCAGCACCGAAATTACGAAGCCCGCGCCAAAGAGATAACGCACCCACGCTTTCAACCCCAAGCCGTGCATTTGTGTGACGATGAACATGGTCATGAAGCCGAACAGGAACATATAGACGATCCCCGTCCCTTGATTGAGTGCGACGAGCGCGGCGTGAGGCAGGACCAGCACTTCGATCAAGAATGTCCACTTTTTGTTCAAATGCCCGCGTGTGAACATCATCGAGCCTTGAATCATGACGAGAATCACCTGCACGAAGCCGAGCAGATGTCCCAAAGTTGGGATCATGGGGTGAAACCAGAAAGTGTAGATGACAGCGAAACTGAAGGCATAGCCGTGATACTCCGCCATCCAGCGATAAAATTCTTTGCGGAAATTGATTTTGCGACCGAAGAACAAGCCGCGACGACGATTTTCCATCGCGAGAATGACGAACAGCATCATGATGACGGTAAACTGCGCCGTCCAACTGGGGATGTCCTGCGCGATGCCGTCGTAGAAGAACATCGTTTGGAAATAGTGCAGCACGATGAACACCGAATTGATGGCGAGCGCGATCCAGTTCGCGGGGCGGAGCGTGTCGGTGTATTTTTTATAGTGCTTCTGGGCATAGTAGATTGTCCCCCAGATTAACAAGTTATGCACGGCGAAACCGAGCCACGCGGTCAAACGCGAAAGGATATCTGGGTTTGCCAGTTTCCATTCATAGAAGAAGCCAACATCTTCGAGCGGTGGGGCTGCCAGCTCAAACTGTGTGAGCCAGCCGCCTAGCGCGATGATCCCCAAGCAAATGATGATCGACAAGATAATGCCGTAATTCATCACGGCAGTGTCTTTCCATGCACGCCATCGGGCGATGCCGCGCAAAAACGATGTGTTTAGCATTCCAATACCCCTAGCAGATGGGCTTATCTATAGACGACAAGCCTTTTCTCAGTACAGCGGAGAGTAGTATTGATTAGTATGATTAGCCATGCTTAAGAAAGTGTGCGCTTGTGGGTGAGGATTGGATAAGTGGAACACGGGTATGCAGGAACACGTCTTATCAATGTATAGGTATTGATAAGCGAGGGAACAAATGAACGACATTCGACGCTGGCTGATATACATCAGCGTGCTTGTGGCGGCGGTGTTTGGTTCGGGCTGCGGCCTGATTGAGGCGTATTTCACGGGGCGTTCGACGGTGATTGAAGTCGATAGTTTGCCGCCAACGTATACGCCAACGCCATTCACGATGGTGACTCCATGTGCGTTTTCGTGGGCAACGCAGCCGCGCCCTGATCTAGTCGATGCGACAACCGCGATCCTTGACGGGATTCTTGACCAAAATTTTGAGACTGTTGTGACTTTGTATGGTGAAACGTGCGGCACTCGATTTTTGGCGATGACGACGGATTTTGACATGATGATTGTGGATGCGCCGGAATGCAGCGAAGCGGCGATGACTTTGACTATGGAGTCCATCGCGGCACGACTGTCGATTGCGGTGGCGGCGGGGGAATTCGCGTATCCAGCGCGCTTAGGGTGGCTCGCGGTATCGTGCCGAAATGGTGACAGTGTGGTACGGGTACGCGAAATGATCGATAGGATTGTGTTGGAGTAAAGGGATGTGGGGTTGGCGTTATGTGTGGGCAACCTGAACCACATAGGTAGGCTGCCCACACAATGCGTTTTGCGCGTTCTAAAGGCGGATAAGCACGCCTTCGTTGGCGCGTAGGGTGAGGGCGCTCAAGTCTTCGATTTCGCTGCGATCCATGTGGGTGGAGAGGATGGTTTCGCCTTGATCGAAGGCGGGCAGCGTAATGATTTTGTCCTGATTGGTGAAATTGAGCGCGATGAGCAGATTTTCGTCGGCGTGGGTGCGCTTGTAAACGAAAGTGCCTTCGGGCGACTCGTGAGATTGATAACGTCCAGCGAGTAGGGCGGCAGAATCGCGGCGGAAGGTGAGCAGCGCCCGGTACAAGCTCAACATTGAGCGCGGATCGTGCTTTTCGCTTTCGACGTTGAGGATTGTGTAATCAGGGGCGACGGGCAGCCATGGTTCAACTGTCGAGAAGCCGGCGTAGGGCGCGGCGCTCCAATGAATGGGTGTGCGCTCGAAGTCACGGCTGACACCAGTGTTGATCCCCTGCGGGTCTTGATACTGTTCCGGCTTTATATCCCCGTTGAGCATCCCCAATTCTTCACCTTGATAGATGAAAGGCGTACCGCGCAGTGTGAGCAGCATCATCGCGCCAACGCGCGCTTGTGCTGGTCCTACCCGGCTGGCGATGCGTTCCATATCATGGTTGCCAAGCACATAATTCGGCTGACAGCCGGGCGGGAGCACGGCTTCGTAAGCATCGACGAAGGCGCGGAACTGCGCCGCATCCCATTTGAGCATGATAGGGGCGAAGTTGAAGGGCAGATGGATAAGGTCGTTATCGCCGTAATAGCCAGCGATCAGGGTTGGGTCGGTTGAATAGGCGATTTCACCGATCATCACGCGGTCAGGATATTCATCGAAGACTTTGCGAAACTGGCGAATTAGGTCTTTGATTTCGGGGCGACCTTCGCTGTAAACGCGCTGCTGCGCCCACATTGGGTTATCGCGCCCTTCGACGTAGTCGGGATTCATCGGATTATCGCGCAGTTGATCGTCTTTGATCATGCGGTCAATCACGTCTACGCGGAAGCCATCCACGTCGCGATTGAGCCAGAAACGAATCTCGTTGAGCATGGCTTCCAGCACGTCAGGGTTGCGATAGTTGAGATCGGGCTGTTCCGGCAGGAAGTTGTGCATGTAGTACTGTCCGGTAGCTTCATCCCATGTCCACGCCGATCCGCCGAAGTAGGCAAGCCAATTGTTCGGGGGCGATCCATCCGGTTTGGCATCTGCCCAAATATACCAACTGCGCTTGGGGTTATCGCGCGATGAACGCGATTCTTTGAACCACGCATGTTGGTCTGATGTGTGATTGGGCACCAGATCGAGCAGGACGCGCAAATTGCGCTTATGGGCTTCGCTCAAGAGAGTGTCGAAATCTGCCAGTGTGCCAAACAAAGGGTGAATGTCGGTGTAGTTGGACACATCGTAGCCGAAATCTTTCATCGGGCTAGGGAAAATCGGTGATAGCCACAGGGCATCAATGCCAAGCCACTGTAGGTAATCGAGTTTGGAGGTAATGCCGGGGAGATCGCCCACGCCATCGCCGTTCGAGTCCATAAAGCTGCGCGGGTAAATTTGATAGACCACGCCGTTACGCCACCATGTCGCCATGTGAAGTGTCATCCTATTCTGGTCAAATTGCAGTTTATGACATGAAAAAGGCGGACGTGACATGCCACGTCCCTACAAATGATGATGTGCCGCTATTTTAGCGAGTCTTTTGAGGAAAGACGCACGACGATCAACTGTACATCCCCGGCGGCGCTGGCAACCCCGAATCCGCATATGAGTATCGCGGCAAGCGCAACCATCGCTTGACCATAGGTTGCCGCGTTAAGTAAGCCAAGCACAGCCGCCGCCACGCCGATCATGAACACCGCCGCCGGAAAACCCGCCACAAACACATATTGGCGTGTGGTGAGATTGTCCGGGATGACGACATGATCGCGCGTGAATTGCACCGCGCGCCGCCCGATAAGGATCAGTGCGATGACGTGCATCAGTTCATGGGGATAGCCAAGTAATTTTTTGAGCGCGTTCAAGAGACTGACTTAGGTAGGGTAGCCTAGCCGTTCGACAGCGGCGGCGGCGTTGAAGTCGTTTTCGGTGAGGGTATTGCCCGCATCGTGAGTGGTGAAGCTCACCACGACGCGCCGCCAACCGATCAAAATATCGGGGTGATGTCCAAGTCCTTCGCAGACGGTCCCAACGGCTGACGCGAAAGCCAATCCGGTCATGTAGGTTTCCATCGGGTACGTTTTGCGAATCACCATGCCGTCACGTTCCCAACCGGATAACGTTGCAAGGCGGGCGGCGATTTCCTGCTCATTCAAACGTGTTACAGCCATCTCGACTACTCTCCCAATTCGCATACAGTACAAGGTCATCAAGCTCTCATTTTAGCGCAGGCAGTCTATTCAAAAAAATTCAAAAGGTGTTGTATACTCATGAATACTCACCATTTCAGTTGATATAAAGGGTAGGTCATGATTGACGCAGTGATCGAAAAGAAGACCGGCGCAGAGGACGTGATTTGGGATTTATCAGTGTTTTACGCTGGTCTAGATGATCCGGCGATTGCGCGTGACATGGAGGAAGTACAGGCTAAAGCGAAGGCATACGCCAGCGAGTATCGCGGACGGGTGGCGCAGTTGGACGCGGAAGAAATGGTCGATGCGATGATCGAGCGCGAAGCCATTGAAGATATGGCGGGGCGGATTGGTTCATATGCCAGCTTGAATTTTGCAACTGACACGGCTGACCCGCAGGTGGGCGCGTTGATGCAGAAAGTGCAAGAATTCTATGCCGAACTGAATCAAACCCTGCTGTTTTTTGAACTGGAATGGAAAGAAGTCCCCGAAGAACAGGCACAAAAACTACTGGCGAATCCAACGTTGGGCAAATATCGTCACCCGTTGGAGAGTGAACTGCGGTATCGCCCATACACCTTGAGCGAAATTGAAGAACAACTGCTGGTCGAAAAAAGCGTTACAGGGCGAAACGCATGGGTGCGTTACTTCACACAGGTGACAAGCGCCATCCGGTTTGAATATGAGGGCGAACTGCTTACTCAGTCGCAAATTCTGGCTAAGCTGTATGACCCCAACCGTGAAGTGCGCCGCAAAGCCGCTGATTCGGTCACAAAAGGGCTGGCAACGCGGAGCATGGACTTGACGTACATTTTCAACGTCGTGCTTGCGGATAAAGCGCAAGACGATAAGCGGCGGAAGTATCCGACGTGGATTACGTCGCGCAACCTTGCCAATAAAGCGCCGGATGCGGTTGTTGATGCGCTCATTAACGCGGTCACTTCGAACTATGATCTGGTGGCGCGGCACTATAACCTTAAGCGTGTGCTGCTTGGCTTGGATGAACTGACCGATTATGACCGCTACGCGCCGCTGCAAATCAACGCTGACGAACGCAATTACACGTGGAGCGAAGCGCGGCAGATCGTCGTGGATGCGTATACCGCATTCAGCCCGCGGATGGGGCAAATCGCGGATCGCTTTTTTTCGGAGCGATGGATTCACGCGGCGCTGCTGCCGAACAAACGCGGGGGGGCATTCGCATCGCCAACTGTGCCTTCGGCGCACCCGTTTGTGTTTGTCAATTACACAGGCAAAAACCGTGACGTGACGACGCTGGCGCATGAACTCGGTCATGGGCTGCATATGTATTTGAGCGCCGAAGCACAGGGGATCACTGGGCTGTATACACCGCTAACGACAGCGGAAATGGCATCGGTGTTTGGCGAAATGCTGACGTTCAATGATTTGCTGACGAAAGAACCTGATCCAGCAGCGCGGCTGTTGATGACGGCCTCCAAGATTGAGGACAGTTTCGCAACGGTATTCCGTCAAGTGACGATGAACCGGTTTGAGGACAAACTGCACACCGCGCGGCGTACAGAAGGTGAACTCTCGACGGAGCGCATCAATACGTTCTGGTTGGAGACACAGCGCGCGATGTTTGGTAACAGCGTGAATTTGCGCGACGATTACGGGAACTGGTGGAGCTATGTCAGCCACTTTATCAGCGTACCGGGGTATGTGTACGCCTATGCGTTTGGCGAACTGCTGGTGCTGGCGCTGTTCAACGTGTATCAGAAGCGCGGCGCGGATTTTGTCCCACAGTATATTGACGTGCTGGCGGCGGGGGACAGCGACTATCCCGAAAATATACTGGCGAAGGTGGGAATCAACTTGAGTGACCCGGACTTCTGGAATGAAGGGCTGAACATTCTGCGCGGGATGGTTGAGCGCGAAGAAGCACTCGCGCGGGAAGTGTTCCCGGAGAAGTTTTAAGCGCCAGTTTCTCGGTGTAGAGACGGTTTGAAAATCGGTCTTTCTTCGCGCACAGCGATTGTGTTTGATGAGAGATGGATGCCTCGATGCGCGTTCATCTCTCATTTGTTAAATTCCCACTCACCAAAGTACAATTTTTCGCGGATTTTTCGCTGAATAGACGAACGCAACCCCATGATCAAGGTGATCGGCGGACTCGCGGTGGTGGCGGTGTGCATCAGCGCGATTGGCGCGGCGCTAATGGGCGGCGCGGTGGTATATGCGCGGACGATGACCGCGCCGGATGAGGAAATCGCGGGATTTTTGCGCGAACTGGAGAGCTGCCCGCCTGAACCGTGTTTGATGGGGATTCAACCCAGTGTGACGACAACAGATGAAGTCGATGCGCTTTTCCGGCGAAACGTGTGGGTGGAACAGTTCTTTTACACACGGGGTATGGCAGTGGGGTCGGGGATGATCCGCTGGACATGGAGCGGCGCGCAGCCGGGATTTATCGATGCCCGCATCGACGGGACAATGTGGATCGAAGATGGGCGCGTACTGTGGATTGAAATTCCGACGCGGGTGCGGATGGGAGAGATGTGGTTTATTTACCCACCGGAGCGCGGGGCTGCATTTACGACTTCCGCCGCGCCGCCGCGTTTGATCTACTGGGGACTTTCTGTGGATAACATCCTGCAACTACGGCTGATAGTCACATGCCCAAGCCGCGTGGGGCAGTTATGGAATACAACGGTGCTGTTTCGCGTAGGGGCGTTGGAGAGCGCGCTGATGAACGCGAATACGCCGCTGCGCGCGTTTTCTCCACGACTGCGATGTCCATATCTCTAAACAACAAAGTGAGATATAACGTATTGTTGAGAGTTTGTGCAAATACGCTTTAACAATTGTTCATATGCTTGCTTTGAATTGCAACTTTTGTCTGCTACACTTGATAGAGACCTTTGCACTCATAACTGCGTGAACGTCGTTAAATTGAGCTGCGTTTAGCTGATACAGACATCTTACACTTCCCGCAGTAAACAATGGCGATGAACTCATTCGCAACGAAAGGGTAGTCCATGCGCGTTCGGTACCGTTCTGTAATTTACTTCGCTTTAGGGCTGATTGGATTGCTCGCCTTGATTGCGCCAGCGGCGTTTGCACAGGTTGGCAATGATACGGGCAGCCTTTGTCCGGCGCTTATTAACCTTGCGCTTGCACAGGTGAGCAATAACTGTGCAAACTTGGGTGACAACAGTGCCTGCTACGGATATGGCGATATTGCCGCTGTTACCGAAGGCGATAGTTTGTTCAGTCAGCCCGCAGACCGGGCGACGTTGAACAGTATCGCATCGTTACGTAGTAACCCGTTTAATCTTGATGCGAACAGTTGGGGTGTCGCGCTGTTGAATGTGCGTACATCGACAACTGGGACGAGTGTAACTGAAAACGTCAAGATGGTGCTGATTGGCGATGTGGAAATTGAAAACGCCGTCGCGCCAGAAGTGATGATTACACTGCCGAATGAGGTTCCCACGCTGACGACTAGCAACGTGTCGATGCTGCGGCTTGCGCCAAGCGCGAATGCGGGCGGTATCGTGAATGTCGCGCAAGGCTCGCAGGTGAGCGTCATCGGCATCAGCCCGGACGGCGAGTGGCTGCGTGTTGGCGCACAAAACAGCAGCGGCTGGTTGAGTGTCGATGCGGTTGAGGGGGTTGGGCTTGAAAACCTGCCGATCATCAGCGCAGACAGCCGCTTCCCGATGGAATCGTTCAATTTCAGCACGGGTACGGAAGTCAGCTCGTGCGTTGATGCACCACCGTCACTGCTTATATTACAAGCGCCGAACGGCGCTCCCGCGACGATTGAAGCCAACGGCGCGCAAATCACTTTTACGAACACCATCTTCCTGCGTACCACGGCTGATTCCGAGATGGAAATTATCGGCGTGACGGGGGATGCGACAGTGGGGGCGCTTGGCGCTTCGATGGCGACGACGATCCGCGCTGGGGTATCGGTGACTGCCCCGCTGAACGCACAGGGACGTATCGCGGGCGAATGGTCGAACTGGCGCGTGCTTAGCCCCAGTGAACTCGACTCGTTCGCGTCGCTTGAAGCACTGCCCGAAAATGTATTGAACGCGCCCGTTGCTATTCCGGCTGTGCTGCAAATTTCGCCGGTGACGGATGTTCCGCCCGTGGTGATCAACACGCCAACACCGCCGTTCGTGCCAACTCCGCCGCCGGAAGATTTCCCGCGCCCGCCGCTGACAGTTGGTGTGCCGGGTGTGGATTTGCCGGGTTCGTTCCCGCCGTTCACGATTGGCGGCGAAGTATGCCCAGACTGGATCGCGTATCACACTGACCGGACGGGTGACTGGGAAGTCTTCCGTTTGGGGGGCATTCTAAATTCGGTGAGCGAGAACCTGTCACAGGGTCGCGCGGCTGCCGATATTCAACCGTCGCGTTCGCAAGACGCGGAATACATTGTGTTTACGAGCAACCGCGATGGCTTGACCAACTGGGAACTGTATGTTGGTCGCGCTGATGGTTCGGAACAGTTCCGTATAACGTTCAATACGGGTGTAGACATCAACCCGGTGTGGGGCGAAGGCGCGGCTGCCAACAAGATTGTGTTTGAAAGCAACCGTGACGCTAACTGGGAATTGTATGTACTGGATGTTTCGACGGGTGAACTGACACGTTTGACGGATGATCCCGCCAACGACGTGAATGCCGCGTGGAAGCCGGACGGAAGCGGCATTTATTTCACCAGTGACCGCGATGGTGAATATGAAGTGTACGAACTCGATTTCGAAACGGGTGAACTGACGCAGTTGACCGACAACAACACGCCTGATGTGCAGCCCGCACCGTCGAATGATGGCACGATGCTGGCATGGCTGCAATTGAATGATTTCGGTGTGTATGACCTGTGGCTGCGCGATTTGACAACGGGTGAAACGCGGATGCTGCTCGATTTGGGTACGGACATTAACCTGTCGTCGTTCGCGCCGAGTGACCGCTTCATCGCCTTTGAAAGCAATCTGGATGGTGACTTCGACGTATTCGCTATCGAAGTCGAATCGCTGGCACTGAAGGACGCGACGAACAATACGTTCAATGATCGCGCGCCGAGCTTCCGCTGCAACAGCGACATCATCATCTACCAGTCGGATACGCGCGGGCAGTGGGACATCTTCCAAGTTGATCCAAACCCGATCAATCCTGAAGGTCCGTTCCAAGCGCCGGAAGCGCTGACGGAAACGGAATCGACTGAACTATACGCGATGAACCTGCCATCGGACGAAAACGGCAGCCGTGAAGGTCGCCTGCCATAGCAGACACGGCAAACCGCGACGAATGGTAGTCTCTATTTGTGGGGTACGGATACCCGCCTTAAAGGGGGTGTGCGTACCCTACTGTGCTTCAATCGAACAATCGAACAATCCCGTCAGCTATCAAAGCACAGGTGAAGCAGCTTCAACGACGTATCCCCGTCACAACCTGTGTGGAGCGGTAAACGTATGGAACTGAATCAAATCTTTCGGCTGCTACGTAAATGGTTGTGGCTATTTTTCTTGGCTGGATTTGTCGCGGGGGGAGTGGCGTTTGTCGCACGCTCCAACGAACCGCCGATGTATCGTTCGCGGGTGATGCTATCCGTCGGCAACGTGACGCAAGAATCCAACCCGCAGCCGAACGATATTTACATAGGGCAGCGGCTCGCGCAGACGTACATCAATTTGGTGACGACATTTGATGTGCTGCAAGGCACTGTTGATGCGCTCAATCTGCCAATTTCGCCGGATGGGCTGCGCGGGACGATTTCGACGGACATTATTGACGGCACGCAGTTATTCACCCTGCAAGTGCGGTATCCTGACAACGTGCTGGCGGCAGATATTGCCAACGAACTCGCGCGCCAATTGATATTGATTAGCCCGACGAATTTGACGGCGGAACAAGAAGCCACGCTTCAGCTTTCGCAAGAAAACGTGCGTGGTTTGACCGAACAACTGAATGACCTAACCGAGCAGTTAAGTTCGGTAAACACGCAGTTAGCCGATCCGACGCTGGCATTGAGCGAGATTGACCGCGCGGAGTTAATTCAGCGCCGAGACAGCCTTGTCACACAGATGACGCAAGTGCGCGCGACGGTTGCGACATTTACGCAGACGATCAGCGATTTGCAGCGACAGAACAACCGGATTGAGATCATCGAAGAAGCGCGCATTAGCAACACACCGATAAACACCAATGCGAGCAGCGTTGTGCTGACGGGCGCGGCGGTGGGCGTGGCGCTGGCGCTGGCGGTGGTCGTGTTGATCGAATATTTGGATGACACGATTCGTTCGTCTGAACAGGCGGCGCAGCTTCTCAATTTGCCGGTGTTGGGCGCAATTGCGCGCTTTGGCAAGAACAAGGAGGGGCATCGCAGCAAGCTAATCACGAATCACTCGCTGATCTCTCCCATACCAGAAGGGTATCGCGTCTTACGCACTAACCTTCTGCTGGCATCCGACAGCACGCGCAAGAATGTGTTCATTGTGACGAGCCCGGGACCGGAAGAAGGCAAGAGCTTGACGACGGCAAATCTTGCTGTGTCGATGGCGTGGGCAGGACTGCGTGTTCTGCTGGTGGATGCCGACCTGCGCCGTCCACGCGCGCATGAAGTGTTCGGGCTGGATAACGACATTGGCTTGACGACACTGCTTTCGGTGCCGCTGTCATCGAATAACCCCAACTTCCGTGAAGAACTGCGTGAGCGCTTAAAACAGTGCATTAAAGAGACAGATATTCCCAAGTTGAAGGTGATCACTAGTGGGTTCCCGCCCAAGAATCCGTCCGAGATTCTGGGGTCGGCGCTGATGAAAATGTGGGTGGATGCATTCCGGCAGTCGAACGATATTGATGTGGTGCTAATCGATACGCCGCCATGCTTGGTGGTGAGCGACAGTCTCGCGCTTGCCAGTGCGACGAATGCTGAAGTGGTGTTGGTGATACAGGCGCGTGGGACACGGCGTGCCGCCGCGTTGAAAGCGCGCGAAAACTTCGAGCAAATTGGCGCGCAAATTAAAGGCGTGGTGCTAAACGCGGTTGATCCGAGAGACGAACAGGGATATTACTACACCGAGTATACGTATTACACCGATGACCGGCCTGCTCCGCGTGGGCTGGCGCGTCTACTCCGACGCGGTTCAACTCCTGCACAATAATTGAAGTCACCATGAGCGGGTGGAGTTTGTTCCACCCGCTTTGATTCATCGCCATTTTCACCCATCAAAAGCCCCATTGATGCAAGATTTAATGAATTCTAAGCAGTGTTCTTTATGCTACTGATGTACCAATCCATCGCAGTGCCGTGATAAAATGACCTTTAATTGTTTGCAGCAGCTAACCCTTGCGCCATTCCAAGATTGTCCGCCTTTATTCTTCATGAAGTGATATTTGTTGATATTCTTGGCAAGGATGCCACACTCATTCCGGCGGCGTTCAATTAGGTTGATGATCTAGGAAGGATAGGTACAACGATGGCAAACCCGGCAATCGAATTGCCCCGTAGACCGACCAATCTTCACCAAACGGCGCGTTTTCTCAAATCCGCAGTGATGGACTTGATTATTGTTGTCGTCGCCTACATCGTTGTCTTATCGGTTCGTATTACGCCTACCATTGACGAATACGGGAGAACGATAGTATTCGCGCTTTACGCGGGATTCGTCTTGATTGTGGCGATGCGCGTATTCGGGGTGTATCGTCGCATTTGGACGCGCACCAGCGGTCACGATATGACAGTTTTGGTCAAAGCGGTAGGTGCTGCTTCGCTGGTGCTGCTAGGGATCAATTTGGCGCTGCCGCGCCAGCCTGTGCCGATGACGGTGATTTTGGTAGGGAACAGCATCGCACTTGGCGGGTTTGTCGCGGTACGGTATCGTTCGCGCCTGCTTAAGAGCTTGCATTGGCGGTATCGCGCGGTTATTCACCGTGAATTTCCCGATGCGCTAACGCACACCCGGACGCTGATCGTTGGGGCGGGGGAGAGTGGTCAAGCGTTGGCGCTTCGGCTGCGCCATCGCGTGCCGGGCGGTGAAATGTATCGCTTGATCGGCTTCATTGATGATGACGCGAATAAACACGGAATGATACTCGAAGGACTGCCAATTTTGGGTGGGCGCGATGCGATTCCACGCATTGTCGAACGGTATGGTATTGAGCTGATTGTGTTCGCGATTCACAACATTGATGGTCCGAGCTTTCGCAACATCATCGAGCAATGTGAACACACGAAGGCGCGCATCAAACTTGTGCCAGATGTGCTTGAACTCGTGAATATGACGAACAAGAAAGGCGCAGCACTGCTGCGCGATGTGCAGCCGGAGGACTTGATAGGGCGGACAGTGGCAGCGCGCAACGAAAATGTTGATCTATCGCCGATCATCGGCAAGATTGTGCTGGTGACGGGCGCGGCGGGGTCCGTTGGGTCGGAAATCACACGGCAGTTGATCCAGTATAAACCGACGCGGCTGGTGTTGTTCGATAACAACGAAAGCGCGCTACACGATCTTCACACCGAATTGACCGCCAAAGCGCCAAGTTTAACGATAACGCCTGTGCTAGGGGACATCACGATCCGCGAACATCTCTCGGCGGTGTTCCAGAACCATCACCCGGAGGTGATTTTTCACGCGGCTGCTTACAAACATGTGCCGATGCTGGAGCATTATCCCGGCGAGGCACTGCGAGTGAATGTCGGCGGGACGCGCAACGTAGTTGAATTAGCAGTGAAAAACGATGTTGAGCGTTTCGTGTTGATTTCAACTGATAAAGCCGTCAACCCGTCGAATGTGATGGGGGCAAGCAAGCGTTTGTGCGAACTGGTTATGCATGCGTATGCCAGCCGCGCAACGAAAACGCTGTTCGCGGCGGTGCGCTTTGGGAATGTGTTGGGGAGCCGGGGGAGCGTGGTGCCAACGTTCAATCGCCAGATCGATAATGGCGGACCGGTGACGATCACACACCCGGATATGACGCGCTACTTTATGAGCATCACGGAAGCAGCTAATTTGGTGATTCATGCCGCGTGCTTAACGGATGGTGACGCGATTTTCGTGCTGAATATGGGCGAAGTCGTGCGAATCCAAGACCTTGCGGAACGGATGATCCGTTTGCGTGGGCTGCGTCCGTTTTTGGACATCAAAATCCAGTATACAGGCATTCGTCCCGGTGAAAAACTTCATGAAGTGTTGTGGGACGAATCCGAATCGCCGCGCGCGACTGTACACCCCCATATCCTTGAGATTCGTGGGTGGGACGACGACTTTGACGCATCGCAATTTCTCCACAACTTGGATATAGTTTTGAAGACACGCATCAACGGAGAGCGTCCGTTCGCGGACGATGTTGAAGCAATGGCGGAACTGAACCGGCTGATGCAGGTACAGGTATACAGCTCACAAGACACCCACGAAAAGCATGAGACTGACAATTTACGGGTGCAACCAAGCGCATTGTTAAAAAGAACCGAACGCACATGACCCAAGTCAATTCCACTAACCCGGCGAACCCTGACGACTCCGCTCCTTTGGAGAGCGCGCCAGAACCAGAGAAGCGAGGTCGCCGCCGCCGCCATCGTTCGCCTGTGCGCCGTGTGAGCAAGCGCGTTGGTCGCTTGTTTAACTGGCGCATCATTTTGATCGTCGTGATTAGCGTGGTGGCGGTGTTTGGCGTGACGACTGCCGCGCTAACCGCTGACGCGATCAGCCGCGTGAATGACTCACTGAACGGCGTGCGGCGGGTGGTCGAATCGGTATCGAGAAATCCGAGTGAACTGACACTGACGGACTTTACACGCTTAAAATCGAGCGTGACCGATCTCACGCGCAGTTTGAGCAACGCACGCCAGCAAACCCGGCTGCTGCAACCGTTCCGCCGCTTTAATACCGATCTCGACATTACGCTTGACGCGCTTAGCGCCACCGAACAGATCGCCAATGCTGCCCGTGATATGCTGGCGGGGTTAGAGCCGACACTTTTTTTTATGGTTGGCGCGGGCGGGCAAGATAGTGTGGTCGCGCAAATATCGTCGGGGGAGCGCATTGTCGAACTGCTGCGAATTGGGCGTGGACGCTTCCAGAGCGCCGAGCGCGCGCTTGAAGCGGCGGGGCGGCAGTTAGATGAACTTTCAATCACGGGTGCGTCAAGCGACTTGCTGCAAAATCTCAATTCGCTGCGCGGCTACCACGAACAGATGGTCACACTCAACGGGCTGCTGCTGGAAGCGCCAGAACTGCTTACCGTGGCGTTGGGGTTAGATCAAACGCGGACGTATTTGATCCTTTCGCAAAACAGCGACGAACTTCGCCCGTCGGGGGGGTATATCAGTACATTTGGATATATGAGCATCCGCAACGGGCGAATTCTCGATTACGGCTACAGCCCAACATCGGGTACCAACCCCAACCCGCCGCCAAGTACCTTTTCCAACGAAATCGCGCCGCCGGATTGGTGGATTCCTTTCAGTACGCCGATGCGTACTGCATGGGATGGGAGTTGGTATGCCGATTTTAGCCGTACCGCTGAGATGGCGCGGTGGTATTACGATAACGGCAATAATACGCAAGCCCCCGTTAGCGGCGTAATTGGCATTGACATTGTTGGCTTCGAGTACATACTCGAAGGGCTGGGGTCGGTGCAAGTGCCGGGTTACAACGTGACGGTTACGCCGGCGAACTTCCGCCAGTTGGTGTACGATATTCGCGCGTTTGGACAGGGTGTTGAACCGCACAAACGCTTCGTGGCGGCGATTTATCAGCAGATTTTTGGCGCATGGCAAACCGGAAGATTCACAGAAGCGCAAAGCACGGCGCTTTTGGCAGCGACGCTGCGGGCGCTGCAAGAAAAACACATCATGCTTTACTTTGCAGACGATTCGCTCAATGACGCTGTAGACAGCTTGGGTTGGTCGGGGCGGCAGGATACTGGCGAAGGGTATGACTACATCATGGTTGCCGATGCGACATTGGGCAACAAGTCAGCGCGATCTGTCGTGCGGCAGATCACGTATGATGCCGCTATTCAAGATGATGGCACCGTGCAAGGGCGGGCAACGATCACCTATGATTATCCGGCTTCTCTGGCAGATGCTGATCCGGCGGTTGACCCGGAATATCATGGGCAGTTGGATTATTTCAGCCTGATGCAGTTTTTTGTCCCGAATGGCACGACGCTCCACAGCGCAAGCGACTTGGTGCTGAATCTGCAAGAGACAGAATCGAACAACCATACGCTGCTGACGGGATATGTATATGTGCCGTATAACGGGGGCGAACGCTACCAGTTTAACTACACCACGCCTGTCGTGGTCGAACCGTATGGCGATTATTATCGCTATCGGCTGCTGCTGCAAAAGCAGCCGGGTATGCGGGCGGAACCAGTCAGTGTGCAGGTGACGCTGCCCTCAAACGCGCGGCTTGTCAGCGCATCGCCATCGCCTGTCGCGTCGTTCACACTTGAGCAAACGGTGCTTGAGTTCCGCGCAACGCTGACAACTGATGTATGGATCGACGTGATTTACGGGATCGCGCCGCCTGAATCTGCTGAATCATGATCTTCATCAGCCATTCGTCGCAAACGGATGGATGATTTATTTAGCTGACAAAATAGGCTTTTGACATGACGACTGCTCATGCTTTTGAACAACGACCTTCACCTATGTATAAGCCTGTGTCGCTGTTCGTGACGTGTATTATCGACACGATTTATCCCGGTACGGGTATTTCCGTCGTGAAGATTTTAGAGCATCTTGGCGTGGAAGTGCGCTTTCCGCTCAATCAAACATGCTGTGGACAGCCCGCGTTCAATTCCGGGTTTCACGATGACGCGCGCCGTGTCGCCAAGCAGTTTTTGACCGCGTTTGCCGATGCCGAAGTGATCGTGTGTCCATCGGGGAGCTGCGCGTCGATGGTGCGGCATTATTACCCGACGTTGTTTGAAAATGAACCGGAATGGCTGGATCGGGCGCGGTGGGCTGCCAATATCACATGGGAGTTCACCGAATTTTTGGTCGATGGTTTGGGCGTGACCGATATTGGCGCAACCTTGCCGCCGACGAAAGTCGCGTTTCACCACGCTTGTCACGGGTATCGCTTGATGGGGTTAGGCGATCAAGCAAAGGCGCTTGCTGAGGGCATAGGCGGTGTGAAAGTGGTCGAACTGGCGGGCGCGGATCAATGCTGCGGGTTTGGCGGCTTATTCGCGGTCAAAATGCCAGAGATCAGCGGCGCGATGCTCAAAGATAAAGTCAAGAACATCAATGCTTCCGAAGCGGATACGATTTGCACGGGCGATTGTTCGTGCCTGACGCAGATGAACGGCGGTTTGAGCCGGGAAGGAAGCCCCAAGCGCGTCCAGCATATCGCGGATTTGCTCGCCAGCGGCTTAAATGAGGAATAGAAAAACGGGGACGCGCGTCCCCGTTTTTGTGACAAACAAGCGAATGTTAACTACCCGGAGTTGGCGTTGGTTCCGGGGCGAGATCAAGTCCACCTGTGGGGACTTCCGGCGCGACGAAATCGGGATTGGCGGCAATTGATTCAAAATCGAATAGGAATGGACTGTTGGACGGGACAATCGCCAAGCGCACATTCGGTCCAAGCGTTTGAATGTATTGGTACTGAACGAGGAGCGGATTAGCGGCGATTTGTTCGCTTACCAAACGCAGGGCTTCGGCTTCGGCTTGGGCGCGCAGAATGATAGACTGGGCTTCGCCTTCCGCACGGGCAATCGCGGCATCACGTTCACCTTGGGCGATGGTGCGGTTGCGTTCCGCTTCTTGACGGGCTTGCAGCGCGCGCTGCTGACTGGCGGCGGCGGCTTCAATGGCTTCGACGAAAGTATCCGAGAATTCCAAGCCGCGCACGTTCACTACGTCAAGGATGAAACCTTCTTCCGCCAGCACGACGCGCAGTTGATCGTTGATGTCCTGCTGCATTTGCACACGATCCAAACCATAGATGTTTTCCGCGCGATAGGTCGCTACCACGTCGCGGGAAACAGTACGTGTCGCAGAGGTGATGAAGTTGGTGTAATTGTTTTGGCTACCGCCCCACTGGCGATGGAAGTCGTTGATGGTGGAAGCGTCGATGTTGTAGAACACGGCGATGTCCATCGCAACCTGCTGACCGTCAATAGTGGTGGCATCGACAGGGGGCGCGTTTCCCGAATTGCCATCCATCACGAAGGACTGACGGCTGGTGGGATACAGCGTGGGAACTTGCAGACCGGGGATGATGATGCTTGTGCCGGGGTTACGCGGCTGTTCCAAATCTCCGGTGAGCGTGTTCGTGATGACTGCGACTTCTGTTACACCGACGAACAGCAGACCGTTACCGATGACGGCGAACACAATCCCGATGAGCAAGCCGATGATGATTAGACCAATGCCGCCGCGCCCACTGCGGTTTTGCTGTGCCGCCAGCACGACGATGGCAATCCCGCCGAGAAAGATCAAGAACCCGACGAGTGAAATTATCCCTGTGATTGAACTGACACCCATATGTTTTATTTCTCCATGTTGTGAAGTAAATTCCACTGCCGACAATGACCAATACGTTTAAAAACTTAGGGATGTTTCTACCTTATGCAAACGTTCAATGAACATCCCTAGTTTTTGGGGGATTTTGGTCACATCGTTACAATCGCACACATGCTTCCACTATCAATTACCTTGTTTGGTGTGACAATTCCCACATTCACGGCGTTGATCGCCGCTGCGGTATTGGTTTGCGCGGGGATAATGGTACGCGCGCTCACCGGTATTTTGTCACGCGCCTGCTTGATTGATGTCCTGCTCATAATGCTGTTGGGCGGGATGATCGGCGCTAGAATCGAGCATGTGGCGCTGGCATGGGATCATTTCGCGGGGATGGCGTTGGAGCGTGTTCTCTTGCCGACACGCGACGGCGGCTTGGGCTGGCATGGCGGGGTGATTGGGGGATTGAGTGCCGTGTTAATTGGGGCGCGGGTGCTAAACGTTACATATGCTATCCCGCGTGTGTTGGCGGCGCTTGCTCCGGCTGTGGCGCTTATTGGAGCGGCGGGGTGGATCGGCTGTTGGGCGCATGGATGCGCTTACGGGCGTGAAGTCGATACGCTGGCGCAGTTTGAAGCGGCTCCGTTCATCGTTCATGAAGCGCGCGATGTGTACGGCTTGGTCGCGCCGCGCTATGCCACCCCATTGTTCGGCGTAATGGCTGCATTAATCGCGGTCACGCCGTTGATTTTTGTGCGTCATCGTTCAGCGCGGCGATTATGGATCGCGCTGGCGCTGTTCGCTGTCTGTATGTTCATGATAGGCTTTTTTCGGGGAGACAGCGTGCCGCAGTGGTTTGGTTTGCGAGCGGATCAAGTCTTGGACTCTATCATGGTGTTATTTGCTTTGGTGTGCGGGAAACGTTCATCAAACGCGAAGAATTTTCTCTAGCACGTGTAATATGGCGGATTACAATCGTTTGTAATCTATGGTCTATTTATATGCGGGCGGTTGGCGAACCGCTGCTACTTGAAATACATACTAAACATTCATCTATGGCAAGTCACGTCAAGGAGTCCGCGTATGCGCCTAAATATTGGATTGGCGCAGATTTATCCCAAGATTGGCGGCGTACAGGCGAATTTGGAGAAACATCTCGCCTTCATCGAACGGGCAGCGAGTGAAGGGGTTGACCTGATCATCTTCCCTGAGCTATCGCTGACAGGTTATCAAGTCATGGACTTGGTGCCGGAAGTCGCGATTGAAGCGCGCGCGGATGACCCTATATATCGTCAATTGTTGGATGCAAGCAAACAGTTCAACATGGATATTGATTTCGGGTTTGTGCAGCGGGATATGCGCCAGCGATATTTTGTGTCGCAGGCGTATTTGAGCGGGGGCGAAACGCTGCATGTGCATCGCAAAGTGTATATGCCTACGTATGGGATGTTTGACGAATCGCGCTACTTCGACTGGGGCGAACACGTGCGGGCATTTGACACGCGCTTTGGACGAGTGGGCATGTTGATTTGTGAAGATTTTTGGCATGTGTCGCCGCCGTATATGTTGTGGTTGGATGGCGCGGATATTCTCATCTTTAGCAGTTCCAGTCCCGGACGTGGATTGGATGGCGGGGAACGCTTGGGTGATTCGCGTTGGGTAGAGCAGGTCAATCAAGCCTATGGCGGGTTGTTCACCAGCTATGTGATTCACTGCAACCGAGTTGGCTACGAAGATGGCAAAGCCTTTTGGGGGGGATCGTCGATTGTTGATCCCAACGGGAACTTTTTGGTGCGCGGCGTGTATTTCGATGAAGTGCTGCTCACGCACACAGTCGATCTCAATCAGGTGAGGCGCACGCGCGCGCGTCTGCCGCTGCTGCGCGATGAGCGTCCCGGCTTGATGGTGCGCGAGCTTGCTCGCATTCGTTCTAAAGACAACGTTGAACCAACCTAGTACCAGCCGGTAATTCGGAGTAGATCAAGATGCAGGCTTCACAAGTTCGCGTTCTCCATGTGAACGGCACGCAAAATATCCGCGACATGATCACCGAACGGTTGGCGATCAATACCGATGTGGCGCGCAAAATGCTGACGGGATTCATCCGCGATGAAGTCGAAAAGGCGGGCATGAAACGCGCCGTGATCGGTTTGTCCGGCGGCATCGATTCGGCGCTTTCTGCCTATTTGAGCGCGGAAGTGTTGGGCGCGGAAAACGTACTGGCGGTACGGATGCCCTATAAAACGTCGAGCGCCGACAGCTTGAGCGACGCTGAGGCAGTCATTGAGAAACTAGGGCTGCAAAACATGACCGTTCCGATCACGGAGATGGCGGACGCGCTGATCAACCAGTTCCCGGACATGAGCAACCTGCGTAAAGGCAATATCATGGCGCGGTTACGGATGATCGTGCTGTATGACCAATCGGCGGCGTTCGGCGGGCTGGTGATGGGTACGAGCAACAAGACGGAACTTTTGTTGGGCTATTCGACCATTTACGGAGACAGCGGGGTAGCGCTGCAACCAATTGGCGACTTGTACAAGACACAGGTGCGCGAACTCGCGGCGGCGCTTGGGATTCCTGCATCAATTCAGCAAAAGCCGCCAAGCGCCGATTTATGGGCGGGACAAACCGATGAAGGTGAACTCGGTTTCACGTATGCGGATGTAGATCAAGTGCTGTATTTGCTAGTAGATGAGCGTTACACCACCGAAGAAGTGATCGCGGAAGGTTTCAACCGCGCTTTTGTGGAAAGCGTGTGGCGGCGCGTGAAGATCAACCATTTTAAGCGCACCATGCCGAACATCGCTAAAGTCAGCCGCCGCACGATTGGGCATGACTGGCTGTATCTACGCAATTACACAGGGCGCTAACTGCTTTTTATCTTTTGAAGATTAACGCAGTGGGTACGAGCGTCGTCCGTTTTATTCCATGTCTATGAACACATTTATTACTTTTTTGCGTGTTTTATTCAACAAAATGATGTTTCCCGGCTTCCAACAGCCTAAAAATGAGTCGATAATGTGATTTGAAACGAACATTCACGTATCTGGTTTCACAAAAGGGAAAACAATGAAGAAATACAGGTTGTTCTTGATGACGCTGGGGATTGTCGCGGCAATCTTTTTGGGCACAGTATCAGCAGTTTTCGCGGCAGGTGAAACATTCCAAGTTATTTCGGTGAATACCGTTGGCTGCGACAGTGGTAATTTCGGCATGACTGTCGAACGCGCCAATTTGGATGGCGGCACGTATTATGTGAATACGGTTGTCACTGTCGGTGATTTCATCTACATGAATGAACTGGCATCCATTTCCATCAACGGACTTTCAGGCTGGAACATTTTCGATAATTTCTCTTATGGTCCTGTTCCCAACCCCGGCACGTACCCCATTCCGGCGGGACAGGAAATGCGCCTTGATTTTAGACTTGAGCGCCCGATTGGAACCGTGCTGTATGAATGGGCTTTGATTGTCGATGGCTGTGACACCGGCAACATCCTGTTCAACGGTCCGATCAATACAGGTGAATGTGCGTTGAATATTCCGTCAGGTTCAGTCGTCGGTGAAGCCCCCGCTGGCGCGCAAGCGTACTACGCTCCCGGACAAATTGCGTCGGGAGTGGTGCTTAACCCCGGTACGTATATTGTGATTGGGCAGGATGAAAGCGAAACGTATTACAAGGTTGTGCTTGCCTGCCAGACGCTGTGGGTACGCAAGGACACCATGCAGCCGAGCTTCCAAGCCCCACAGAATGGCGCACCGCTGCCCACGCGCATTGTGAGCTAAAGGCTTAACTATTGTGGGGGCGACCCATGCGAAACGAGTTTCGCCAGTCGCCTCTACAAAAGACGAAATTTCTGAATCGGGACGGATCGCGTTGATCCGTCCCGTTTGATTCACGAGGATGGAGCAGGCATTGATCTTTCAGCGCGCACCCGCATCGCTGCCACCACCGCGATCACGATTGCCGCCATCACCATCAAGCCAAGCCCCAAGTTGAACGCCCACAGCACACCCCCTTCGATCAACTGCCCCGCAATGGCAGCCGTGACGACATAAGGGATTTTGCTCATGAGCGCGATTGCGGAAAGCGCTGTCGCCCGCGCGCGCGATTCGATGTGCTGGTTGACAATCATCGAAATCCACGGGCGGCTTAAATCGCCTGCTAAGCGGATCAGCAGCATCACCGCCAGACCGAATGCGCCTAAAGGGAAAGCCGCTAACAACCAAGCGAACCCTATCCCAAAGGCGATTAAGAGCAGCCCGCGCCGATCCCCTAAGCGGCGTGAGAGCGTGGGCAGCATGGCGAGTGTTCCCGCGCTGATGATGCCCGACAAAACGGTAATAATTGACTGTGCCGCCGCGTCAAATCCAAAGCTCACGCCGAGCGCGGGCTGCACCAAACCCACGATGTAGAGTGTGTACACCCCGGACACAACAAAAATCAGCAGCATGTAAGGTCGTAGTGCAGGTACGCGAAGCTGCTGTACGCCATCGGTGATTTGCCGGACAAAACTGCCCAACGAAAGTGGATGAAGCGGCGTGTCGGCAGTGTGGGTAATTCTGGGTTCGCGTATCAGCAGCGCAGCGATTAAGCTTACGCCATATGCAAGCGCCCAAGCGAAATGGGGTAGGCGGAAATGCAGCAGGTACAAGCCGCCGCCTAACAGCGTCGTGGTGATGAATACGACTGTGCCGATCATGTGAGAACGCGAGATTACGCGCGGATATTCGCTTTCGAGTCCGTGTTCTTTGAGTGACTCGTAGGCAAAGGCTTCCGACGCGCCGGAATGAAACGCCCAACCGATTTGCTGGATCAAGAAGCCAATGACGAGCTGTTCGAGCGAATTGGTTGTCGCCATGATTAATGTGCCGATGACGACGCAGCCCATGGCCGCGACCAACGTGCGCCTTTTACCGAGCATATCGGAGAGCGCACCCGTCGGGATTTCCATAAACATGCCGAAGCCAAATATTAAGCCATCGATCAGCCCTAACTGCCCATACGTCATGTAGCGCAGCCAGAAGAAAATCCAGTTGCCCATGATGAAACCCGTCGATGTTCCCGCTTCGAGCAGGTAGTACCAGCGGATATTGCGCGGCAGCGACGGCAGACGTGTTGAGGCAGCAGAAGGCGCGGTATGTAACGTCGTGGTTTCCACGAGTTTTACTTTCTGGGGGCGGACGAGCCGCATAATTTAGGTGTTTTGCACCTTTATGAGCCGAATTGACCCAATTAGAATATTCTAGAATTGTGTGCGTGTAAATACCCTTCGCATCACAGCGCATGGGCATTAACATAGTCATTGGGTCATGGATTCAGGATAAAAACACATAGAGGTGCAGCGTGCGCGTACTGCTTCAACGGGTCACAGCGGGTAGTGTCACCGTCGATGGGAAGGTTGTCGGAGCAGTTGGCTTGGGATACGTCGCGCTTGTGGGAGTGACACACGCCGATACAGCGGCGGAAATCGAGCAGATGGCGAAGAAGGTGGCGAACTTGCGGGTCTTTGATGATGGCGAAGGCAAGATGAATCTCTCCGCGCTTGACGTGAACGGCGGTGTGCTGGTGATTTCGCAGTTTACACTGTATGCCGATACACGTCGGGGTCGCCGTCCCGGATTCACTGATGCCGCGCCGCCAGCTATGGCATCGCCGCTGGTCGATTTGTTTGCCGAACGACTGCGCGAGGAAGGTATACAGCGTGTGGAAACAGGCGTGTTCGGCGCGATGATGCACGTCGAAATCCACAATGACGGACCTGTGACAATCTGGTTAGATAGTGATGAATGGAAGTAACTGAGGGATACCTAGTGAATATCGAATTGACCATCCGTGAACTGCGGCACTCCAGCTCGATAGTGCGATATGAAGCCGCCAAACGGTTAGGCGGGATTCCCGCATCTACCGATGAAGCGCAGATCGTCATTGATCCGCTGATTGCAGCGCTGGCGGACAGCGATTCCAAAGTGCAGTATGCCGCGTTCAGCAGCTTAATCAAGATTGGGGCACGTCGGGCAGTTATGCCGATGATTGATACCCTGATAAATAATCTCGACAGTCAGCTATGGGCGCTGTTGAAGCTCAACATAGGGATGCGGCTGCGTGCAGGGTTGATTGAACTGGTGGATCGCGGTGACAACGATTTAAGTGACCACTTGCACAAAATCCTCACCACTGAGGACAGCACCCTCGATGAACATCAGCGCGCGTTGTTCATCCGTCTGCTTGGCAAAACGGGCGATCCGCGCCGCGTGGATATGTTGATAAGCATTCTGCTTCGGAACAATGTTTCGCTGCAAGTTGCTGCGGCTGAGGCGCTGGGTATGGTGGGGGATAAGCGGGCAGTGCCGCCGCTGATGCTGTTCGTTCGTGAGAGCGAAGATACGTTTAGTGACAACGCGGTGCGCGAAGTCGCGGTGGAAGCATTGGGGCGCTTGGGCGACCTTGTGGCGTTTGATCCGCTGATTAGTTGTTTGAGCGACCCGAATGAATGGGTTCGTCGTGCTGCGGCGGAAGCATTGGGGCGTTTGGGTGATGCGCGCGCCACGGAACCACTGGCGCAATCACTTCAGGATTACAGCCCGATGGTGCAGGATGCCGCCTTCGCGGCGATTAAGCAGTTAAGCGCCAGCCCACTATCGCAGTAAAGCGATCAAAATTGGATAGACATACAGAATGCTCAAACATCTGTAAGTGTCATTCGTATGTTCATTGATGCCAATAAAGAGTAAAATTCTCTTTATTGGCTTTATGTGCCGGAGTCCGTATACTATCGAATAGGGGCGCATTATCGCATCTAGCGCTGCTGCAAACCACAATGCCGATTCATTAGCGCACGGTATGGTGCAAGGTACTCCCGAACTTGGAGTGAAAATATGACACGAATCGCAAAAGACACTGCATTGACCCCCGCTCCAGCGGTCGGGCAGAGGGAATCGCACACGGAGGGCGTTCGCGCGGTCTCTATAACGACACAGACGAGCGAACCCACACGCAAGCCGTATTCCACGCCTAGCCTAACTATTCATGGCGATATGCGCGCGATCACCCGCGCGATTATCGGTGGCAGTTTTAATGACGGCACCTTCACCGGTACAGTCGATGGCGAACCGGGCTTTAGTTAAATCACTGGCGCAACGAACTCATTTATGATGATTGCTGCCAGCCTATCAGCCAGTGTCGCTGCCAGCGCAGAAAGGATCTGACATTGCCTAAGCGATTGATAGCAGTACTGAGTGTTCTTTTCGTCCTCATTTTGGGGTTGAGCGTCGGCATTAGCTCTGTTTCAGCAGAATCGATTGTCATTCATGATCGGGGCAGCGGCAGTGCTCCGCCATCGGCAGCCACGCCCTATCCATCCACCTACACGGTCAGCGGTTTTCTTGGCAATATTGTCGATGTGGATGTGGTACTCGTTGGTTTTACGCACCCGCGTGGTGATGATATTGATATGCTGTTGGTGGGTCCACAAGGGCAGCAGATTTGGCTAATGAGCGATGCGTGTGGCATCACGATTCCGATTAACAATGCCACGATTACGTTTAATGACCAAACGGCGAACGATATTCCCAATGTGAATTCATGCACTACGGGCAGTTATCGCCCTATGAATTACAATCCCGGAGACCCAGACACGCTTCCGTCGTTCACCCCGAGTATCAGCGGAACAACGCTGTCGGTCTTCAACGGCACTGATCCCAACGGTGTGTGGCAGTTGTACATTGCTGACGACAAATTCAGCAACAACAACGGCAGTATTGCTGACTGGTATGTTGTCGTGCGTACTACACCCTTTGTAGCCCTTCAGACTGTGCCTGATCCCGCCCCCACGCTGGATGAAGCAACCTTGCAGCAGTTCTTGTATACAGTCCGCTTGAGTTCTCCGCCGATTGGTGGTTCGCTTAATGAAGTGCTTGTCCGCGTGTTCCGCGATCAAGTAGCATCGCGCATTGTCAACATTGAAACGCGCCCGCTGCCCGGCGGTGTTTTCACTAGTAACCGTGACCTGCTCTTTAACACCACAAACTGGAATGTGGGTTTTGAAGTGCGAGTGACCGCTGTTGACAATCTAACGTATTACGGACCATTCGCGGGGCGCTTAATCATGGGTGTAGTGATGGAAGACAGCAGCAACTACGGCGTGAACACGCTGGTATCGTGCACTTCGCCCTGCTCGTCCATCCCATCGAACTTGGGTGAGCGCATTACGGGATCGCCTATCATTGGCGGCAATGATCCCAGCGCGCCCGCAACGTCTAAGAACGTGGTGTACTTCTCGGTCACAGAAAATGATGAGCCGACTGTCGCTATCATCACGACACTGGGAACGACAGTGAACGAAGACGGCAGCCTAACCGACACCTATCAAGTGGTGTTGAACTCGCAGCCGGCAACCGTCACAGGCGTTATCCTGACGATCACGGATGGGCAGTTGGTGGTTAGCAGTCCGGGTCATGACACGTTGGGAGCATATGCCAATTTTGGCATCGATAATACTCGTGTCACGGGCAACGCGACGACGATTGTGCTGCGTTTCCGCGGTGTGCTGCCTGACCCAACGGGCGTGATGATGTCGGTCAACCAAGGTGGCGATTGGAATGTTCCACAGACCGTGACTGTTACCGCGGTGAACGATGCGGTGGTTGAAGGCGTACATGTGGGCGTGATCCAACACACGGCGAATTCGTATGACCCGTACTACATCCACGATGAGTTCAACACGATCAACCCCGGTTTGGGTACGCCTGCCGTCCCGATTGAAATTGATGGCATCGTGCAGCCCGTTCCCGGCTCGGCTGATCTTCTCGTGACGATCAATGACGACGACTAAACGAGTCGCTGGTTAGACTATTCAAGTGAAGGGGCGCATCTCATAAGGGGTGCGCCCCTTTTTGTTTCGTGGCATTCTCTACAAACAAAAGCATCGTTCTCAACGTAGATGTGGGATGTGCCGCGGTGTGTGAAAGGTTGTACATGGGCAGATTGTTTGGGGTTTTGGAGAACGGACAAAAACCCGGCTTCATCGCGCAGATTCATGCGCGTTTGGCGCGGCGCGATGCCCTGTGCCGTAAACTGTCGCTCGATCCGTTTGAAGTAGACGATGAAATACTTATCACACAAGCGTATACGGCATGGGGGGAAGGTTGCGTCGATCAGCTCGAAGGCGAGTTCGCATTTGCAATATGGGATGATGCCCGCAAAGTCTTGTTTTGTGCCCGTGATCGTTTTGGGGTGTGTCCGTTTGTGTATGCACATACACCGGAAAGGTTCGCGTTCGCGTCAGAGATCAAGACGCTGCTGTCGCTGCCATTTGTCGCGCGCGATCTCGACTTTCAGCGCGTCGGGCAGTATCTCGCGGATGTAAGCGGCGCGTATCCCGATCAAAGCAGCACATTTTACAGAATGATCCGACGGCTACCGCCTGCACACACGCTGACTATTACACAAACAAGCGCGTTGACCTTGCGGCGCTATTGGTCGCTGGATAGGGAACGGGAAACCCATTTTGCCAGCGATGACGAGTATGCTGAAGCCTTCTTGCACCACTTCGGGGCAGCGGTCTATGACTGTATCGCTGGGCGTTCGCTGATCAGCGCGCAATTGTCCGGGGGGCTGGATTCTTCGTCGGTTGTGGCGGCGGCGCGTGTGCTGATGCCCGCCGACGACGTGCTGCATACCTTCTACAGCCATTCGGCGCTGGCGGAACGCGACGAGCACACTTATGTCGATCATTTGTTGAACGCGCTTATTCCCGCCCGCGTTAAGCACCATATCGTCAATGAGCCGCCGCCGTTCGCAGATTTTGAACGGATTCTCGCCATTCATGCTGAACCGCCGTCGAGTGCAAATCCAGTGGTATTCGACAGCTTGTATGGCGCTGCACATGATGCCCAACTGCCGATTATGTTGGATGGTGACGATGGTGACACGACGGTTTCACACGGAATTGGCTTGCTGCCCGAAATGGCACATCGCGGGGAGTGGGGGCGTTTTTTGGCAGAGTCGGTGGCGCTGGCGGTGCGGGGAAAATCGCCGGTATCATCCTTGCGCGGGTATTTTGACCGCTATGCATCGCCCGCGCTCATGCGTGCCGATTTGCTATCGCTGTGGCGCGTCAGCGGTGAGATTGCGCCCGCGATGAAACGCGCGCACGCGGCGCAGTTCGCGGCGCTCGCAGCGAAACGCGCGCGTGCGGCTGCTCCCGATGGCATCAAAAGGATGGCGCGGCGGGTGTGCGGAAAACCCGATCCTGCATTGTTTGATAATCTGACACTTAACGCGGATTTTGTACGTGAAATCGGCTTAGATGCGTGGATGCGCGCGAATCGCGCTGACGATGCACGTTTGATTGACGTGCGGCACGAACGCGATTTGCATATTAAAACGCTGTTGTTCGGTGGGCATCAAGTGGTGTTGGAAGAAAATGATCGCCTAGCGACATATCATGGCGTACAAGGGAGACATCCTTTTCGAGATATTCCGCTGGTCGAGTTCTGCGTATCACTGCCACCGGAAGTCAAACTGCGCTTATCATGGACACGCTGGATTTTGCGCCGTTCCATGCGCGGCATTTTGCCGCCAGAGATTCAGTGGCGGCGCGACAAGACGAATTTTTCACCGAGTATTAATCATGGGATGCTGACGGCGCACCGCGATCTGCTCGATTCGGTTGTATTGGGCGGGGTGGGAGATGTAATCGCGCCCTATGTGGATCGGGCGGCGCTGCGGGAAACTTATGCCAAGCTGTTGGCTTCACAGCCGTATACCACCTTGCACTACAGTGAACGCATGGAGTACGCGGCGCGGTCTGTGCGGCGGGCGGTGATACTGGCGCTGTGGTTGAGTTGAGAGATCGGTTGAAAAGTCCAAAATTCTCTCGTAGGGATGCGGCACGAAACAAGATTCATCCGGCGTGTCCGCAGTGAGGGAGAAAATGATATGTTCAAATAGTCTTTGAGAAAGCGGTTATCGAAACAGTTTTCGTAGGAAGCGCTTTCAAATTTCGGGATATTCCCGTACAATAAAGAGGTATTTTTCTCATCTTATTGAGGATGCGTGCTTCTATGCTGCATGATACACACAACCTGTTTTCATCCACTGGGGATGACAAACCAGTGAACTCATCTGCCCAAAGCGGCAAGAAGACGTACAGCACCCCTGAACTCATTGTACATGGCGATATGCGCGCGATCACGCACGCGATTATCGGCGGTTCGTTCAATGATGGCACGTTCACTGGCACAGTGGATGGTGAGCCGGGCTTCAGCTAATCGGCACTGGCAGACTCTGCCGTCGCTTCGGCGGTGGTTCGCGCCGCTTCGATGACAAAGTTCCCGGTAAAAGTACATAGTGTGCCGCTTTGTGCCGCTGAAACAATCAGCGACCAATCGTGAGCGCCCAAATGCGGCAGACTAGCAGCGGGGATTTGGACACCGTAAGCATCTCCGCTTGGTAAACGTCCCCCGATTCCCTGCCGTGTTTCTCGATTGACCAAAGTGAACAATAAATCTACCTGCTGCGGCGGTGATCCGTGTGCGTAGGCGATTCCTCCCGGTATCGTCAAATTTGTATCGCGTTCGTCCTCATCGACGAACATGATCGAACCGGTACGGGTGATCGGCTCAGTGAACAAGAAAATCTCGCTGAAAAACACGAAACTGATCGTTTGATCGGTGGTGAATATGTGTCCCGGCGGGTACGGATAGGTAACGCTGATGCCATTGCACACAGCGGCGCGATCTGGGATCAGTGTAGGGGTGGGAGTCGGCGTAGACGTGCTGGTTGGTGTAAGCGGAGTCGCTGTGCGCGTGTGGGTAGGTGTCCATGTGGGCGGCAAAGTGGCACGTTCAAAGGGCGCGGCGGACGTGTTGAATCGTGAGGTGGGGGTTACAGTAGGCTCAGGGGATGGCGCAATTGGCGTGGGTGGCGATCCACAGGCGGCGCAAAGGATCATGATCAGAATGCAGATTGCAGCTTGTCTCACCGGACAACCATCTTTCGCAGAATTTTTCGTGAAGAACGACTACAAACGCACACCATAGGCGAAGCATCTGCCCCATGCTACAATAGCGCCCATGAAAAACCAACACTCACGTTTTTCACTCACTGTGATCTTTCTGCTGGCTCTGCTGCTGACTCTGATCGTTGGCGGGGGGCAGGTTTCCGCGCAAGACGAAGCTGGCGTGCTGCTAGGGCGCATCAATGGGCTGCGCGCGTCGGTAGGTCGCCCGCCATACAGTCTCAACAGTGCATTGAATGCTGCCGCGCAGTCCCAAGCGCAGTGGATGGTCGATACGGGAACGATAGCTCATACGCGCCCTGATGGATCAACGCCGCGTACCCGCGCGCTTAATTCTGGTTATCCTTCCGCGATGGTGTCGGAAAATATCTACGGCGGCTCGAATGCAAGTGTCGATGTCGCATGGACATTCTGGATCAATTCAAGTATTCACTATGCCGGCTTGGTCAGCCCGAACTATGCCGAAGTCGGCATTGGAATCGCGGGTGGGTCATGGGGACGCGCCTATGTGCTGGTGTTCGGCAATCCCGGCGGTTCGTATGCAGCGCCCGCCGCTTCGGGTTCGGGGGCAGCCCGACCCGCCGCTGAAGCGCCCGCACAGCAGCGCATCTACGCGATTGGCGTGGACGAAGCGGGCAATATCATGCACTTGATCGCGACAGGCGACACGCTGGGCGATATTGCGCTCATCTACGGTTACACATGGGATGATATTCCCGCCATGATGGCGCTGAATCAACTTGAGGACGCGCGCGAACTACTGCCGGGTGAAGTCTTTCTTGTGCCGCCGAAACAAGGCACTTTCACGCCCACTCCCGGCGGTCCCACGCCGACAGATACTCCCACGATTACGCCGCTGCCGCCAACGATTACCCCCTATGTCGCGGTCATCCACACCCCGATTCCTGAAGGTGTGATTCCTACGCCGCAGGTGGGCGGAGATGGATCAGGCAGTGTACCGTCAGATGAATTAGCGACGATTATGGCGAGTGAGATCGTGCAGCCCGCCACACTCGAAGCGATGCAAGCGGCAGGACTTGTAGCGCCTATGGGATTGATCGCGCCAACAGAACTGCCAACGGACATTTCGGCATCGCCCACTGCACCACAGGAATCAACTGCTGTGGCGGCGCTTGACACGCCGATGAACGCCGCGTCTACGCTTGTGAACGCTGACGGGACTTCGCCGCGCAGCCCAACTTCACAGTGGATTGTAATCGCGCTGCTTGTGCAGGTCGGGATTGTGGTGATGGCGGGAATCGAATTCGCACGACGATCAATTCGCGCGCGTTCGCGTAAGCTGGGTGTAGACCAAACACGGTATATGGGCGATATTCGCCGCACAGGAGAGCGTTCTCCAGTGATTGGCACGCGCATCAAGCGGAAGGTAAAGCCGTAACCCATGACTCCGAGCAAGAAACCAACGAAAAGCGTGCGCCGAGTCGTCGGGGCGTTCATCACCGCCTTGCGAATGACTCTGCGTGGCGAAAATGTTGACACACTGCTGTTGGACAAACGTTATCCCGCGCTTACGGCATGGATGGCGCAGACGGTCACGCTAATTGATGCGGTGAAATTGGCTTCAGCATCCAACGCAGTTGATCTGGCTCAATCGCTCCACATTGACAAGCGCGACATCACCATCGCCACCATGCTCGACACGATTCGCTACCATTCAGCGCATGAATACCCGTATATTCTGAAGAACCAAAGCGTCTATGCTTCGATGGGAATCCAGTCGCTCAATTTGAATGATCGCTATCTGATCTTGAGTCTAGTACGGTGGGAAAATCTTCCCACGTCGATTGCCAAGTCCATCGAGCAACTGCGTGATCATCTTGATCAACTACCCCTAGATGATTTCAAAAAAACCGCTCGGTAACTCATTTGTCACACCAGAATTTAGTGAAATGTAAAAATTATACAGAAGCATATGCATATGGTAAATTTGAAAATTCACAATTTCTTTATGCTTACCCCGTTGCCCTCTCCGAGAGTTGTGATATGCTAATGAACAGTGGAATAGTCCACTGTGAATAGCGTGCTTATGGCAAGGAGAACTCATACCATGATGTACATGCCTCGTGAAGAAGGTCAGGGTCTCGTAGAATATGCGTTGATCCTCGTGTTGGTCGCCGTCGTCGTCATCGTCATTCTGGCGCTGCTCGGCCCCGCGATTGGCAATATCTTCTCGAACATTGTCAACACGCTCTAATTCTGTTTGTTTATCAAACAGGGGAACGCCCGGTCAACTGACCGGGCGTTTTCGATTCTAGAGTCGGTTTGTCTTCACATGGGCTTGACACGTCAAGCCCCTACACATGGTGGGCAGGACGATGCGGAGGCGCAGAAGGGCTTGTCTGTAGTTAAAAATGATAAATTTTGCGGATTTGTCCGCTTGCGTCGGCGGGGAATGGACGAAACAAGTTTCGCATCCCCCGCTTGAATTTGCACCCGCTGAAGCGGGCTGGTAAAGCGTCTAGAAGTGAAGATGCGTCAAAAAATGGACGTGTTGAAGATTGTTTTTGGCGGACGCGATGTATCGCGCCCCTACAAAACGATCTTCTACAACTACGGACAAGTCTTTCTGCACGTCCCTACTTCACCGCTTCCTGCATGATTTTGACGAGGCGTTCCGCCATGCTTGCGGGATCGGGGTGGATGCCATCTTGCAGCAGCGCCGTTTCAAAGACCTGCTCGACCAGCACATCGACCAGCGGATCATCGGTGTTCGCCGCAAGGCGATTGCTCAAGCCGTGCAAAAGCGGGTGACGTGGGTTGAGTTCGAGAATCTTGACGGGGAGTTCATATTCTCGATCTAACATGCGGTTGATGCGGTACATATTGCGACCGGGATGGGCATCATCGCTGACCAGCCGCGCCGGACTGCCGACGAGATTTTTGCTCTCGCGTACATCTTTCACCCGTTCGCCCAACACGGCTTTAAAGCGGTCACGCAGACCGACAAACGTATTTTGCTCCAGCGGTTCGGGCTGGGGCGATTCGTCCTCAACGGGTGATCCAACGCCGCTTAAGTCAATGTCGGCTTCGTCGGCGTTGCGGAGCTTATGCCCTTGATAATCGCTCAAGCCCATAAGCATGACTGTATCCGCGGGATCGATAAAATACAGCACTTCAATACCGCGCTTGCGGAACGCATCGAGATGAGGGCTGCGGCTGGCGCTGGCGAAGTCTTCGCCAAGCACGTAGTAAATGTCCGTCTGGTTTTCCGCCATGCGCTCGACGTATTCCGCCAACGACACCCACTGATCGGCGGATTCGCTCTTGGTGGAAGGGAAATAGAGCAGCGGTTCAATGTCGGTTTTATCGGCGGGGCTGACAACGACACCCTGTTTGATATAACGGGCATACTGTTTATAAATTAGGCGATAGAGGTCGGGCTTGTTCTTCGCCAGCCGCTTGAGTTCGCTTAACACTTTAGTGGTGAGCGTCTTTTTCAGGTTTGCCATGACGCGAGTCGCTTGCACCGTTTCGCGGCTGACGCTCAAGGGGAGGTCTTCACTATCGACTACGCCTTCGACAAACTGCAAGTAGTCGGGCAAAAGTTCCGTCGTTTTCTCTTGGATCAAGACCTTACGCGCGTAGAGTTTTAGACCGGGTTCGCGCCGCCCCATAAGCAGGTTGTTTTCGCCCGATGGGATGTACATCAGCGCGAAAAACTGAAGCGGTGAATCCGCGCGCATGTGGATATGATGCAGTGGATTGGTAAAATCAAAAGTGGACATTTTATAGAAGTCATTGTACTGCTCGTCAGTGACTTCTTTGGGGTCCTGCCGCCAAATCGCCGTTTGTTTGTTAACGGCTTCTTCTTTGTCGCCCACGTAAATGGGGAACGCGATGTAATTGGAATGGCGCTGCACCACATCGCGGAGTTTCCATTCTTTCAAGTATTCCGCCGCATCTTCCTTCAATGAGATGATGATGTCTGTGCCGCGTTCGGCTTTTTCGGCGGGTTCAATGGTGAACGTGTCTCCGCCCGTCGATTCCCATACCCACGCTTGACCATCGGGGTGATGTGAGCGCGAGATCACACGCACTTTGTCCGCGACCATGAACACAGAATAGAAGCCAACCCCGAACTGCCCAATTACGCTTTGCATGACATCGGCATTGAGCGATTCCCCCGCGCTCTGACGCGCTTTCAACGCTTCGATGAATGATTTCGCGCCGCTGTGCGCGATTACGCCCAAGTTTTCCACCAAATCATCGCGCGTCATGCCGATGCCTGTGTCGCTAATGGTGAGCGTTTTGGATGCTTCATCTGGTTTGATCTCGATGTAGAGTTCTGCATCGGGATCGAGGATATTCGGGTTGGTCAACTGCTCGAACTGCAAGCGGTTAAGCGCGTCCGATGCATTCGAGATGAGTTCACGTAGAAAAATGTCACGGTCTGTGTAAAGGGAGTGAACGAGAATATTGAGAAGCTGTTGAATCTCTGCCTTAAATGCAAACTGTTCTGCGGCGACCATCAGTTGTTCCTCTTGGATAACGCACATTGAATCGCCACTGTTTTAACCGATGTGTGTAAGAAAAATATAAAAGAGAGGGATTTGCGATGGGGAATATTTGTTAGAGAGAAACAGGGCGGCGGAGTCAAGACTCCGCCGCTCAGATGGCGAAACTTTAACGCGCTCTTAGTTCACGGCGGAAACTGGTCAGCACATCCATTCCTGTGTCGGTGACAAGCACATTATCTTCAATGCGAACGCCGCCTAATGACGGAATGTAAATCCCCGGCTCAATGGTAAAGGTCATGCCCGGCTCAAGCGGATCGTCGATGTTGGATGCGATTTGGGGGATAGGTTCATGTACGTCGAGTCCCAAACCGTGCCCGGTGCGATGGGTGAAATATTCGCCGTAGCCCGCTGCTTCGATGATGTCGCGGGCGGCTTTGTCAACCACGCGCATGGGAATGCCGGGCGCGACGACGGCTTTTGCTGCTTCGTTGGCGCGCAGCACCGTATCGTAAATGCGCTGCATTTCGGCAGTAGGCGTTCCAAGGCAAAACGTGCGTGTAATATCGGATGGATAACCGTTCACACGACAGCCGTAGTCGATGAGCAAAAATTCGCCTTCGCGCAGTTTGCGATCCCCGCTGACACCGTGCGGATTGCTACTGTTTTCGCCTATTTGTACATGCGCGGAAAAAGCGAGTTCGTCCGCGCCGAGCGCCATTTGCAAGGCTTCAAGGCGGGCGGCAATTTGCGCCTCGGTCATGCCGGGCTGAACTTCTTGCAGAAGTTTATCGAGCGCGGCTTCGCTGATGGCAATCGCGCGGCGCATGGCGGCGACTTCATCCGGCATTTTGTGGGCGCGCACGCCGATTAAGGCACGTTCAATCGGAACGACTTGCAGCGTGGGATCGATTTTGGTGAAGGCGAGCCATTCGGTCACACGCATGGTCATGCCGTCAATGCCGATTTTCTTGCCGCGCAAGCCAAGCGTGTCGATGAGTTCGGCGAATGCGCCTTCATAACCCTCTACGTCTGACCATGCGAACGGACGCGCCTCAAGATCGGGGCGGATATTGAGCTGCTGCATTTCCAGCTGAGGGATGATCATGGACAAGCCATCGCGCGTGAAAACAGCAATCGCGGGGCGTTCGCTCAAGTGGATGTGTAACCCGGTGAAGTAGACCAGATTTGATCCCGGCACAATCATGATGGCATCAACCGAACCGTCTTCTAAACCCGCGGCGCGATTGAGCGCGTCGATGCGGGCTTGATAGTTCATATTCACGTGAGTCTGCTCCAGTATGGAATCAAAAACGTGATTTGAGTGTACATCGTTTAAGCGACGGTTCATATCACCATCCTTAGGGCAAACTCAATAAATCCCCTCCGGCTCGCTGTACTCGCTCCTTCGCCGGAATTCAGGGGAGGAAAAAGCCTATATCCGTGTTTTTCGATCCTCAATTTGGGGTGAGGAATCGGGTTCAAATTGAGCCTGTGATTTGATGCGTTCGCCCTATCATCAACCTGACGCTTGGATGATGGCGGCTAGTCATGGCGAGTGCAATGTGGTTGAATAGATGCCGTGTTCAAGATGGAGCAAGTTCGAATCACGATGAATGGACAAACCATGACCCGCAAAGCGGGGATCATTTTTGCATGTGGGATTTTGCTGGCGCTGACTGGGTGCGAAGCGGTTGGCGTACTCACAGGGGGGGGGACGGGGGAAGGCGCGACGGGCGGCGCATCATCCGCGCCAATTCTTCAGACTGTTAGCACGCCGCGCGATGTGGTAACGGCATTTTTGAATGCGTGGAGCGCGGGTGATTATGACGCGATGTACGCGCGAATCAGCGAGCGCAGCCAGTCGATGACGACACAAGTGGTTTTTCGAGAAATCTACACGTCTACTGACGAGACGATTCGCAAGACAGGCGTGACGCACACAATCAGCAGCATAGAAGAACAGGGCGAATCGGCGGCGGTGACATACAATGTTTCGGTTGCGTCGTCGCTGTTCGGTGAAATCCCCGATGATAACCGGGTGATGCGGTTGGTACGTGAAAATGGCGAATGGCGCGTGGCATGGTCGCAGATGGATATTTTTGACGGGTATGCGCCCGGATCGCGCTTGGAAGTCGATTCGGAACGGCAAACACGCGGGAACATTTATGATCGCAATGGTTTACCGCTGGTCGAACAAGGCGGAACAGTCGTTGAACTGTACGTGCAGCAGCAGAACATCGTCAACTTTGATGCATGTTTGGATACGCTGTCGCATGTGCTGTTTCGCCCACGTGTCGATTTAGTCGAGTTGTTCAACCAATATCGACCAGAAACGATCTTCGGCGTGGGTGACATTGACGAAGAAACGTTCAACATCAACGCGGCATCGCTGACAGGCGATTGCAATATTGGCACAGATACGCGGCAGACGCGGCGCTATGCTGGACACGGCGCGGCTGTGCGCGTGACCGGATATATCGCGCAAATTCCCGCTGAACAAGCCGCCGAATTTGAAGCGCGCGGCTACAACGCGGGTGATTTGGTTGGCGTGGCGGGTGTCGAAAGCGCCTACGAAGCTGAACTGGCGGGGGATGCCGCGCGCGTACTGCGTATCATCGAACCGGGGGGATTGGTGGTGCGTGAATTAGCGGGCGCGTCGGGGAGCGACCCACAAGATGTAACGCTGACGATTGATTATCGCCTGCAATACGCGGCAATCGAAGCGTTCAATGATGCTTATAATCTCGCGGCAGGCAATTGGGGTGGGCGATCCCCCGGCGGGGCGCTGGTCGCGCTGGATGTGAACACGGGCGCGGTGCTGGCGATGGTCAGCTACCCGACGTTTGACCCCGCCGCGTTCGCGCCGGACACATCGATCTTTCAGGGACAGTACATCACGTCGATTGCGAGCGATCCACGACTGCCGCAGCGCAACCGCGCGACACAGGATCAATACTCGCCGGGTTCGGTGTTCAAAATTGTGACGACAGCGGCAGCAGCAGCGGAACGGGTGTGGAACCCGACGGATTTATTCTACTGCGGCATGGAATGGGAAGGCGCGCAGTATGGTGACAGCCGACCCGTGCGCTATGACTGGCGCAATTTTGAGCCCGATGATGCACGCTTCGCTACCGGCGATATAACGATGGCACAGGCGCTTGCTTCATCTTGCAACCCGTTCTTCTATCAAATGGGGGCGATACTGTATGACCGTGAGCCGACAGCGTTGATCAACTATGCGCGGCGCATGGGCTTGGGGGAAGTAACGGGAATTGATCCTGACATTTTCCCCGCTGAAGCGCGTGGGCAAATTCGCGCGCCATCGGCAAAAGACGAAAATATCTCTATCGCGATTGGACAGTTGGATACGCAAGTATCGGTGCTGCAAATGGCGCGTTTGGTCGCGGGAATCGCCAATGGCGGCACGCTGTACACACCGTATGTGGTGCAGCAGGTAGGCGGCGGTGACGGTCAATCACCGACGTTTACGGCATCGCCTATTGAAGCGGGCGAGATGGGGTTGAGCGAAAATGTGCTGGCGATTGTGCGTGAAGGCATGTGCGCCGTCACGGATGGCAGCGTTGTCGGGCAATCGACGGGGCGACCCCTTGGCACAGCATGGTTCGTGTTCGATAGCGAAGGGACGGAAGCGCCATATACGTCATGTGCCAAAACAGGCACAGCACAGACGGCGCGCATCGAACCGCATGGGTGGTTCGTCATCTATGCGCCCGCTGAAAATCCGCAGATTGCGATTGCGGTGATGACCGAACATTCGCGTGAAGGAAGCGAAACGAGCGCACCAATCGCTCGCCGTGTGCTAGATGCGTATTTCAATGTCCCTGCCGCGCCGTTTCCGTCGTGGTGGTACGAAAATCCGTATGTCGAATTGCAGATTCCGCAGGGGAATACGGGGGGGTAATGATCACGTAAAACGTGAAATCCTCCCCTATTTCCAGTACACTACAACTGTGTATATGTAGAATTGTTGTTCGTTCTTCATAGGGATGCTGCATGTCGAGTGTGCTGCGAACGCTGCGCGAAAGCGATGCGAGTTTGATCCCCGTGCTGGCAGAAGTTTGGGGCGCGCGCATTGATGGGCTGGACAACGCCAAAGCCGTTGAAGCTGTCAGCAAAGCGATGCTGGATTCGGCGCGCGCCGAAGCCATATGGGATACCTTAAGTGACCGTGAACGCGGTGCGATGCAGATGATTGCATCGAGCGGCTCGAAAATGCAGGAAGCCAAGTTCGCTATCCTGTATGGCAAAATTCGCCAGATGGGCAAGGGGCAGATCGAGCAGGAAAAGCCGCATCTTAACCCACAAAGTGCGGCAGAATCCTTGTTCTATAAGGGCTTGATTGCTAAAGGTTATGAGAACGCCGAAACAGGCGCGCGGACCATCTTGTACGTGCCAGATGATCTACTGCGCGTGCTGCCGCTGAAGAAAACGTCGTATGCCGACCTTGCGGACGAGCCGCTGGACGAAAGCGAATTTGATGATGAAGATGAGGACGAAGCACCTGATACCCCGCAGCAGGTATTTGGCAAACGCAGTATTGATAGCGAGGACGATGATCTATCCGCGCCAGCGGTAAACGCGGCGGTGGAGCTAGAAACGCTCACGCATGTCAACAACCCGCGTTCGGCGGATACGTCAATTGTCGATGACATGACGACTTTGCTGGCGTATCTCCAAATGAACGCTCCACTGCTGGAAAATCACTTTTTATCCAAGCAAGACCTTGATGCGCTGATGCCGCATCTGCTGATCGATGATCGCGCGCGCTTAAGTTTTTTGCTCGGCTTGGGCGTTAGCACACGCATGATCGACGTGATTGGTGGGCGCGCGCAGACCAACCGTGTCGAACTGCGGCGCTGGCTGGGTGGAACACGTTCAGAGCAGGTGAAGCGGCTGGCGGATGCGTGGCGCGAAAGCGAAGCGTATGTCGATTTGTGGCATGTGCCGGGGTTGATTGTCGAGCGCGAAGCGGGGACGATGAACCTGTATAATCCGCAGCCCGCGCGCGAAACCGTGCTGCAAGTGATGAAAAAACAAACGCCGCCGGGGTGGTGGTCGATTGAAGATTTCATTCTGCTGATGCGCGAAGAACACACTGATTTTCAGCGCCCCAACAGCGATTTCGACAGTTGGTACATCCGTAATCAAGCAGGGGATTATTTGACCGGCATCGAGAGTTGGGATGCAGTTGATGGGGCGCTGCTTGAATATGTAATTATGGGACCGATGCATTGGCTCGGCTTGTTAGACGTGGGCGTAAACGCGGCGCGGCTGACCGCTTATGGACGCGGCTTTCTGGGGCTAACGCCGTTTCCGAATCCGGCTGACCCACAGGACAAGATTGAACTGCGACCTGATGGCACACTGTTGGTTTCACGCAAAGTCTCACGCATGGATCGGTTTCAGGTAGCGCGATTCGCGGTGTGGGTGACTGCGGGGGATTTGGGGGGGAAACCGTATACGTACAAAGTCGATGCGATGAGTATCAACCGCGCGGCGGGGCAGGGAATTGATACAGGACATATCGGCACATTCTTGAGTAAGATCGCCAATCCCCTGCCGACGGCTGTCCAGCGTTTGTTGAGCAGTTGGCAGGGGGGCGCGGTTGCCAGCGTGACATTTGAGCAGGTGGTGATCGTGCGTTCTACATCGAAAGAAATTCTCGACCAGATTTATGACGAACCGGCTACACGCCGATTTTTGGGCGCGCGCTTGGGCGATCTCGCGGCGATCATCCGCGCCGATCAATGGGCAGACCTACGTGACGCGCTTGGGGAAGCGGGGATACAGGTCGAGATTATTGGGGTGTAAAGCAGTGAGGTTTATTGGATAAAGATGATGAAATTAGGTGATCAAGCCGTCGTCCCCACAAGGATCAACGGGGGCGATGTATCGTGCCCCTCCAAATTCGCTGTCTGTCTTTTCTGCGCGATACTCGTCCTCTGCATTGCCGTTACCCCTGTTCATGCCGATCCGGTGTTTATGCCCACTGAAGAAGCTTTGAATACGGTCCAGATTCCGCCGCGTGATCGCGTCGATCTAGCGCGGCGGCTGCGCGGATTGACGGATATTCCCATGCCGCCACAGTCCGCGCCGGAACGACAGGTAGGCGAACAGCAGATTTTTTATGTGACGAATGCCAGCGATAACACGTTGTTGGAAATTCCTTCAACGCTCCGCGTAGTGGGAGAGCATATTTATTTGTGGGTGGAAAATGGTGGGTCCGTCGAAATGGCGCGGCTGCAAACCCTAGCGGATGCGTTCGATAACACGATTTATGATGCTGTGCGCGCATTATGGGGCAGCGAAGCGAATCCGGGCATAGATGGTGATCCACGTATTCACGGGCTGTTCTCGAACAGTGTGGGATCGGGGGTGGCGGCGTATTTCATGAGCGATCACACGCTGCCGAATGAAGTTGTGCCAAGCAGCAACGAACACGAGATGTTTTTCTTTAACTTGAGTACGTTCAACAGCACGGATACCGCGTATATCGAGAGCGTGGTTGGGCATGAATTTCAGCACATGATTCGCCTCAATTTGCAGGCGAATGAAGAAACGTGGATGAACGAAGGTTTCGCTGAGTTCACGCAGGTGCATCTGTTTGAACCGGGCATGGGCGAAATCTACGCATTTTTGAATGCGCCTAATACCCAGTTGAACACATGGTATGAGGACATCACCGCGCGGGGAGCCAATTACGGCGCGGCAAGTTTATTCATCACGTATTTTCATGATCGTTATGGGTTGGACGCGCTTCGGATGTTGAGCGCCGATAACGCGCCGCGCGGTCTGCAATCAGTGGATAACGTGCTGCGACTGCTTGGGCAGCCGGGTGTGGATGTATTCTTCGCGGATTGGGTAGTGGCGAATTTCCTATTCGATCCGTATGTGGCGACGGGTGCGTATGGCTATCGTTCGCTCAATTTGGATACATCGAGCATCCCACGCACGCCGATCAATAAATATCCATCGCAACTGTCGCAGACGGTGAGCCAATATGCCGCCGACTATTTTGACCTGATCGACTACGGCGATGCCGGATCCCTCACATTCACACTGACCGCGCCACCTACTGTGCAGTTGATTGATGCGCCTGTTGAAGCAGGGGATCGCATTTTTTACAGCAACCGCGCGGATATGAGCGATACAACACTCACTCGCGCCTTTGATCTGACAGGATTAACCAGCGCCACACTCGAATATCGCCTGTGGTATCACTTGGAAGAACATTGGGATCACGGTTATGTGATGGTCAGCAGTGACGGCGGCGCGACATGGGCGGCGCTTTCGACGCAGCACACTACCGATGTGAACCCGTATCAGACGGCGTATGGATCGGCATACACGGGGCGCAGCGGCGGCGGGACGCATCCTGTGTGGGTGGACGAGCGCGTGTCATTAGATGCCTATGCGGGAGAAAATATTTTGATTCGCTTTGAGGTGATCACTGACGATGCGATTAACCAACCGGGCATGGCGATTGATGATGTACGCATTGACGAACTCGGTTATGCGGCGGATTTCGCAGACGATGCCAGCGGGTGGGAAGCGAACGGGTGGATTTGGACGGACAATGTGCTGAATCAACGCGCGTGGGTGCAGGTGATTCAGCAAACCGACCACGACGCATTCCTCACGCGGTGGGAGTATCCGGCGGATGTGGACGACACATGGACAGTCGAGTTGGTGGATGGCGTGCGGCGTGTCAGCGTGGCGGTAAGCGCCGTCGCGCCTGTGACCACTGTTCCGATGCCCTACGATTTAAGCGTGAATGTAGGCGCACCCTAATCATCTAGCGAACGCATCTTTTGTAGGGGCGCAAAGGATTGCGCCCGCTAACTTGTTGTGCCCCCAATTTACAACAACGTAATCGTCCAGTTCGTCACATGGACGATTACGCCGCCCTCTTTCACGTAGATCATCGGGAACACCAGCGTGTCGGCTCCCGCGAACGGGATCGGCTGCCCGATGGGGTTGTTATCGACAAAGACCGTCACTGTCTGGTTGGCGATATTGCGCTCCAACCGCAGCCGCAGTATTTGACCGATGGTATATCCCCGCTGTGCCATCACATCAACTTGCGTGCCATCGCGCCGCGCCAAGTTGATCGCGTTGTTCTCGGTCAGTTGAATTTCCACGCCTACAATATCGGCAGGATTGCTGCCGTTCTGGAACAGCGCCCCGAAATAGACCTCATCATCAATCAGCAGCGGCGGGTTATATGTGATGAGCGCGATGTTGATTTCTGCACGGACGATGCGCGCCGCAGAGTCTCCGCCGAAACGACCATCCAGTAATTCAGCGGGCGGGGCGATGGTGATGATCCCATCGCTGGCAGATACGCCCGTCCCCAAACGCCAGAATGCTTCGCCGTCTTCTTCCATCCGTGAGAACTGATCCGCGTCCCAGAAGATTTGACCTGCTGTTATGCTTTCGAGCAGCGAGAGTAAATCTTGCTGTCCTTGTATCCCTTGCGGAGGCGGAGTGAACGTTGGGGTATTGGTACTTGTGGGCGTGTTGGTATTCGTCGCCGTGTCGGTTGGTGTGCGGGTCTCGGTGGGGGTGCGGGTAGGTGTTGGCGTGCGAGTGGGGGTGTTGGATGGTGTATCGGTTGGCACAGGCGGCAGCGTATTGATCACCAAGCGCGTCGGTGAAGGATTGATTGTAAGGCGAGTGGGTGTCGCTTCTTGAATGACTTCTTCCGTCGCGCCGATGGCGACTGTCGTTTGGTCGGTCTGTGCTGCCGCACTGTTTGTTGGGCTGGAGTCGCTAATGCCCCCGCCCTGTGCGGTTGGGGTGGCTAAGCCCAAAATGTCGTTCAGTACCCCGCTTGCGAGCAAGCCCGCCGCCGCAATTAGCAGCACACTCACAATCAAGCCCGCAATCGCCAGCGGCGGGATGCGGCGGCGCGGCTCATCGTCACCTTCGGCAGCAGTACGCGGACGGCGGGAGATGGGTTCACGGAGTTCGGGCGGGGGTTCTTCGCCTTCGCGTAAACGCGGGACTGGATCGTTGGTGGGCGGCGCGGGGAACTCGGTTGACTGCTCGGTTAGGGCATACCAGTGACGATACAGCGGATAGGCGGGATGGCGGTCTATGAACAGCGCCCCGAACAGATCGTTGTATTTGGCAAGGCGGGCGCTTCGCCGCGCCATGCGGTCTTTGTTGACGGCTTCAAATGCATCATAGGTATCGCGCCACTGACGGAGGGTCGCTGCATAGGGTTCGCCTAACAGCTTGAGGGTGACATCGACTTGATGATGATGCGCCAGATGCAAAAACTCCGGCGCGGGGTCGGGCTTGGCTTCGATGATCTGCGTCATCTTGCGGGCGTTGGCGTAGAGTTCTGCGGCTTTGCTGATGAGTTCCATCAAGAAGGCGCGGTACGCCGTGAGCGTGATGTTTGCCGCATTTTCTACATCATCGACTGCCTTGAGCGCATTTTCGAGCTTAATGCCCGACGCGCGGAATTCGCCATCCGACCAATCGCGGAGCGCGGCTTCGAGTTCACGCAAGCTGTAGACGGCGGCGGCAAGTAGTTTGCTTTGCGCGTTGTCGTCAAGTGCCTTGCGTGACTGATCAAGCGTGGTTAGCGACTTGGGATTGCGTATGCCGTTGAGCAGATCGGCGGCGGCATTAAGATCGCGGCGGCGCTGGATGAATTCATCCAGCGAGCGGACAAGCGGGTGTTTGTTATGACTTTCGCCCAACGTGCGAATGGCGGCATCGCGCCAGAAGGCTGCATCATCCAAGTGACCGTCATGCGCGTCGAGCGCGCCAAGCAGCACATAGTTGAAGAATAGAATTCGCACGCTGGCAGTCGAACGGCGGGCGAACAGATCGACCAAGCCCTTGTTCATCGCCTTAAGGAACGTATCCTTGCTGGGCATTTGCGCGTTGAAGTTATCGCGCATCCCGATTTCTTCGGCGGTGTAGAGCAGTTCGGAACTGGTGAGCGCGGCTTCGGTGCGACGCTGATCGAGTACGGCGCTGCGGTCAAGCCATTCGCGGGCAATTGCGGCGAGTTCGCGCAAGCGGCGAGCGGCATCGCGTTCGCCATCATCGCGGGCGGCTTCGTATGCCGTGCCGCCGAGTCGCTCGGCTTCGACCAAGCGCCCGCGATCAAAATGCTCCCACCCATCGGCGAGTGCGCGACCAAGCGCGCCATAGAGCGCGTGCCGCTCGATATAGGTCGCGTTGGTGACGACGGTTCGCAGTTGATTCAACCATCCTGCGAGCGTTGGGCTGATCGTGCCGACAGCTTCGACTGCTTGCGCCAGCGCCGTAATCGCGCCGACGCGGTTGCCCTGTACCACCGCGACAGCGTAGGTTTTCCATGCGCGGGCGGCGATCTCCAAGCCTTTGACCATACCGGAAAGCATTTCGTCAAACAGGCGCTCGTTGAAGGGCGTGATCTCGTTTTTGACTACGCTCAACCAGCCATCCAAATCGCTGCCATCGGCGCTGGGGACGTAGGTTTGATATTTGCCCAAGAGCGCGTACAAGCCGTTGAGCAGCGTACCGACCACCTCCCACGCGGGATTAAGTGGATCAATCGCGCGGCTGGAGTCGAGGGCGCTGAGGGCATCACGCGGGGAGCTTGCCGCCTGTTTGCCAATGACGTGCATGTTATCGGCAAGTGCCATCGCGGCATTGGTCGCCCGTTCAAGCGCGGAAAGCGGCAGTCGATCATCGGTGAGATTGTGCTGGGCGATCAGGTTTTCGATCAGCGTGCTTAACGCGGTGAGTTCATCCACGATCTGGCGGTAGCCATCACGCAGACGGACGAGATTTGCATCGGTGATGCGCGCGAGTTTGTTCAGCGATTCGTCAATTTCACGCAGCACGGCGCGCGGTTCGGCGACAACCAAGCCATCCGCCGCGAGTGTGGAGAGCGCCGAATTGAGGTGAAAGAGTGCGGGACGTAAGAACAGCAAGTCTTCTGTTCGCGCCGCGATTGCGTCCGCCAGCAGCAGATTGAGCGCGCGCATGGGCGGCATATCAGCATCGCGGGTGAGCAGCAGCCGCGCCGCATCCGCGAATTTGTTCTGGAATAATAAGCTGGATGCTTCAGGAATCGCCAACGACTGCGGCTGCCCAGACGCGCCGTTGAGCAAGCCTGTCCAATCGAGCAGCAGATCGATGAGCGTGGCGATTTGTCCGTTCGCCATCGGGCGGATTTCGCGCAGGATGTTGGCAGCGCGTAACCAGTTGCCCGAACTCATGTAAATGCGCGCCCCGTCCAAATCCGCTTCGATGGCAAGATTGTCCAGTTTGGCTTGAATTTCGGCGGCGGCGGCGCGGGCTGTCGGGCTGCCGGGATCAGCGGCGAGGGCAGGTTCAAGCGTGCGCTGCAAGCCGATCAAGTCGTTTTTGCTCAAGTCGCGGCGCAAGCGTTCGTTGACGCGCCCAATGAGCGCGTTGCGATCACGTTCCAGCGGCGCGCGGTAATCGCTGAGGTCTTTACGGAGTTCGGCAATTGTTTTGTAGCGGAGCCGTAGATTGGGATGCACAGCTTTGCTGACGATCCCCTGCAAGCGAGAATGTACACGGTCTTGATCGTCGCCAAAATTGAGGCGGAATGTGTCACCTGCATCACGGGGGATTTCGGCGCGTTTGCCGCCCGTGAGGATGAAATAGAGCAGTTCACCCACCTGATAAATATCGCTCTGGCGGCTGACTCCTGATGGCGATACTTCATCGCCTTCGAGAAAGACGGCGTTGCCCCAGTCGATGACGGTGAGGTGATAGCGATCCCGATCCCAGAACAGGTGCTTCGCGTCCACGTCATTGTAGACGATGTCGTTGGCGTGGGCGTTATGCAGCAGGTCAAGCAGCAGGTCGATGATGACGAGCATTTCGAGTTCGGGCAGGCGTTCGCCGCGCTTGTCGAGTTCGAGGACTTCATCCGCGATGATGCTGCCCTGTGCGCGTTCCATCGCAATATATTGGTGGATCACGCCGCTGACGGTGAACTGTCCACCGCCGACGAGGGGTGTAATGGCAGGGTGTCCTGCGAGGCGCGTCAATGCCTTGCGTTCGTTCAGGATGCTGACTTCTTGCCCGCTGCGAATGGGCGGGGCATCCTGCGGAGCGGGGCGCTTAACCACAACGGGGCGATCACCATTTTGAATGTCAACGGCGCGCAGGGTTTCGCCGCTGCGTCCGCGTGGATAGATATAATCGTAACGGTAACGGTTATCGAAAATGCTGTCTGCCATATTTTCCTCACATCCGCGTCAATTGTACGCAGATGAGGGGATATGGGGCAACTTTCGGGCAGCTGCGTAAAGTAGGACAAAGGATTAAGGCTTATGTCTTTTATGTCCCGATTTTGAGTCGTTTAGGAGACAAAGCGAGCAAAATCAATTCTTCGTCAATGGAATAAGTGAGCGATGGCGCGAGTAGTATTGAGATATCGAGTTTGTAGGGTGCTGTGGCGGAAATACAGAGCGTATTTTATGTCTGGGAGTGATTAAAGCAAAACAGATGCGCGTATTGTCAAGCAACTGAAGGACAGGTCAAGAACGAATTGAATCCATCAGGGACACAACGCTGGTTGTGTCGAAACTGCCGTCGTGTCTATACGCCCGAACCGAAGCCACTCGGCTATGACGATGCGACGCGATTGGCAGCAGTAAAACTGTATATGGATGGGATGAATATCCGTCGGATTGGGCGCACGTTGGGAGTGAATCACCAAAATGTTGCCAATTGGGTGAAAGCTCATGTTGTCCAGTTACCCGCTGCGCCCGTGCCAACTGAGGTTGAGACCATCGAAGTGGATGAGCTCTTCACCTTCGTGGAGAAAAAAAGCCTGCCTACCTGATGACGGCGGTTGACCGTGCGACCCGCTGCATTGTCGGAGTGGCGGTTGTCTGGGAGCGCAGCACCGATGCCCTGCAAACCCTGCTGGATACGAGTGTGTGGGCAGCCTAGTACTTCAGCGATGCCTTCAATCTCTACTTGTCTGGCATCTACGTCGGGACGCATCAGGCAGTCATCGACAAAAGCCAAACCTATTCGGTGCAAGACCACAATGCCGAACTGTGCTATTACCTTGCCCCATTTGACTGTGCTTCCCGATATTTTTCCCCTTCCATCGATGCCTTGCGTACTGCGGTTCGGCTCTTTGTCTATGCGTGGAATGCTCGTCAATTCTACAAACGCTATCATTCGCCCTATCCCGCTCATCTACCTGATTTTATATCTGTCGGACTTTAGTCACTCCCCGCGCAGAAGCGCGTCCCTACTTGTTATGTAAACCTGTGCTATCCTTAGGCGGGTTATCCAGAAATGAAGGTGCAAGTTTGAGCCAATCCCCTGACATCGCTGTGAACGATCTCGCGCCGAATGCGGACGACAGCACAGCACAGCCACAATCTGAAACACAAGCGCAAACTAACGCGGGAGTCGCACGCGCGACGGGTGTGCTGGCGCTTGGCAATATTGCCAGCCGCGTATTGGGTTTGGCACGCGAAGTCGCACTGACCAACTTGTTTGGCGCATCGCGGGCGGTGGATGCGTTCAACTATGCGATTCTCGTCCCGAAGACGCTGTATGACCTGCTGATTGCCGGACACATCAACAGCGCGATTATCCCTGTGTTGAGCGAAGTTGTGACCAAAGAGGGCGAACAGGCACTGTGGAAACTGCTCTCGGTGCTGTTCAGTCTTGTGACGGCGGTAGTGTCGCTGATCATGCTGCTGTTGATGATCTTCGCACCCGCGGTGATCAGCGTGATCAGCAGCGGGTCGGATGGAGCGACACAGGCGCTCGCGACTGATCTTTTGCGCTTGATTTCGCCGGCGCTGCTGTTTCTCTCGCTGTTCGCGGTGTTCAGCGGGACGCTGTACGCGCTGAGGTCATTTAGTTTGCCTGCGTTCGCTGGCGCGGTGTTTAACGGCGGGGTGGTGATTGGCACGGTGCTGCTTGCGCCCGCGCCGATTGTGACGGCAGCGATCAACGGGGGGAATGTGACGTGGGGATTTGCGCGCCCCGATTGGGGGATTCAATCGGCGGCGTTTGGCTGGTTGATCGGCGCGGTGGCGCAGTTGGCGCTTCAGCTTCCCGGCTTGAACTTGACGCGCTTACGGTTTACGTTCAACTGGGGGCATCCCGCGATTGTGCGGATTGGGCGGCTGTACGCCCCAGTGCTGGCATCGCTGGTGATCGACACGTTTGTGCGGACGTTTAGTTATAACCTTGCCAGCCAAACGGGGGTGGGGAGTGTCAGCTATATGAACTGGGCAACGACATTGATCCAGTTCCCGCAGGGCTTGGTGGCAACGGCAATCAGCATCGCCATTTTGCCGACGCTTTCGCGGCAAGCCGTGATCTGGCAGGGACTGCGGAACACGGGCGGCGATCACGCGGAAGGGGAAAAGGCGTTCAAGGATACACTCGGCTTGGGGCTGCGCTTGTCGATCACGCTGATGATTCCGGCGGCGGTGGGACTGTTCGTGCTGGCGATCCCGATCATTCGCCTGCTGTTCGAGCATGGGGCGTTTACGGCGGCGGATAGCGTGATCACGGCACATGCGTTACGGCTGTACTTGATCGGTCTGCCGTTCGCGGCGGTTGATCTGCTGCTGGTGTACGCTTTCTACGCACAGCAAGACACGCTCACGCCCGCGCTGATTGGGCTGGTGAGCTTGGTGGTGTATACGCTGGTGGCAGTGGCGCTGCTGCCGACTTACGGCTTGTTCAGCTTGATGATCGCGGACAGTACCAAACACGTCGTTCACGCGACGTTGAGCGCGATTGTGCTGGCGGTGCGGATGGGCGGATTAGGCAAGCAAAACCTGCTGCTGACGGTGATCAAGGCAGGGACAGCGGCGGCAGCGATGGGTGCGGCGGCGGTGATCACTGAGCCGTATCTGGAGCAGATCATCGGGACGGCGGGACTGCTGCGCGAGGCGGCGCTGGTGGGGGCAAGCGCGGCGGTGAGCGTGGGGGTGTTCGCGGCGGCGGCATGGCTGCTGAAGTTGAGCGAGTTCCGGTGGATTGTGGGACTCATCGGGTCACGGATGCGGCGCTGAGGTAAGTAGTATTAAGGGGATGGCGAAGAATTGTCCTCCATGTCCTTTGATGTCCGCTTTGTTTGGGTGAAGGATGGAGGAAGAGTTGAGAAGTTTAATACTAGATTGGTTTTGATAAGGGATTGGTATTAAAGAAGCGTGGTGGGCACGACACAGAAATGTAAGGGCGCACCGGGATGCGCCCTTACAAGGCGGGAGTCGATTCGGGGGTGGAAAGTGCGTCCGATGGATCGAAGATGGGAACAGATTCAAGATCAATGATAGGCGAGAAGAGTTCTGCTACGCCCCACCCCGCGATGCTTTCAAAATCGACATAGAGCCACGTGCTATCTGAGGTGCGCGCCAAGACGGTGACGCGGCTGTCGAAAGGCGCGATAACAACTGTTGGTGAATTCAACGTTGGATCGGCGTGGAGTCGAACGTTGAAGAGCGCACGAACTATTTGTGATGGCATGACGAGCGCCCCACCTGTGCTGTCTGGCACAAGGATGGGGAGGGCAGCAGGATCGCCATCCACGCGCACGGTGAAATAAGCTACCCACCCTTCGATTTCTTCAAATTCAATGAGTAACCAATCGTTCATGGCGCTGCTGCGCGCGATGGCGCTGGCAGTGTCGTCCACATCTAACTGCCCGACGATTTCATAGCTGATGGCGGGTCCACTGCGGACATTGACACGCCCATAGGCGATGACTTGCACACCCGCTTCACCCGCTGGCGGCGTGGGATCGACTTCATAGACGGGGATCGTATTCAAGGGAGTGCGGGTATCGAGTTCGACAGAAAAAATAGGAATCCAGCCGCTATGACTGTCATCGGTGACGACGAAAAACCAGCCGGCGGCAGTTGGGGTGAGCGCAGTCGCAGATGGGGCATCACGCCCGATGACCTGCACACGGTCACCGCGCCCTAGCTGAGCGACAATATCAAAGCGTGTATCGGGTCCCGAACGCAAATTGGTTGTTTGGTAGATGGTCGCGTAGATGGGAATCGCCGTGACGGACGGGGTTGGGGATGGGACAGCGGTATCGGTTTGCGCGTACACGACGGGAACAGCGACGAGAACCACACACGCGATTAAAGTCCAACCGGGCAAAAGCACCATTCGACGCATTACACAGGAATTCTTTCATCTGGTTGATCATGATGGGGATATTATACCAGAGGCGGAGAGGGGGTATGTAACCTCACCCTGCACGGACGGAATGCGTTCCGCGTGCCCCTACAACATCATACCCATGCTTTTAGTCACTCCCATTTCCGTAATGTATTGTTATTTTTCACAAAACGGGTTATAAAGAAATTTGGCGCTTTTTCAGTGTCTACACTAGGATGTTGTGCTTGTGATTGCACGTGTTCTACAGCCTATCAATTACACTTTTTTGCCAGAAGGTATACATTATATTCAAGTGCTTCAGTCCAGCGAAACCGCAGTAGACGCACTGTTTGATACGATGGCTTCGATTATTTTTTCAGCGGATAAAGAGAGTACATTGCGGTTCGTGGTGGATACGACGCGATCTGGGGCGCTGCCGCCGGGTTATTTGATCGAGCAGGTGCGGGTTCGCTTTTTGAAACGGTTGATTCCGGGCATGATCCCGTATGTGCGGGTTGCGGCAGTGCGGCGCAAGCATGTGACGAACTCACTCGCGAATATCACTGTGCGGGCGATTAACCAGAAGCGGTTGAAGATGGAAATGTTTTCGCCGAATCAATTTGACGCGGCGATTGAGTGGTTGAAGAATGTCTAGATGGATGCGCCGTGAGGGACGCGATAACCGTGGGCAATAATCTTTACGAGCGGCGCTTACGCCCCAACACTTTGTACATGACGGTAAAATCTTCATGCCCTTTAGTGACGCGCGGCGTGAGGGCTTCACATTCAAAGTAAGCGTTGACCTGCGCGTAGGTTGCGGCGCTGATGATGACTTCGCCACGCCCGGAATTTTCTTGCAGCAGTTTGAGCATTTCGACGGCATCGCCAAGCGCGGAAAATTCTTGGCGTTCGGGTGATCCCACGTTGCCGAGTACCGCCATCCCCGTATGAACAGCAACGCCGTAGTACAGGCGTTGATCCTCTGGCAAGGTTTCATGGAGCGCGACCACATCGTAGATCATGCTTAAGGCGGCGCGCACCGCCCGCAGCGCATGATCTGTCTGCGGGTTTAACTGGGTGTTGAACATACCCGTCACCGCATCCCCGATGTATTTTTCGACCACGCCTTCAAACAGGTTGATCGAGTCGCTGGCAACGCTCAAATATTTGTTGATGATCTCCATGAGGACTTCAGGCTGCAAACGTTCACTGAAGGATGTGAAGCCGCGCACGTCGGCAAAGATCAAGCTGACTTCGCGTTCCTGACCGCCGAGATTAAGTTCTTCGCTGCGAATGTTATCGACCAGCGCGACGGGGAGATAGCGGCGCACCTGCGCCAATTGGGCTTCACGGGCTTTGAGTTCGGTCAAGTCGTCAAGCAAAATGACGACACTTTCGTTATTCGATTCAGGGGCATCCGGGCGGCTCAAGGGGGCAATCGAAATGTTCCAATAGCGCGTGCCATGCCCTTTTTGGAGGATTTCCGCCTCCCATTCTTCGGTAGTATCCCATTCGCGAACACGACGCAGACGTTCTGAAAACTCATTACCGAGCATGGTCAACACTTCAAAGACGTTCGCGCCCCATGCTTGCTCATAGCTGATGCCTGTGAGCATTTCGGCGGTGGGGTTGTACGCGGTGATCAAGTTATAGCCGTCGATGGCGATGAGTCCGCTGGCGATGGAGGTGAAGATGTTGTTCATGAGGTCGCGGATTTCGGTGGCTTCGATGAGGCTGGCGCGTGCGGATTCAAACAGGCGGGCGTTTTGGATGGCGACGGCGGCTTGATTGGCGAACGCGATGAGTAAATTAAGTTCGTGTTCTTTGAACAGCCCCGCCAACACGCGGTTATCGCAGTAGACCACGCCGATCACATCACCTTGTACGGTGAGGGGGACGCACAAAATACTGCGTAATTGATGCCCAACGATGCTTTCCTGCTGTTCATAGCGGGGATCGCTGCGGGCGTTATCGGTGAGGACAGGCTGGGCGGTGGTGGCGACTTCCTGCACGATGGTGCTGCTGACGACGAAATCTTCGCGCCCTAACTGTTCACGGTCAATGCCGCGCGCGATGCGAAATTCCATTTCGCCAGTGAATTTGTTTTTGAGCATGATGTAACCGCGTTCCGCGCCGGTAAGCTGGATGACGGTATCCATCACTTGATTCAACACGTCGTCGGTTGAAAGGGAGGAATTGATGAGCGCAGTTGTTTCGGCAAGGGCGCGAAGCTGGCGCAGTTCGATTTGCTGCGAGGTGAGTAAATTGCCCAACGGGTCAAGGCGAGTAGAGGCATAACGCACGCGCTCGGCTGAGCCGCTGGGGAGATTCATGCCGCGTTTGCGGAGATCATTTTGCTGATTACGCATCTCCGTCGCCAGCGTATTCATATTCTGCGCGAGGGTACGCAGTTGTTCTTGGGCGGTCAAGCCGCCATTTTTCGATTTGCCAAATTTCGCGGTGTCGTCCACAGTTTTCGCTTCAACCTTGCTCATGATTCAGCACCGACGGAGGCTGAAAGCCCTCCAGCTATCGAAAAACCTGTAAGCCTCATTCATGAGGCTGAAAAGCGTTTGTTGGCGCACGCCCATGCAGTGCTGCTAAAGCGCGTTATACAAAATTTGATAGATTTCAATGACGGGTTTTGCGTCATTTATTATCTCTTGGTTTTCCCGAAACTCTACTATCTCGTTTTTGCGAACGTCAATCAACTTCATCGTTGGCATAAGGCGATTAGCTTCTAAAAACTTCGTAGCGGCGGGTGAGCTGCTGGCGACCTTTCACCTGCACCGCCTGCCGTTCTTCGAGGCGAATACCGGGCGCATCTTTGATGGCGCGCATTGTTTCTTCGCTGATCATGATTTGCCCGCTGCTGGCGTTTTCTTCGATGCGTTTGGCGAGATTGATCGTATCGCCAATTGCAGTGAAACTACGGCGGTTCAAACTGCCGACATTGCCCAATGTCGCCACACCTGTATGAATGCCCGCACGGTAGTAGTGGACATCGGGGGCGATGCCCAAGCGGGCATATAGATTGACGAAGGCATCGCGGACAGCGAGTGCCATATTGACGGCTGCGAGGGCGTGATTCTTATCCGGGTTCAACTGGGTGTTGAACAAAACCATAATGTCCGTGCCCATGTACTTATCGACAATACCCTGCGCCTTATTGATTTCGATGGTGGCGGTTTCGAGATAGATGTTGAGCATGTCCATCATTTGCTGCGGGCGCAAGCTGGACGCAAGCTGTTTGTAGGGGATGACTTCGAGAAATACGCATGTCATTTCGCGGCGTTCGCCGCCGAGCGCGAGTTCCGCGATGTGGTGGATGTTTTCGACCATGCCGGGCGGAAGATAGCGGGTCATCAAGTTAAGGGCTTCGTCACGTTCGCGCTGTTCGGTCAAATCGTCGATGACGAGGGCTGCGCCTTGAATATCCTGTGTGGCGTTTTTGAGCGGGGTAAAGCGCAGCGCCAGCGCGATACGTCCGCGTCCCGGCACATCGGGCTGAATTTCGGCATCGACACGGGGTTCGCCATCGCGCACGCTGCTCAAGTATTGGTCGATTTGCATACGCGGGAGCAGATCATCCAAGGGCTGCCCAATCGTCGTTTCCGCGGCGCGCAGCAGAATATCGCCCGCCGCACGGTTGAAGGTGGTGACAATATCATCGGCGTTGGTGGTGATCACGCCGCTGGTGATGGATGCGAAAACGCTTTCCATCAACTCTTTGATCTGCGTGATTTCGCGCAGTGAGGTTTGCACTTTGCCGAACAGGATGGCGTTTTCGATAGCGACGGCGGTTTGGTTGGCAAAAGCAGTGAGCAGGTTAAGTTCACGTTCGGTGAATACACCGACACGGAAGCGGTTATCGACGTAAATCGCGCCTTTGAGGCGGTCACGGTAGATCAATGGAACGCACATAACGGAGCGGAGGACGAAGCGGGCGATAGTTTCGCTGCCCGCCAAACGCGGATCGTTTTGGGCGTTGTCGGTAAGGAGGGGTTTGCCCGTCGCCATGACTTCGTTAAGCAGGGTACGGCTGACATACGCGACGGAATCAAGATTGGCTTCTTCGTCGGTCAGTCCTTCTTCGTGGGCGATTTCGGGTTCGTTGTCGCGGGTGATGCGGTGTTCAAGTTCGCCGGTGTTGGGATTTTCGAGCAGGATGAAGCCGCGCCCCGCGCGCGTGAGGTTGAGAATTTCGTCCATCGCCTGTGCGAGAATGGTATCGAGGTCGAGGGATGAGTTGACCATCGCGGAAGTTTGCACCAGCGCGTTCAACTGCTCTAACTCCGTGCTTTCGCTGATGAGGATAGTCTCCAAGCGATACAAATCGCTCTCGACGGCTTTGAGCGATTCGAGCAAAGCGGGGTTCAGAGTGAGATCGCGCATTTTCAACAGTTCTTGCTGGCTTTTGAGCGCGTGAGAGACTTCATCAATGACCACGCGCAGTTTTTGAATTTCGACCAGCGCAACCGCGCTTTGACTATCGACGACGGTACTCATAGGTTATCTCGCAGACATCGCCCCGAAGCGATGCATGTGTGTTGGTAACGAAGCACTTTAATTATACACAAGCGAATGATGCCGCGCTTTGAAGATGTGAAAGTAGGTAGGGCAAACGCACCAAAACCCCTCTGGCTCGCTGTGCGCGCCGCCTCCCCTGAATTCGGCTGAGGAAGCGACAGTAAGAGGAAAAAGCCTATATCCGTGTTTTTCGGTCCTCAACTTGGGGTGGGGAATCGGGTTCAAACTGAGCCTTTGAGCAAACAGGTGTTTGATACGTTCGCCCTAGAAAGTAGGCACATCCCTGTAACCTTTTGCTATCTGCGCGCGTATACTTGGACGATCAGCGTGATATACATGGAATCGGGGATCAACCCTAATGTCTCGAATTTTGTTCTATTTGAACTACGCCGCGCGCAATTTGCGGCGAAGCACCCGCTGGACGACGTTCGCCATCTTTTGTATTGGCGCGGGTGTGGCGACGGTTGTGGCGCTGCGAAGTCTTGGTTTGGCGATTGGTGATTCGTTGATTGACAACGTGCGACAAAATTTGCATGGCGATGTCCGGGTCGGGTTTGATAGCTTGGGCGGGCTGCAAGTTTTCAGTTTTGGCGACGACGACGGAGAATATTTTAGCGCGGAAGACATACAAGCGATTGAGGCAGTCGCCGGGGAATATGGCGGCAAAGCGACATTCTTTCAATCGCTGGCAGGGATGCAGGTGACGCGAATCGACGCGGTGACGGTGGGGCGACCCCAGTTTGTGAGCGCGTATTTGATTGACCCTGAGACATTTCCGCCGACTGAGCCGATATTCGCGCAAGACCCGGCGGGCGTGCCGCTGGCGGATTTGTTCACCGGTGGGAATGAGATTGTCATCAGCCGCAATTTGGCGGACCAGAATAACATTCGCGTGGGCGATAGGGTGAGGGTGAGCGGCACGACGGAAGAATTTATCGTGCGCGGGATTGTGCCGACGTACATCGAAAGCGGCGTGACGAATTTGTTCGCATCCTTCTTCGGTTTCGCCTATATCGATATTGCCAACGCAGACGTATTGCAAGTGGAAGTGCGCCCGAATATCGCCAGTTTCACGATTGAGGGCGATTACGATCCGCTTGAAGTGCGTTCATCGCTGCGTGAACAAATTGGGTATAGCACCGATGTCGATACGACAATCGAACTCATCGAAGATTACACCATCGTGTCGGATTATCTTGGTCGCTTTATTGTGATCATGGGATTGGGTGCGTTGTTGATTGGCGGGGTGGGCATCATCAACACGATGCTGGTGATGGTGGGGCGGCGCACCGCCGAAATCGCGGCGCTGAAGACGTTTGGCTTGAAGGGGCGGCAGGTTTTCTGGCTGTTCATGAGCGAAGCGTTTTTGCTGGGCATACTGGGAAGCATCGTCGGGTGTATTCTCGGCGTGGTGTTGAGCGTGTTTGTCAACCAGTTTGGGGAAGCGGTTTTGCAGCAGGGATTGACATGGCGCTTGTATCCCGAAGCGCTGTTATACGGCTTGGGCTTGGGCATGATTGTCACGCTGGTGTTTGGCGTGCTGCCAATTTTGACCGCCAACAAAGTGCGCCCGGCGACCATTTTGCGCCCGAACGAAACCGCGATTCCCCGCACAGGCGTATTCCACAGCATCATCGCGCTGGCGCTGGTGGTGATCGTGATTGGCGGGGTGGCGGGACGAATCATTGGGGATATTCCGCTGTCGCGCGATGGATCGCGGGTGTTTCCCGGCGTGCTAGTCGGGATGGGCGGGGTAGGCATCACGCTTATCATTATGGGCTTACTGGTGATGGTGTTCTGGGTGATTGTGTGGTTAGTGAGCCGTTTCCCGTCGTTTGGGATTGTCGATATGCGTTTGGCGCTGCGGAATATGACAGCGCGCCGCGTGCGTACCGCGACGACGCTGCTGGCGCTTACGGCGGGGATGTTCGCGTTGAGCGCGATCACGTTTGTGGGGGTAGGCACGCGCGAAATTTTGCAAATTTCGCTTTCGCAGAGCTTGGGCGGCAATGTGATGGTTATGCCGCTGTTGGGCGTGGTATCGCCGGGGCTGGCGCAAGGTTTACTCGACGCGCAGTTGAACAACATCGACGGGATTCAATACCGCACGCAGATTTCCAATATCAGCGCGGAACTTCGCACCATAGACGGCGTTCAGCCAGAGATCGAACTGCCTTTTGAGATGGAAGGCGGTGGGCAGCGTCCGCCGCGGCGATTCTTGTATTCGCTTCAGCTTGCGATTCGGGAATCTGATAACCCGAACTTTGCCGCGACTTTGCTGGAAGGGCGGATGCTCACACCGGAAGACGAAGGCAAACAGGTGATGGTTGTGCCGGAGTCATTTTTGACACGCTACAGCAACGTGACTCCGCGCGTCGGTTCGATGATCGAACTGCTGGTCAACAGCCGCCGTTATGAGTTTGAGATTGTGGGGATCACGACGAATCCCGGAAGTGTGGTTGGCGGATTCGCTGAATATGTGATTCCGGCGGGATCGGTGCAGGGGGGTGAAGTATTCCCGCTGACGGTGCTGCAAACCGAACCGGATAAGTTAAATCAAGTGCTGCTCGATCTTTCGACTGTGCCATTTGTGTTCGCGCTGGATGTGACGTTCATTGACAGTTTCTTGGGACGACTGATCGATCAGTTTGCGGCGATTCCGACGCTGGTGGGGCTGCTATCCCTGCTGGCGGCGGCGGTGACAATGGCGAATACAGTATCGCTGGCAACGTTGGAGCGCCGCCGCCAGATTGGCATTTTGAAGGCGGTGGGCTTGAAGGGGCGACGTGTGCTGACGATCATGCTGATTGAAAACACGATAATCGGCTTGCTGGGCGGTTTGCTGGGGATTGGTTTGAGCGCGTTGATTGTGGCGCTGATGACGAGTTTCGGCGTTGGGATCAGTATTCCGATCCCGCGAGATGCCGCGCCGCTGGCGATTGCACTCATCCTTGCGTCGGTGGTGATCGCGTTTGTTTCGACGTTCTTGAGCGCGAGTGTCGCAACCCGCGAACCTGTCACAAGCGTGCTGCGCTACGAATAAAGAGAGAAACAAAGAGAATGATTCACCGCAAAGGACATAGAGATCGCAGAGGGGCTGAGTTCCCCTCTGCACCCTCGCGGAACTCGTTCCGTTCTTCTCTGTGGTGAATCGTTTTGTATTTTTATTCGTTCGGTTTCAGGTGCAGCGCCCCATTAACCACAAACAGTGCCAGCAGACCGATTATCCCCGACAGGAAGATCGCGCCTGTCCACACGTGGATGCTCCAAATCACGCCAGCGATCACCTGCACAGTGATGAAGTACGCCGCCATGTAGAGTGCGGGGGTGATAAAGGCGAACAGCGCCAGCGCGCCTAACCGCTCCGGTGACGGTTTGAAGCGGGCGTAGAAAATGTCCGTGATCACGCCTGTGATCAACGCGCCGGGGATGAACCAATAGCTGTCGATCAAGACGGTGAGCAGCGCCGTACTCGCCGTGAGCAGCAGCGTGAACGCGCCAAACGGCAGCTTCCAGCGCCACGCCAGCAAGACGATGATGCTGCTCATGATCGCCATCGTCATCAGGATGCCCGTCACGCCGAAGTCTTGCAGCGTATCGGACGGACCGCGAAACGCGCCGCGCGCCGCTAAGGGCAGTGCAATCGGGTTCGCATACGACGTGAAGAACCAAATCAGCGACAGCACCAGTGTGATGCAGATGATCATGGGGGCGAGTGCGCCCCACCCGCGCTGACCACTGGCATCAGTGGACTGCGCGCGATTCCACGCGGCGCGCACGGGTCCGGTGAACACCAACGCCATGCCAATCGCTAACATAATATGGGTGGGACTCAACAGGGCTTCTGTGCCGTCTTCGATGCCGAACAGCGTGTGCCAAATCATGTCTCCGACACCCCCCAACGCGAAGATCGTTACACCAATGAGCGAGAGCCAATAACCTTTCGGAAGCGCGCGGGTGAAACTGAAGCCTTTTCTCACGTTCAAAAACAGGTTGATTATCAAGAAGGCGGCGCACAAGCCGAAAGCGCTGTAAAACACCAAATGCCAAGGCGTGAAGAAACTGTCATCGACGCGCCCGTGAAAATGTGCCCATCCGTCGATCCACAAACCCGCGAGGAACAGCATGGACAGCAGCGTAAAGGCGCGGTCAAAACGTAATCCCCCCTGTGAATACTCTGCGCGCACATTTACTGATTCGTTCGCCCCTATTGATTGTGTGGTTGCAGCCATCGAATTTCCCTTTATCAAGTGACGCAGCGTATGTTTGCGCTTGCTGTGTTCAATACGTGGCGCAACCATGAATCGTTTGTAGAATTCATTTCAATATTTCATTCCTACGCGGGCGACCCATGCGAAACGAGTTTCGCTAGTCGCCCCTGCAATCGCGCTCTTTTGAATGAGGTTCTAGTGTTCGACGGTTAGCCCCGCTTTTTGCCACGAGTCAAAGCCGTATGTGAGGTTGTAGACATTGGGCACGCCCCAGTTTTGGAGCATACTGGATGCGATTTGCGAGCGAGCGCCAGTCGCACAGTAGACAATCACGGATGTGTTTTGCGGCAGTGTTTCTTGGAACAGTGGCGGCACGCCATGCGCTAACATGCCGTAGTGCAAGTTGACCGCATTATGGATGTGTCCCTCATGGAACTCGTTTTTGGCGCGCACATCCAGCACAACCGCGCCGCTGGCGATGAGATCGGCGGCTTCCTTTACATCCAACTGCGGGATTGTCGTGAGATATGATTCGACTTGATCCGGCGTGAAAAAGCCCTCTAGCTGGTCGATACCGACAGCGTGGAGTTCTTTGATGAAACGCGGCAAGTCTTCGGCGGAAGCGATGAGATAGGTTGGCTTGTCATAGTTGACCATCCAACCCGCGTAGGTGTTGAAACGGTCTGTGGGCGGGATGCGAATCGCGCCTGTCACTATCGTGCCATCGCGCAGATCGGGGCGCGCGTCGATGACATTCGCGCCGCTGGCGGTAATATCCGGGTATGTAAAACTGTCCATTGGAAGCGGATCAGGAAGATCGGTAAGAAGCGCCGGACCTTCTTTGTTGATACGCTTCATGTGCTTGAAATAGTGCGGTGTGTCGGGTTGACCTGTGAGCAGCCAGCGGACGAAAGCGTCTTCGTCGCTAAATTGGAAAGCGGGATTGAACAATTTCTCATAGCCGAGCGTGCTGGAGGGAATCGCGCCGAGCGACTTACCACACGCGCTCCCCGCTCCGTGACCGGGCCAGACTTGCAAATAATCGGGCATGGTTTTGAGCTTTTGCACATTGGCGAACTGCCCGCGTGCGCCGACTTCTTTTGAGCCAATGACACCCGCCGCTGTTTCAAGCAAATCGGGTCGCCCCACATCGTTGACGAACAGGCAGTCACCGGTGATGATACCCATCGGTTTATCCGCGCCCGCTGTATCGGTGACGAGAAAGATCATGTGTTCTGGCGTATGACCGGGTGTGTGCATCGCTTCGATGCGAATATTGCCGATCATCCATGAGTCGCCGTCTTTCAGGGGAACATCATTTTCGCGTAAGAACTGATATGACCAATCTTCGCCGCCTTCGGCGCTTAAGTAGAGGGCTGCGCCTGTGGCATGGGCGAGTTCACGCGCGCCGCTGACGAAATCGGCGTGAATGTGTGTTTCAGCCACGTCGATGATTGTCATGCGCGCCTGCTGCGCCGCGTGGAGATACTGATCGATGTCACGCGATGGATCGACGATGAGGGCTTCGTGGGTTTCCTGACAGCCAATCATGTACGACGCTTGCGCGAGCGTTCGGTCATAGAAATACTTCAACAGCATGAATGTGTTCCTTTGGTCGCTACGTCTATCTTCTCTAACGATGATCATAACCCATGATCAACCCAATTCCGTAGGTGTTTTGCGATTTTTAGGATGTTTGTGTTTGCACCCGCTGCAACGGGCGGCATGTACGAAACAAGTTTCGCCGCTGCTCCTACAAACGAAACGTACAACTGTTGGTTAGCAAGTGCGGACGCGCTGGCGGACATACCGTTGCGCGCCTGTACAGTCGGATACTACAATGGCACGAAGGTTTCCTACAGGATGTACGATAGGGCATGAGTTTTCCTTCCAATACGCTGCCCACTCATCGCCCGCTGCGCGCTGTGATTATCGGGGCGGGGTTGATGGGGCGCTGGCACGCCGACGCGGTGCGGCGAAATGGTCACAGGATCGCCGCTGTGCTTGATCCGCAAGCACAGGCGCGGGAATGGCTGGCGGGTCAATTTGGTGCGCGCGCGTTCGAGTCGTTGGATGCGGTACAGGGCGTACCGCTTGATGTGGCGCATATTTGTACGCCGATGGATACGCATGTCGCGCTGGCGGAAGCGGCATTGAGCGCGGGGCTGCATGTCGTGGTCGAAAAGCCGCTGGCGGCAACAGCCGCCGAGTGCGCGCGCATCTACGCGGCGGGGAAAGAGGCAAATCGGCAGGTGATGCCTGTGCATCAATTCCCGTTTCAGGATGGGGCGGCGCAAGCGAGAAAATGGCTGAACTCCATCGGACGGGTTGTGCGGATGGAAGGGCGATTTTATTCCGCGGGGGCGGCGTTGGGCAAGGGAAGCGCGGAAAATATTCTCGCGGATGTGCTGCCGCATCCGCTGTCGCTGATGATGCGCTTTGCGGGTTCACTGCCGGATACATGGAACGTGATACGCGCGGGTGAGGGGGAATGTCAAGCGGACGCGGTACACGCGGGCATGACATTGAGCATCGCCATCAGCATGAACGCCCGCCCGACAACGGCATGGTTCATAATCGCCGGAACTCATGGGACGATTCAACTTGATTTGTTTCACGGCTACGCGATCCGCGAAGGCGGTGGGGTTTCAACGGCGCGAAAAATTCTGCACCCGTTCGACTTCGCGGCGCGGATGCTGCTCACGGCGGGGAGCAATCTCGCGGGGCGGGCGGCGCGCGGCGAAACGGCGTATCCGGGCTTGCGGCGCTTGATCGGCGGGTTTTACGAGGCGATTCAAACGGGGGGAGATATGCCGCTGCCGGAAGCGGAAGTGATGGCGACAGTGCGGGCGCGAGATGTGATATTGAAGGGCTGACATGCAGACCGAACAGGACAAACCCACACCCGATGAACTGCGGCAGAAAATTCTCGCGCTGGTGGCGGAATATCACGCGGCGGCGTATCCGACGAATGATGAATCGAGCATCCCCGCTAATGTTCCTGTGAGTGGGCGCACGTTCGATGCGGATGAACTGGTCACATTGGTCGATTCGGCGCTGGATTTTTGGCTGACAACGGGACGGTATGCTAATCAATTCGAGCGTGAATTCGCGCGTTATTTCGGGCTGCGCCATGCGATGCTGTGCAATTCGGGATCATCGGCTAATTTGCTGGCGCTGACCGCGCTCACATCGCCCAAACTGGGGGAACGAGCGCTGCGTCCCGGTGACGAAGTGCTGACCGTCGCAGCGGGTTTCCCGACGACGGTGAATCCGATGCTGCAAAACGGGCTTGTCCCTGTGTTCTGCGATATTGTGCTGCCGACGTATGACGTGAATATCGAGCAACTGCGGGCGGCGGTGTCACCGCGTACCAAAGCGATCATGATGGCGCATACGCTCGGCAATCCGTTCAATCTCGATGCTGTGATGGCGCTGGCGCGTGAACACGATTTGTGGGTGATTGAGGACAACTGCGACGCGCTTGGATCAACCTACAACGGTAAGCTGACAGGCACATTTGGCGATTTGGCGACGGTGAGTTTTTATCCGGCGCATCACATCACGATGGGCGAAGGCGGGTGCGTGCTGACGAACAAACCCGCGCTCAAAACGCTGGTCGAGAGCTTCCGCGATTGGGGGCGCGACTGCTGGTGCGAACCGGGAAAAGAGAATACCTGCGGCAAGCGTTTCGAGTGGCAGTTGGGCGAACTCCCCTACGGGTATGACCACAAGTACACGTATTCGCATATCGGCTACAACCTCAAATTGACGGATATGCAAGCGGCAGTTGGCGTGGCGCAGTTGAAGAAGCTGCCTGCGTTTATTGAGGCGCGCAAACGCAACTGGCGAATTTTGCGCGAGGGTTTGCAGCCCTACGCCGAATTTTTGACGCTGCCCGAAGCGACACCGAACAGCGACCCAAGCTGGTTCGGCTTCTTGATCACGGTGAAACCGGATGCGCCGTTCAGCCGTGACGCGCTGGTGCAGCATTTGGAACGGAACAAGATTGCTACGCGCTTGTTGTTCGGCGGGAATTTGACACGCCAGCCCGCGTATCAGGGGGCGAAGTATCGCGTGGCGGGGGAGTTGATGGTCACGGATACGGTGATGCGCCAAACCTTCTGGATTGGGGTGTACCCGAAGATCACGCCGAAGATGCTGGCATACGTGATCGATCAATTTGCCGCCTTCTTTGCAGACAAGGTGTAGGTGATGCGGTTTGGAATTAACGCGCAGCGGCTTGCGGGTCAGCGGTTGGGCGTGGGGCGCTACATCGAATATATGTTCAAATACTGGGACACGATGCTGCACGATAACGATGTGGTCAACGTGTATGTGCAGTTCCCGTTTGACAAAAACTCGCTTGGTTTGAGTGACCGGTTTCGCGTGCATCACTTGAAGCCGAATTTAGGCGGCAAGGCATGGGAAAATGTGCTGCTGCCGATTCAAAGCCGTAACAACGATGTGCTGTATGGTCCAAGTTATACGCTGCCTGTGCTGTATCCGGGAAGGACGGTTGTGGCAATCCACAGTGTCAATGAGGTGGCGGCGGGCGCGCACAGTGCATGGTATCACCTGACGTATGAACGACTGTATCGCTTGAGCGCGAGCAAAGCCGATGTGGTAATTGTGCCTTCAGAGTCGGTCAAGCAGGATATCACGAGCTATTACGGCACACCATTGGACAAACTGGAAATCATCGGGCAGGGCGCGGATGTCACGTTCATTCCTGTCGAAGATGAGGCGTTCAAGCGGGCGGCGCGGATGCGTCATGTCGGTGAGGATGTGCCGTATCTGCTGTGGGTGGGCAAACTGTCGCAGCGGCGGAACATCCCGTTACTGCTGGAAGCGTTCAGCATTTTGAAGCGGCGCGACAAGATACCCCATAAGCTGCTACTGTTTGGTCCCAATCACTTGAATCTGCCGCTGGACGAACTGACCGACAAACTCGGCATCCGTGAGAGCGTGATTCAAACGGATGGCGTGCTGCCGGATCACCGTGAACTGATCGCGGTATACAACGGCGCGGATGCGTATGTGAATGCCAGCCTGTACGAAGGCTTTTCGATGACGCTGGTGGAGGCGCTGGCGTGCGGTTTGCCCGTGATTGTGAGCAACCGCGCCGCGCTGCGAGAGATCAGCGGCGAAGCGGGGATCAAGGTGGATGAGGTGACAGCGGAAGCATTCGCGGACGCGGTGTCGGCGGTGCTGCGTGATCCGTCACTGCAAGCGGAGTTGCGACGCAAAAGCATCGAACGTTCGGCGGCGTATCGCTGGGAGCGTTTCGCGCGGCAAACGCTCGACGTGCTGCGGCGGGTGGGGGAGCAATCCACATGAAAACGATCATTCTCGCGGGCGGGCTTGGCACGCGCTTGAGCGAAGAAACAGTGGTCAAGCCTAAGCCGATGGTGGAAATCGGGGAACATCCGATTTTGTGGCACATCATGAAAATCTACGCGGCACATGGGCTGACGGATTTTGTCGTGCCGTTGGGATATAAGGGCGAGGTGATCAAACGTTATTTTCTCGATTATCACGCGCTCAACCGCGATTTCACGATTCGCCTGAAAGATGGTCATATCACGTTCCATGATGGCGATGTTGAAGATTGGTCGGTGCAGTTAGTGGATACCGGACAGCACACGCAAACAGGCGGGCGGATCAAGCGGTTGGCGGAGTATTTGCCCCATGACGAACCGTTCTGCATGACGTATGGCGATGGCGTATCCAACGTGGATATTCAGGCGTTGATCGCATTTCACAAGGCACAGGGTCGCTTGGCGACGGTCACGGCGGTGCGTCCCCCGGCACGGTTTGGCGGCTTGGCGTTTGAGGGGGATCGTGTAGCGGAGTTTTTAGAAAAACCGCAAATTGGCGAGGGCTGGATCAACGGCGGATTTTTTGTGCTGGAGCACGGCGTACTCGACTACATCAACGGGGATGAGACGATTTTCGAGCGCGAACCGCTGGAACGGCTGGCGAAAGACAATCAACTATCAGCATACCGGCATGAAGGCTTCTGGCAAAGCATGGATACGCTGCGCGACGTGAAATACCTCAACGGCTTGTGGGAACATGGTCAAGCAGCGTGGAAGGTATGGTAGGCGCTGGCGCGGGACGCTGACAAGCAATCATTACAGATTTTTTATAAAGTCTCAAACTATTTCTAGGCTTGGCGTATGGCGTAACACGCAGATTGTGCTACGCTGATTCTGTGTGCGCGGTCATTTGGGGAGAAACCGGAACCGCCGCACAGGATGTACCTGACCAACACCAAAAGGAAGTATTGCGATGAAGAAGAGACTGGTGATATGTGTTTTGGCACTGCTGGCGATTGTGTTTGCGCTGCCTGCCTTCGCGCAAGAAGGTATGCCCGGCATTGATTACGAGGCGCTGGGCGGGGAAGTCGTCGCGGAAGGCTTGAATACACCGCTTGGCGCGTTTATCGACGCGGAAGGGACATTGTGGCTGTCTGACAGCGGTGTTGGCGGCGATACCGAAGTCGAGATGGTGAACCCGGCGACGAATGAAGTGCAAACCGTGACGATTGGCGAAACTTCGCGCGTGATGCGCTTGGTCGATGGCGAACTGGAAGAAATCGTCACCCTACCGTCGATGTTCTTGGGCGCAGACAGCACGGGCGCGGCGCATCTGTATGTGGAAAATGGGGTGGTATATACACCATTTGGCGCGTGGATCATTGGCGCGGGTGAAGAAGTGACCGTGCCGTACTTCGGGACGGTGATCCGAATTACGGATGGTGAAGTCGAGTCGATTGCTGACCTGTGGGCATTGGAACTTGAGGAAAATCCCGACGGAACGACGAATCTCGAAGCGCATCCGTATGGAATTACGGCGGGACCGGATGGTTTGCTGTATGTGACCGATGCGGCTTCAAACGCGCTGTATAGTATTGACCCTGAAAGTGGTGAAATCGTCACGCTGGCGGTGTTTGAAGGGCTGCCGGGGGTGTTCCCAAGCCCGTATCGCAATGACGAATTGATCACCGACCCTGTGCCAACGGGCGTGGTCTATGACGAGGAAACGGGCAATACGTATGTCGCACTGCTTTCTGGCGCACCGTTTGTCCCCGGTTCAGCAAAGGTTCTGCTAGTTGAGCCGGACGGCACGGTGAGCGATTTCGCCACAGGCTTGACGATGCTGACGGATATGAAGATGGGGCCCGATGGCAACCTGTACGTGACGCAGTTCGGCATGTTCACTGAACAAGGTCCGCAGCCGGGTTCGGGGTCGGTGTATCGCATTCTGCCGGATGGCACATCGGAATTGGTGCTGACCGGATTAGCGTTCGCTACCGCGCTCGCCATCGACGCGGATGGCAACGCCTACGTGGTGACGGACTTGTTCGCGCCGGGAACGGGGACGGTGATTCGTTTTGATGGGCTGACAGCTATGCCGCTTTGGAAATGTCCACGATGGAAGCGCTTGCTTCGGGCGGGTAAACCGCGTCCTGCGGCACGGGGGGCGGTTCTCGAACCGCCCCTACAATTGCGAAATTGGAATAAAAAGGGCGGCGTGCCTGTGATGGGTGCGCCGCCTTTTTTACGTTCCCACGATGAAGCGGATGGCGATGACGAACAGGAAAATCCCGTAGAGACGTTTCACGGTGGCGGACGGCAAGCCAAGCGCGATGCGCGCGCCGAGCAGCGCCCCGCCGACCAAGCCAATCGCCACGAAAGCCGCTGACGACAGATCGAGCTGGTTTTCGGTGTAGTATGCCAAAACGCCGGGAAGCCCGACGGGAAGCAGCAGCGCTCCTAACGAAGTGCCGACTGCCACTTTTTGATCGAATTTGAACAGGCTGACGAGAAATGGCACGATGACGATTCCGCCGCCAATGCCAAACATCCCGGACGCGATGCCCGCACCAAAACCCAAGATGAGCAGCGCCGCGCCTAAAGCGGGCGTGACTTTCATATGGGGGGTGGGAATATCGGGTGGGACAGGGGCGCGCACGCGCAGTTCGGCGTACCATTTGCGCGGCTCGACAAAGCGCCAGCCTGCGTAAAGCAAAAATATCCCGTAGATACGCTGAAGGGTGTCGGCGGGTAAGCCGAGCGCGATGCGCGCCCCGAAATACACGCCGAGCAGCAGACCAACCGCCACAAGCGCGGCGAAAGCGGGTTTCAGTTTGCCTTTACGGTAGTATTCCAGCACGGCGAAGATGCCGACAGGCATAAGCAGCGCGGCTAACGATGTGCCAACTGCCTGTTGGGGTCCAAAAGCGAGCAGCGTCATGAGAGCGGGAACAATTACCACGCCGCCGCCAATGCCGAACATCCCGGACAACACACCAGCAGCAAGCCCGACGAAAATTAAAGCGATAGGCATAAAGCCCCCTCTTTGAGATTAGAAACGCCAAATACTTCAAAAATTAACGGTTAGCGACTGCCGCAAAAATCGCTGGCAGGCGCACTAAGACAGTTGTGCCAATATTGGGAGCGCTGTCGATGGCGATTGAGCCGTTTAACATGCGGACGGCTTCGCGCGCCATGGTTAACCCTAAACCGATGCCATTGGTTTCATCGACGTTGCCGCCGCGAAAGAACGGGTCAAAAAGGTGGGCAATATCTTCTTTGCGAATGCCGATACCGTAGTCGGCAACTTCAACGAGTAGGGCCTGTTCATCGCGGCGGGCGCGGATATGGATGGGCTGCGGCGGTTTGGAAAACTTGATGGCATTCAATATTAAACTGCGTAGGATGCGAACGAGCAAATCGCTGTCAGTCATGAATGTACGGGCATCAGGCTCAATATCGGGGATGATGAGCCGTCCGCGCGCGGCGCTTAACCCACGCACAATCCCCGTACAGAGCTTTTGGAGGTCGATAAGGGTGGGCGTTAGAACATAGCTGCCCGCTTTTGCCTGAATGATGAAATTGAGATCATCGAGAATAGTCGTCATGTGGCGCACTTCGGTGCGAACTTTGTCGTATTGTTCAGTGCGGCGTTCGATGGACATGCGATCATAATAGCGTTGAAGTAGATCAATTGACATGATGATGATCGCCATAGGCGTGCGGAATTCATGACTTAAACGCAGCGCAATATGCATAATGAAATCTGTCATAGAGAACTCGTCTTTGGGGAAGACGGCATCTTGCGGAAATGTATCAAGCTTGGTGGTGGAAATGCTGGCGGACTGCGATGCTTCATCAATGCGGGTTTCGAGTAAAGTGACCAGCGTTTGAAAAGCCGCTTCATCATGAGCGTTCTCACGAAGCACACGAAGATCATCATCACTCAATCGCGGCATATGGCGCAACACCTTTCCATGCAACAGGGCACAAGAGAAGCTTTGTCAATTTGCTACTGACATGGCAAATGGTATTCGGTTATGCGTTTGCTGAAAATTTTAAGCGCTATTCACCAGAATAAGGAGCGTTTCTTTAAGGTTACATCTGTCACCGCATTTTTGTTCGTGAACGTTCTTGGGATATGCCATTTAAGCCAAGTCAAACGCACCAACACCCCCTCCGATTGGCTGTGCGCCCGAATTCAGGAGAGGAAAAGCCTATATCTGTGTTTTTCGATTATCACCTTGGGATGGCGAATCGGGGCAATTTGAGCCTTTGAGTACACACGTGGTTTAATGCGTTCGCCCGATCTTTTCAGCCGCTACAGGTTGAGTTCGCAGACAAAAGCGGCTATGATACGCATCTATGCCTCAACTAACAGTGTTACCTGACTATCATTTTCTGCTGATCGCGCCGAATTTGGGCGCGGAATGGCTGTTCGATGCCGCGCGATCTTATTGGGATCGGTTTCGCCCTACGGTGATCAGCGACCTTGAATTGGCGAGTTTGATTCCGCCGCAGCGGTTGATCGTCATCACGGTGGTCGCGCGCCGCGATGCCATCAGCCAGATTGGGGTGGATATTTCGCAGCGAATGCCGATGGCGATTTTCGATCCGGTGGTCGAAGATACGTTCGATAACATGCGAAACACGCTCAATCAGCGAGCGTTTGCCAATCAACCGTTTGGCGCGCCAATGGCGACTCTGCCACCGACGCTCGATCCGAATCAGCCGATTATCCCTACGCCGCGCGTCCCGACTTCACGTCCACCCGCCGGATTCATCACTGCTACGCCGTCGCCGGATGTGAATGCCGTGCCGACTCAACCGCCCAATCTCACACCGGTGCAGCCGACACCGGGGCCGGTCACAGGAGGCTAACGCCTAATGCGCTTAGACGAATTTGTGTGGTCGCGCAATCCGCGCGGCTTACACGTCGAGCAGGTTTATCAAACCCCGATGGAATACTCGCGTTATTTAGGTCCGCGCATGGGCTGGGCGAAACTACTGGCGGCGGGGACGGAATATGTCGATGACGCGATCTATTTGATGCAAAACGGCTGTACGCCGATTGTTCGCTTGTATTTGGGGCGATGGGGGGCAGCGCCATTCACCCGGCAACTGCGCGATATCACGATGGCGTTTGTGCGCGCGGGAGTAAAGTGGTTCGAATTTTACAATGAGCCGAACCTCGATGTTGAATGGCCGATGGGTACTGATCCGACATGGCAAGATTTCGACAATATCATTCGCCCGCTGATGGATAACTGGCTGGCATGGGCGGAATTCATGGTGAGTTTGGGATGTTATCCCGGCTTTATTCCGCTTGCTGAAAGCGATAATCCACGTTATGCGGCGACGCTGTGGATGGATGCGTTCCTGAATTATTTGGCACAAACACATTATGAGCGTTTTCGCTATGTGCTGGCAAACGGCGCATTTTGCGCGACGCATCCGTACATTCTCAATCACTATTATCAAGAAATTCCCGGTCGGGGACCTGCCAGCGCGCGCCCCGCCAGCCAGCAGAATGCGCGTGAAGGCGGCTGGCACTTTGAATATCCATATGATCCCATCAGCCAGCGCGATGATCCGGGGCGCACAGTGTATGGGGGTACCCGTTTAAGCCCTTATGGGGATCCGGTAGGATTGATCGCAATGGGACGGATGTTCAACGAGCGATGCGCGGCGCTGTTCGGGTCACAGGCGATTCCTGTGGTAGGTACAGAAGGCGGGATTTACCCGTTCGACGGCACCTATCAACAGGATACGCGGTATCCAGCGTACAACACGCAGAGTCAAGCGCACGGGACAGTGGCTATGTTCGAGTGGATAGCGACTCAAGCGCCGCCGTGGTTCTTTGGGGTGACGCTGTGGAAAGAGGACAATTACTACATTCCGGGTCGCGCTCCGGCGATTGATCTGCTGGAACAGATTCCGCCAGTGTTCAAAACTGTGCCATCCATCGAAGTGATGGGCGCGGCGACTCCAATACCGATGACTCCTACGCCGCGTGGACCGGGTCCTGTGCATGGACAGGCAGATTTTCATATGGTGATACTCGGTCCGGGCTTGGATACCAGCTACTTCTTCGACACAGCACAAGCGTATTGGAATGCATTCCGCCCGATAGTGACGACGCACAGCGAATTGATCTCGTTCATCCCGTCCACGCGCAGCTTAGGCGCGACGGTGATTACCACGCCGGAAACAGTCGATGTGATGCGCGCGACGATCCAGCAGACGTATCCCAATGTGTACTTCGACTTGATTGAGGCACGGGATCGGGATGCGATGCGGACGCTGTTTAATGAGCGCGTGCGGGTAAATCGCCGCTTTGGATGAGCGCGGAGCAAGAGAACGATTCACCGCAAAGAAAAAGAGAAAAAGTCTTCTCTGAGTCTTTGCGGTGAATTGTGCGGTCAGCGGATGGTTAAGGCGATAGAATCAACGATAGTGGCGATTGCATCGCGTTCACCCTTTGCAGATGTCCCCACGATGACGGCGTAGCGCACATCCGTTTCGATTTCGATGGCGATCATGTAGGCATCGAAGCCTTCGCCGCCGAATGTCAAGCGACCTGCCGCGCGACCATTAAGGTCGAATGTTTCGGGCGTGCTGGTTTCGCTGTAGGTACGTTCCCCAATCCCTTGATAGTAACTGAGGATCGCTTCGATCCCACCTGCATTTAATTCGCCGCTGGTGATCAATTCCACCGAGCCGCCCAAAATTAAGACGGCTTGCTGACCAGATGACAGCACAGGCGACTGCGCGTTCAATGCGGTGATCGCTTCAGTGGTTGAGCCGACGGAGATCGCGCCGCTGTCGGAAGAAATCGAAATAAAGTCGCTAATCGTCCATTCTGGCGGGTAGTCGAAGGCAAACACGCCGTTAGGGGCGTAAAAGTTTCCCGGCACGGAGAGCGACTGCATGGTGCGTGGTTCAGGCGTGCCGGAATCGGCGGATACAGTTTCCGTCACTTCGACACTGGGTGTCGTTTCGGCGGTGGCTTCCGGCGTGTTGAGCGCAAGCTGCTGCTCGCACGCATCCGCGATGCGCGTGAGGGCTTCGGCGGCGGCGCGAATTACATCGAGCGCGATGTCGGTATCGCCGGATGATGCGGCGGCTTGTGCTTCGGTCAACCCGCCCATGATGGCGCTTAGGTTGATGTTACATTCTCCGAATTGAGCGCGCACGACTGCCAATCCCGCCAGCGGCAGCACGATGATGATCGCGCAGAGCGCCAACAGGACACGGATGTTCAGGCGGCGCGAAAATGTGTGACGCAAATTCATCATGGATCCTTTTTTCGTGTGTATCGACAAAACGTTTTACTGACAACCACGATGTTGGGTTCAGCGGGCAGCCTGTATGCCGCGTCTACAAGTGGCTGTGTTTGGGCGGGCGCATCGCGATGCGTCGCTACAACCCCATACGAAGATGGAAAGGTTGATGCAACACATCGCGTTTCGCGCGCTCACGATTCTTCGCGCAGCCAGAGATATGCATATCGCTTAAGTGTGATCGACCCGCTGTAGAGGGACGGGGTATCGTTCAGCACATGGCGATAGCTCTTGCCAGCGGGCAGCGTGATCGTTTGAACCGTGTCGGTGAGGTTATGCAGAGCCAAGACGCGATCCGCCGCTGTGGTGCGAACAAAACCGAGAACGCTGGGCGTACCTGTTTCGTACCATTCAAGCGCGCCATCGAGCAGGGCGGGCTGCGTTTTACGTTTGAGCAGCATGTTACGCACGGTGTGGAGCAACGACGATGAATCCGCTTGCTGCGAAGCGACATTGACGATTTGAAAACCATACAGGGGATCGCGGATAACAGGCGCGTAGAGCGAATTGGGGGGTGCAGCCGAGAATCCGCCGTTGACATCATCGCCGCTCCACTGCATTGGGGTACGCACGCCGTTGCGGTCGGGCAGGCTGACATCATCGCCCATGCCGATCTCGTCGCCGTAGTAGAGGACTGGTGTTCCGGGCAGCGTGAGCAAAAGCGAGTGCATCAGTTCGATCTTATCGCGGTCATTGTTCATAAGGGGGGCGAGGCGGCGGCGGATGCCAAGATTCAACCGCTGACTGTGTTCGGGGGCGTAGAAATCCCACATGAACGCTCGATCTTCAGGCGTGACCATTTCAAGCGTGAGTTCGTCATGGTTGCGTAAGAAGGTCGCCCATTCACAGCCCGCGGGAATGGCGGGTGTGGCGTTGATGACATCAATGACGGGGGTTTTATCGCCTTTGGCAACCGCCATATACAAGCGGGGCATCACTGGGAAGTTGAAGCACATATGCAGCTCATCGCCGTCCCCGAAGTAGGGGAGCAGGTCTTGGGGCCACTGGTTGGCTTCGGCAAGCAGAATGCGACCGGGATAATGGTCATCGACAAATTTACGTACCTGCTTCAAAAAGGCGTGTGTTTCGGGGAGATTTTCGCAGTTTGTGCCTTCGCGCTCGAATAGATACGGTACAGCATCGAGGCGAAAACCGTCCACGCCGAGATCGAGCCAAAACTTGACCATTTTGAGGGCTTCTTCGCGCACACGGGGATTGTCATAATTCAAGTCCGGCTGTGTGCTATAGAAGCGATGCCAGTAGTATTCGCCTGTTGAAGCGTTATATGCCCAATTCGAGCGTTCGGTATCCAAGAAGATGATACGCGCTTCTTTGTATTTGTCGGGGTCTTCCGTCCAAACATAAAAATCGTGCATGGGGGAGTCTTTGGAGCGCCGCGCTTCTTGAAACCAAGGATGTTGATCCGACGTATGGTTGAGTACGAGATCGGTGATCAACTTCATACCGCGCCTGTGAACTTCTTCGAGCGTCATCATAAAGTCTTCTAACTGACCGAAAGTGGGGTTAATGCCGTAGTAGCTGGCAACATCATAGCCATCATCTTTGAGCGGCGACGGATACATTGGCAGCAGCCATATCACATCCACGCCAAGCCACTGGAGATAATCGAGCCGACGGCGCAAACCATCAAAATCGCCGTGGCCGTCGTTGTTGCCATCATGAAAAGCGCGCAAATACAACTCATAAAAAACCGCGTTCTTGTGCCAGTTGATTGGTGAAGTCATGAGGGGTCTTTCCTATTCCGTCGATGAAAAAACGCGCATAAGTTTAGCTATCGCCCGCGCAAAACAAAACGGGGAATCAAAAAGGCGGAGAGCGTAATCCGCCTTTTTGAGATGCTCAAAAGGTGAAATTAACCTTTGACCGCGCCCGCCGTTAGACCTTCGACGATGCGGCGTTGGAAGATGAGCACCAGCACCAGTAGAGGGACGGTGACGATGATCGATGCCGCCATGATCTCGGTGATTGGGTCTTGGCGCATGACCTGTCCGGTGAACAGGGCAATCGCCACGGTGACGGTGCGCGAAGGCGGCGTGGTCAGTGTGAAGGTGAGCGCGAACAGATATTCATTCCACGCGCTGATAAACGCCAACAAGCCTGTTGTGACGAGCGCCGGGGCGGTTAGGGGGAGCAGAATTTGATAGAAGGTTTGGAACGTGCTTGCGCCGTCCACGAGCGCGGCTTGTTCAAGCTCGGCGGGAAGCCCTTTGAAGAATGCGGTCAGTGTCCATACGGTGAACGGCAGCGTAATCAACGGGTAGGTGACGATCAACGCGCCGGGGCTACCGTATAAGCCCAATTCGCTGATGATGCCGAACAAGCCCGACAAAATGCTGATCTGTGGGAACATGGTCATCGCCAGCACCGCATAGAGCATGAGCGTGCGCCCGCGAAACTGCAAACGTCCGAGCGCATATGCCGCAAATGAACCGATCACCAGTGCCATGAGCGTGGTTGTGCCGCTGACAAGCGCGCTGTTGACTAAACCGCGAATGAACTGGTCATTGGCGAACACGCCTTCATAGTTGCGGAGTGTGGGATTGGTCGGGATGTACGTCGCGGGGCGGAACATTTCGTCTTCCCCTTTAAACGACGAGTTGACCGCCCAATAGAACGGGAACAAGGTATAGATCAAGACGAAGATGATCAAGATCCAAAATGCGATGCGTCCCAGATAAAATTTCCAATCGCGCTTTGTGCCAGCGTGCGTATCGGCAGAAGTGGCACGGATGGTATGGGTTGTCATTCTGCATTTACCCCCAAAATACGCACATACGCGACGGTGAAGATCAAGATGATCACGAAGATGACCACCCCAACCGCCGACGCATATCCGGCTTCGCGGTCAAGGACAAGAGTATTGTAGTTATAGGTTGCAAGCGAAAAGGCGCGGTCACCCAAGAGGACGTTGAACACGTCGAACACGCGCACCGCATCGAGTGTGCGGAAAACGAGCGCGACGGCAATCGTCGGGCGCAGCAGCGGAAGCGTAAGCGAGAAGAATTGGCGGAATTTGTTCGCGCCGTCTACGTCGGCGGCTTCGTAAATATCGCTAGGGATGACCTGTAAGCCTGCCAGCAAGATCAGCGCCATGAACGGAGTAGTCTTCCACACGTCCACGGCGATTAGGGCGGGGATTTCTAGGCTAGCGTTTGCCAACCATGCTTGCGATGTGCTGAACAGGGGGATCACCTGCGTGAAGAAGTGATTGATCACGCCGGATTGGTTGTCGCGCAGCATAATTTCCCACAAACGGGCGCTGACGACTGTCGGGATCGCCCACGGGACGAGCATCGCGGCACGCATTAAGCCGCGACCTCTAAACTTGGAATTGATGATCAACGCGATACCCAAGCCAAGCAGAAGCTCAAGCGTCACCGAAAATACGGTGAAAACGAGGGTATTGCCTATCGCGTCGAAGAAAATTTCGTCGCGGGCGCTGACGACTATCTGTGATTCGCCGCCGGGAAGCGGGATCGTCCAAATATCATCGAATCCGAGATCACGATAGGTTGGATCGCCAAGCGATTCAAAGTAAGCACGTTCAGACGGAAAATCAATATTGCCGTTGCGATCAAGCGCGCACGCACCGGTTGCTTCGTCGCGTTCGCACGGGATGGTATCGACGCGCACGCCGAGCAGCGCCGCGTAATTGTCAAAGCCAACAAAGCTGGTAGGGCGACCACTGGCAAAGGTGCGGTCAGTCAAGCTGGTAATAAATGTCGCTTCAAGCGGGCGGAGCGCGACGAGCACCATGACGGCAATCGTGGGGAGCAGCAGATTCCACGCGGAACGCGCGCTTGCTTCCATGAGCGTTTCTTGCCCACGATACACGTGCTTGTTGTTCATTAGCCACCAGTACGCGCCGCCAAAGATGACCCCGGCAAATGCGAACGGGAGCGCCGCAGCGAGACCACCACCGAGACTCCCGGCGGCGTTTGCACCCGCGCTGAACTGCTGGATGAATAACACGGCGCAAACGACCAGAATCCATAGTAAGAACTGCTGACCCCACGCCGCTGCCTGCGCTTGCATACGGAACAGCCGAAGTGATAATCCAAACATGAATGCACCAACACCGGCAAGCACGATTGGAATGACTAGACCGTAGGAATTTAAGAAGCGCAGCAGGGTGGTGCCAGTGTCTTCATCCGGGAGTCGCCCATTCAGGGTTTGCAGTACGTTGGTGACAATCACGCCAAAACACGCGACTGCCATCGCCAAAAACAGCAGCGCAATCAGTAGAGCAGGAAGACTAATCCCGCCGCTGGAAGGTCGGCTTTCCGCTTGTGCGACCATAACAAAATCTCCCAATAAAGCTGATTCTGTCGAATAAGATAGGGGCGGATCAGCTCGACCCGCCCCTCAACCATTTTTGCTGTGGAACTAAGTGTTGAACCGGACTTACATTCCCAGTTCAGCGACGAGGTCTTCGAGGTCGGCTTCGAGGGCTTCCATCGCATCATCGGCGCTGGATTCGCCTGTCAGCACATCATGGACTGCCGAGTAGAACAGTTCCGACGCGACACCGTAGCGGTCAGCCGTGACACCCGACGGACGCGGGAATGCAGTCGAAAGGATCGGACCCATCGCGGTGAACAGCGGATCTGCCGACAGTTCCGGTGTTTCATAAAGCGCAGGGATTGTGGGGTTGCTGCCCGTGGGACCAAGGGCGCGCGCAAGCTGTTCGTCGTAGCTGGTCATGAATTTGGCAACGCTGACTGCCGCGTCGACATTGGCGCTGTAGGCGCTGACCGCGAGCTGCCAACCACCGAGGCAAGCCGCAGCAGTCGTGCTGCCCATAGGGAGCGGAGCGTAACCGAAGTTACCTGCCACGGCGCTGTCTTCGCCATTACCGAGATTATAGGCATAGGGCCAGTTACGCATGAACGCGGCGTTGCCAGCCTGCCAGACCGCACGGCTTTCTTCTTCTTGGTAAGTTGTGACTGCTTCGGGGCTGATCGTGCCGACCCAACCCGCCGCACGGTCAAGCGCCGCTAGCCATGCATCGCTGGTGACGTTGACTTCGCCATCGGGCGTGATGAAGCTCTGACCGGTTTCGCTGACGAGCCATTCGTGCGCGTCACAGGTCAAGCCTTCGTAGGCATTACCCTGCCACACGTAGCCGTAGAATTCGGTGTTGCCTTCAGCGCGTTCGCCATCCATGATCGTCTGCGCGGCGACTGTCAGTTCGTCCCACGTGGTCGGAACTTCCACGCTGTACTTTTCGAGCAGGTCGGTGCGGTAGTACAGACCTGCGGCATCGGTGAAGAAGGGAATGGCGACCAAACGACCATCAATCGTCTGACCTTCGATCATGGCGGGGAAATACATAGCGACTTCTTCTTCCGTCATGTATTCATACAGGTCAACAGTGTGTTCGGCGATGATACCTGCCCAAATCACGTCCACCTGATACACGTCAATGTCGCCGCTCTGCTGTTCCCACAACTGCTGGTAAATGCCCAGACGATCCGTCGTGCTATCGGGCATATCGACAAATTCAACTGTAATATTCGGGCAAAGTTCCATATAACGTGCGGCTTGTTCTTCACCAACTTCGCGTTCCGCACCAACCGAGCCACCACCCACACGAATAGTTGCTTCGCCTTCAGGACATGCAAATGCGGCATCCTGTGCTGCCGCGAGACTGACCGTGCCAAACGCGGCAACGATCAACGCGACCAGCATCAAAACGCTAAAAACTTTCTTCGACATTCAAATCCCTCCAATATAGTTAACTTAACGTGTCGAATGCACGCGAAAATAAGCATAACGCTGTCTCGTAAGTCCTGCAACGGACTCTCCGTGAGGAAAGCTTAAACGTTTTGGGTAAATTGTCTAAAAATCTTCAAACCAACTGAGCGGATCGTAGGCGCGATTCACTGAAGACGTGTATCGTAATGGGGCAAGAGATTGAACATTTTTCACAAAGGAGCATATAGATGCGGACGCAACAATTGAGTGTTAACACGGTAAAAATTGTTGTAATACTCGCGGCAGTGCTGCTCTTAGGCATTCCAGCGGCAGAAATCAGCGCGCAAGACGCGCTAGTGAGTGGGCTGCATAATCCACGCGGGGTTTTCTATGATGAAAATGGCACACTGTATATCGCTGAAGCAGGGCGCGGGGGCGACACCAGCGGACAAGGCGCGTTCGGTCCGGCGATGTTTGGCGGAACGGGTCAGATCACGGTGGTAGGCGCGGATGGTGCTACATCGGTCCTGCTCGCGAATTTACCGAGCCGTGATGAAGGCGGCGAGGTCATTGGTCCATCTGGCATGGCGATTGACGGCGAAATACTATATATCGTGCTTTCACAAGGCGATTTACGCACGCCGTTCACTTATACGATTGCCGCGCTTGACCGGGTGAGTTTGCGACTGCGTTTCGCCATTGATGTATACAGCGCCGAAGCCGCGCAAAACCCCGATGGCGATATTGTAGACAGCAATCCGGTTGATGTGGCGGTTGCAGATGATGGCACGTTGTATATCGCAGACGCGGGCGCGAATACCGTGTGGCGCTGGATTCCCAACCCTGATTCCAGCACGCTTGAGTCGTTCGCGGTGTGGACAGACAGTCCAGTACCGACGAGCATCGCTATCGCGGAGAACGGCGATTTGTTGATAGGTTTCCTGACCGGATTCCAGTTCCCTGAAGGCGGATCGCGTATTGAACGCTGGTCATCGACGGGGGAACTGCTGGAAACCTATACGGGATTAAGTACGGTGGTGGATGTGCAAGTCGCCACCGATGGCACCGTGTACGCCGTAGAAATCGCACGGTTTGGCGATATGGGGTGGATACCAAATACCGGGCGCGTGGTGAGTGTGTCGGCAAACGGGATTACGCCTGTAATGGAAAATCTCAATTTCCCGTATGGGCTGGCGCAAGCGCCGGATGGCTCGTGGGTAGTTGGCATCAATTCGGCATATGTTGGCGCAGGAACAGGGGCGGTGATCCGTGTGGGCGCGGGCGGCACAGGCGATTCGGCGGGGGCGGTGGATGACGCGCAGCCCGTCACCACACCGGAAGCAGGATCATAATTCGCTGAGGCAGTGTTTGAACGAAAGGACGCGCCGCTGCGCGTTCCTACTTCGACATTTAGCGTGTCGGCTGCGGTTTGCCGAGCTTGCGCGCGAGTTCGGCTTCGAGTTCTCGCTGGCGATCTTCACTGGCGCGGCGGGCTTCGTCCATTGCGTCGTCGAAACCACGCTTGAGTTCGGAGCGCAGTTCAGCGCCGGAGACCGGAGCAAAGATGGCGATTAGCACCGCGCCGATAGATGCGCCGAGTCCGAAGCCAATGAACAAACTGATCAACTTCTTCATGCCGCGTCCTCTCTTATCAACAGGTGAAAGCTGCACTTTGCAAGCTGAGTAGTTCGATTGTAGCACGAATCAGCGATACACTCCGGTCTTTCGGCTCAAAAAAATCTGGAGAAAATCATCCATGACGACAAAATCAGTCGTGCAAACGACAAACGCTCCCGGCGCGGCGGGTCCCTATTCACAAGCGATCATCGCCAACGGATTTGTGTTCACGGCAGGGCAAGTTGGTCTCATCCCCGAAACCAAGCAGTTGGTTGAAGGCGGGGTACAGGCGCAAACTCGCCAAGCCCTTGAAAACCTGAAAGCGGTGCTGACTGCTGCCGGAACGAATCTCGATCATGCGGTCAAGACGACGGTGTTTTTGATGGACATGAACGACTTCGCGGCGATGAACGAAGTTTATGCGACGTTCTTCCCACATAACCCGCCCGCGCGTTCGACAGTGCAGGTGGCGAAACTGCCGTTAGGCGCGGCAGTCGAAATCGAGATCGTCGCGGCGTTGTAAATAGTGTTTGGGCTAGAATGCCCCGACGATCACGCCGATTATGCCGCCCAAGATGAGCAGCCATGTCGCGTTGATTTTGTAGCGAAGGTGCGCGATCAAAGCCAGCGCGAATAGAAGCACAGCGATGACGCTAAACGCCGCGCCAGTTTCGAGTCCAGCGGCAAGCGGGGTGAGCGAAACCCGCGCTAGATCGACTACAGTGACGAGAATTGCCGCGAGAACACCCGCGTTCACACCGTCCAGAAATGCGCTCATCAACGGGATGCGGCGCATTCGCGGGATCAACGGGGCGCTGAGGATGACCAGCACGAATGCGGGCAAAAATACGCCGAGTGTGGACACCAACGCGCCCGGAACCCCGGCGAGGATGTAACCGATCACGGCGGTAGTGGTGGAAACAGGACCGGGCGTAAACTGCCCGATAGCGATAGCATCGAGAAGCTGCTGTGAAGTCAACCAGTCAAAGGTGTTGACTAAATCTTGCTGGATGTAGGCGATGAGGACATAGCCACTGCCGAACAGCACCGAGCCGATACGCAAGAAATACCAGAATAAATCCCACAGCGTCGGACTGGCGGCAGTGGCAGCAACAGTTTGCGCGACCAGTGACGGCAACATCCCTACACGATCCCCGATGCCCAGAATCGCGCCGGACAAGATCGAGCCTGCTGTGTTTATAGTGAGCCGCACACGGATGAGCGCATAGATCAGCCCCGCACCGATCATGACCAACGCTTCCGGCAGATCGAACAGGATGATCGCGCCAATCGACGCGATGAAAAGAATACGCAGCAATCGATTTTTGAGCGCACTGGGAATGAGGCGGTAGCCCGCGATAGCGATGATTGCCACGATAACGGGTTTTAAGCCCCACAACAGCGATTCGATCTGCGGAAGCGCCCCGCTGGAGACATAGAGTATCGCCAGCGCCAAGGTGATTAATACCGACGGGACGATGAAGCACAATCCGGTGAAGATTGCGCCCGGTATGCCCTTCATCACATAACCGACATGGATCATCACTTCGGTGGAATTGGGACCGGGAATCAAGTTAGTAGCGGCAACAAGATCGAGGAAGTGTTCGCGGGTGAGCCATTTACGGCGTTCGACAATTTCTTCCTGTGCCATCGCAATATGCGCGACTGGTCCGCCGAATCCGAGTATACTCAGGCGAAGAAATACGCGCGCGAGTTCAGCATAGCTGGCACGCGCGGTAGTGTGCTGTATATTGCTCATGAATTTAGAGAAGCCTTTGTTGGCGCGTTTGAGTCAATAATCGGCAAGCGTACCCGAAAAACGCTGCCTTTTCCCATTTCGCTTTCGGCTTCAATTGTGCCGTTGTGCGCCTCCGCGATTTTGCGCGCGATATTCAGCCCCAGTCCTGTGCCACCATCTCCGCCAGTGCTTCGTTCAGCGCTGTAAAAGCGATCAAAGATGGAAGGCAAATCAACCGGATTGATGCCATCCCCGAAGTCACGCACGGCGATGACCACGTCGCCGCGTTCGGCATAGGTTTCTAGTTTGAGTGTGCCGTCGGGAGGTGTATAGCCTAATCCATTGAGGATGAGGTACTTGATCATGCGCTTGTATTCGTTTTCGTCGATCAAAGCGTTGGGCAAGTTGGGAGCGGGATGAAATTCGAGCGTTTGCCCGCGCCGAAGCGCCATACCGCGATGGTCTTCGACGATTTGCGCGGTGGGGGCGTTGATGTTGACGAGCTTGAAACGATATTCGCTGGTATTGGCACGGTCTAGGCGCGACATGCTTAAGAGGTCGTCCATCAGCCGCTGCAAATGGTCGATCTGCGCTTCGAGTGTTTCCAACTGCTTATTGACCTTGTCTTTGTCGTCCCGCACGCGCTTGATGATATAGACGCTGGTCTTGATGACGGTTAGGGGGGTGCGGAGGTCATGCGACATATTGCTGATGAACCGTTGAAGGATGTTGACTTTCTCGCGCTCTACCGCCACATCAATGATGCTTGCCTGTGCTTTCTTGAGTTCGGTCACATCGCGGAGTGCCACCACGCGCAGCATTCGTCCCCGATAGCGGTGGGTTTTGCCGCGTACCTCGATGATGACTTTCTTTTCGGGTCCAGTGGGTTCGGCTCTTAGCTGGTGATTCTCATTGAAGTACAGGGGGATTTCGTAGGGTTCTTCATCGCCGGCGAGAATACGGCGTTCGGTATCTCCGCGAACATCGGCGGGTAGGAACTCCAGTACATTTTGACCGACTACTGCTTGGACATTGACTCCGAACATACGCTCCAATGCCGGATTCACATCCACGATGATGCCTTTATCGTGGACGAGAATCGCTTCAAAGGTCGCGTCGAATAAATCGCGGAAGCGGGTTTCGCTTTCGGTCAGTTCGATTTGCTTTTGCTCAAGCTGGCGCAGTGAATGTTCGCGCATCATGGCTGCGAGCAGCAGCATCACCGCCATCATGCACAAGATGAACAGGGGCAAGGCGAGCGCGGCTTGCAGATAATGGAGATTGTTTACCGACAGGTAAATCAAGGGTAGAAGAACAACGGCGGCGATTTGAAGGGTCATGACGAGAATCAACCGCCGCAGCCGCAAAAGCAGAAACGAGATGAGAATTGCCGCGAGATAGAAGATGAGGCTAACCGTCAATCGCTGAGGATCAACGATGTGATTTGCCCAGAGCGCCACCAGCGGCAGGGCGCTAAGCACGCCGATAAAGAACAGGGAGGAGACTTGATAACGCCCACGACGGTTAAGGACATAGATGCCGAAAAACACAACCGCAAGTGCGGTTAGCACTGGCTTCATGGCGGGGGTGCCGAGCCATTCCCAAGAGGAGGCGATGAGGATGGACGGAATTAAGATGAGCAGCAGCGCCGATAGCAAAAGCGTGTTTGTTTTGGAAAGGGCGGGCGCGTCTGTTGGGGCTGTCGGTTCGATAAGCAGCACAGAGAGGCGCTTGAGGATGCGCGCTCCACGATTAAGAGCGAGCGGCTTGGCGGCGGGTGACATTTGACCCAATGCGGACATGAGAGAAATCAATCTGATGAGCAATTATGCGCGGCAATTTATGTTCAAGTATAGCGGATGAAATTCCGTGTGCTAAACTACGGCGTGTGCTGAAATTCATAATGAAGGATGAACGCGAAATGGCGTTGACACTTACATCGAATACCACGTACACCATCGACAAGATTGTCGAAGTGCTTGGCAGCGATGCCGACTTTTACCTAAACCATGTTTGCCGGACGATTGCCAAAGAGTCGCTGTATTTGCCAAGCCCCGACTTTGTGAGCGACGTTTGGACGCAAAGTGACCGCAATCCGCGCGTACTTCGCAGCCTGCAAGCCATGTTTGAACATGGGCGCTTAGGCGGTACGGGCTATCTGTCGATTCTGCCTGTTGATCAAGGGATTGAACATTCGGCGGGCGCATCGTTCGCTAAGAACCCGATCTACTTTGACCCGGAAAAGATTGTGCAGTTAGCGATAGAAGGCGGCTGTAACGCAGTCGCATCGACATTTGGTGTATTGGGAGCAGTCGCGCGGAAGTACGCGCACAAAATCCCGTTCATGGTTAAGATCAATCACAACGAACTGCTGACCTACCCGAACAAGTTTGACCAAGTGATGTTCGGCACGATTAAGCAGGCGTATGATATGGGCGCGGTATCGGTGGGCGCGACGGTGTATTTTGGGTCGGAAGAAAGCACGCGCCAGTTGGTTGAAGTCGCGGAAGCGTTCGCTTACGCGCACGAACTGGGAATGGCGACGGTGCTGTGGTGCTACACACGCAATCCGGGTTTTAAGGTGAACGGCACGAATTACGAAACGGCGGCTGACCTGACCGGACAGGCGAACCATCTCGGCGTGACGATTCAGGCGGATATTGTTAAGCAGAAGCTGCCGACGGTGAACGGCGGGTTCAAGGCATTGAACACAGGCGGATCATCGTATGGCAAGCTGGATGAACGCATCTACACTCAGTTGACGAGCGACCATCCGATTGACCTGACGCGGTATCAGGTAGCGAACGGCTACATGGGGCGCGCGGGGTTAATCAACAGCGGCGGCGCAAGCGGGGACAACGACCTGAAGGAAGCGATCCTGACGGCGGTGGTCAACAAGCGGGCGGGCGGCATGGGCTTGATCAGCGGGCGCAAGGCGTTCCAGCGCCCAATGGAAGAAGGCGCGGCGCTGCTGCGGGCGATTCAAGATGTGTATCTCGCGCCGGAAGTGACGATAGCGTAGGGAATAACTTCACCCTGCTCAAACCTCACTTTGCTTCGGTTGAGCCGTCCCTCTCCATGGGGAGAGGGACAAAGAACGCAAACGCAAGTATTGAGGGGATGGCGAAGCATTGTCCTCGATGTCCTTTGATGTCCGATGTGTTTCGGTGAAGGATTGAGGAAGCATTGAGAAGTTAGAAAACGCAAATGTTTTGAGGGGAAAACAAACGGGCGATCCATCATGGATCGCCCGTTTGTGATTCAAGTGGTGATTTAGGTTAGCCGCCGAGTTGGATGGTGGCGGTGGGGGTGGGTGTGCCAAGCGGCGCAAGCCCGCCGAAGGGGATGAAGCCCTGCGGGGTTGCTGTCGCGCCGGGAACGGCTTGCTGACCGAATGGTGTATCAAACGGGATGGGTGTTTCGACGATGAACAAGGTCGGTGATGGCGTAGGCGTGATCGTCGGTGTGGCAGTTGGCGGCGGGTTGTTCACATTGACCTGAATAGTGCGGTAGGCAAAGCCACCATCGTTGGCGAACACGGCAAGGCGCATTGTGTATGTGCCATTCGGCGCGTTGGTGGTGTTCCATTCGCCAAAGATTTGCCCATTGACCTGCTGATTGTATGGACCCGCGATGATCTGGAAATTGTTGGTATTAGCAGGTGCGATTTCCACTTGAAAACGGTTAAAATTCGGCGCTTGAACCGTACCTGCAAGCTGAACCACGCCGATCAACGTCGCGCCGTTGGGGGGTGATGAAAGTCCTGCCTGCGGGAGCGCCTGCCCCTGCTGACATTCGTTCGCGGGGATGGGCTGGACGGGAACGGGCAGCCCAATCGAGCGCGCATATGCTTGTCCCTGTGGAGTATTGGAGAGCCATGCAATCGCGGTTGGATCGTTGATGCTGGCGAATGTTTCATTCACCACATTATCGGGGCAGTTGGCATTGGCGCGAAGGCGGGTCCAACTATCGATGGCAACCGTGCGGACAAACCCTTCAGTGGCGGCAGGCGGAAGCTGGCTTTGCAGGAAAATTTCTGTGCGAACTGTTGGGCAAGGCACAGCGGGATCATAGAGCGTGCCTGTGGTGGCGCAAATTTGCTGCTGAGTGACACCTCCGGGATTTGACCAGCCTGTTGGCGCAGCGCCAGTGAGGGCGGCACGCATGACCGCGTTCCATACTGGAACGGCGCTGGTCTGCGTGGTGTTGAGGGTCACGCCGTTATCGTGGCGACCAAGCCACACACCGACAACCATGTTATTGGTGAAACCAATCGTCCACAGGTCGCGACTGCCATCGCTCGTGCCTGTTTTTGCGGCAACCAAACCGGGGAATTCTGGCAGCGACAAGCCGCTGTTCGTGCCAAATTCGGCGGCGCGCGCGTCGTTATCACTCAAAATGTTCTGCATGAGGAACGCGATCTGCGGCTGCACCTGCTGAACGGGCTGCGTGCGGGCTGGCAGTGCGATTTCGTTGCCTTGCGCGTCGGTGATGCCCGTGATGCTGAAGGGAATGACACGCACGCCGTTGTTCGCGAGTGTGCCATACGCCTGCATCATGTCGTACAGGCGCACGTCTACGCCGCCCAAGGAAGTGGCTAACGGGAGTGTGCCATCTGCGAGGAAGGCTTCCGGCAAGAAGCGCAACCCCATGCGTTCAGCGGTCTCTAACCAGCGGGCGCTGCCCAAAAATTCAAAGGCTTTGACCGCCGGAACGTTATAGCTGTTTTGGAGGGCGTAGCGCAGCGCAACCGGTCCGTGATATTCACCGTCGAAGTTGACCGGCGTATACGGGGGGATGGTGGTGAAAGTGGTCGGCACGTCCCATAAGATGCTGGCGGGGGTCATGTAGCGGAGCGCGCCATTGGCTTGCACGCCTTCAAGCACCGCCGTGTAAGTGATAGGCTTGATGGACGAACCGGGCTGCTGCCATGTAAAGACGTTGTTGACCTGCCCGTCGATGTTCTCGTCGGAGAAATCGGGACTGCCGATCATGGCGAGTATCGCGCCACTGCGGGGATCCATCACCAAGACCGCGCCGGTATTGATGGCGTTATTGGTCAAGCTCGTGACGGCATTTTCAAGCTGGTTTTGGGCTTCGTTTTGGATGCGCGGATTGAGCGTGGTACGGATTTGCATACCGCGTCGGAAGATTTCTTCCGGCGAACCGTAAATCTGTTCGATTTGCCCCTGAATGTAGTTCACAAAGTGTGGGTAGCGCACAGTGAAGGTACGCGGCAGATAGCTTGCCGTTTCGACCTGCGCTTTTTGGACCGCAAATGTGCCGCTGGAAATCTGTTCCTGCGTGACGCAGAAGGGCTGCTGACCGGAGTAAGGCGCATGGCGGAAGTTCAAGCAGCCGACGCGCACCATTTGCGCCAGCACTTCGTCCATGCGGTCAAACGAGCGTTCACGGTTGATCACGGGGTCGTAGGTGGCGGGGGCTTGGATCAAACCTGCAAGCAGCGCGGCTTCAGGAAGGGTTAAATCCGCCGCGCTCTTACCGAAGTAGAATTGGGAAGCGGCTTCCACGCCGTAGGACTGGTTGCCGAAGAAAATTTCATTGAGATAGAGTTCGAGAATGAAGTCTTTATCGTATGTCTGCGCGATTTCGGCGGCGATGACGATCTCTTGCAGTTTGCGTTCAGAAGTGACGGTGGCATCGCGCAAGACGAGGTTGCGCGCGATTTGCTGAGTGATGGTGCTTGCGCCGCTGACGACTTCGCCTGCCGTGAGGTTATCAATGAATGCGCGCCCGATTGCCACCGGATCGAAACCAGGGTCTTCAAAGAAACGTTCGTTTTCAATCGAGACGACGGCGTGAATGAGTTCGGGCGCAATATCTTCGAGATCGATACGCTGCCGCGCGCCGCCGCTGCGACTGGTGAGTTCAGCAATTTGGCTGCCATCCGCCGCGAGAATGCGCGCGGTTTGGAAAGCAGGTTGATAGTTGGCGAGTGCGGCGATTTCATCCTGCCACGGTTCAGCGAGGTTGTTGTAATACACTACCGCGCCGATGATGGCAAGCGCGCCGACGACGAATAACAGCGCCGCCGCAATCGTCGCGATGAGGGCGATGGTGCGGATAGTACGGGAACGTTCTTCTTCGACAACCTGCTCATAAGTTGGGGTCGCGCCGGAGAGGGCATAACTTGGCGGGGCGTTGGCGGCATCAATGGGCGACTGCACCGCGTCATAATTGGGCTGGGCTTGCAGTGCGGGGCTTGGCATGGTGATATTGGGATTGACCGCTGTGACCGCCGTATTTTGGACGGTTGGCTGCGCGTTGGGGTCAAGCGGGTTGAGATATACACCCTGTGTCCCGATCACGGTGGCTTCGGGGTCTTGTACCGGCACCGGGCGCGGCAGCGGCACATCAGCTTCTTCGTAAATTGGTGAAGTAGGAACTGTTGCGCCTTCTTCGATTCTGCCTGATGCATCGGCGACGGCTTGACGCGCTTGATCTTCGACGAGACGCGGAAGTGCATCGCCTACACCTGTGCCGCCAAACGCGGCAGAATCGTTTGGGGAAGGGGCGGCATACTGTCCGACAGCGGGCTGCGCGCCTGTTTCCTGCTTGAGAAGGACGGCGGGGCGGGCAAGCACCCACTGGTTATTTTCGTATCGATACCACGAGTCGCTTTCGATGCCCATCATCCACCAGACTTGATTTTCATCCAACACCATCAAGCGGCGAAGTTCGGTTTGGAGCTGGTCGCGGGTGATTTGACCAGCGCGGAACTGCTCACGGAGGGCGCGAATTTGGCGTTCGGCATCGCGATAGCGGTTAGCAAGTTCTTGTTCGGCGGGGGTAAGCGCGGCGGCTGGGGCAGCGGGCGCGATGGCTGGGGTGCCGATGGCGCTCTCCGGTTCAATAATCGCCGCCATGCGCTGGCTCGCGGATAGTTTTTCAAGCTGGGCGCGCGCATAGGCGGCGGGATCCGTCGCGGCATTTAGCGCAGCCGATTCGGTTGCAGACGCTTCAAAGGGCGAGACTGCGCCTGTCGCTTCCATTTGGGCTGTGCCGGTATCACTGCTCAATCCGGTGCGAAGCTGTTCAAGCTGGCGGCGCGCGTAGGCGGCTGGATCGTTTGGGTCGTCTATTGCGGCTTGCGCGGCAGCGGCTGATGAAGCGGCGGTCTGCGGCGGATTATCGACAAGGCTGGCGAGGGCGATGAGTTCGCTCATGCTGACGCTGGCATCGTCTTCATCTTCATCGAGTGTGGGAAGTGCCGACGATGCGTCTGCGGCTTTTTCTTCCTCAAATGGAAGGACATTGACCGCTTCGCTGTCTTCAAGAGGGAGAACAGCTTCGGCGGGCGCGGCTTGTTCGGCTGCCACTGCTTCGACTTCAGCGTCTTCGAGTGTGGTGATGGTGGTGTCTTCCGGGCTTGGCAAATGCCATGCGCCGGATTCGCCGGGTTTGGCGTTCAAATTGCGCGGCAGGGTTGGCGTTTTCCAACCCGTGCGCTGACTGCTCTCTTGCCGCTGCGGAGCCGCACGTTCTGCGCGCTCGACGGCACGCCAACCGCCCGATGACGGATCAGGCTGCCGCCAACCTCCAGTGCTGGAGGAAGGATTTTGTTGGTCTTCTGGTCTGCGTGGCGTGTCGGACATGCGCCCTATCCTTAATCCTACGCGAAAGCCGGGATACGTTTGAGTTTCTTAACAGCACGATTATATCCGAAAAAGTTCAATGCGACACCTGATGCGATGATATGACGTGGGGAAAACTATTCAAACGTCGTGATTGTGTTAGTGAGCAGCGTGGATGAGGTGAATTTTTAGCGGGGTCTAAAGCACTATAAAACTATGTGGGGAATGGGTTATATTCGTGGTATCTGATGCCGACGAAGGGAAAAATGGGGTTCAAAAATGCGTTCATCGCGGTTGGCGCGGTTGACGGGATCAAATGGATGGTTGTGGGCGGTGTTTGTCCTTGCTATCGTCGCCCGTGTGACCTATGCCGCGGTCATATATACACCAGATTTTTCGGCGTTTGAAACAGGCGATTACGCGCTGTATCGCATCGGCGCGGATCATATTATGACAAATGGGGATTTTTCGAACAGTCTGTTTTTAGTACGTCCTCCTTTATTCCCCGTGTGGATCGCTGTATTGGGGAACAATCCCGCGCTGGTAGTGATCGGAAATATTCTATTTGGGGCGCTGACGGCATCGTTGGGGATGGTGTTCGCGTGGTCACTGGGCTTGAGTCGGCGCGCGGGGCAGTTTGTCGGCGTGTTTTTGGCGATTGAGCCGACGACAGTCATATATTCGGCATTTTTGGGACCAGAACCACTAGCGAATTTGTTTTTGCTCGCCGCGTTGATCGCGCTGGTGAAGGCGGTGCGCGCTGAGTATGGCATTGGCTGGAGCGTGGGCGCGGGGCTGGCGCTGGTGGCATCGATGTATGTACGCCCCGCATCGTATTTATTCTGGATTCCAGTGGCGATTGGTTGGCTGATTTATGATCGGCGTTGGCGGCAGACGTGGCAGCGGGTCGCAGGATTCGTGGTGGTGAGCGCTGTGGGTGTGGGGGCGTGGACAGCGCATAACGCGATTGTGTTCGCCACGCCGAGCTTTTCGTCCATTGGTCCGTACACGATGGTTTACTATCGTGCCGCGTCGGTTGAGCGTATCGCTACGGGGCAGCCAATTGATGCAGTGTATGTGTCGATCAATGAACGGGTAGCGGAATACGCGGGATTGCAGCTTGATCACATTGATGAGGGGACACGGCACGGTTTTCTCGCTGCCCCACCGAATGTGCAAGCCGCGCTCAATCGCGTGGCGGGGGAAATTTTCCGCGCGAACCCACTGATCACGTTGGCAACGTTTCCAATTGGGTTTGCGCGGATGTACGGGTTGTTCCCCGACGAGTGGATGGTATTCACTGTGGGATTGGTGATTTTCAACGGCGTGTTCACGCTTGGCGCGGTGATTGGTGTGGTGATGGCGGTGAAGGAGAAACGCTGGTTTCTGTTAGGGATGACGCTTTTGCCTGTGTTGTATTACACGGCGGGGACGTTGATTGTCAAAAGCGCGGGGATGGATACGCGGGAACGATCCATGCTAGAACCGATGTTGGCGATCTTGTTCACGCTGACGGTGACCGCGGTGTGGAAACGGGTGAAGGGGCGTGGGGATAAAAGGGTGGACGCGGGGTAACGTATGTTTCACAAATGACAGGCAGACGCGCAGAAAGGCTTGTGCGTAGTTAAATTGTATGGGGTCGTCGGTTTGAGTCTTGCACCTATTGGAGTGCGCTTCACAAGGTTTGCTATTGCACGACGTATTTGCGACTGCTGACAAACCTAGAAGCGCGTCTCGGCAAAAATCGTTATTGTGGTGGCGCGGATGGATCGTGACCTTCGCCGCCGCTTTCGTGCGGTTCATTTGGGGATGAGGGTGGGATGCGAACCGCTTTAACGGTGTCATCTTCGACAGCGGCGATGGCGGCGTTGGGAATGACGCGGGTATCTTCGTCGTCGTTCATGACCAACATTCGCAGTTCGATGGTGGAATCGTCGTCGTTTGGTCCCTCAAGGATGACGACGACAACGCTCACGTTATCTTCGCCGCCGCGTTCATTGGCAAGGTTGATCAAGCTTTGCGCGGCTTCGTTGGGATCATCATGCGCGAGCGTGATTTCAGCAATTTCGGCAGGTTTGACATGGCGTGTAAGACCGTCGGAACATAAAACGAGGCGATCTCCGGTGTGCAGACGCGCCTCATACATATCGACATCAATGTCTTCATTTTGCCCCAACGCGCGGTACAACACGTTCCGCATGGGGTGATCTTCCGCCTGCTCTTGCGTCAAATGCCCGGCGGCGACCAGCGCTTCGACAAAGCTGTGATCGGCGGTGATCTGGTTGATTTGGCGCGATTGGCTGTCGATGATATAAGCACGGCTGTCCCCGACATGCGCGACCAACACCTGGATTTCGCGGGCAGGGCGTGTGACATGGTTTTCAGGGGATTTCCCACGGGGGCGTTCGAGCGTGCGAACGAGCGCCATGGTTACGGTAGTCCCCATGCCGCGCAGTTCGGGATTGGCAGATGCGCGCTTCACAATGTTTAAATTGGCGGCGCGAATCACGTCGCGCATACGCTCGATGATCGTATGATCAGTCATTGTTTCGAGCTTGCCACTGTCTACCTGCTCGAAGAAGTTCATCCCATTTTCGACGGCTTCCACGGCGATGCGGCTGGCTTCTTCACCGGCTGCTGCGCCGCCCATGCCATCGGCTACCACTGCGAGCAGAAAGAGGTCGCGCGCCCACATATGCAGGTTGTCTTCGTTGTTCTCCCGGACTTGACCGGTACTTGTTCGCGCACCGCCCCGCAGTCGCAAAGCCCGCTCTGCACTTCCCATTCAGCGTTAACCTCTGGCTTCGTTGAAAAATGTGTGTCTGAAATTATTCTACCGAACCAAACATACCACGCAAGCGCGGGTTGACATTAATACCATGTTGGGGTGTAACGATCACGTAATATGGTGGGCATAGACGCATCACATCATGGTGCTTTAATGAAACTCGTATGTGCGAAAATACCCTATCCTGCGGCAGAATGTGATGGTAGAGTCATACACATATCCCAAACAAACTCGTTGATTTGGGATATTTTTGATGAGTGTCCCATGCCAAATTTGTCCGACTACTACAGTGTACTGCAATTTAACGATACGTTTGCTTTAGGGCATTACGCCCGCGTGATGGATGCGCTGGATCGCCGGAGCAATCAAACGGTGGCGTTCAAGGTGCTGCGCGCAGAGCATCTCGCGCCCGGTGACGAACCCCGTTGGGAATACCGCGCGTTTGCTAACGAGGCGGAGCTGCTGACCAAATTGTCGGATGATCCGCGTATTGTTCGCTTGTACGACTGCGGATACGTGTCATCGACGAGTGAAGCGCCAGAAGAAGGCGAGATTCATTCGTTCGGGCATGACATAGTCGCTTTTGGGCATGAGCTGTTCGATTTTGCCGAACGAGGCTGGCGACCCTATCTGGCGCTGGAAAATCTTCCCCGAACGGAAAACCTGTTTTATCTCATGCGACCAGATCGTCCGGGAATGCGGCTGCGTTTGCCAACCGAAGAAGGCTTGGCGCTGGCGCTGCAATTTGGCGAAACGCTGCGCTTGGCGCATCGACACGGCATCGTGTATATGGATCACAAACTGGAGCATGTGTACTGGGATGGCGCGCGTTTGCGCGTGATTGACCTGAATAGTTCGCGCCAGCTTGAAGACGGGATGCGCGAAAACGCGCAGTATTTCCGCATGGATATTCATAATCTATGCGTAGGGATTTTGTATCCGCTGTTCACGGGTTTATCCCCCCAAAAATCGGCGCTGCGCCCGCAGCCGGGTTCAATGACGGATGTGGAAAACCGCTACCGGGACATCACCACACTCGATTTTGGCGTTGAACCGACCTTGAGCGAATCGCTTCAAGCTGTGCTTCAGCGGGGCGCGGAGATGCACATCGAAAGCGCAGATGAGTTTATCGTGTCGCTTCAGCAGGTGGGCGCGGGGTTGGGGTGGGATTTCCCCGGCGTGTACACGCGACCCGTCAACCGCGAGGCGCGCGCACAAATGAAAGCGGGCTTGTCGGCGCTCCGTCGTGGACACGATGCGCTGAAAGAAGCGCGCGATCATTTCCGCGAGGCGGCGATCCAAGAGGGGATTGATGACGATTTAGAAGCAGAACTGCGACGCTTGGTCAAAGCGGTCAACGACATGCTGCAAGGGCGGGTGATCCCGTAACCACTCATATCATCTTCGGAAGCGTTAGGGCTTCCGCAAAATCTTTTCCATTGGCTTTCCCTTCGCCAACTCGTCGATTAGCTTGTCCAGATAACGAAGCTCTCGCATGATGGGTTCTTCGATGTCTTCGACGCGGACACCACAAACCACACCTTTAATTAAAGCGCGCGAAGGGTTAAGTTGAGGGGCTTCCGCAACAAAAGTCTCAACATCGGTTTGTTTTACGAGCAGCGCGTCTAATGTTTCCTGATCGTAGCCTGTCAGCCAGCAAATAATTTCATCGACTTCGGCTTTGGTGCGCCCTTTTCGCTCTGCCTTGTTGACATATTCGGGATAGACTCTGGCGAAAGCCATTTTGTAAATTCGGTGATTGTTGTTCATGATAGCTTCCTGACCAAATGTTCTGCTTATAGCATAACACAAAACTTGGTCAGAGCTGTCAGCTATATCTTGCGAGGGCGGGTGATCTCGTGAGCGCACACTTGAATTGGGACTCAACATTAGGCAGCTACGGGAATACCGCATGTTGAATGTCGATTCCGACGAGCTCCACCGCACCCGACTCCCAATCGAGACGGTAGAACAGCACCCGCGACGGGCTGTCGTTTTCGGGGCGCTGCAAACCACTGGCGATGTCGGCAATCCACTGCTGTAAGCCGGTGATTTCGCTGAAGAATACGTCGTCACCGACTGCTGCCAATCGTCCAATTGCCCATGCATCGCTGCGCCACAGGATCGTTTCCTGCGCGCTTTCGAGAAAACGCGCCACCAATGTGACATCGTAACGCGGAATGCCAATGGGCGTACCATCAACGGTACGTCCGGTTTGATCGTAGAGTGTTTCCCGCATGTCGGGCGGGAGCAGTTCAAGGTTTACGTCCCCCACGCGGGCGCGTGTAGTGTAGAAAATCATATTACTTCCCGCGTCACCCCACGCGACTAACTCTGGTGTTCCCTGCACAGGAATTTCCGTTCGCGCGCCATCCACCAAGCTCAACATGACGATTTGCGCGGTGTCCCCCACGTATTCGATGCCTAGAACAGCGTTTCCTTCCGGCGAAAGCACGACGTTGGTGATCGTCTCGCTCAAGACGCTGTCGATACCAGACTGGAAATCGTAGAAGCGTAACCCTACGGGTTCGGGATTCATCGAAAATTCGAGCGGCGGCGTGTACAGCAAGCCATCCGGGGTCACGGTGAAAATGGATGTGTTACCGGACAAATATCCTGTTCGTTCGCGCCAAAAAAGCGGGTCGGAAGGGAAGGACGATCCGCCGCCCCCGCCCCCGCCGCTAGTGGGGGGATGGAGTGAGAAAAGCAGTTCTGATTCCCCGGTGTCAAGATCAGCACGGAAAAAGCGCAACCCTTCACGGTAGTACAGGCTTCCGCCATCAGGTGAAAAGGCGAGATCGGGGTACGGCATATTGCCCAGAGTTACGCTGAAGGGTAGGGGGTCGCCTGAAGCGGTATCGTGAATCACAATGTTGAGCGCGTTGTTTGCCAATATCACATAGGCGAGGCGAGCGCCGTTTGGACTGACCACCAAACTGGTATCGATGATGCCCTGCCGCTGATTGTCAACAAAACGCGCTAATCCCGCGTCGGAAATTTGTCGTGATGTGCCTTGTCCATCGAACCAGTAAATTTGTTCCGCGAAAATTGCCGCAAAGGGCGGCAGAACGGCTGTTTCCTGCGCGGCTGATACTAGCAGCGGCAGCGTAAGCATCAGCGTCAGCGCCACAATGCCTTGTTTCATCACTTGTCTGATCAATTGAGTCATGCCATTCTCCACAAACCTGTTGAATAAGAATCCGCAGACGCTTTGCGCGCTCGCGGCGGCGGGGAAGTTGATCTGCTTATCATTTTGCCACAATCGGTTAAAAGCGCAGGTTTGATCACACGGCGTAGACAAAGCGCCGCTTACACGTCGGATCAATTTGCTATAATGTGTCGCGTTTACCCGATTGTGTGTCTTAACAGGGTAGGCGCACATTTTCTTCACAAGAGGACCCAATCGCGGAGCGTATCTCCGCCGTGATGCTTATGACCAACGCACCTGTGACCCCTGAATGGGACGATACCAAACCGAAATCGCCGTTTAAGCAGAAACCCGACGGTCAGACAAGCCCTGAACCACGCCGCGAGAGTCTCAGCGAGGCGCGCATGGTCTATCCCGAAGCGATGGATCAAGAATCTACGCCGCCGCGCGGAATGCCGCCTGTGGGCAGACGCGACACGCGCCCACCGCGCGAACGCCGCGGCTGCGGGATGATGGGGCTGCTGATAGGGCTGATCGCGCTGTTTGGTGTGTTGATCGTCGCGCTGGCAGGGGCGGCAGGATGGACAGCGGGGAAGCGTGAAGCGAGCGCGCACCGCACCGCCACGCAAGAAGTGACGATTCGTGAACAATTTGACCGGCTTCCCGCTGAAATCGCCGCGTGTAATACGGTGCTGGTGCAAACGCGGGTCGATTATTTGATTGCTATTGGCGCGAGTCAGGGTAATGATCTCGCGGCAACGGCAACCGCGCTGGCGATAAACTGCCAGCCGACAGCAACACCCACTTTCACACCGACAGAATCCGCGCCGGAAGTCACCGACGCGCCGACAGTTGAAGTGACGGAAGCCCCTGAAATACAGATCACGCCAGCGGAAGGCGGGTTTGATTTGGCGGGAATTTTCACACAGGCGCAGAATGCGTTCAATGCGGGGAACTATCAGGATGCGATTGAACTGCTTGATGTGGTGATTGGCGTAGATGAATCGTTCCAGACGACACAAGTGCGGCAGTTGATGTCGCGGGCGCTGAATGCCCGCGCACGTGAGCTGTTCAACGCGAGCCAGCCCGCCGCCGCGATCATTCTCGTGGATCGGGCGCGGACGTTTGGCGCGCTTGAAGATGGGTTGGAATATGAAGCGTATGCCGCCACACTGTATCTTAACGCGCGCGGATCGATTGGCACGAACTACAGCCAAGCGATTGAGGCACTGAATGCGGTGGTCAACTTGGGCGCGGGTGGACGCTACTATCAAGAGGCGTATAACCTGCTGTTCCAGCAGTATGTCGCGTTTGGCGATGCGTATGCGGCGCAAGGGCAGTACTGTCCCGCCGAACAGCAGTATCGCAACGCGCTGCGGCTGTCATCCAGCGGGAGCGTGAGCGGCAAACTGCAAACAGCGGCAAATTTCTGCGCGAATGGCACGCCCACGCCTGATCCAGCGCTTGGCATTCCGGCGGGATCACCCCCACCGGGCGGCGATGGTTTTGCCCCCATTGGCGGCGGCTAGATTGCAAGCGTGGGGGAAAGTACTCTCACCTTGTCCTCATAGGGCGTTTATTTTTAGTTTACATCGCGCTATTATTCTATAGTCAGCAAAGTGAACCTGAAATGGTGTGTGGTGTGACAAGCTGAGAAGCGGCGTATTGTAATCACAGGTTCACGGGCAAAGAGTCGCAGTTTGGCTCTCGATAGGCCCATCCCTCAAGTACCGCCCGGTATGCCCCCCTCATACCGGGCGGTCCGATTCTCGGTACAATTCGCAGAGTATTCGAATGTACATGAGTAGGAAATCTCGCTATGGCTGGCAAATACTTTGACGAGCTGGAAGTGGGGATGGTCATTCGCCACGAACTGAGCCGCACCATCACAGAAGCGGAACACATGTTCTTCTGCGCGATCACGATGAATCCGCAGCCGCTTCACATCAACGCTGATTTCGCAAGCAAAACCCAATTTGGCAAGCCGCTGGTCAACGGATTATTCACAATGAGTCTCGTCGTGGGGATCAGTGTGCAAGAAACGACGTTCGGCACGATTGTAGCGAATCTGGGTTATGAGAATGTCGCGCATCCTAACCCTGTTTTTCACGGCGATACGATCTATGTCGAAACTGAAATCACGGGGAAACGGGAGAGCAAATCGCGCCCCGACACGGGGATCATCACTATGAAGCATATCGGACGCAATCAAAACGGTGTAGTGGTGGTGGAAGTCACCCGATCCGCGCTGTTTTTGAAGCGCCCGACGTAATCAACAGGATCAAGCCATGGCAGTTATCACACTCAAAAATGGTCAAGTTGTCGAAGGGAGTGTCAATCAGCGGTTGGTGCTGGCGCTCATGGAAAATGATGTGGACATTTTGCACCGCTGCGGGGGCAACGCGCGGTGTACGACGTGTCGTGTGCGCTTTATTGAGGGCGAACCGGAGCGAATGACACAGGCGGAAAAAGATCGTTTGGAAGCACGCGGTTTACTTGGCGAAGCGCGTTTAAGCTGTCAAATATTGTGCAACCACGACATGAAAATCGAGGTGCTGCAAACACTGGCGGGCAGCGATCTTGAGGATGCCGGACCGCGCCCTGCTGATAACATTACGCCTGAACCTGTGTGGATCAAACGCCCTTAGGCTGACGACATGCCCGAACCTATTCGAGAACTCCCCGCCGATTACGTGATGGCGGATCGTTATCTGCTCACCGATCAAAAGGTGTTGATGCGCTTGAATCTCGCGGCGCTGATCCCGTTGTTCGCCATGCTCGTCTTTATGGCGGTGTGGCAAGTGATCGTTGGGCAACTGCGCGTGATGGGCATTTTGCCTGCGCCGATTTTCAACATCGAACTGCCGTGGTGGGCAAGTCTAGTTGTGTCGCTGGTGATTGTGCTGCCGCTTCACGAACTGCTGCACGGACTCACCATTCGTTACTATGGGCATCCGGTCAAATATGGATTCAAGCCGCAGTTGGGGATTTTGTACGCGTTGGCGGAAAACGCGCTTTTTCGCCGCCGCGAATACATCGTGATTTTGCTGATGCCGATTGTCGTGATCACATTGTTGGGGATGGCGATCAATGCCTTGGCGGGGGATGGGCTGGCGTACACTGTGGCGCTCGGCGTGATTTTTAACGCGGGGGGCGCAATTGGTGACCTGTGGATGACGGGGATTGTGCTGCGCTATCCTGCACGGGTGATCGTGAAGGATGAAACGACAGGATTCAGCATTTTTGACCGGAGGAATGGATGACTGGCGGGCAGATTTAAAGACACGGAGGGGCATACCCCCTCCTTACAGAACGGTTTATTTGTGCGGGGAGAATTTGTATCCCGGTGGGCATTTTGAAAACTTGACCATGAAGATCGAGCCGCCGTCAGGGGGCGCGGCATAGGCAACTTCGCCACCCTGCTGTTCTACTAATTGACGCACGATCCACAAGCCCAATCCGTGACTGGATTCGCCGTCTGTTGGGCGTGGAGAGAGCGTGCGGAACATCTCGAACAAGGAGTCGCGCTCATCGGCGGGGATGCCCGGTCCTTGGTCCGCGATGCAGATAAGTACGTCGTCGTTGTCGTTTTCTACCCACACAGATACAGTGCTGCCAGCGGGGCTGTATTTGAGCGCGTTGCTGATCAAATTGCCGAGAATTTGATTGAGCAGCCGCGAATCCGCCAATATTAAGCCATCGACGTTATCAAGCGAAATGTGAACGTTTTTCTTCTTTGCCTGCAAGCTCAAGCGGTTCACTGCCCCTAGAATGACATCGCGCAAACTTACGCAGTCAATTTGAATGGCAAGCGCGCCTTCTTGCAGCGCCGACACATCCAAGAACAGGCGGATCATTTCCAGCATGTCTTCGATGGTCATTTCCATGTTGTCCAGCACGACATCGGCGGTGGGGTCGTTTAGCACCATGTCGCGCAAGATTGATTGGGCGATATGGAGATTGGTCAGCGGACCTTTGAGGTCATGTGAGACGATGCGATAGAAAGTTTCTTGAACGCGCCGTGTGGCTTGCAAGTCTTGAATGACGCGACGCTGGAGGTCGTTCGAGAGCTTCAATTCGATTTGGGTGCGTATGCGTGCCGCCGCGATCTCGATATTGAAGGGCTTGGGCAAAAAGTCGTTCGCACCCAGTTGAAGCCCCTGCACAATATCCTTTTCACCAGACTTACCGGAGATTAGGATTACAGGCAGTTCTGAAGGTGATTTTTGTGCGCGAATGGCTTGCAGTACTTGAAAGCCGTCCATCTGCGGCATCATGAGGTCGAGCAGCACGGCATCGAACGGGAGCATTTCGATGTAATCCAACGCTTCCAGCCCATTAGTCGCTAGTTGAATATGGTAATCCATGCCAAAGACACGCTGGAACAGTTCGCGGGTAGGAAAGTCGTCATCGACGATCAGTAAGCGCGGCGTATCAAGGTGAGGATGGGTAAGATGTTTCGGCAGTGCAGCGGTCATACAAAGCCCTATGGGAGTTGTCTCTATGGTCATACAAGACTCTCAACCTTTACTATAAGGGCGCACCGAAGAATTAAGCATAAAGCTTAAGATTGCAGGTAAAAGTTCATGGAAATTTCATTATTCTTGACGATTTTCAGGAAAAAATTATACTAAAACAAGCAAACAAAAAGCGGACATAAGCCCGCTTTTCGCCGTGCGTTACTTTTTTAGGAGAAGGTTAAAGGGTGTTATTCACCCGTTGGAACCCATATGTTTTTCACTTGGACGGATTCATGCAGGAAATCTTCGCCCGCGCCTTGCACATCATCCATCCAGTCGCGCGGCGCGAAATCGACCCATGTGCGCTTCATGTTTTCAGCAGAAGCCTTTTCGACCAGCGCCGCGCCCGTTTGCGTCCCGCCGAAGTACCACATGGCATCGACGTTATCATGTTCGGCAAGCGTTTTGCTCAAGGTATCCCGCACACCGGTTACGATGTTGATCACGCCGCCGGGAACATCGCTGGTTTCCAGCACTTGATACAAATCCGTCGCGACTAGTGGGGCGTTTTCCGACGGAATCACGACGACGGTATTGCCACGCACCACCGCTGGAGCGACGAGCGAGATCAATGCTAAGAGGGGATATTCATCAGGACATGCGATGCCGATTACGCCGACAGGTTCATGCAGCGCCATGACGATTCCGCGCAAGGTGGTTTCTTGCACTGTGCCGCCGTATTTGTCGCAGTAGGCGGCATAGGTGAACAGACGCTCGACACTCTTTTCGACTTCGGCTTTGCCGTCGCGCCCGGTCATGGCGGTGATGCGCTTGGCGAATTCATCGGCACGCGCGCTCAAATTTTCCGCGAGATAGTACAAAATTTGCGCGCGCACGTGACCACTCTTGTACCCCCAGCTTTCGGCGGCGCGAGCCGCTTCAACAGCATCACGAATATCTTTGCGATTGCCATCGCCCACGGTCCCGACAAGCGATCCATCCGCGCCGATGACTGGACGGGAGTAATTGCCATCTGGGCGTGCCTGTTTGCCGCCGATGTATAACTTCGCGGTGCGGTCAATGGCGGGTATTCCGCCGTTGGTTGGTGTGATATCCATGAAAGGCATGGGCGCGGCAGCCGATTTCACATCTGGCTTTGCGCCGTTTTTGCTTTCGGTAGGTTTTTTGGCACTGCGCGCGGTTTTCCAAGCAGGGCGAACGTATTCGTATAGACCTTCTTTGCCGCCTTCACGTCCGTAGCCGCTTTCACGATAGCCGCCGAAACCGGACGCGGCATCGAATAGGTTAGTGCAGTTGATCCACACCGAACCAGCTTTGACCTTGCGCGCCACATCGAGAGACAGGTTGACGTTTTCGCTCCAAATGCTTGCTGCCAAGCCATAGCGGGTGTTGTTTGCCAGCGCGACAGCTTCTTTGGGTGTCCTAAAGGTCATGGCGACGACAACGGGACCGAAAATTTCTTCCTGCACGACGGTGGACGCAGGTTCGACATTGTGCAGCAGCGTGGGCGGATACCAGCATCCGTTCTTCGGCAGTTCACAATCGGGTTGATAGAGGGTCGCGCCTTCTTTCACGCCAATCTGCACCCAACGGTCAATCGTTTCGCGCTGAATGGGATCGACAATCGCGCCAATGTCGATGCCTTTGTCGAGCGAATCACCAATGCGAAGCTGGCTCATGCGCCGCTTGACCTTCGCCAAGAAACCATCCGCGATGCTTTCCTGTACCAGCAAGCGCGATCCCGCACAGCATACCTGTCCTTGATTGAACCAGATTGCATCGACCAGCCCTTCGACTGCCGCATCTTGATCCGCATCATCGAATACGACGAACGGCGATTTGCCGCCCAATTCGAGCGAGAGCTTGATCCCACGTCCGGCAGTAGCGCGTCGGATGATTTTGCCGACATTGGTTGAACCCGTGAACGCAATCTTGTCGAATCCTGTATGGGCGGTGATGGCTTTGCCGGTGTCGTCACCGCCTGTCACAATGTTGATCACGCCTGCGGGAAGCCCGGCTTCGGTCACGATTTCCGCAAACAGCAGCGCCGATAGGCTGGTATAGGGGGCGGGCTTGATGACGACAGTGTTGCCCATCGCCAGCGCAGGCGCAATCTTCCACGCCAGCATCAAGAGGGGGAAATTCCATGGGATGATCTGCCCGACCACACCGACAGGCGCGTACCCCGCCATTTCATGTTCCATCACCTGTGCCCATCCCGCGTGGTGATAAAAATGCCGCGCCACCAATGGCACATCAATATCGCGCGATTCGCGGATCGATTTGCCGTTGTCCATCGATTCGATGACGGCGAGTAAGCGGCTGTGCTTCTGGATTCCGCGCGCAATGGCGTATAGATAGCGTGCGCGGACGTGTCCGCTGGTTTTGCTCCATTTGTCGAATGCTTTGCGTGCCGCTTGATAGGCGGTTTCTACATCGTCGGCGTTTGCGTCCGCTACCTGCGCTATTTCGCCGCCCGTCGCTGGATTGTGGCTGGTCAAATACGCGCCGCTTTTGGGTGTTTGCCATTTGCCATCGATGTACAGCGAGAATTTGCGCGCATGTTTATCGAGCCATGTTTTGGCAATATCGGCGGATTCAGGGGCGGGGCCATAAGTCATTGTTTGAAAAATTTCTCGGATAGTCATCTTCGTCTCGTTTTCACTACAAGTTGTGCTGTGGCTATTTCAGGTTGGGCAGCGGGAAAATGGGATACAGCTTTCCTATATGCTGGGGCTGTGATTTGTCTATGTACTTTACATTGTATCGGAGTTGGCGTGTTCAATAAACCTACGCGATGAGGTTTTCGGACGCGCAGGACGGAACGAGTTCCATGCACATGTTTACTCGGCGGACGCGCGCTGCACGTCTCTAAGGACGGGACACGGTATTGAAGTCGCGTTTGACTTTTGCGTCATCGGGGTTGGGATACCCGAAGTGGACGATGAGTTCATTAAGTTCTACTTCGGTTTCCCCGCACTTGGGCGCAAGAAAATCACCCAACACGATATCCAATACGAGCAGCAGCCGCCCGAAATTTGCGAACTGACCTTGCAGCGCGGTAAACAAAACGGCAAAGACTCGTTCGCGGAGTTCAGTATCCAAGATGCCGCTTCCGGGAAAACTCCCCACGCCGACCCAATTTTCTTGATACGTGCCGATAGCGAGCGTATCGGCGCGCAGCATAATCAACTGGGCGATAGCGGCGCGGCGGTCATTCACGTCGTGCGTCTTGGTTGCTTCTCGAAAGGGCAGATTAGGCAGCGAACGGTAAATTTCACCGGGGGGCGCGTGATCGACTAACCGAAGCAGCGCGGCAGGAAGTGCTAATGCCGCCGCTAATGCCGCCACACATTGGCGATAATAACGGACTTTGTTCGCTTGTTCGGCGGCGCGATCAATGCGCCAGAGCAGCGAGAGATAATCTCCAAAATCGAGCGGCAGACGCGGGGGCGCATCGGGCGCGTAAGTTCCGGTCAACTGCTGAATGCGAGACTGCTCGAAGCGGGAGTGGGCTGCCATGCGCTGAAATCCAAGAATCCACGATGCGATGAACGGCAGAGACGGACATGAATCCGCCCTGCCGAATGTTCATGTCGAATACGGCTGTGTGCGCCGGTTGTGTGGGGTGAGTGTGCGATGCCACATCATCACCTGCCACACACGAATCGCCGCCTCTTTTTGAATGCTCAAATCCATCTTCGACGTGCCGAGCTTGCGGTCGGGGAAGTAGATGGGAATTTCGGTGATACGGTAGCCGAGCTTGGATGCGATATAGGCGATTTCGACCTGAAAGACATAGCCGTTGGAGCGAACACGGTCAAAATCTAGCCCGATGAGTGTATCGCGCCGCCACATGCGAAAGCCACCAGTCGCGTCAGCGATGTTGATGCCAAGCAAAGTACGCACATATACGCGGTTGGCGAACCAACTTAACAGCTTGCGGTAGATACTCCACTTCTCATCCACGCCGCCGCCTTTAGCAAAGCGCGACCCGATGACAATATCATAGCCGGCATCGATCTTTTCGAGCATTTGCAGGATGTACTTCGGCTGGTGCGAAAAATCGGCATCCATTTGGAGGATGAGGTCTGCACCGTGATTGATGGCGAACTTGAAGCCCGCAACATAGGCGGGACCTAAACCACCCTTTTCGGAACGGTGAAGTACATGCACACGTCCGGTGTGTTTGGCGGCGAGATCGTCCGCGAGTTTGCCCGTGCCATCCGGTGAGTTGTCATCGACGACGAGAATTTCGAGTGTTGGCACGTTGAGCGCAAAGAGCGCATCGACCATGAGGGGAAGATTTTCGGCTTCGTTATAGGTGGGAAGCACCACCATGATTTTATGCGTGTTGGGAGTCATTGAGCCGCTTTTGGAATCTGCGAACACCATGTTTTGCGTGGTGTAAGTAAATGAGATATGGGTTAAGTGTAGAGTACGCCCAATTCGGTGACAAGATCAAAAAGGCTTGCTACCCTTCCTGTCCAATAATGACACCAATCACTAGGCAAAGGATACGTGGTGGGCGATGTATTAACACTCACGGAGGCGGGGGCACGGCGGGCGCAGATGCGCGAAGCAGGGCAGAAACTCGTTTTTACGAATGGGCATTTCGATCTGCTGCATATTGGGCATTTGGATTATTTAGAGAAGGCACAGGCGCTTGGCGATGCGCTGTTCGTCGGCTTGAACGGCGATGCCAGCAGCGAACGCCTGAAAGGCACAGGCAGACCAATTGTGCCTGCCAATGAGCGGGCGCGTCTGCTGGCGGCGCTGAATCCGGTTACAGCGGTGATCATCTTTGAGGAAGATACGGCGATCCAGTTGCTAACAGCACTTCAGCCGGATATTTATGTCAAGGGTGGGGATTACCGGAATAAACCACTACCTGAACGCGACACCGTGATGGGATATGGCGGTCAGGTTGTGTTGATTGATTACCTGCCGGATCACAGCACGTCGAACTTGATTGCGAGAATCAAGGCGCTGCCGTAACTGCTTACGCGCTGTAATTACCCGATAAAACCGTAGATTAAGATGCTGATTCCAACGCCGATGCTGGCAGCCAATGCGCCGATCAAAATGCCGTGAACCAGCCCAAGCATAAATGTGCCGATTTTTCGGACGATGGTCCATTTGCGGGATTTCCGGGCGCGTTCAGCCGCCGCGGCATCCTGTTTGAGGCGGTCAAGCTGGCGGCGGGCTTTGGCGTTGCCGGGATTAATTTCGATGATGTTTTGGAGACATACGCGGCGGTCATCATCATGGTCAAGGACGCGCAGTAAGGCAATCCAGACTTTTTCGCGGTAGGGATCGATGGTTGCGGCTTCGCGCCAGAGATCATGCGCGCGTTTGTGATCGCCTTCGGTATAGGCTTGCTTGCCGGATTGAAAGTAATCTTCAAAGGTTTGTTTTTTGCGGTCAATACCATTGAAGGCAAGCGCGTCTGTCACCGGATATTCTCCTAAGCATGTTAGCGGTTTATGGCGCGGTTACAACTAGCTTGAATGTTTTAATGTGTAGGGTTGAGGGCGGCAGCGAAAATCGCTTTGCAAGACCGCCCTCTTTATGGGGCGGTTCATGAATCGCCCCATAAATTACACGTTTATGGCTGCCACCAGTCGTTGGGATAATCCACATCTTGACTGGAGGTAAGCTGTGCTATCGTCTGCTGACTTACATTATAGATATAAATATCCCAGAAGCCACTACGATTGCTGGCAAAGGCAAGATGCTGACCATCTGGGCTGAGGACGGGATAATCTTCTGTGCCCGCTTCGCGCACGAACGGAAGCGGCGTGCCAGTGCCATTGGCATTACGGATGAGAATATCAGTGTCCTGCGGGTTCGTTGAAGGCGCGACGATATAGATCACCTGCTGACCATCATTCGTCCAAATGGCGCGCGTTTCGATGAAGGCATCTTTGTCGTTGGACAGCGGAATTTGCCCGCCGGATGCGATGTCGATGATGTAAATGTCACGTCCGGCAACCGTTGCATCGCGGTCATTGCGGATCACCATCACGCGCGTGCCATCTGGCGAGATTTGCGGATAGCTGTATTCCGCGCCTTCGGAGTTCGTCAACTGGCGCACTGAGCGGTCTACCGTGTTGTACAGGAACACCTGCTTATAGGGATTCGTTTCGCCCAACGCGACGAACGCGATCAACTGTCCGTCGGACGAATAATGCGCTTGATCGGGCTGTAGGAACAAGACCGTGGGGGCGGCTTGCGTCTGCTGCCCACCGATGTTCAACTGTGGGGTGATGCCTTCCGCCTGCGTGCCATTGATATTGACCAGCGTTAGCACCGATCCAAACGAGACTTCATCATAGCGGCTGTAGACGACACGCTGACCGTTGGGCGAAAGCGAAATATTGCGCCCAAGTTCATTGGTGATGAGGACGAAATTGCCGCCCGATTCCATGTTGAAGTAGCCCACTGGCAAATAGCCGTTGTTTAGCACATCGCGCCCGCTGACACCTGTGATGATTCCGCGCACGCCGGTGACGGGTGGAAGCGCGCCAATCGTTGGTGTGGGGGTATTTTCCGGCGTGGGAGTCCATGTCGGCGGAAGCGTCGGGATACTCGATGTGGGCGATGGGGTGAAGGTTTCGGTAGCAATTGCGCGCTGCGTGGCTGTGCCGTCAATGACGGACTGCGTTAACGTCATCGGTATAGCGGTATTCATCGCGGCGACTTCAGTATTAGCGGCGTTTTCGGCAGCGATTCGGTTGTTGTTGCTGATAGTGGTCGCCGCAAAAATCAACACGATGAGGATGACGACGACGATGCCGCCCCCCAAAACCAGCGTAAGCTGGCTGCGTGTAATTCCGGGTACGACTTCTTCGCTGGCGGCTTTTTCGCGCGCGCGCGCTTCGATGGCATCCATCGCTTTGCGCGCTTTGTCGTTATTGGGGTTAATGTGAAGGACGTTGCTTAGGCAAACGCGGCGTTCTTCATCGGTATCTACGACAGATGCGAGCCAGAACCAGCCCTTCTCGTTTTTCTCGTCAATATCAACGACTTGCTGCAAAAAAGCGCGCGCGCCCGCACGATCACCGTTACGCGCCGCTTCAATGCCTTTTCGTAAAAGTTCTTGGATAGTGTCTTGCGTACTCAAACGTCATTCCCTCTCGTTATGATGTGATTAGCGCTGTGGTGGGATGAAACTGATCGACTGCGCTTCGTTTTCGATTTCCACCAATGGGAAAATGGCGTTGTCGCGCAGTCGTAGTAGATACCATTGGAAATTTTCGCTTTCGCGTGTGGATGCGAAGGCGATGTATTCACCCTCTGGCGACCAAGTAATCGCGCGATCTTCCGCGCCGTTGTCATCAATCGTCAGCAAAAATTTGCGCTGCCCATCTGCATCCATGATGTAAATATCGGCATCACCGCCTTGATCACTCAAGAAGGCGATGCGCGTGCCATCCGGTGAGTAGCGCGGGTAGTAGTTGCTCCCAGCTTCATCGGTCAAGCGACGGATGGCGTTGGTTTGAAGATCGAGTTCGTAGATTTCGAGCAGACCGGGGCTTTCTTGGTCGGACGCGAACACGATTTTAGTTCCATCGGGCGAAAAATCGGGCATGAGGTCTACGCCGCTGTTGGCGGTGAGCTGTCGAAGATTGTTACCGTCGATGTTGACGATCCAAATTTCGTCGTCACCATCTTCGTTGCTGGAAAACACGATTTGTTCATTATTTGGGGACCAACGCGGTGATGACAGGCGCGAGCCTGTAAGCCCGGTGATTTGCACTACATTTTCAGCGGCATTGGGAGTAGTAATGAACAACTGCGGGATACCGGAAATATCAGGCGGGGTGGGCGAATCAGGATCGGTGTTAGCGGGTGTGCCTTCGACATAACGCACGAACACAAATCGCTGCCCGATGGAATCGAACGCAATATCACTGTATCCGCTGCTGCCAGTTCCTAAGAGGGCGAGGTTTTCGCCTGTGCCACTGCTGGTGAATAAGCTGGCTTGTTCGACTGATTCATCGTAGGCAGTAAAGAGTACGGTGTAGAGTTCAGGCGGGAACGGGGTCGCTGTAGGGGTAGGGGTGTCGGTAGGCAGCGGCGTAAAAGTAGGGGTGAAGGTTGGTGGCAGCACATTTCGATTTGGATCGAGCGTGACGATTACGCCGAAGAAAGGCGTATCGGTTGGCGGGCGGGTATCAATTGTGGGTTGAACAGTCGGCTGCTGCGCCGCGTTGATACCGCTGTTTGCGGCGGCAAACGTAGCGTTGACAGAATCGAGCGCGGGTGTTTGCGTTTGGTCACTCAACAATGCGGCGATGACGATGATAATGGTCAGCGCGGCCACGATGCCCGCCGCTAACAAATACGGATTCACCCCGCCGCTGCGAGTTGAGGTTGCCGCGGGGCGCGGCGCAGCCGGACGCGAAGATGCTGTCGTGCGGGCTGCGCCAGTACCGCTGCCAATATCGGCAGGGATGGGCGCGCCCATTTTTTGGAGCGCCTCACGGGCGCGTGTGTTGCTTGGGTTGAGGCGGAGAGCGCGTTCGAGAAACGCGCGGCGTTCACTTAAAGAATCGACAACCGAAGCCATCCACATGAGCGCGACTTCGTTATCGCGTTCAATAATCAATACTTGTTGTAGTAAACGGCGCGCGTTAACGCGGTCGCCCCGGCGCGCGGCTTCGATGCCTTCACGTAGTCTATCTTGAATATTGGGTGGGTTAGGATTTCCAGCCAAGAGCAGCTCTCCCTTAATGAGGTTGTGCCGGTTAACCTGCGTTGGGCAGGACGACTCCGAAAATGATCACCAATGCCAGCACAATCATGATTCCGGCGACCACGCCAAAGACCAACAGAGTGCGGTTATCGCTGGCAGTCGAACGATACTCGATTTTACGAAGCGCGGACTGCGCGTTGGTATTGGTTGGGTTCACGCTAAGCACACGTTGAAGCCATTGGCGGCGTTCGGCTTTGGATTCTGCCAGTTTTGCAAGCCACATCATCGCTCGTTCGTTGTTTTTGTCTTCGCTAAGTACCTGACGAAACATCACACGCGCGGCGGTAGCATTTCCGCTTTTGGCGGTGCGGATAGCCATTTGCAGCAGTTCTTCACGATTCGGTGTTTCTGTCGACATAACGCCTCATCTCCGCGGGTATAAAGCACGGGTAGTCAACTACTAACTGCTTCAACGCCCATAGATAGTGTAATGGTTAAGTGTAGTCTACATTGATTGTAGTTACAGAACGGGTTCAGCGTGCAGCACCCGTTTGTACCATTAAAACAAAAATTGAACAAAGTATCGTCACAACGATCAATGAATCGATTCGGTCAAGGACACCGCCATGACCCGGGAAAATGTCGAAGCCTTTGATGTGCGAATCTTTGATTTGAAAGAAGCGTTTGAGTGCTGATTCCAGTAAATCGCCCAAAATAGCGCCGATGGGCGCGATAAGCGTGAGGATGAACAAAGGCAAATTGAGGGTAGAGGTGACAATAAGCAGCATCAGTGCGAGAGTTGTACCGCCGATCATGCCAGCGGCAGCGCCTTCGCGGGTCTTTTTGGGGGAAATCGTTGGGGCGAGTGGGGTTTTTCCCCACAACCTACCGCCAAAATACGCTGATGTATCCGTTCCCCATGTGAGGGCATAGGCGAGCAGGACCCAAATTAAGCCGTTCAGTTGTGCGCGCAGAAGAATGAGCAGCCCCGCCGGGATCGCTACATAGACTATGCCAGCGATCATGCTGAAAGCGGTCAAACGCCCACGCTGTATGCCGATGAGCAGACATACGCCGACATGCGCGATCAATACAGCGGCGAACACGATCCAGCCTGACGACATATCAAGGGTGATCCACGTAAAAGCTGCTGTGATCCCTGCCGCGCTCAAGCTGCCTACAGGCAGAATGGGCTGCGCTCCGCGTGAACGAGTCATATCGTAGAACTCTAGCACGCCGATCATGGCAAGCGCAGCGACAAACAGACTGTAGATCCAACCTCCGGCGATACTGACGACAAGGACAACGGGAATGACAATCACCCCCGTAATCACCCGCTGCATCAAATTGGAGAGATGAGCTTTGGGGTGGGAGTCATCTGTTCCCTGTGTATCGCTCGGAATGGTCGTCATGAAGCGCACCTCAATACTGCACCTATTTTAACAAAGAATTTTTAGTGGCAAGACTCCAGAGTGCCAATGTGGACACAACCATTGTGTATCGGATGAAGGACAAAGAAAAGGCGGCTTGCCCGATAAAGACAGCCGCCCCAAAAAGCGAATTGCATGGAATGAAGATGCGGAATACGCCCGTTCGATTCTGTGACGATCAATAGTCCTTCGCGCGGGGTGTCGATGAAGCCGCGCCCGTGCTTTGATGATAGAAAGAATGGAAGTTGTTATTGCCCGTCCAAAGCAGGAAGGTGTATAGGTTATACAGTGCCCCAATGCGATGAATGAGTTCTGGCAGAATACGTTCTTGGCTTAGGGCTTCGTGTTCGGGTTCATACCACATGCCGACACGCAGCCAATCTGTGCCATCGCTGAAGGTACTCATCCAATCATCGAGATAGGAGCCGCGGGCGATTTGACGGTTGGTAACATGCATTTCGCCAAGCTGGCAGCCATCCCAAAAGCCGAACATATACTCGCCGTCCATGCGCTGAATCATGGAGCGCAGCGTCGTGCGATGGCGAGCAATCGAAAGTTTGCCAATAAGATTACGCTGATCCCACCATGCGGTAGGGGGAAGGACGAGTTCAATTGCGAAGTTGGTGGGGGTAACGCGAACTTCAATGGCGGGATGACGGCGGCTGTCGGCAGTGGAAGCAGCTTTCATGCCTTCACGTCCCATCAGACGTTCGACTAGCAGCACTTGTTCATAGGAACGCAGGTAGGCAAGTGTCAGCCCGTCGATTTCATTGCGGCACGCGGCGGTTGTCGATGAAATAACACGGGCGCGATCCCAATGTGGGTGTAAATCCCAATTGCGGTCACGCATACGGCGATGGAGGAGGCGGTGCAGTTCAGCCAATTTTTCGAAGGTCAATTGTCTGGATGAATCTGCCGGATGGGTATCGTCAAGTGTCCCTTGAGGCTGTGCTGTGAGCGATGAAGCAAGGGAAACATGATCATTCATGGTAAAATAAGAACCGGATGCCGAATGATTTGCCATGAGTTCTCTGACTCCCTTCATACATGATGAATGAAGACAACATTGACGTTTTCATTGAGCATATATGCAAATTCATTCAATTACCAGACCCCCTAAAAGATTTCGCGATTTTTTCATATAAGTTATGATGTTTATTACGAATTGCTGCACATCAATGCAGTGATTATTGCGTGCGCGGCGTATCCAATGATCTCACCCTCTTTCGGCACGCGCTTTGATACTCGGTTGACCTTGCGAAATTTGGTTAATAAGTTGGAAATATTCGCATCCTTTAGTATCAATGCTCCTTGCCGCACCCCCTCATTTTATCAAGGAAATAATTCATGTCTGAATCTGACGCAATCGATCCAACTGCGCTGCCGCTTACGATTGATTCGTTAGCTGAACAGTTCACTTTGTGCGGATTGTCTGCCGGACAAACTGTGATCGTCCACACGCGCATGAGCGCGCTTGGATGGATTGCAGGCGGGGCAGAAGCGATTGTGTGCGCTTTGCTGCAAGTCCTTACTCCTACAGGTACGCTGATGATGCCCGCTTTTTCACCGGATAACACTGATCCGTCGAATTGGCAGAACCCACCTGTGCCGGAACACTGGTGGCAGATCATCCGCGATCATTCGCCTGTGTATGATCCCCTGACGACGCAAACACGGGGCGTGGGAAAAGTGCCAGAATATTTTCGCTGTTACCCCGGTGTGCTTCGCAGCGATCATCCTGAAGCGTCGTTCGCGGCGATTGGACCGAACGCGGAATATCTGCTGGCAAACCACACTAAACTTGACCGCATCTTCGATGACGATTCACCGATTGGCAAGCTGTATCAACTGGATGGGTATGTGTTTTTGCTTGGGGTGGGATACAACAAAAACACGTCGATCCATTTGGCGGAGTATCGCGCCGAATTCCCGAAACGGTTCTTCAAAGAAGGCACAGCGATGCGCGTGAACGGTGTGCGCCAGTGGGTCACTTATGAGATGCAGGACATCGACGACAGCGACTTCACCGAATTGGGTGCGGATTTTGAGGCGGCGCACGGGATTTCGCCATGCCGCGTGGGGAAGGGCGAAGCACGCTTGATGAAACAGCGTCCGCTGATCGATTTTGCCGTACAATGGATGGAGAAGCACCGCGCCGCGAAAGAAGATAGGTCTTTAGCAGGGTAAACGCACCCAACCCCCTCCGGCTCGCTGCGCGCGCCACCTCCCCCGAATTCAGGGGAGGAAAAACCCTATATCCACGTTTTGCGATCCTCAACTTGGGGGGAATAGGGTTCAAACTGAGCCCTTGAGCAAAGACCTAGTTTGATGCGTTCGCCCTAGGGTTAGGGGCTTAAGCGCCCTGCTTGACACTTAATAACTTCAATGCTACCTTAAGCGCGTCCTCATCCGCATAGATTGCGCGCAACAATATTCCTTTATCGTGAAACAAATCTAGAGCAGAACCTTCCGTGCGAACTATTCCATTTCACTTCTCATCATAGGGTCAGCAAGCGGTGGGTGAACAATCGATTTAAGGAGCACAAGCGTAATGACAGTGGAGCAGAGAAAGAAGCGCTACATCATCTTGGGCGGAGGGATTGCTGGCTTGGCATCCGCGCGAGAATTAGTACGACGTGGGTATGAAGTTGTCGTCTTGGAAAAGAATATTGAAGTAGGGGGGTTAGCCCGCACGCTCGTATTCGATGGATTTCGCTTCGATATTGGCGGTCACCGCTTCCACAGCAATAACGATGATGTAGTGAATTGGGTCAAAGAACTGCTCGGTAGCGATTTACTAACAGTGCCGCGCATCAGCCATATACGGATGGGTAAACGCTACGTCGCCTATCCGCTTGAATTTCCCGGCGCGCTCCGCACGTTCGATCCGCTGACAGCGGCGGGTATGGTGATCAGCTATCTGCTCGTCAAATTCCAGAAGAAAAAAGAAGTCGAACTTTCGTTTGAAGACTGGGTGGTCTCCCGCTTTGGATGGGGGTTGTACAACGTGTACTTTAAGCCGTACACGGAAAAAGTGTGGGGCATCCCTACATCGGAATTGAGCGCGATGTGGGCGGCACAGCGCATTGGCATTCCGAGTTTGGCGCAAGCGGTGTATCGCATGTTCTTTCCGGGACGTGGAAAGAACCGCCCCAAGACGATCATCAACGAGTTTTATTATCCGCGACTTGGCTTTGGCATGATTACCGACAAGCTGCGCGAGATTATCGAAGCGGCGGGCAATCAGGTGATCGGCGGTGCGACGGTCAAGACGGTCAACCCAGACATAGGCTTAGTGACCTATGAACTCAACGGGGCGCATCATGAAGTGCAGGGCGATGTGATTATCTCGACGCTGCCGCTCAACCTGATGCTTAAGATGCTGCCCAGCGACAGCGGCGCGGCTGAAGTTCTTAGCAACTACAAGCTCGATTATCGTGATTTGATCATCGTCGATCTGGCGCTTAAGCGGCAGAACGTGAGCAACGACAGTTGGACATATTTCCCCGCAAAGGAACTCGTTTTCGGACGCACACATGAGCCGAAAAACTGGAGTTCTGAAATGGTGCCGTCGCCGGATGTCACATCGCTGGCAGTCGAGATTTTCGCCACGCGCGGCGAAACCGTGTGGGAGATGAAAGACGACGAAATTGTGAACAAAGTCGTCGAACAGATGGACGGCATCGGCTTGATTAAGAAAAGCGAACTTATCAAAGGTTGGGTATTCCGTGTGCCGTTTGGCTATCCGGTATACCGTGTTGGGTATGAAAAAGGCTTGAAAGCTGTCCGTGATTTCTTGATGCGCTACCCGAACCTGCATCTGGTTGGGCGCACAGGATCGTTCGTGTACATCAATTCGGATGGCGTGATTGAGGACGTATTCCGCTTGATGCGCGATCTGTTCCCCAACACGGACGTGGATGTTCACGCGCTCGAAAAAGAAACGGGGCGCTGGATTTAACGGACATCTGTGTTATAGGGGTGCGATATATCGCGCCCGTCGCGATACACGGGCGGCATATGTGCCGCCCCTACGAATCTCCAAAAGGTTATTGACCCCGCATGAAAACGGTTATTTTCGGGTTGGGACGCGCCGCCGAACAAATCCACCTGCCCGCGTTCGCTGTGCTGCCTGAACTCTCGCTTGCGGCAGGCTGTGAACCAAACGCCGAACGCCGCGCCGCCATGCAAGCGAAATTCAATATTCCAGCGGTGTATGCTGATCCCGCTGAAATGCTGGAACGCGAACGCCCCGAACTCGCAGTGATCGTCACGCCGCCGGATACGCATCACGACTTGACAATGCTGGCGATTCAACATGGCGCGCATGTGCTGTGCGAAAAACCGTTCGTGCGAAACGTCAGCGAAGCCGATGCCGTGATCGCTGCCGCTGATGCCGCTGGCAAAATGCTGCGTGTCAACAATCAGTATCGCTACATGGCAACATATCGCACTCCCGCCGAACAAATTCAGCGGGGCGATTATGGACGCGCATATTTCATCCAATGCTGGCAGCAGATGTTTCACCCGGCTGTGGATGACAAAACGGCATGGCGCGCCCATCTTAAGCAGTCGACACTATATGAGTTCGGATCGCACTCGCTCGACTTGATCAGCCTGTATTTTGGCGCGCTGCCTGTCGCAGTGAGCGCGGCGATCCCACGCCACCCCGACTATGACAGCGACGTGCTGGTACAGCTCACGCTGCACTTTCCCGATGAGCGAATTGCTACATTGGGATTCAACCGTGTGAGCCGCGCGCCGGAACGTTATCTTGAAATGCGTGTCGATTGTGAAAAGGCTTCGCTGCGGTTATCGCTTGGTGGGGTTGCCCGCGCCGCGCTCGATATCGGACGTTATGAAGGGCGCAATTTCCCACAGTTGCGAACCAGTTTTGTGCGCGGCGGTGAAGCCCGCGCGGAAATCAACGGGCGGTCAAAAGTGATTGCCCGCGAACCCCGCCCCGCGTTTGCCAGCGCGACGGCGGCGCACCTGCGCGAGATGATCGCTGCGATCAAAGCGGGGGAAATCAACACTGATCGCGCGCGCCATGCCCGCGAGATTTTGCGCGTGATCTTCGCGGCGTATCAAGCGGCGGAAGCGCGCGCGGTCATTTCGCTGCAACATGGCAAGGGGTAGATCGATGGCGTTTGGTGTCGCTGTCATCATTGGATTGCACGGCGGGGGCGATGCGCTGCGCGCGTGTTTAGCCGCGCTTGCGCCGCAGGTGGATGATGACGTTCAGGTGGTGGTTGTGCAAAATAGGCAAAACCACCGAGTCGCCCCGACAGAACCCGACACCGAATCTATTCGTATAATTCCCGCTGAAGCGCATTTGCTCACGCCTGCGCTGTGGCAAATTGGGATCGAACGCAGTAACGCGCCCATTGTCGCGCTGACGATTGCCAACTGTATCCCCGCGCCGGACTGGATCGCCAGCATTCGCCGCGCGTTTGAAAATCCCGACGTGGTCGCAGTCGGCGGCGTATTTCACCCACCCGAAAACGGATCAGCAACCGATTGGGCGGTGTATTTCGCCCGTTACAGCGGCTTCATGACGAGCAATAATGCCACGCCCAAGCCCGTCAACGACATCGCCGCCGATAACGGCGCGTACCGACTCGATGCCATCAACGCTTGCAAATCGAGATGGGTGGGCGGTTTCTGGGAAACGCTGGTGCATCCGTGCTTGCGCGAAAACGGCGAAAAAATCCTGTTCGATCCGGCAGTGCAGGTGCGCTTTGTTGGTGGTATCAACCTGTGGGCGATGGCAAAGCAGCGATTTCGGCACGGGCGGCATTATGGATCAACGCGCGGCGGTTCACGCCTTCCCCGTGTGATCACCTCTCCCTTCATTCCCGTCTTGCTGCTGCTGCGGATTATTCGGCGTGTGCGCGCTGCACATCCTGAATGGATGCGGCAGTTGATCCGCGCTTTGCCCGCGCTGATCGTGCTGGTGCTGGCGTGGTCAATTGGTGAGGCGCGTGGATATTTAACCCCTATTGAAAACCGTAAATAATCAGCCCCGTTCCTCAAAATTCGCGTTATTTTTGCAGAGGGCGGTTCGCAAACACGCGGTCCGCAAGCGGGCGGCTCACGAGCCGCCCCTACAGATGAGAGGTGAACGTGCAGCTCTCGGTACTTGTTACGCGCCAGAATGCGCGCGACCCTGTGGACGAGTGTTTGCGTTCGCTGATCAACCAAGCGTCGATTGGCGAGATCATCCTGCTGGATGGGGTGGGCGACGATTATCATCCGCCAGCGGATGCGCGTGTGCGAGTGATGCGCTTTGAAGCACCCGCGTCGTTACCGATGCTGCTTGCGACGGGGATTGTCGAAGCGCGGGGCGATATTGTCGCTATGACCGAATCCCACTGCCAAGCTGCGCCGGATTGGGCGGCAAACGTGATCGCCGAGCATGAGCGCACCCATCAACCTGTGATTGGTGGGGTGGTTGAAGCGGGGGCGGGACTGGGCTATGTCGATTTTGGCTTGTATGTCGCGGATTACGGCGCGTTCATGCCGCCGATCCGCGACGGGGAAGCCGACGAAATGCCCGGCGAAAATGTCTCGTTCAAGCGCGAGATTTTCACGCCGCATCTTGAGACAATCGCCCGCGATGGTTTCTACAAGACACTGTTCTGCCAAGATGTGCAAAGCGCGGGAAAGTCGTTGATCTGCGCTAACAGCATTGTGATGTACTATCAGCGGCGGATTGGGCTGGGTGCGCTTGCCCGCCGACGCTTCACGCACGGGCGCTGTTTTGGCGCACAGTTGGCAAAGCGGCTGACTCCGGCGGTGCGATGGGCGCGGGTCGGCGGCGATCTGCTGCTGCCCGCCGTGCTGATGATAAGATTGATGCGTAAAACACTGCCCAAACGAGCACACACCCCCCGCGTGATTGCGGCGCTGCCGGTTGTGCTGCTAGCGACGGTCTCATGGGCGGCGGGTGAATGGATTGGCAACTTATTCGGCGCGGGTGACTCGTGCCGCTACGTGTAATAAGGACTGTGAATGACTCAAGCAAAACGTCCCGCGCTCACGGTGGTGATCGCGTCGTTGAATGGCAAACGCTACATCGAAGCGTGTCTCGCGTCGCTGCGTAAGCAGACGGGAAACGTGGATGCGGAAATCATCGTCGCGGACTGCGTGGGCAAAGAAGTCACCGACATGGTGAAACGCGAATATCCCGAAGTGAAATTGATCGAATTTAACGAGCGCAAAAGCGTGCCGGAATTACGCGGCGCGGGCTTGCTGCAAGCGACAGGCGAAATCGTCGCCATGACGGAAGATCACTGCATCGCCGCTGAAAACTGGTTCGTGTCGATGATTCAGTCGCACGCCGATCATCCGCAGAATCCGGCGATTGGCGGGGTAGTCGATAACGCGGCGACGGAACGGTTGATCGACTGGTCGGTGTATTTCTGTGAATACAGCGCCTATTCCAGTCCGCTCCCCGAAGGTGTAACGCACGATCTGCCGGGCCCTAACGTGTCGTATAAACGCGCCGCGCTCGACCAGATGCGTGATATGCTCGAAGGCGGTTACTGGGAAGTGTTTTTGCATCAGCGGTTGGAATCGCTTGGCTATCAACTGTACGCGGATCCGAAAATCCAAATTTGGCACAAGAAGCATTTCACCTTTGGGGACTTTTTGAGCGAACGCTTCCACTACGGGCGTTGGTTCGGCGGCACGCGCAATCAATTTTCGTCGCTGCCCAAGCGGTTGTTTTATCTGGCGTTTTCGCCGCTGCTGCCGCCGTTGATTCTCAAACGGCTGCGTGACCGTGTGTACAGCCGTGGGCAAAATCTCGATAAGTTCAACCAATCGCTGCCGTATATCATCGTGTTTTCGCTGGCATGGGCGGCGGGTGAATTTTTCGGTTATCTCACAGGTCCGGGTCGCAGCGTGATGAAGTTGAGTTAACAACAATGCGAATTGGCATTGATGCGACGTGTTGGGCGAACCCGCGCGGCTATGGACGCTACGCGCGCGGGCTGCTGTCAGCGGTTTTGGAACGAAATCGAGAACACGATTACGTGTTGTTTGTCGATCAGCATGTGCGCGACACCTGCGCGCTGCCCGATTCCGCTGAAATTGTCGTCGTGTCAACAGGCGAATCGCAGAGCAGCGCCGCCAGCGCCACCAGCAGCCGATCCCCGCGCGATATGCTGGCGATGGGCGCGGCGGTCAGCCGAACGCCGCTGGATGTGTTCTTGTATCCAAGCGTATATACGTATTTTCCCGTGTGGACGCGGGCGATCAAGATCGTCGGCGTGCATGACGTGATCCCCGAACGCTTTCCCGCGCTTGTCTTTCCTGAACGCAAAGCGCGGATGCTGTGGAACATCAAGCATTGGGTCGCGCGCCAGCAAGCCGATTATCTGCTGACAGTGAGCGATTACGCCCGCGATGGCATTGTTGATGTATTCAAGTGGGACAAATCACGGATTTTCGTCGTTGGAGAAGCGCCTGATCCGGTATTCAAGCCCGCCAGCGCGGATGAAGTATCGGCGGCGCGCGAAAAATACGGCATCCCCGCTGATGCGCGCTATGTGATGTTTCTTGGAGGATTGAACCCGCATAAAAATCTTGCCGTGCTGGTGGATGCGTTCGCCATGCTGCGGCGCGGCGGTAATACTGCCGATCCGGCACTTTTGAATGTGCATCTCGTTCTTGCGGGACCGGCTGAAACCGATTTGTTCACACCGGGAGTTCGCGCGCTTCGTGAACGGATTGCGGCGCTCGATCTCGCGGAGGCGGTGCATGTGACGGGATTCGTCCCCGATGAAACCGCCGCTGCGTTGATGACAGGCGCGCGCGCGCTGGTTTTGCCATCGCTGGAAGAGGGCTTCGGCTTGCCCGCTGTCGAAGCGGCGGCGTGCGGCACACCCGTGATTGCGACCAATCGCAGTCCACTGCCGCAGTTACTGGGTGATGGTGGACTGTATTTCAATCCGCTCGCTTCTGATGTAACATTATTCTTACAAAACGCGCTTTGCACACTGCTTAGAGATAACAGTCAATATCAAACGATGGCGCGCGTCGCGCTCGAACGTTCACGGGCGCTCACATGGAATCGCGCCGCAGACGCATTTGAATTCATGTTAACTACGGCTGCTTCTGAAAAGAAGCACCACTAAAAGCAGAACCATTCATGAAAATATTGATGGTGACGACATTTTATCCGCCGCACAATTTTGGCGGCGATGGCATTTTTGTCCATCGTTTGACCAACATGCTCGCGCGGCACGGTCATACGGTGCATGTGGCATATAATGTCGATGCATACAATTTGCTCTCGGATAATCACCTGCCAGCGGATGCGCCTTCCGACGAAAGCAATCACCCGCATGTCACGACTCACCCGCTGTCGAGTGGGCGGTTGGCATCAGTTGATATGCTGGCGATGCATCAATTGGGGATGCCTTTGTTCAAAGAAGGTGCGCTGCGCGAACTGCTTGAAGATGCACACTTTGATGTTGTGCATTTTCATAATGTCTCGTTGATGGGAGCGCCGCGTATTTTCACCTATGGCAAGGCGCTGAAACTGTGTACCATGCATGAAGAATGGTTGGTGTGCCCGATGCATATTTTGTGGCGCTATGATCGGGAGCCATGTACACAGCGCACCTGCTTGAGCTGTACGATACATGGCAAACGACCACCGCAGTGGTGGCGTTACACGGGCGCAATCGAACGTGCAGGCAAACACATCGATGCGTTCATTGCGCCGAGTCGTTTCACCAGCGAGATTGTTCGCAAGAACGGGTTTCCGTTTGATGTGCATTACATCCCCTATTTTTTCCCAGATGATATGCTGCTTCCTGTGGATACCACTACGCCGATTGACTTTCTACAGGGACGTGATCCGTCGCGCCCGTATTTCTTATTCATCGGGCGGTTGGAGCGCATCAAGGGCGCGCAGGTGTTGATCGATGTGTTTAAACGCTACCCGCACGCTGATTTGCTAATCGCGGGGCGGGGCACGTATGAACCGGAACTGCGGCGCATGGCGAACGGGATGAAGAATGTCTTTTTCACCGGATTTTTGTCCTACGCACAGCTTCGACTGTTGTATGCGCGCGCGCTTGCCAGCATTGTCCCGTCAATTTGCTATGAAACGTTCGGTTGGATTACGCTGGAATCGTATGCCAATCGCACGCCTGTGATCGTGAATGATCTGGGGGCGCTGCCGGAAGTTGTCAACGAAGGCGGCGGCGGCTTCACGTACAAGAACGAAGCCGATTTAATCGCCGCGATGGATGCGCTTCGCACACAACCGGGTCTGCGCCAGCGAATGGGCGATCAGGGCTATCAAAGTTATCTTGATCATTTTACCGAGCAGCGCCATCTCGAAATGTATTTTGGATTGATGGATCAAGTACGCCGCCCGCGCGTATAAGACACCATATCGAATAATCGTTTTCGGACGTGCAGCGACACGTCCCTACGAGAAAACCACCAATTTTTCACCGAGTCTCTACATGGGTGGATACGCTCATATAAGGATCACAATCTATGGCAACTTCTAACGCAGCGCCGCTGCGGGTGGCGATCATCGGCGTGGGGGGGATTGGCGAACTACGCGCTGCCGCACTGACGCAGCTTTTCTCCGCTAATCCCACACTGATCAAGTTCGTATATGCGGTTGATATTGACAAGGGGCGCGCGGAAACTGTCGCCGCGAAATATAGCGCGCAAGCCAGCGTTGATGCTTTTGACGTGATCGCACGCCCTGACATTGATATTGTGATCGTGTCCACGCCACCGAATAAGCACGGTGAACTCACCATCGCGGCGCTGGATGCGAAAAAGCACGTCATTTGCGAGAAGCCGCTGGCGCACACGCTCGAAGATGCCGAGCGTATGTGCGATGCCGCTGACCGGAACGGCATGTTTTTGAAAACGGGCTTCAATCACCGCTATTTCCCGCCGATGCAGTTCGCTCGCCGCTTAATTGACGATGGCAAGTTGGGCGAGATCGTCAACGTGCAAGCCTACGCGGGGCATCCCGGCGGGGTCGAGTTCGGTCATGACTGGATCCATGATGGTAAAGTCACGGGCGGGGGCAGTTTGGTTGATAACGGGATTCACATTCTCGACTTGACACGCTTTTTCTTCGGGGATGTGGTCAGCGGTAAGGGCTACATCAGCAACTTGGTGTGGGATTTTCCTGATGCGGAGGACAACGGTTTCGCGCTGTTCCGCAACGAAAAAGGACGCATCGCGCAGGTTCACAGCAGTTGGACACACTGGCGCGGTTACAAATTCTGGGTCGAAATTTTTGGCACAAAAGGGTATGCGCGCGCGGGGTATCCGCCAATGCTAGTCGAATACGGGTTCACGCCCCAAGCAGGTATTCGATCCAAGCGCAGATGGGAGTTCTTCCCCAAATTGCAGATTTTGGAACGGTTGAAGGGCTGGCAGTTCACGATCACGAATTCGCTGGCAGATGAAATGCGCGATTTCGCGCTGGGAATCCGTGCGGGCAAGCCAACCGAACCCACTGGACGCGACGGGTTACGCGCGATGCAAATGGCACACGCGATTTATCGATCATCCCGCGAAGGCGTGGAAGTGATGTTCTAAGACCTTCACGGTCTAAAAGAAAACCCCCTGCTCCAAACTGGAAAAGGGGGATTTTCTTTTTTAGGGTCAACTATCCGCTTATGCTCGCGTAAACGTCACGCGCGGTTTCCATCCCATAGCGCCTATCTGTCCTGACGCGGAGATTTCACTGCACGGCGCAGGACATTCTGTACTGAATGCCTCCATTGTTCCCGCCGCTGGAGTATCTGTATGGGTCGCCGTTGGCGCTTCAACCGTATTTGTCGGGGTATCCGTCGGCGGGATTGGCGTGTTGGTATTCGTCGGGGTATTTGTCGGCGGGATTGGCGTGTTGGTATTCGTCGGGGTATTTGTCGGCGGAATCGGCGTATTCGTCAGCGTTGACGTGTTCGTCGGTGTCGGTGTCGGGACGGTATTCGTCACGGTTGGCGTGTTGGTGATGGTTGGAGTATTCGTCGGCGTTGACGTGTTCGTTGGTGTCGGTGTCGGGACGGTATTCGTCGCCGATGGTGTGTTCGACGGCGTGAGCGAATTGGTTGGCGTATTGGATGGCGTTGCAGTATTTGTCGGCGTATGAGATGCCGTGAAGGTGTTTGTGGGGGTATTCGTCTGGGTGCTTGTCGTCGTGATCGTCGGCGTATTGGTGCGCGTAAAAGTAGGTTCACCGGGTCGCAGCGTATTGGTTGCTGTCGGCGTATTGGTGACTGTAGGTGTGTTGGTGCGGGTGCGGGTTGGCGTGCGTGTGGCGTTCGGATCGATGGTGTTTGTTGGGGTGCGCGTGAATGTCCCCGTGTTAGTGGGCGTGCCAGCGGCAGTATTGGTTGCGGTTGGGGTATCGGTTGGCGTATTGGTCGGTGTTTCCGTTGGGAAACCGGGGAAACACTGGTTGATGGTTTCGCGTCCTTCGGCGCTTGTCGCCAAAATCGCTTGCAGCGCGCGGGCATGGCTGGACGGAATCGAGATCAAACGCTGTGAACCTACGCCTTCCGGTTCAATCACAACCTGCTGCCCCACAGGAATGGTGCGTTCGCTGGCAGCGCGGCGCGTGGTGTTAAAAGTGCAGTTTCCCTCAAAACACGCCGCTGTGATTTCCAAGCGATCCGGGTTGGGGAGTTCGCGCAGCGTCACTGCCATGCACGAACCCGTCACACTCATCGACAGGTTAGACGTATTGGCAACAGGGCTGTCAAAGTTGAGCGTGGTGGTGTCATAGCCGCCGTTATCGATGAACAATCCGCCGGGCAAAAACGCGCTGTCTGTGGGGGAAGGGAAGCGCATCCTGATCGAAATCGCGCTGCTGGTCACGGTGTTGACAAGCATTTCCGTCCCCGCCAACAGATAGACACGCCCACTGCTGGCATCCAACTGGGGGGGATAGAAACGTGAGAGCATCGCTTCGTCAAGCGAGGTGAGCGAATCGCCGGGGTCAAAGATGATCACTTCATCTTCGCGCACATCATCGCGGTTGGGTTGAAAGACTCCCGCAGCGCCGGGAACCGGTGTCGCTGTCGGCGGGATCGGTGTTGGCGTGGGCGAGTCGCTGGGTGTAGACGTGAACGCGGCGGCGATTTCGGTTTCTCGGGCGCTGGCAAGCGATGCCTGCCCTGCCTGCCCGATCTGCGTGACGACGATGAACGCTAGTGCCAGCATGAGCAAGAGCGCGCCCAACCACAAGAGCGGGCTTCTTCCGCGTCGTTCACTTGTGCCAGCGCGGCGCTTGGCGGGGAGTTGAAGCGTGATCACATGCAAGGGAAATTCCGGCGCGCGGGGAATGGCATATTCAATGAGTTCGCGCGCGGCATCGTCGCCTGTTTGTTCCTCTAATGTGCGGATCATTTCGGCTTCGGTGATGAAGGGTTCACCTGTCAGCCGCGCGGCTTGATAAAACCCAGTGGAACAGACAATAACGCTGTCGCCGGGTTGCAGCGTGAATCCTGCCGCGCCGCGCGCCCGTGCCGCATCTGGATTCACCATGCCAGTGTACATGCTCATGTCGGCATCGACTTCATCATTGATGCCAAGTGAGCGCATAATACTGCTGGCGCGCGGACTTGCTAAAGCGCGTTCATAGCTCATCTGCCCGTTGAGCGTCATCACATTAGCAAAAGTATGCTCAATCGTCAGCGCGCGCAAGCCATCGGCAGGGCTGTAGATATAAATTCTTGTTGTGCCTAAATTGCCAATATAAAGAGTAGTGTCATCGACCAGCAGAGCAAGTGCCATTGAGGCGGATTGATGGGTGCGATCAATGCGCCCTAGTTCGTAAACGGCGGTGTTCGCGGCGCTAAAGGCTTCTTTGACTAACGCGCGCGGATCATGAGTAGGACTTGTACGTAGAATATCAAGGGCACGGTTGAGCGCGATCTCGGCGCTTTTTTCATCACCATCGTGCACTTCGATGATTAACGCGATAGATAGGCGCAGTCCTCCTGCACTTTGGAGGTGTTCGGCGGCGGTACGCAAAAGTGATCCAGCAGCGGGTGTGGGAGAAAAGGCATATTCACCGAGAATCGCTTTGGTCATGTGGATACTCAGCCTTTATTGACGCGGATGTGCCCTCTTATGGTGCATATAGTGTAAGGGGGCAAGGGCATCCGGTCAAATAACCGTCGTCAAACCTTGCTCAAACGGTGGCAGTGACACGCGCTATATGCGGGTATGCCACGAAAAATACAAATAGCGCATGTTGGGGCTGTCGAGTTCGTCTGTGAGGTCGCTTAAACGTACTGGTTCGGCATGGTGGTTGTCCGTTACCCAAACCGATCCGTCAGCATCGACGCGCTCGACGTACATCACATGCCCATAGATGTCATCCGCGAAACTGTGTTCGCGTTCCATGACCAGCACCGATCCCGGCAGGGGTTCCCTGCCTTGAGTGATACCATATCGTGCGAGTTCGCTTGAACGCGCGAGATCGTCCCACAGGTGCGCGTCCCGGGCAATCGCGGCAGGCAGAGGCATCCGTTCGACGATATAGCGCACACAGTCGAAGGTGTTTTCGCGCAGCCACACCGGATTGGTGTAGCTTTCCATCGCGCGGATTTCGCGCACATCCGCGCCATAGCCGGGGCGGATCAATTCCAAGCGGTGCTGAATCGTCTCGACGAGCGCGCGGCTTTCCGCGAGATCGCGCGCGGTTTTTTCCATGCGTTCGGTGAGCGTATTCAGGCGATCTTCCGCTGCGATCACGTCAGGGTGATTCGCCGAAAGGCGTTCACGCAGCATCCACGCGGATCGCGCCGCCGCGTCCCGCTGCGAATCCAATGCGGCGAGTTCGCTTTCTTTCACGTCGATCAGTCGCATGTGTTCGCCAAGCGAGTCATACCGCGCGCGGTTGAAGCCGGACAAATATTCTTCCGGGCGCGGCATACGCGCGCGCGCGGTGGGTTTCGCCCAGTCGCTGTCATCGGGGCGGATACCCGTGCGAACTGCTTCGCGCGGCGGGGATTCTTGCGCTTCCGGTGCCATGGGGAGTGCTGTCTCTGACGGGGGGGGAGGTACGCCAGATTCAGTTGGGGGAGTACCTGCCGCCGATTCAAGCTGATCCGCTGCGCTTTCCAAATTCGCGCCAAAGCGGGCTAACGTGTCTGCCCATCCGTCGATCCAGCCGCGCTGATTGCCAAAGCGTAATACCCAGTCGTCAGACGCGGGGCTGTTTGCAATCGCGTTGACATCATCCGCGATTTGCGCGACTTCGCGCACCGCCGCGTGAATCTGGTGGCTGCTCATTCGGAATTTGACCGCCGCTTGTCGCAGCGCGGCGATTTTTCCCTGCACATCTTCGGTCATGGCGAATTTTTGCTCCCCAACAGCAGGAACAATGGGCGATCTTGCGCTTCACCATCAGGATACACCAACAAAGCTTCTACGAGCGCATCTTGTGGAAGTTGAAAAAAGAACCATCCTTGTGTTACGCGGTCACGCGCGATAGGCTGCATAGGAAGGGCGATACCGTCAGGAGTCCACAAGCCCGCGTCAGTGATCGGCTGTGCGATGGTGTCGCCATCGGCGCGCAGCTCGATGCGTGCTTGTGGGGGGGAACTGCATATTCCTACACGGCATTCAAACCGAAGCTGGAGCGCGTACAGCCGCGCGCCTTCGACGGGGATATACGGCTGTCCTGTTGTCAGGCTGATCGCCCGTGCCGTGTTGAATTCTTCGCGGATGGCGCTCAAACGTCCTGCTGTGTATTCGACACCCGCAAGATTGTCGGTGATCATCACACTGCGATCTGGCGGCGGTACGACAAACGGACTGCTCGAAGTTGGCAGGGCGACATTGGTGATTGCAGTGGGGACATTTTGCATCGCATTTTCAGCGGGGGTACTCAGGCGCGAAATCAACAGCGCCAGTGCCACAAGAACAGCGATCCCAATCACGGCATAGGCGATCCAACGGCGCGGCGGACGGCTGCCTTCAGCGTGTTTATCGGCTTGCAGTTCGATGTCTAACGCTCGCGCTGCCAAACGCACATAGACCGCGCCGGGCGTGTCGGCTTCGACGGTATCCGCCAGCGCCGCGATCAAGCGCAAGCGTTCGATGCGCGCCTCACGCTGATCCTGTATTTGCGCGTCGAGCCAGCGCACAATTAACGGATCGGGATCGAAGCCGTCGCTGACCGCCGCATCGCCTGATGCGACAGCTTCAGCGTAATCACGGAGCAAGCGCCGCACCTGTGCGCGTTCGCCCGCGAACAGCGCGGCATTCGCACGCAAGATCAGCGGGTGCGTGCGTGGGTCAAGGGTGTCGTTGACACTATCCACAGACATAGATCACCGTGTCACGGGATAACTTCAGGCGCGAAAGTTTTCAAAAATCGACTTCTTGGAATATTCATGCGCTTCCGCGGTGAGGTGTCCCTGTTCTCGTAGTTGATTCAACGCCGCTAACTGCTGTTCGCCCGATGCATTGAGTACGGATGGATCGTTCTGTGTCAGCGCTGACCTCATCTGCCGAAATTGATCCACACTTTGCTGTAGGGCAGCTTGCAGTTCAGGATTTGGGTTACTCCGCATTTGCCGGATGGCGACATAAAATGGCGCAAACATCAACAAAATCCCCAAACACAGCATCCCTAGAGCATAATACGCGGGGGTGAGCAGCGCATCATCGACATCACGCACACGTCCGGCGGCATCGACACAGCGAAAACGCACTTCGTTACTTCCAGCGATATAGACGGTCTCATATTCCATCGTTTCGCCGGGATTACAAGCAATCGCCTGATGCAGCGGTTTTAGCACGGGTACAAGCTGATGCAGAAACGTGTTGGGGAGAATCATGATCGGGACAATGACGATCAATGACCCAATGATGATCAGCAATGCGACAATGCTCAAAATCCCACGCCACATACAGTCTCTCCTTAGCCCAACAGGTCTTTGATCAGCCCGTCCACATCAATATCAGTCGCGCCTTCGTCCAAACCGGGCATGTTCACCCGCTTGACCGTCACGACATCCCGCGCCGCCGACTGCTCCACATTCACTGCGTCGCCATCCCAGCGTGCGCGCACCCGATCCACCCACGCTGCGGGGTCGATCACGAGCGCGGTCTGGACAATATCGAGCGTCCCATTCGGCTGCGGGACATAGGCGCGACCTTCGGGAAGAGTGCCGCCCGCGTGCATTACACCGCCAAGCGGAGTATTCGCCGCATACGGACGCGCGTTCAAGCGCGCGGCGCTCTCTTTTGAGCCGAACGCGAAACCGTTTCGGCGCATGAGCAGATACTTGATCAGCGGATCAGACGTGCGCTCAAAATACCCCGCCGCCCATAACCCTACCGGCGCGACTGCCCGCAATAAGTCACGCAGCGCGGCGAACCCTTCGGGCGATCCGCGCAGCGCGTCGGCAAGCGCGTCGTAGTTGTCGATGATGATGCCCACCGCGCCGTTTTTGGGCAGCGCCTTGATCACGGCGGGCAAATCGGCGCACGCATCCGCGAACAAGTCCGGCGTATCGACCACCAGCGCGGTATGCGGCAGATATTCCAAGCCGAGAATGCCGTTTTTGCCCAATTCGCCTTCAATATCGACCAGCATCAGCCGGAAACGATCCGGCGGGTACGTCCATGCGGCGCTTAAGGCGGCGGCGGTGAGCAAATTGGTCTTGCCGCTTCCCGGTGTGCCGACCACTAGATAGGCGTTTCCCGCCCACTCGCTGATGTGCGCGCTCAATGCGTCGTCGTCGCGCACACCCACGACTGTCGTAATTGTTTCGTCCGTGTCGGATGCGCTGGCGAGCAAATCTTCTAACATCACCACACGGGGAAGCGCCCGTAACGGTCTCGGCGCATGATCATTCCCCGATTGCGCTTGATACGCAGCGCGCATCGCATCGGCGGTATCGGCGTTCAACGGCACATTCGTATTGTCGCTATAAGGGACGTTCTCGCTTGTTCCCGCAATCTGGCACATCAACGGCGGCGTGTGATACCAGTAACCGCGCCCCGGCGGGAGTGCGACATCGATTCCCGCGTTCGCCCATGATCCGCCTGTTGAACCGCCAACGGGCAGTTTGCCGACGATTGCGTAATATCCCCCCGGATCGCCTAATGCCAGCGCGATCCGCTGCGGGATCAACGAGCGCAGTCGATCCGGTATCGCGTCGGCGCTGCTCGCCGTGACCGCAATCGAAATTCCCGCCGCGCGTCCTTCGACGATCAGGCGTTCAAAGTCCGCTGCCATCGCTTCGCGTTCTCGGAGCAGTTCGCGTAAACCTTCATATTGATCGATGAGGATCAACTTCATCGACATGGGCGGCTGTTGGGGTGAAGTGATTTCCCCCACCATGCGGGCCATCAGCCTTCGCACCCGTTCCACATCGCTCCCGTAGATGACGCGCTCGGCATGGGGCAATCGCCCGATCTCGTCTAATCCCCCGCCCGTAAAGCTGACCGGATAAATGTGCAGGACATCCGGCGAATGGAGCAGGGCGAAACTCCATGCGAGCGTTCGTAAGGCGCTCGTTTTTCCGCTTCCCGGCGCACCGACAATCAGCAGGTGACCGCTGCGCTCGGCGGCTTTGCGATCCGGCTTTTGCGTATCACCCGTATGCAGGCGAATCCACAGCGGCGGCTGCGTGCGATTTTCCGCATCGTCGATGATGCCAATCGGCGCACTTCCTATTGGAATGGGTCGCCCCACTTCGTCGCGCCCCGGCGCGCGCCAACCGTCACCTGTCCATCCCCCCGCGCCGATCTGGTCGAACACGCCGCCCAACGTCAGGCGTGTGGTCGGCGGCGGCAAAAAGATCGCCCGCGCACGCGGGATATTCATGCTTGCGGCGCTGCGCTTGATCGTCTCTGCGATCACCGCCGCAACGGTTTGTGACGAGTGCGTTTGGACCTTTTCTTGCGCTACATGCAGCGCCTGTGTTTGACCGTCCGGCATGACCGCGCGAATCTCGACGGGGATAGGCGCGGCTTCGACATGGTCTGGTTGATAATCACCTCCCGTAAATGCTGTTTGAAATACCTTGAACACGCCGCGTTGGCCCGCGCCAACTTGAAAATATCCGCGCCCTGCGCGATTCGCCGGGATATACGCCGCATCGGGGCGCTTGAGGATGGCACGGCTGGCATCGGCGCTTTGCACGCGCAAACAGGCGCGAAATTGCAGGTTCGCGTTCATCTCATCGGTGATCAGTTCAGGGCTTTGTGTGCCAAGTATTAGATGCAGCCCCAATCCGCGCCCGATCTGCGCGGTGCGGATGAGTTCGCGTAAAAAGTCGGGCATTTCGCGGGCAAGCTGCGCGAATTCGTCCACGATGATGAACAGATGCGGCAGCGGTTGGTATCCGCGTTCGTTTATCGCGCTTCCGCGCGTATAGACGCGATGATACTGAGTAATATCCCGCGCGTTCATGCGCTTGAGAAACGCCTGCCGCCAGTCGGTTTCAGCTTTGAGCGCCGCCAGCGTGCGCGCCACCATCGCGCCATCGAGATTCGTCACCATCCCCGCCGTGTGCGGGAGATCGGCAAATACGCTGAACGCGCTTCCGCCTTTGAAGTCGATGAGCAGGAAGTTGAGCAAGCGCGGATCATGTTCCAGCGCCAGCGAACAGATCAGCGTGGTGAGCAGTTCGCTTTTGCCGCTGCCTGTCGTGCCAACGAGCATTCCATGCGGACCGTGATGAGCTTCATCGAGCAGCAGTTCGAGCGCATTTGCGCCGTTCTCCATGCCGATCCGCACCGGGAAGGGGAGCGCGCCGTCGATCACCAGCCGCGACCAGCGCGAACGCATCAACGCGGCGAGTTCTTCCGCGCGCCGCGCGCCGTATAGGTGGAGCAGCTCCACCCGCGTGGGGATGCCGTTTTCATCCAGCCGGAATCCGCGCGCCGGCGTTTCATCGATCTGCGTGTGGGCATGATCCGCCAAGCGGTGACACAATGCCCGCGCGATCTGTTCGCTTTCGGCGGCGTTCAACCCTTCCAGCCGCGATCCTTCGCGCGGGGTCGATCCACTGGGTTGATACAGGAAACTTCCGTCATTTCCACAGGAAATCACATCGCCGCCGCGTACACCAGCAGGTAGTATTCCGTCATCGCCCGCCAGTGTGATTGTGGTGACTGCCCCGTTCGTATCGCTGAAATCGGGAACGGGGAGTGCCGATCCGTCAACGATGACAACATGCAGCGTATTATTCGTGCGCGCCGCTAATTGCGCCGCTTCTTGAACACTCCCGAACACCGCCCGCGCGCGATCCGCCTCAAACGCGATTTGCGCGTTGTTCCCACTCGCATGTGGAAGCCATTCGAGCCATGTCCAATCTGCCGCGCGCCGCCCACCTGTCACCATGTACAAGCGCAGCACCTCCGGCGAATAGGTCATCGCAAGCTGACACACCACCGCGCGAATCAACGCCAGTCCCGCCGCGCGATCCCCGTTGATTCCGAGCGTAATTCCGGTCAGTTTTTCTGCGGATGTTTCGGTTTCGCGCCAGTTGGAATCACGCGCGATGGTCAGCCGCCCCAACGGGACGATAATCGGCGCATCGCGCAGTACACGGTATTCATCTGCGATTTTGAGCGCCGCCAGCAGTTCGGCATTGTCTTCGGGCAGTCCCGCTTCGGGTGCGGGTGTGTTGATCGTCACCGCCGACGGAATCCGCCCCATGCCGACGCGAACAGCGGGCAGATCATCGAGCGCCGCGCGCAGCGGGGGCGATTCGTCAAAAGCGCGCTCCCCCAGCATCGTGATCGGCGGGTAAGCTGCCATCAACATGCCAATTTGTGCGTCACGGGCAGCGTGCAGCCGCGCGCGGATATTTTCGAGGAGACGCAAATAAGCGAGTCGTTCTTCTTCGGCGGCGCGCAAGCGATCCCGTTTGCGCCAATTCGCTGCCAACACCGTACCGCCTACTGCCGCCACCGCCACGCCGATCATCGGCAGCGCGAGCAGTGGATCGCCGGTTCGCAGCACGTAAAATGCCGCCATCGCCGCCACGCCCAACGCGGGAATCGCGCTCAACACTGGGGAAGGATCACGTTCAGCGCCGCGCGGATTGAGTCCGGGCGGCGCGGGAATATCAATGTGCGATTCGCCCAATAGGGGATGTTTCATGTTTCATCTGCGACTTGCATCCGGCGCGCTTGCGCTTCGAGTTCATCCGCGAATCCATCGAGCGCCGCCGCCCATCGTTCCATCTCTGGTCGGGCATCTGCCCACAGACTGAAGAATCGCCCGGCGCGCGCGCCAATCCACTCGATGCTTTCGACGGTTTGCGCCAACTGCTGAATTTCGCGCCGCACTACATCCGCCTGTTCGCGGATGCGCGCCGCGCGCTGAAGGAGTTCGCTGTAGGGGACGGTGATCAAGTCGGTCATGATGTTTCTCCCCCTGTGGCACGTGCTGCCGCTTCGATCTCGTCAGCGGCAAGGCGCAGTTTTTCTTGAAAGCGCAGCAGATAGGTCGATGCGTCGCGCAGTTCGGGAGTCATCCGGTCAAAGGTCTGGTAGAACGCCGTTGCGCCTTCGCTGATGAACCGTTCGCGCCCGATACCGTTGATCTCGGCTTCGGCGGCAGCGATAGCATCGCCCACCCGCCGCGCGCTCGCTTCGATGGCGCTTGCGGCATCGCGCATTTGGGCGATGCGGGCGCTCACCCGTCCCCCATTGATCGGTTCTTCTGGTGTTTGTGACATAGCGACTATTCCGGCGCTCACTATTGTTGTATTTTGATTATACTGTGATCAAGGTCTGTCATGCTTCATTTGGGGAGTCAAAATGAGTCAGCCCGCCGCCAAACAGGGTGATAAAGTTGTTGCCACCGATACGCACATCGTCCTAGTCCCGTCGCCGGGGGGGCCCGTGCCTACGCCGCTCCCGCATCCCTTCGTCGGCATCTTGAGCGACAACCTGAGTCCCGACGTGAAAATTATGGGGATGGCTGCCGCGACTGTCGGGAGTGTCGCTAATAACACACCGCCGCATATTCCCACGCCGCCGGGCACAAGCTTTCAAATCCCGCCGACGAACAAGGGCATCATCAACATGGGCAGCACGACGGTCTTGATCAACAACAAGCCCGCCGCCCGTAACGGCGATACCGCGATGACGTGCAACGATCCGTCACCCATGCCCGTTGGCAAGGTCGTCGCGGTGGGCACGGTGCTGATCGGTTAGGAAATACCTGCATATACAAATGGATGTTGGGTGGGGCGCATTTGCACAAGCTCAAGCCGCTGCCCGACGCGGATGGTATCGTCAATATGACCTTTGACGACTACATCGGGCAGCAAAAAGCTGAAGATTCCGCCGCAAATCCTTATGCGTAGGGGTGTTCAGCCGACGATTGTATGCCACTCATCGCCCATCGCCGTGTCGGTGATATTTCCTCCAGCACCGGCGATAACACGTCCTACGTATAGACAATCGCCGACACGCGGACGGGTTTCAGCCGTGAGCATATCCACACGTGCCCGCGGCGGTGTCAGGCGAAGGTGATAGAATCGCCCATTAGGGGATCGGTCACGGCGCGTTAATTCTGCCGCTGCGTCGAACAGCATCGCTGCTGTAGCTGCCCCACCTACATCCACACGCAGATCGCCGCGTTCCACCCCACTGAGAATGGTCACGGCATAGCCGCCTATATCGAGCGTGGGTGTGCTAATCGTTGGCGTGTCCATCACCGCATTTCCCGCCGCGCGATCCACACGGATGAAGATACGACCCAACGGAACAGCGTCCGGCGCGCGCGGATCATCCGCGCCGCGGTAAAACGTCAGCCACGCTGCCCCATTGAACGGCACAGGATTGCCAATATCACCATCTACAGGTGCGGGGAGTTCGTAATCATCCAGCACCAACCGCGTGACACCCAAGCGGCGCACCGTCCACAGCTTGCCAACCGGATCGTAATCGAAGCGCGCGCATTCCCGCGAGATATATTGCAGCGCGGCGGCGGGTAAAAACGTGCGCGCGTCGATCTCCGGCAGCAGCCCGCGTGTCATATCCAATTTGCCGAGTGTGAGGCGAGTTTTTCCGCGCAGAATCAGCGGCGGACGCGGGTCATTCGGCGCACGCGCGAAGCTCAACGGCAGATCATCGGGACTCAAGGGCGCTGGCAAATCGCCCCGCCGCACTTGATCTGGCATCAGGATGATACGATCCCCGCTTTCTACACCTTGATCGCGCAGCGCTAGATCGGGATCGAGCAGGCGGGCGTATTCCAAGGTCAGCGCACCGCCGCCGTACACGTGTGCGAAATAGCGCGCGATGCGTCCGGCGGTCATTTCTCCCGCAAGATGCACATCAACGGCATCTGCGCGGCGGCTGGTGGTGATGGCAATTCGCAGCATGAACTTACAAATTCGTCTTGGTTAGTTCGCTGATATCCTGCTGCGCGTTGGAGTGGAAGTACAAATGCGTATTCCCGATCTCCAATTCCGTGATTGGCTCCAGCACGCGCAAATTGAATCCGCGTGTACGTCTGCCATCAATCCGTGTGACTGAACGCGCATGACGATTGGCATAGTACCAGCGACCCCGCCGCCACATTACTACCCCGTGCTGGCGAGAGATACCCACATCATCGCCAATGTTGATGTCGTTTTGCGATCCGCGCCCGACGAACACCGTTTTCTTGGTCAGTGGGTAGGTGCGAACCACACCGCTGCGCCGCGTCGTCACTGCCATCATGCGGTCACTCATTTCGATGTCATCGGGCATGTAGATCATGCGGCGAATTCGCACGCGCGCCACTTGACGGAACAGCAGCACATTGATGATAAGCGTGATGATGATGCCAAGAATCGGCGCGACATAGGGATTTCGCACAACGCGCCCCAATGTCACCGTCCAATCTTCATCAGCGAGAATGATGCCACCAACCGCGCCCCGGCCACCTTCGCGCGCGAGTCGTTCGGCTTCGGTTTCCGGTGCGCTGCTGATGGTGAAGGCGAGTTCACTTTCTGCCAGCGGCGGATCGCCCGCCGCGCCGGGAACAATCGCACGCAGAAGATAATCCGTGCCGCCATCCGGGAATAGGTTACGTAGATAGGGGCGGATGTTATCGATGGTGAACAGCGCGCGGCTGTCGCTGCGGAGGGCGGCGCGGCTGACATCGCGCACAGCATCCGGCAAGTCTTCTTGTCCTTGCGGCACGATCTGGAACACGATTTCCGGCAGACTTACGCCGACATTGGCAATCGCCTGAAATTCAACTGGTCCGGTTAAGTCTTCTGTCACGCCGTTGACGGTTCCCAATCTTAAAGCCTGCTGGAAGAACACAGGAATATCGAGCGTGCTGGTCAGCACCGTATTGGCGCTGTCGCGCAGTTCGGCGCGGAGCGTATACGGTCCCGGCGGATAGCTTGGCACATCCAGTTCAAAGAAGCGGCTCCCGCTGTTCTGTTCCAGCTGGTCATTCACCCAAAAAGCGACGAGCGTATCTTCGTCGTTGAGTTCGGTATTGACCGCGACGGTGAAAGTCTGTGGTTCAACCAACACTTGATTTTGCTGCAAGTCCGCAAACGCGATACTGCTGTTGAGCGCGCGCACTGGGCAGTTGACCACCACGGAGAGCAAGCGTTCATTTTGGGCTTGCAGCGTCATGCTGAACGGCAAGCCAGCTTCGCCGGGCGGTTGAAGCTGCTGACCGGACAGGTCGATGCTGATTTCGACTTCGCTGTTGAGCAGACGCACGAACTCATTGAGATATTCCGCGACTGCCGCGCCGATTGCCGCGCGCCGTTCTTCGCCTTCATAAATCCATGCATAACCGTTGGTCGCTGTCGCCAGTTGCAGTAGTTCGCCGCGATCCGGTTGATCGACATAGAAATAGCCAATGCTGTAGATGGGCGCGTTGGCAGCAATTGACCGCGCAATCAAGTCTTGTGTTGGGGTTTGCGCGCGTTCCGGTCTGCGCCCGCTGTCGGTGATCACCAGCAGCGCTCGCCGCCGACCACTCGGCTCGGCTTCGTTGATGAAAACATTCAAGCCTTCGTAAATTGCGTCATAAAGGACGTTCGCTCCACGATTGATCGTTGGGTTGATCAGATGGTTGGCGATCATCAAATTTTTGTCGGTATAGAACTGAGTCGCGGGATAGACTTCGGTATCAAAACGCACCAGCGCCACGCGATCTTCAAATGCCAGTTCTTCGGCAAGCCCCGATGAAAACGCGCTCACGACTTCTAAGATTGGGACGGTCTCGGTGGTATCGAACACCACAACAAGATCAATAGGGGGACGCTGCGCGAGATTGGTCACGGTCACGCGGTCAGGGTTGATTATCGTGCCAAATTCACCCGCGCGCACTTCCAAGGTATATTCGTCGCGCAAAATCGCGCGTGCATCCGAACCCGCCAGCCCAGCGCGGATCAAGACGCTGTTGGACGTTGGTTGAAAATCGCAGTCATAGGTCACAAATGTCGCTTCGTTAGAGCGTGTCGTCGGGTTGAAGAATCCGCCGGGCACAACCTGATTGCCCGATCCTGACACAGCAGGTGTGGCATCGGGCGGGGCAGGTTCGCTAGTCGCTTCTTGCGCGAATACGGTTCCGTGCGCCATGAGGATAGCGCTCATGATACACAGGGCAGTAAACATGGATCGACGCTGCCAAGTGCGATAACGCTGCGATGTACTCATATTCAACCCGTCATTCATGAAGTAGACTCGTCATTTTTTGAATCAGAGAACAGTGATTTGCTGCGGCGATATTCTGGCGGCAGCGTAATGGTTGGGAACGGCTGTAATGTGATGGTTGGCGATGATGTTGGATCGGCTGATTCCGCGCCGCCTGACCCCGATGGGGCGGGTTGTGTCGCTGTGGATACCAGTGTCGATGCGGGCAGCGTGAGCGCCGCGTTTGCGGTTGGTGTGCGCGCGGCGCGGGTTTCCGCCGCGCGCACGGTTGCGGTCACACTGGCAGCGATTTGTTCACTGCGATCACGGTTGATCCACCAGACCATGACGAAAACCAGCGCCAACAGCAGTGAAAGGCGAATAAAGTTGCCGCGTGTGGCACGTTTCCGCAGCCACAATCGCGCGCGGTAGCTGAAGGGGATAATGGGATTGGTGTTGAGTTCTTCGGTGGCTTTTAAACGGGCGCGGTATCCGCGGCGATAGCCGACATATACGCGCGGCATCGACTCGACACGGTTGCTACTCCGTTCGCGTATGCCTTGCGGCGTGATCACACGGACGGCGATCACACTCAAGTTATCATCGTTGAAGCGTTCGTTTGCTTTCGTGACTAATCGCTGAGGCAGTGACAAAATGCTGGTATCACGAATTACGTCCGCGATTTCATCGTCATTCATGCGGTTGTATAAACCGTCGCTGACCAGCAGCAGTCGATCATTGGGGTTCAGCCGGAATTGAAACTGCTCTGGGTCAATGGTCGCTCCTTTGCCTATCCCGCGATCCAGCACAGCGCGGCGAGTGGTGATTACACGCCCTTTGTTAAGCGGGTTCGCGCCCACACGTTCGCTGATGAACGTGACATGATCCGTCGTGAGCTGGCGCAGCGAAATACCGTTCCATAAATACAACCGCGAATCGCCCACATGCGAAACGTAGGCATCCCACCCTTGCAGCACAACAGCGGTGAGAGTCGTCCCCGATGGCGCGGCGGATAAGCGCGAAAAATGCCACACTTCACTGTTGATCGCCTGAAAAGCGGCGCGCATCACCTGAAGCCAATCGACTTCATCATCGGTGCGGTGAACGTGAAAGGCGGTTAGCAGCCACTTGATGGCGAATTCGCTCATGCGTTCGCCAGCTTCCGCGCCGCCCACACCATCGGCAAGCGCAAATAACTGGGCGCGTTTGCCGCGATAAATGCCTAGCGCGTCTTCATTGTGATCCTGCACTGGACCGATCACGGTTTGCCATGCAGATTGAATCTGCGGTGGCGGCAAATAGCCGAGTGTGAGCAGTTCGCAGTGGTACACCCCCTTGCCAATGGTGAGCAAACTACCGTGTTTGATACCGATGGTTGGGTTGCCCGCCATATTCAATGTCGCGCCGCGGTTATCGACGGAAAAATCGACAGGTTCGGTGGGTGGGGGAGCCCCGGGAGGTGGTTCGATGCCCAAACATTCAATCATGACGGGGGAATCATCATCGCCGCCCGCCTGCGTGAAGCGTAGGCGCAAACGAGGATGCCCATTCCCGACGAGAAGGACTTCGCGGTCACTGCTGCGTACTGCCGCCCCGATATGGACGATAGTACGCGCCCCCGTTTCTTTGTGGGTAAGATGTATTTGCGAAACGTATGCTGCCACGCTAATTCGTTTCGTATAATCGAAAGAAACAGGCAAATGATAGCGATATGCTATAACACATCACTATGTATCATAATTCATTGGCGATCAAACCGGACTATAACATGATTTTCGCCAAACTGCTCAAAAAAGCGGTATGCTAATTACGTGAGAAGCACATGCCCGTGAACACAATCATCATCAGAGAGAATTGGCGTGGATGCGATAAATAATTTCATCAACAATTTGCAGCTCGATGTGCCCCTGCTGCTGTGGTATGTCGTGCTGGCGCTCGTGGTGCTGGTCATCGCCCAACTGCTTTACTTGATCATCCTCTCATCGCTTCCAATGGCGCGACGCAGCCGTCGCGGACGTGATCTCCCTGTGCGCGCCGAAGCGTATCCGGGTGGCTATCCTGCGGGTGTAGTACAGGCTGCGCCCCCTGCCGCACCTATGAGCGCCGCCCCGCAGGGATATGTGCCACAAGCATACAACGTCCCGCCGACTGGCTTTAGCACTTCACCTGCTGTGCAAATCGCGCCCCCTGCCAATATTCCGGCTGCTGTTCGCGCCGAACGGGGTAGTTCCGCGAACATCAACAATACGCCCGTCGTCGCGCCAACGGCTGCCCCGCCGCCGATTGCCCCCGTCACTGTGCCGCAGTCATCACCGGGAGCAGATTCCGGCACCCCGCGTTTGATTGTGCTGGAAGGCTTGAGCGAACAACTGGAGATGAATCTCCCCGGCACGGATTTTGCCGTTGGGCGCTTCTACAATCAAGAGCGCCGTATTCTTGTCTTTTTGGATGAAAAATCGATCAGCCGCGAACACGCGCATATCAATTACAATGCGGCACTCGCTCAATATTTCCTGACCGATAAAAGCAGTTCTTACGGCACTTATCTTTATTTGAATGACCGCTTTGAACCTCTCACACCGGACCGCCCCGAACGTCTTTTCAATGGGGATGTGGTGCAGTTTGGCAACGTGGTCAAAGTACGCTTTATCCTGCCGGGAGAAACGCGCGCCAGCATCACACAACTATGAATCACCGGAGACAATGAGTACCTATTCCATCGGAAAACAGATCGCCGGGTACACCCTGCAAAACATGGTCGGCAAAGGCGCGGCAGGCGAAGTGTGGCTCGCCTCTACTCCTAACGGGCAGACCGTCGCCATCAAGCTTATGAACCTCAATTTGATGAGCAGTACCGCCGCGGAAAAACACCACGAACGGATGGCGCGTGAAATTGAGGCGCTGCAAAGCCTGAGTCATCCCTGCATCCCCGCGCTGGTCGATTACAAGCTCGATCATGAACCGCCGTTTTTGGTCATGAGCTATGTGCGCGGCGAACCGCATGACAAGCTGCTGCGTACCGGTCAAATGATGCAAATTCCGCTGGCAGTGCGGATACTCATCTTGCGTCAGATCGCTGATGCGATTGCGTGCGCCCACGAAAAAGGCATCGTTCACCGCGACATTAAGCCCGCGAATGTTTTGGGCGTAGAGCATCCCTATTTGATCGATTTCAATTTGGCGGTCAAGGTGGACAGTATTCGCTCGACAATGCAGGAAGTTGGCACATCGTTGTACATGCCCCCGGAAACCAACGTCCCCGATGCGTTGAGCGACAATTACAGCTTCGCTGTATACGCCTACGAGATGCTGTTCGGCTTGCATCCGATTTTTCGCGCCGAAGACATGGATGTGCTTGGCGGGATGAGCAATACGCTCATGCTGGCAGCATCACGCATCATGCGCGGGGAGTGGCGCGTGCCGACGCGCGTGCCATTTAGTGAACTGCCGCTGGACATCCGTAATGCCAATCTTTCGGCGCTGGATGCGATTTTCACCCGCGCGTTTGGCTCGCGCGAAGGGCGTTATCTCGATCCGCGCGAGTTCGTCGCAGATGTGGAAAAGGCGCTAAACATTCCTGCTGTGAGGCGCGGCAAAGAGTCGAGCAAACGTCGTGATTTGCGCGCAGACGAATCCGTCGATTTGAACGCGCCAACAGATGTGCTGTTTGTCCCAGATGAAGTGCGCGCTCAGTTTGATCTCTCGCACTATGAAAAGTCTGTTGATGCTGATTCTGTCGCGGTGCCGTTTGCGCCGCCCCCGCGACTTGAAACTGACGATTTCACCATTCTCGAAAATGAACGTGCCGCCGCGCGCGCTAAAACGAAACGGATTGTCATCGGCGTGACTATCTTGGTCATGATCGTCATCGTCGTGTTGATCGTTCTTTCACAGACTTCACCTTAACTTATGAGTCAACCTGCTTCGCCTTCATCTGCGCCATATATTCACTTGCAGCACTGTTTGAGCGTACTTGATCCCATGCTGCGCGCGGGCGCAGTCGCCGCTGCCGCTGCGCTCCAGATTGAAATGAATGACGAAACCGCCGACCTGCGCGGTTTGGTGATCAGCGATGATGATTTCCAAGCCGCTGTCGCTGGCGATCCGTTAAGTGCGTGGTGGAATGCGCCGGAAGTGCCGCCTGAAAGTCCGTTTGCGTTCACGTTTCCCTATGACGCGCCGCTGACGGCGATTGCCCGCGCCTTCGACTTGAGGCTGTTGGACGTGGCTATTCTGCTATTGTGCGCCGCGCCGGAAATTGACCGCCGCTACGAGCGCATCTACGGGTATCTACAAGATGATGTGACGCTGCGCCGCCCAAGCGCGCAGCTTTTGGTCAACTTGTTCCAGTTGGGAAATGCCGCCAGTATGTCGCTGGTGGTGTCACGGTTGATGCCTACTGCGCCGCTGGTGGCTCACCGTCTCCTAGAGACCAATGGTGATGGCGCGCGCGCGCAAGCGGGCTATCTCAACACCCCGCTGCGTGTTGATGCTCGCACAGTGCAGTTCTTGCTCGGTGAACGTCACACGCCGGATCAACGGCTGCGAAGCGCGGTTTGGTATGAGGCTTTCAGCGCCGCCGATGCGCGCCCGCCGCACCCAACCTTTGACCCACTGCGTGCGACACTATCCAATGGTGTCCCGCCGCTGATCGCGCTTGATGGGGCAGATGCGGCAACACGACGGTTAGAAACTGCTGCATTTTGTGCATCGATAGGACTGCCGCTGATGTGCATCGATCTGCCCGCGCTTGTGTCGCTCGATCTATCATTCGAGCAAGCGTGGCAGTTGGCGCTGCGCGAAGCCTATTGGGGAGAATCCGCCGTTTTGATACAAGGGTGGGATGCGGCGTTTCGCGCGCCTACGCCTGCTAACGAAGAAGGGTTCATAGAATATCGCGGGGTTGAACCGCCGCGCGCCTTCTGGTCCGGGCTGATGGGCTGCCCGCGCCCGATCTTTTTGTGCGATTTGGGCGGGTGGGAACCGCGCGATCTTACACGGCAGCGGCGCTTGCTTCGGTTAGTGCTGCCCGTGCTGCGCTTTGAACAGCGCCGCGAAATGTGGGCGGCGCATCTCGCGGCCTATGGCGTGCGCGTTTCTAATGCCGAGATTGACGAAATCGCCAGCAAATATAAATTCACAACCGCGCAAATCGCCCGCGCTGTTGATACATCTGCTGATTACGCTGCTTCTCGTATTGAGGGGGGGAGTGATGAGATTTCGCATCTTGATTTGGCGGCGGGCGCGCGCACACAAGCGGCATTACGCTTAGAAGGCTTGGCGCAGCGCATCACCCCGCGCATGGCGTGGGATGATTTGATACTCCCGCCGGATGAACTGACACAGCTCCGCGAAATCACGAATCGAGCGCGTTACAACCACATCGTCGCGGAAAAATGGGGTTTCGCGGGAAAAATGTCGAATGTTGGGCGCATCAGCGTCTTGTTTGCCGGCGAAAGCGGTACGGGTAAAACACTTGCAGCCGAAGTGATCGCCCATGATCTCGAATTTGATCTGTTCAAGATCGAACTTTCGGCGGTTGTGAGCAAGTATATTGGCGAAACGGAGAAAAATCTGGATCGCATTTTCAAAGCGGCGGAAGATGCGAATGCTGTGCTGTTCTTCGATGAAGCCGACGCATTGTTCGGCAAACGCAGCGAAGTCAAGGACGCACGTGACCGCTACGCTAACATCGAAATCGCTTATCTGCTGCAAAAAATCGAAAACTATGACGGAATCGCAATTCTAGCGACCAATTTGCGCCAAAATTTGGATGATGCGTTCACGCGGCGGCTGGATTTTCTGGTCGATTTCCCGTTCCCTGAACCGGAATATCGTTTGCGGTTGTGGACGCTGCATTTCCCGGCGGATGCGCCGCTTGCGCCCAACGTCGATTTGCGCCATTTCGCGGACAGCTATCGCTTGGCAGGCGGAAACATTCGCAATGCGGCGCTTGCCGCCGGATTTCTCGCCGCTGCCGATCCGCGTTCAAACGGTTTGATCACTAATGAGCATATTACAGCGGCGATTCGTCGGGAAAATCAAAAAATGGGACGCTTGCTGGACGGTTGAGCTTTAAACTGTTTTTATACCTTTTATACTGATTTTGAGAGTTGGATTAGTTGCATAGCTGATATAAACGGATATACACTTTCATCAACGCCGCCATTTGCTGTTTGTTGAGTCTCTGAAAATATAGAGTTGCGCCGTGATCCATGACTTAGACAGCACACTGGAAAAAATTATCTTTGAACGCGGACGCATGACCAAGCGCGATGTTGATCTGTCGTTTGAAACCCCCACAGGAGAATGGTCTGCGCGCTTGAGCCGCCCGACGATCAATGCGTGGGCATTTGATATTCGGGAAAATGTGCGCTTACGAAATGCCGATATGTCGAGTGCCATCAGCAAGACGGACAAAGGCGCGAAGATCACCGTTCCGCCTCGTCGCATCGACATCGCTTATCTGATCACGGCATGGGCGCGCAAAGTCGAAGACGAACATCAACTGCTGTGGCGAACCCTCGCCGCGCTTTCACAGAGCCGATTCATCACTCCATCGACTGCGGATGGACTCCTGAAAGAACAGCCTTACGATATTCCACTCTTTGTCGGCACTACGCCCCCCGAATTCGCGGTGAACATCACTGAATTGTGGGGCGTACTCAATAACCAGATGCGGCTTGGGTTTTTGTTGATTGCAACCCTCGCGCTTGATGTTGGCGCGGCGCTCGAAGTCCCGTTGGTCATCGAAGGTCGCTTGATTGTGGGGCAGAGTCTCGAACCTGAATCGCGCAGCCTTGATGCGGCGGATTTCCCGCCGGAAAAGCCCATTCGCATCAAACGTAAGCCGAATGAAACGCCCGAAAACGGGGATCAGGGGGGAGACTAACGGGAGCATCGCTTGCACTTTGCTGATTCCCAGTTGCGCGACCCGACCGCTGCTTGAATCGGGGTAGGTCATCGAATGTCGCCTGCCACAGCCCTATCAGTTGTTATCGCAGAGAAAGCACTTTTAATCACAAGGATAGATTTATGCCTAACTACCTCTCTCCCGGCGTTTACATGGAAGAAGTGGACAAGGGGACAAAACCGATTGAAGCAGTCGGCACTGCCGTCGCCGCGTTTATCGGGTACACCGAAAAAGCGTCGGAAACGCGCAATGGCAAAGTCAATTCGTTGATTGGCAAGCCAACCCTTGTCACGAACTGGAGTCAGTACGTTGCTAAATTTGGCGGGTTGGTCGATGGTGCATATCTGCCCGACAGCGTATATGGCTATTTTGCTAACGGCGGCGGGATTTGCTATGTGATCAGTCTCAAGACGCTGGGCGAAGCCGCTGATGGTAGCGAAGCCGTGCCAGCGCGCGCGCAAATCACCGCAGCAAGCGACAAGAAAAAGAATGTGTTGGAATTTGTTGCTAAAGAGCCGGGAATCAGCGGCAATAACATTAGTGTGGAAATCCGCACGCCCGAACCGCCGAAAGGCAAAAAAGGTGAAGCGGAAGCCGAAGCGCCTGCTGAGGGATTCACTGTCGTTGTTAACGTGAACGGCAAAGTGACAGAAACATTCGACAATTTGAGCACATCCCCCAAAGCCGAACGCAGCGTTGCGACGGTTATTCAGAACGAAAGCAAATTCATCGATGTGAAAGTCACCGCAGCGGATCTCGTTCCGGCGGCGGGGGTTTACAACCTATCCGGCGGCGAAGTCAAGACGAAAGCCGTCACGATCAACGATTATCAAGGGAGTTCGGCGGCGCGCACGGGCTTGGGGGGTTTGGAACCGCTCGATGACGTGACCATGATCCTTGTCCCCGACCTGATGACGAGCTATCAGAAGGGTGAAATTGACCTCAAGGGTGTGCAAGCGGTCCAGAGCGCAATCATCACTTACTGCGAACAGGTGCGTTACTGTTTCGCTATTTTGGACTGCCCGCCGGGCTTGATGCCGCAAGAAATGAAAGAATGGCGCTACACGGCAAACTACGACAGCACCCGCGCTGCTGTGTACTACCCTTGGATTGAAGTCGCCAACCAAACGGGAAGCGGCGGCGCGACCCGCATTGTTCCCCCCAGTGGTCACATCGCAGGGATTTATGCACGCGTCGATAACACGCGCGGCGTACACAAAGCGCCAGCCAATGAAGTTGTGCAGGGCGCATTGGGCTTGGAAGTTGTCGTCACCAAAGGCGAACATGACTTGCTCAACCCGATTGGCGTGAACGTGATCCGCACATTTCCCGGACGCGGAATCCGTGTGTGGGGCGCGCGCACCTTGAGCAGCGATCCGTCGTGGCGGTATATCAATGTGCGTCGTTTGTTCAATATGGTGGAAGAAAGCATCGAACGCGGGATGCAGTGGGTGGTGTTCGAGCCAAATGACGCGGCGCTGTGGGCGCGTGTTTCACGCGATACGTCGGCATTCCTCAAGTTGATTTGGCGTTCGGGCGCATTGTTTGGCAGCACACCGGAAGAAGCCTTTTATGTGAAGTGCGATGCTGAAACCAACCCTCCCGAAGTGCGCGATGTGGGGCAGATGGTTGTTGAAGTGGGCATGGCACCGGTCAAACCTGCCGAGTTTGTGATCTTCCGCGTCAGCCAGTGGAGCAACGGCGGCTAAGTCGGGTTCTCATGTGGTTGATAGCTTTGGCGAAACATATCGAAGATTGAAGGAGTACACACATGGCACTTCCGGGTATTGACCCTATTGTAGGTTTTAGTTTTGGCTTAGATTTGTCGGGCAAACTGGTCGGCTTGTTCACCGAAGTGGGTGGCTTGGGCAGTGAAACCGAAGTGATTGAGCATAAGGTGGTCGATTCGCTGGGGCGCGACGTGATTCGCAAGATTCCCGGGCGCACCAAGTTCAACGACATCACGCTCAAGCGCGGTGTAACAGCGGCGCTTGATATGTGGGAATGGCGTAAATTGGTTGAGGACGGCAAGATCGACAGCGCCCGCGTGAATGGCTCGGTCATCATGTATGATCAAACGCATTCGGAAGTCGCGCGTTGGAACTTCGAGAATATGTGGCCCAGCAAGATCAGTGGTCCGCAGATGCAAGCCGATTCGAATAACTATGCAGTCGAAGAAATCACCATAACCTTCGACTTCATGTGGCGCGAGAAATAGTCGATTGAACAGGTTGTGGCGTGGAGTGTGAATATGCATTCACACTCCAATTCAATTATGCATAAACGGAACACCGATTGATGGATTTACAAACCGAGTTCGAGTTTGAACTGCCCAAGGGCTTTATTGACAATCAAGGAGCGCTGCATAGGCAGGGCGCGATGCGTCTTGCGACGGCGATGGACGAAATTAACCCGCTGCGCGATCCGCGTGTGCGCGCCAATGAAGCCTATCTGGTGATCGTCCTGATTTCGCAGGTGATCACACGCTTGGGTCCGTATCGCCGGGTTACGCCGGAAATGGTCGAACACTTTTTTGCGGCGGATATTGCCTATCTGCAAGACCTTTACCAGCGCATCAATCAGGTAGAGGATCGCGTGCTGACGACTACCTGCCCAAATTGTAACCATGAATTTGAGGTGAATGTCCCGCTGCTGGGGGAATCGTAAGCTACCCCCTTGATCGCCTGCGCGGGGAGGTAGCATTTATCGCGGTCAGGCTGGGTTGGACGCACGACGCGATCCTTTCGCTTACCCATCGTGAGCGTAGAGCGTGGGTGAACGTGGCGGCAAACACGCAGCTATAATAGAAAAGTTTTGTTTTACGAATGTTTGTTACGGGTTTTGTGCGTTGAAAAATAGATTTTTCGACCAATGGTTATAGCTGGAATGCGGCGCGATGAATGACACCGTCAAGAAAGTTCGCCTCACAACAGGTGAAGAAGTCACGTTAGATGTACTGGCGGAACGGGTGACCCGTCGCGTCTGGGAATTGTGGCAGGCAGAAGCCCGCCGCGAACGTGAGCGTGGGAATCGATTGGGGGGGCGTGTATCACGCCGCGCCAAGCGCGTGTAATTCACAGCGCCATCTGTGTCCATTGAGTACTGTGGAGGGCTTTAAACCATGCTCCCATTAGGCGATTTCATTAATGCCTTTCGTTTTTCGGTCAAAATCGACAATTTGCCCGGCGTACCGGTGCTAAAAGTTGATATGCCGGAAGTGAAAGTCGAAACCGAAGATGTTCGTGAGGGAGGATTTCAAGGATTTGTGCATCAACTTCCCACGCGCATCACTTATGGATCGCTTAAGCTCAAGACGGCGATGACCCCGGAAACGCTGCCCTTGATGCGGTGGTATCAACAAACGCAAGACCCCAAGAAATGGCAGTCGGCGCGGCGCACTCTCACGCTGTTTCTACACGCGCCAATTGGCGCTCCGTTGATGATGTGGACATTCAACAATGCGTTTCCACGTGCCATGACGATGTCGGGTTTCGATTCGAGCAGCAGCGAATATGTCGGCATCGATTACGAAATCACCTTTACCGATTACGAAGGTGGTCCGATTGGAACGTAAAACCGTTGGGGAACACTCGTTGATCGTAAACGGCTAAGAGCAAGGAGGCGAGCATGACAGTTCGGCGCGGTGGAATGCTTCGCACCATCGGTCAGCGGATGATGAGCTTTGCGCGGATGTATATTCAACGGTATTTCGCACCGAGCGTGGCACTGCCTCCCGCGCTTCCTACGCCTCGTCTTGCGCCAAACGATTCGCCCGACATTGAAGATGGCGTGTGGCGACAGAATACTGACGCTGTTCCCGACTACAGTGGTTACGGTGCGCCATATGGGGATGATCTGTATTTTGGTGCGACAGAGCAGTCCCTACCAACTGAGATGTCACCTTCCGCGCCGTCTATGCCGCCCATTCCGTCGCCGCGCGCGTCAGTCTCTCCCCCACATCCGCCTTCGGTGCAGCGCGCTCCCATATCGCGTCCGGCTGCCGCGCCATATCCGCCGCAGATCAGCGCAAATGCGTATCAAGCGGATCTCGACGCGATGCGCCGCGAACGCATGAAAATTTTGGAACAGCGTTTCCATGCCGAAATTCAGCGGCGAGAGGCGGAAGCTGCCGCGCGCGGTGAAACCATTCCACAAGGAAGTTTATTTAGCGAAGAAGCTATAGCGCGCCGCAAAGCGGAACGCGAAGCGAAACTGAACCCGCAAAAGAAATCGGTTGTGCGTCCACAAGCTGGAAATGCTTCTGAAGCAGGTGAAGGCGTGATTCAAACCCGCCGCCGCCGCGGATCAGTGGTTGATGTCACACCGCCGCGGACAAATCTCCCGTTTGATGAAGCCGAAGCGGAAGCTTTCTTAGAGACACATCCCACGCCGCCGATGGTAGAGAATGCGATCACACCGGCTGTACCGCCCATGATCCAACGTGAACCCGCCCCAACAGGTGAATCGTCTGTAGCGCAGTCATTCGATCTATCTTTTGATGAGCCACCGCCGGATGATTGGTCACCGGACGATGATGAGCCGCCGACAAATCCCCCCGGAAATCCACCGGGGGGGATGCCGCCGAGTTCGCCACCGGGGAATTTACCGATTCAAACTTCACCCGCGCCACCTCGCGCGCCAGCATCTTCGCCGCCCGTGCAGCGGCACAGCGAAGAAACACCGTACAGCCCACCTATCGACAGCGCGCCGGAAGCGCCATCCATCCCGCTCGCGCTAGAGGATCGCCCACGTGCGGTGAGTGCGCCGCCCAGTCCGCCAGTTGTGCAGCGGCGCAGTGAAGAAACGCCGTACAGCGCGTCGGAAGCGCCATCCATCCCGCCCGCGCTAGAGGATCGCCCACGTGCGGTGAGTGCGCCGCCCAGTCCGCCAGTTGTGCAGCGGCGCAGTGAAGAAACGCCGTACAGCGCGCCGGAAGCGCCATCCATCCCGCCCGCGCTAGAGGATCGCCCGCGCGCGGTGAGTGCGCCGCCCAGTCCGCCAGTTGTGCAGCGGCAGAGTGAAGAAATGCCGTACAGCGCGCCGGAAGTGCCATCCATCCCGCCCGTGCTA
>Ga0073934_10000214_pt1 | contig 174361 bp, 166 predicted proteins | sample LarsenN4metaG_FD_76834 | JGI IMG/M metagenome (GOLD analysis project Ga0073934, IMG submission 76834) | Hot spring sediment bacterial and archeal communities from British Columbia, Canada, to study Microbial Dark Matter (Phase II) - Larsen... ... | reverse complement strand
TTGCGGCCGTCGAAGATCACCGGTTCTTTGAGCAGATCCTTAACGCGCTGAAAATCCGGACGGCGAAACTCATTCCATTCGGTGAGTATCAGCAGCGCCGAGGCGCCGAGCAGGGCGTCGTAATTGCGCTGGGCATACTCGATGCGATCGGCGAAAATTTTGCGCGCCTCCGACATCGCCTCGGGATCGAAAGCTCGCACCCGCGCGCCTGCGGCGAGCAATTTTTCGATCACCGTGATGGCCGGGGCATCGCGCATGTCGTCGGTGCGGGGCTTGAAGGCAAGCCCCCAGACGGCGAAAACGTGACCGCTCAAATCGGCGCCGAAGCGCTCGGTGACCGATTCGGCCAAGATCCCCTTTTGGCGCTCGTTCACTTGCTCGACCGCTTTGAGCAAAACCATCTCAGGGTTGCCGTTTCCCATGCCGATCATCGCGCGCACGTCCTTGGGAAAACAGGACCCGCCGTAGCCGACGCCGGGAAATATGAAATGCGGACCGATGCGCCGGTCCAAACTGATGGCCCGGCGCACGGCGCCGATGTCGGCATCGAGCCCTTCGCAAAGGCGGGCGACTTCGTTGATAAAGGAGATTTTCGTGGCCAACATCGCGTTGGCGGCGTATTTGCTCATTTCGGCGCTGCGGCTGTCCATGGTGAGAATGGGATTGCCGGTGCGGACGAACGGCTCGTAGAGTTCTTCGACTGCTTCGATCGCTTTCGGGTCGTCGCCGCCCAAGACGACGCGGTCGGGCTTCATGAAATCCTCAACCGCGGCCCCTTCCTTCATGAACTCGGGATTGGAAACCACCGCGAACGGGTAGGCCGTTTGGGCGCTGATCCAGCGCTTGATTTGATCGGCGGTGCCGACCGGCACGGTGCTTTTGACGACGATGATTTTATCGCCATCCATCGCCTTGGCGATGCCCTCGGCTGTGGCCTTGACGAACTCCAAATTGGCATTGCCAGAGGGTCCCTGGGGCGTGCCCACGGCGATGAAGATGATCTTCGAGGCGCGCACCGCCAACGGCAAATCCATGGTAAAAGCGAGGCGCAGTTCGGCGGCGTTGCGCCGGACCATTTCTTCCAATCCCGGTTCATAGATCGGCACCTTGCCTTGACTAAGCAGTTCGATCTTGCGCTCGTCGATGTCGACGCAGATGACGTCGTTGCCGGTCTCGGCAAAGCAAGTACCGGCCACCAGGCCCACATATCCTGTGCCGATCACCGCAAGCTTCATAATGTTTTGACGCCCTCCAGGATTTCGCCGATCACGTAAACCGGTCGATTCTGCGATTCATGATACGTGCGCGCGAGCATCTCGCCTAGCAAACCCATCGTGATGAACTGGATGCCGATGAAGATCGACAAGATCGACAGAAGCAGCAACGGCCGGCCGCCGATTTCTACATTGTAAACCATTTTTTGCACCGTGAGATGGAGCGCGAAGGCTAAACCGACGATTTCACAGAGAAGGCCGATGGGTCCGAACACATGGGCCGGCCGGGTCGAATAGCTGACGAGAAACTTAACCGTCAACAAGTCGAGCACCACTCTCAGGGTGCGAGTGATGCCGTACTTGGATGCGCCGCGCAGGCGTGGGCGATGATTGACTTTGATTTCGGCAATCTGCCCGCCCCGCTCGTGCGCAATCGCCGGAATGAAGCGATGCATCTCCCCGTATAAACGCAAGCTCTTGGCCAGCTCTTTGCGCATCGCCTTGAGCGTACACCCATAGTCGTGCAGCTTCACCTTGGTGGCCCAAGAAATCAAACGATTGGCGATCATGGACGGCATGCGCCGACTGAGAAACGGATCCTTTCGGCGATAACGCCAGCCGGCCACCAAATCATTGCCTTCGGCAATCTTTGCCAAAAGCCGCGGAATGTCAGCCGGGTCGTTCTGGCCGTCGCCGTCCATCAGCACCACGATCTCTCCGTTGGCGTGATCCAGACCCGCCGCCAATGCGGCTGTCTGACCGAAATTGCGCTTGAGCTTGACGATTTTCAACCGTCCCGCCGGCGTAAAAAGCGCGCGCAATACCGCAAACGTGCCGTCCTTGCTGCCATCGTCAACCACGACGATCTCGTAGCACCGGCATGTAGGCGCGAGCGTTTGGTCAATCTCCCGGATCAAGGGAGCGATATTTTCTTCCTCGTTGAACACCGGGATAACGATCGACAGCTCCATCGCGTCAGGTATGAAAATCCGTCAGTTGAACGAAGCGGCGATACCGTTCCTCGATCTCCGGCAGCGACACCGAAGCAAGCCGCTTGACGCCGAAATCCTCGACGGTAAAGGAAGCCACCACCGAGCCGTAAACGATGGCGCGGCGCAGGCCGCCATCGCTGCCGTCGCCGCTGCGCGCGAGATGGCCCATCAGTCCGCCGGCGAAGGAATCCCCCGCGCCGGTCGGATCGAAGACCTCTTCCAAGGGGTAAGCCGGGGTGGCGAACACGGATGATTCGGAAAACTGTAAAACGCCGTATTCGCCGCGTTTAATCAGCACGATTTTCGGCCCCATCCGGAGGATCGCGCGGGCGGCTTTGACGATATTGTCATAGCCGCTGAGCAAGCGTGCTTCGGAATCGTTGATGACGAGGATTTCGATGCGGCGAAGCACTTTCAGGAGATCTGCTCGGCTCTCGCGGATCCAGTGGTCCATGGTATCGCAGACCGCTAGCCGCAAGCTGCGGATCTGGTTGAGCACCTCCATCTGCATTAGCGGATCAATATTGCCAAGAAAAACATATTCGGCATCTCGGTAATGGTCCGGTAGTTCCGGCACGAACCCCGCGAGCACGTTTAAATGAAGCTCCAGCGTATCGCGCTGGTTGATATCCTCATGATAGCGACCGCGCCAGTGAAAAGTGTCGCCGGGGGCGCGCTTGATGCCCTCGATCGCGATCTTGCGTTCGGTGAAAAGATCGAAATAGTCCTGCGGGAAATCTTTGCCGACCACGCCGACGATGCGCACCGGGGCAAAAAAACTGGCCCCGAGCGCGAAGTAAGAAGCCGAGCCGCCCAAAATGCGCTCCGCCGATCCGAACGGCGTCTCAATGGAATCGAACGCGACGGTGCCAACGACCAGTAGACTCATAGACTCAACTTAAACTCCATCGTTCGAGGCTGTTCGCTTTAAAAACCCGTTCACCCTGAGCCGGCTGGATCGAGGATCGAGGATGGCGGGGGCTAAGGATCACAAATCCTCCTCGCCATCTTCCATCGTCGATTCTCCATCCTCAAACCTTCGTATCTGCGCACCAGAAGGCCGTAACCAAAAATCAGTGCAGGTACTTGCCGATGATGGGCCTGAGTTCGGCCCGAATCTTTCGTGGGACGCGCGCTTTGTCGGTGATAATAGCATCCTTTAGCGCCGCGGCACAGCGGCAAGTGCGGTTTTCGTCGAGCACGCCCGCCACCCGGCGGATGGTTCTCTGCGCCAATTCGACGTTTTGCTTGAGCACGCCCAGCACCTGCTCGATCGCGACATCGCCCGCTTTCTCATTCCAACAATCGTAGTCTGTGGCGAGGGCCAAAGTGCCGAAGCAAATTTCCGCCTCGCGCGCCAGCTTGGCCTCCTGTAAATTGGTCATGCCGATCACGTCCGCGCCCCAGCTGCGATAGAGGTGGGACTCGGCGCGGGTCGAAAACTGCGGTCCTTCCATGCAGAGATAAGTTCCGCCGGCATGCACGTGGGCGCCTTCGGCCGCAGCCGCCTGGATCAGGCTAGTGGAAAACTCGGGGCAAAAAGGGTCGGCAAGACTCACATGCGCGACCAAACCGCGACCGAAAAACGTACTCGGCCGCTGGCTCGTGCGATCGATAAACTGATCCGGAACGACCAAATGACCTGGAGCGATTTCCTCCTTGAGACTGCCGACCGCGCTCACCGAGATCAGCCGCTCCACGCCGATCACCTTCATGGCGAAAATGTTGGCGCGAAAGTTTACCTCTGTGGGCAGCCAGCGGTGACCGACCCCATGACGGGGCAAAAAAACCAATTCCGCCGCCCCGAGCAGGCCGCGGACCAATCGGTCGGAAGGTTTGCCGAAGGGGGTCTTCAGTTTGATGTGCCGCACCGCCTCGAGTCCGGGCATTTGATAAAGGCCGCTGCCGCCGATCACCCCAATGACACGCTTCGCCATGGCCCACAAAACCGCGTTAACAAGCCTTGCGCTGGACCGCGTCGCGCCAATGGCGTTCGGCTTGGCCCTGAAGCTGGCCGCAGGCCGCCGCGATGTCGTCGCCCCGCGCGCGGCGCACGTTGGCCTGAATCCCGTGATCGAAGAGCACCTGCTGAAAACATTTCACGGTCTGATCGGCGGGCCGTTCAAAAGCGCTCCCGGGATGGGGATTGAATGGGATCACGTTGACCTTGCTGGGAACGCCGCCGAGTACTTTGCAGAGCGCCTGGGCATCCGCAAGCGAATCGTTGACGCCGCCCAGCAAGACGTATTCGAAAGTAATGCGTTTGCGGCGCGGCAACGGCAGCTTTCGGCAACAATCGATCAATCGCTCCAGCGGATATTTGCGATTCACCGGCATTAAGCGGCCGCGCAACTCATCGGTGGCGGCGTGCAGAGAGATCGCCAAGCTGACGTTGGTTTCCTGCATGAGCTTCTCGATCTGCGGAATCAATCCGACCGTCGAGAGCGTCACCCGCCGCGGCGCTATGCCGAGCCCCCAGCTCGCATCGGTGATAATCTCGATCGCGCGCAATGTGTGGGCGTAGTTAGCGAGCGGTTCGCCCATGCCCATAAAAACGATATTGGTGATTCTGGCGCTGTCACCCGCGGTGCGGCCGGCTTCGACGATCTGATCGACGATCTCGCTGGCGCTGAGATTTCTCTTGAACCCGAGGAGCGCGGTGGCGCAAAAAGCACAACCGTAAGCACAACCCGCCTGCGTCGAGATGCAGAGAGTCAGCCGTTTAGGTTCCGGGATGAGCACGCTTTCGACACTCTGGCCGTCGGCGAGTCCGAACAGGAACTTCACGGTTCCGTCGCGCGACTCCGCCCGCTGCCGCTCTGTGAGGCTGCTGATTGAAAAACTCTCCGCCAAGGCATCGCGCAGCTCGCGCGGCAGATTGGTCATTTCGGCGAATTCCCGAGCGCGCCTTTGAAACAACCATTGGCGGATCTGCTGAGCCCGATAGGGCGGATGGTGACGCTCGTCGAGAAAAGCCGCCAGCTCGCTGAGGCTCAAATCTTTGATGTTCGGCTTCACTTGCAACGTCTCGGATCCATCGAGGGTAAATCAAAAAATCTCGCCTGGTTTGAAGAAGAAAGCGATTTCTGTGGCCGCCGTTTCGGCGCCGTCGGAGCCGTGGACGGCGTTTTGCTCGATATCTTTGCCGAACTCCTTGCGAATCGTTCCGAGGCCCGCCTTGGCCGGATCCGTAGCGCCCATCACCTCGCGATTTCTGGCGATGGCGTTTTCGCCCTCCAAAACCGAAACGAAGATCGGCCCGGATGACATATAATCGCATAAACTTTGAAAAAACGGCCGCGCTTTGTGCACCTCGTAGAAACCTTGCGCCCGCTCGGGAGTGAGACGAATCAATTTCGCCGCGGCAATTCTCAGGCCCGCGGTTTCAAACTTGCGCAGAATCTCGCCGATCAGATTTCTCGCCACGGCGTCGGGTTTGATGATAGAAAGGGTTCTTTCCACAGCCATTAATGTGCTAATGCCTCCTGCATGGTTTGGCCGATGGTCGCGGGCGAAGACGCCATTCGTACGCCGGCCTGCCGCATCGCTGCGATTTTCTCTTGGGCCGTTCCCTTTCCCCCCGCAATGATCGCGCCGGCATGGCCCATCCGCTTCCCCGGCGGGGCGGTCTGGCCGGCGATAAAGCCGGCGACCGGTTTTCTCATGTTCGCCTTGATCCAAGCGGCCGCCTCTTCCTCGGCGCTGCCGCCGATTTCTCCGATCATCACGACCGCTTCGGTGTCGGCATCATCGTTGAACAATTTAAGCACGTCGACAAACTCAAAGCCATGCACCGGATCGCCGCCGATGCCGACGCAGGTCGACTGGCCGAGCCCCAAGCGCGACAGTTGATCAACCGCCTCGTAGGTCAAAGTACCGCTGCGCGAAACCACGCCAACCTTGCCAGGCTGATGGATGTGGCCGGGCATGATGCCGATTTTGCACTGCCCCGGCGTAATCACACCGGGACAGTTCGGGCCAAGCAATTGAGAAGATCGGCCGGCCAGATACCTTTTGACCCGGATCATGTCGCGTATCGGAACGCCCTCGGTGATACAGATGATCAAAGGAATATTCGCGTCTGCGGCCTCCAGAATCGCATCGGCGGCAAACGGCGGCGGCACATAGATCACGGTGGCATTGGCTGCGGTTTCCTTGACCGCACGTTCGACCGTATCGAAGATTGGGATGCCTTCGAAGGCCGTGCCGCCTTTGCCTGGGGTTACGCCGCCAACCATTTGCGTGCCGTATTCCTTGCACGCTTTGGTGTGGAATTGACCGGTAGCACCGGTGATCCCCTGGGTCAGCACCCGGGTATCTCTGCCGACGAGAATGGACATCAAATTACGTGCAGATTGCAAAGCGCAAACTGCAAAAGTTCAAACCCAAGCTTTGCCGGACTATTTTCCTTTTGGTTTTTTGCATTCCGCAATTTGCTTTAGCTTTTCACCGCATGCACGATTTTCTCCGCCGCCTCGGCCATGGTTTCCGCGGTCGTGATCGTCAACCCGGAATCGGCGAGAATTTTTCGCCCTTGCTCGACATTGGTGCCTTGCATGCGCACGACCATCGGCACCTTGTGGCTGGTTTGTTGCGCCGCCTCGACAACTCCTTGGGCGAGTACGTCACAGCGCATGATGCCGCCAAAAATATTGATCAGCACTCCCCTAACGCGCGCATCGCCGAGCAGGATGCGGTAGGCGTTGGCAACCTTCTCCTTATCCGCACCGCCGCCAACGTCGAGAAAATTGGCCGGCTCGCCGCCGTAAAGTTTAATGATATCCATGGTCGCCATCGCTAGGCCGGCGCCGTTGACCATACACGCGATATTGCCGTCCAGGGCAATATAGGACAGATCGTACCTGCTCGCCTCCACCTCGAGCGGGTCCTCCTCGTCGAGATCGCGCAGAGCGAGAATCTCCTGCTGTCGGAAAAACGCGTTGCTGTCAAAATTCATCTTGGCGTCCAGGGCGAGCATCTCCGAGGCGTCGGTGACAATCAGAGGATTGATCTCCGCCAGCGACGCGTCGCATTCGTCAAAAGCGCGATAGAGCCCGCGTGCCACGGCGCCAAATCTCCGCGCTAACTCAGGCCCAAGCGCTAATTTGCCGGCAAGGCGGCGGATTTGAAAGGCCGCCAACCCGATCACTGGATCGACGCTCTCTTTGAAGATCTTTTCGGGCTGGTTTTCGGCGACCTGCTCGATCTCGACGCCGCCTTCCGGGGATGCAATCACGGCGACGCGCGACTGTGCGCGATCGAGCACTATGGCGAGGTAGATCTCGCGCTCGATATTGAGCCCTTCCTCGATCAACACCCGCCGCACCATTCGTCCCTCTGGACCGGTCTGATGGGTAATCAGCTTTTTTCCGAGCATCTCGGCGGCGCGCGCCGCCGTTTCGTCAGGCCCGCGCGCGATTTTGACGCCGCCCGCTTTGCCGCGCCCCCCCGCATGGATTTGAGCTTTGACCACACAGAGTCCGCCGCCAAGATCCCGGGCGGCCGCCTGGGCTTGCTCCGGTGTCGTCACCATGGCGCCGCGCGGCACCGCCACGCCGTAGCGCTTGAGGATATCCTTGGCTTGAAACTCGTGGATGTTCATCGCTTGGAAACAACGAGACCCTGGACCAGGAAATCAGTCGCAGGGTCTCATTGACTCTTCTCTTACAAAGCTTAGACCACACCCAAAACACGATCCATAGCTTGCACGATGTCCTTGACGTGATTGAGCGATTCATCGAAGGCTTTCTTATCGCCCGCGCTCAGATGAATATCGATCACCTTTTCGACCCCTCCCGCGCCAATCTGCACCGGCACGCAGAAATAATAGCCGCTCACCCCATACTCCCCTTCGAGCAGAGCGGCGCAGGGAAGAATTTCCTTTTTGTCATAAAGAAACGCTTCGGTCATTTGAATCGCGGCGGATGCAGGAGAAAAATACGCCGAGCCGGTCTTTAATAGCGCCACCACTTCGCCGCCGGCGTTGCGCACGCGCGCTTCGATTTGATCGAGCCGCTTCGGCTCGATCAGTTTCTCCACTGGCACGCCGCCGACGAAGCAAGTGCTGCGCACGGGCACCATATCATCGCCATGGCCGCCCAGAACCATCGCCTGGACGCTCTTGACCGAGACGTGGAGCTCTTTGGCGATAAACGACCGATAGCGGGCGGAATCTAGAATACCCGATTGCCCGACCACGCGATTTTTGGGAAATCCGAGAGCGCGCTGCATTAAAGTGACCATCGCATCGAGCGGATTGGTGATCACGATGACGAATGAATCGGGGGCGTGCCGTTTGATGCCATCCGCCACCGCGCTGATGATTTTCGCGTTCGTGCCCAGCAAATCATCCCGACTCATCCCCGGTTTGCGGGCGATCCCCGCCGTCACGATGCAAACATCCGCAGCGGCGATGTCCTCGTATCTATTGGTGCCGATGACGTCGCCGTCAAACCCCTCAACCGGCCCCGCGTGCGACAAATCGAGGGCCTTGCCTTGGGGCAACCCCTCGATAACGTCATAAAGCACGACATCGCCCAAACCCTTGAGCAACGCCAGATGGGCCATGGATCCGCCGATATTGCCGGCGCCGATCAGGGCAATTTTCTTCCTCGCCATACGATCCTCGCTATTCCGGGGCTTCGTTGTCTTTTATTTCGCTCCGCCTTGCTATCCCCGATCGATAGGACCGGGGGAACTCGAAATCCGAAACCCTGGAACTCGAAACCCTTCCCTCACATATTCGAAATAATCGCCTCGCCGAATCCCGAGCAGCTCACCAGCTTGGCGCCCGGCATCAGGCGTTCAAAATCATATGTTACGGTTTTATTGTTCACGGCGCCTTCGATGCCTTTGATAATCAAATCCGCCGCTTCGGTCCAACCCATGTAACGCAGCATCATTTCCCCAGAGAGAATAACCGAACCGGGATTGACTTTATCGAGGTCGGCGTATTTTGGCGCGGTGCCGTGGGTCGCCTCAAAAACCGCATGGCCGGTTTCATAGTTGATGTTGGCGCCCGGCGCGATGCCGATGCCGCCGACCTGGGCGGCCAGCGCGTCCGATAGATAGTCGCCGTTCAAATTCATCGTTGCGATCACGTCGTAATCCTTGGGCCGGATGAGCACGAACTGCAAGGTTACGTCGGCGATGGAATCCTTGAGCATGAGCTTGGACTTCCATTTGCCGTCGCCATGGGTGGGCCATAGTTTGATTGCTTCTTCGACTTCTTTCTTGATATCGCTCTGCTGCGCCGGCGACATCATGTCGTAGCCGGGATCGATCGCCTTGGCGTTGTCCTCGACACTGATGTCGGGATTGGCTTCCTTGTTGCCGAGAATCCACGATTCGCGCTCGCTCACCACGTCATTACGAAACTCCCGTTTCGCCAGAGCGTAGCCCCATTCCATGAAGGAGCCCTCGGTGTATTTCATAATGTTGCCTTTGTGGACGAAATTGATGTTTTTGCGCTTGTTCGCAAGCGCCCATTGGATCGCGGCCCGCACCAACCGTTCCGTTCCTTCCACCGAAACCGGCTTAAGGCCGATGGAAGCCGTGTTCGGAAAACGGATTTTGGCAAATTCCTTCGGGAAGGCTTCTTTGAGCAACGATTTGAATTTGACGTTGGCCTCGGTTCCGTTGGGGAATTCAATGCCGGTGTAGATATCTTCGGTGTTTTCCCGGAATACCACCATATCGACATACTCCGGATGTTTGAGCGGCGAAGGCACGCCGTTGAAGTAACGCACCGGCCGCTGGCACACGTAAAGATCGAGCAGCTTGCGCAAGCCGACGTTGAGCGAGGTCATGCCGCCACCGATTGGCGTGGTGAGCGGCCCTTTGATGCCGACGAGAAACTCGGCGAACGCCGGCACTGTCTCTTCATGGAGCCAGCTGTTGTAAAGCTTGAAAGACTTTTCTCCGGCGTAGACTTCCATCCAGCGGATTTTCCGTTTTCCGCCGTAAGCTCTCTCTACCGCGGCGTCAAAAACCCGCACCGACGCGCGCCAGATATCGCGCCCCGTTCCGTCGCCTTCGATAAACGGGATGATCGGATTGTCGGGAACGTTCAGTTTTTTGTTCGCGCCCATGGTGATTTTCGCGCCGTCTGCCGGGACCTTGACCACTTTGTACTCTGCCATGTTCTCCTCACCTGCAAAAATAGCCTAAGGCCGTCTATCCGTGCGTACGGCACCTAGGCTATTTTGAAAAATTGCGTTTTTTAACGGGACGAAACTAGCCGATTAGCTACGCCGAGTCAAGTTGCCTGATCAATCGGATTTTCTCTGCTCAAGCCATTTTTCCAGCAGCCTTCCCGCCACTTCCCGGCCGCCCAAGCCGAACGCCAGAGCCAGAGCCAAACAAAGCGCGCCAAAAACCAGGATGAACGCCCAGATGACGATTTCCGAAGCGATATCAAGAATCTCAAAGATTCCTGCGATAACGAAAACCGCGGCGGCGATATACGCGGCCCGACCTATCGAGGCGGCTTGTTCCAGACCCGCGTTAGCACAGGAAGTGCGCGTGACGGTTTCCAGAAAATTGGCGAAATAGAGGCCGAGAATAAGCGTCACCAGGGCGGCGACAATCTTCGGGATATACAAATAAATCGTGTGCAGTGTATCGGTCGCACCACTCAGGTTAAGAGTCTCCAGCGTCGTCACGATGGCGATCAGAAAGAGGAACCAGAAGACCAAGAGGCCCAAAATGTCGGAAGGAGCTTGGCGGATGCCGCCCCTGTCGAGCACTTGTTTGATGCCGGCGCGTTCGGCGAGCACATCGAAATGGCAGATCTTCAGAAGGCGCACAACCACGCGCTTGATGACGTTGCAGATCACCCAACCGAGCAAGATAATCGCGATCGCAAAGAATAGATTCGGCAGAAATACCGCAATTCTGGTGGTGAACGCATCCCAGAATCCGGTGACCGTGACAACGGGATTCATCGCCTCGCCCCCCATTTGATGCACCAAAGCTGGCCGCTCCAAAATAGGAGAGATGCGCCGTGAATGTCAATCAAAGGCGAATCCGGCGCGAAGCTTGGGGGTGCTTGAATCCGCCGCGTCGGCTCACTATAGTCGAGCAACCCGTCGATGGCTCTCAGGGTTCGTTCTTCTGAGGAAGCGAATTCTATTTTGCGTGTAACCGTTCATAACCTCGCCAAGGCCTACGGCTTTCTTTGGGCGCTGAAGGATATTGACATCGATTTGCCGCCGGGTAGCTTCGTTGCGCTGCTCGGCCCTAACGGCGCGGGAAAAACAACCTTGTTGAAACTCCTTGCCGGTTTGACGGTAGCCTCGAGCGGCAGCATCGAGATTGGCGGTAAGCCCCTCCGGCGCGGCGATCTCGTATGGCGCGACCAGGTCGGTTTGCTGACGCCGGGAGATCATCTGTACGAAAATCTCACCGCGGCGGAAAACCTGCGGTTCTTTTGCGGGCTTTACAGCCGCGGGGTAAGTGCTGGGGAGATTGACGCCGCCCTTCAAGCAGTTGAGCTAGCGCATCGCGCCGCCGATTGGGTGGGCAGTCTCTCGAGCGGCATGAGATGCCGCCTCTCGATCGCAAAATGGCAGATCCTCAACCCCGGCCTACTGCTACTCGACGAGCCTTACGGAGTGCTCGATGGCAAAGGCATTGATCTATTGGAGCATTTTCTGCGAAACCACTGCGCGGTCGGCAACGTCGTTGTTATGGCTTCCCACCATATTTCGCGCGCGCTCAGCCTGTGCAATCGCGCCATCATCTTGCATCAGGGCCGGGTAAGCTTCGACGAACCCAAGCGGCAGCCCTGGCCGAGCTTCGTCAAAGCGTTCGGTGAGTTTCTGCCGCAGAACGAATCATGGCGCTTCTGAAGCAAAGTTACTTGATGCTGTCCAAGGACCTGCGATTGGAGCTGCGCCGGCGCGATAGCTTGCTCACGATGTTTTCATTCGGCACGTTGCTCTTGTTTGTCTTTCATTTCTCCTTGGACCTTGCCCCCGATAAGATCGCCGAAGTGGCGCCGGCGTTGCTCTGGCTGGCATTTCTTTTTACCGGCACGCTCGGCCTGGCCCAGCTGTTTCAGCCGGAGCGGGAAAATCACTGTCTCGATGCCCTGTTGCTGTCGCCGCTCGATCGAGGCGCCCTATTTCTGGCTAAAAGCTGCCTTAATTTTTTGCTGATGATCGCGGTCGAGCTGGTCGTCATACCGCTTTTTTGGATTCTCTTTAACTTATCCAACTGGAATTTGCTGCCGCAATTATTTCTGGTAACTTTCCTGGGCACGCTGGGTTTCTGCGTCTTGGGCACGGTCATGTCGGCACTGACGCTGAAGGCCCGGGCGCGCGAGCTGCTCCTGCCGCTGGTCCTATTTCCCTTGATGATTCCGGTGCTGCTCAGCGCGGTTCGTTGCATGGAGGCGATTTTAAAAACCGGTACGTGGGATGACGCTCTGCACTGGATCCGGCTGCTTCTCGCGTTCGATGTAATCTTTTTGACCCTCGGTGTCTTGCTTTTCGACTGGGTGATCGAAGGCTGAAGATCCCCGTTCAAGAGAGGAAGGCAATTTTCAGTCCACGTTTATGACTCCTGCGACCCCGCTGAAAAGACGCAAAGGCATTCTTGGCGCCCTGGCCGCCATGGCGCTGACCCTAGCCCTTTTTTGGAGCTTGGCGGTAGCACCGCCGGATGCCTTTCAGGGCGAAGTACAGCGCATCATGTACCTCCATCTGCCGAGCATCTTGACCGCGTATCTTTCCTATTTTTTGGTCTTCGTCGGCAGCGCCATGTATTTGTGGAAGCGCGAGAGGCGCGACGATCTGCTCGCGCACGCCGCCGCCGAGCTCGGCGTGCTGTTTACCGCCCTGACGATCATCGAGGGGGCGATATGGGGCAAGCCCACCTGGGGCGTCTGGTGGACCTGGGATGCGCGATTGACTCTCACGGCGATCCTCCTGCTCATCTACACGGGCTATTTGATGCTCCGCTCGTTAATCGACGACGAGCAGCGCGCCGCGACCGCCGCGGCGATTTTGGGCATCATCGGCTTTTTCGATATTCCCCTCATTCATATGTCGGTTTACTGGTGGCGCACCTTGCACCAGCCGCCTTCAATCTTGCGACCCGACAAAGCGCCGTGGGAAAATGTTCATCCTGCCATGCTGACTGCGCTGGCGATCAGCTTCGTCGCCTTCCTGCTGCTCTATTTTTATCTGTTGTCGCTGCGCTATCGAGTGGGCGAGATGCGCCAGGAAATCAGCGCCCTCAAACTGGCAAGGGGTGCTTGATGGGCGCCTGGGGATTTGTTTCACTAGCGTACGGCATCGTTTGTGCGGTGATCCTCGTTTACTGGATCATTTTGAAGCGGCGTTACCGGAAGGTCGAAACGGAACTTAAGCACCTCCAGTCGGAGCACACGGCAGACAGCCATGAGACGAACTAAGCGTTTTGTCATCGGTGGGCTGGTCATTCTGGCAGCCCTCGCCTATATCATCTACGGCGGCATGCAAGAGGCGTTGGTTTATTTCAAGATGCCGTCGGAACTCCGTGCCGAGGAAAAATCCCTGCAAGGCAGATTCGTCCGCATGGGGGGCATGGTGGTCAAAGGATCGCTCAACAAGGATCTGCAAAATCTCACCTATCGCTTCGATTTGACCGACGGCAACACCAGTTTTCCAGTATTCTTCAAGGGGGTACCGCCCGATCTGTTCGTTGAAGGCAAAGGCGCGGTGGTCGAAGGCCGAATCGGCAGCGATGGGGTTTTTCACGCCAGCACCATTATGGCCAAACACGCCGAAGACTACAGCCCGCATGCCGACGGTAAAGTCCCGGCCAATAGTTTTCTGCCCGCCAAGGAAGCCGGAGCCAAGTGACCGCTATTCTCGGGCATAGTTCGATTGTGCTCGCCTTGCTCGCGGCGCTGGTAGGGATCGCGAGCCCGCTGATTGCCGCTCGCTTCGAGCCGGAGCGCTTTCGCACCGCGGCGCGTTATTCGATTTTTGGACAATTTATCTTGGTCACGCTGGCCGCGTTGGCTTTGATCTATGGGCTCGTCGCGTTGGACTTCTCGATCAAGTACGTCGCTTTCAACACCACGCGCGCGACGCCGATCTATTATCGCGTCACCGGCCTGTGGGGCGCCCTCGAAGGTTCGCTGCTGCTCTGGGAGTGGATTCTGATTATTTTTGCCGGCATTGTCGCCTGGATTTATCGTCAACGGCACCACGAAATGATGCCTTGGGTGGTGATGATTTTTTCTCTTGTCTCGGCTTTTTTTTTGGCCGTGATCGCCTTCCTCTCCAACCCATTCGAAGCGATTTTTCCAGTCCCGGCCGACGGCCGCGGACTCAACCCGCTACTCGAAGATGCCAATATGATGACTCACCCGCCGCTCCTCTATACCGGCTTCGTCGGGCTGACGGTTCCTTACGCTTTCGCCATGGCGGCGCTGATCGTCGGTAAGATTGACGAAGCCTGGATCACCACTACGCGGCGCTGGACGATCACGGCCTGGTTCTTTCTTACCGCCGGCAACCTCGTCGGCGCGTGGTGGTCCTACCACGTGCTCGGCTGGGGCGGGTACTGGGCCTGGGATCCGGTGGAAAACGCCGCGTTTATGCCGTGGCTCCCCGCCACTGCCTTTCTCCATTCGGTTCAGGTGCAGGAGAGGCGGCGCATGCTTAAGCTCTGGAATTTGTCCCTGATCATCGTCGCCTTTAGTCTAACGATTTTCGGCACGTTCCTGACACGCTCGGGGATCATCTCTTCGATTCACGCTTTTTCCTCCGGTCCGGTGGGCGGATTTTTTCTCGCCTTTCTGGCATTCATTTTGATCGGCTCGTTCGGCCTGCTTGCCTATCGCGCCGATCTGCTCAAGGACCAACCTGAGCTCGACTCGGTGGTTAGCCGAGAATCGGCATTTCTGCTCAACAATATCGTGCTGGTCTCCGCGTTGTTCACAATTTTCCTCGGCACCGTATTTCCGCTTATCTCTGAGGCGGTCGCCGGCGTGCAAGTGAGCGTCGGCGCGCCCTATTTCAATTCCGTCACGGTACCGCTGTTCTTGTTGCTGGTGTTTCTCATGGCAGTGGGACCCATTATCGCCTGGCGGCGTGCGTCATGGGATAACCTCCGACGCAATTTTCTTTGGCCGGCATGTGTCTCGCTGCTCTTCGCGATCGGATTGTTCGTCTGGAAGGTGCGGGAGTTTTTGCCGTTGCTGGGCTTCACCCTGCTCGCGTTCGTGGTGGCGACGATGCTTTACGATACCGCTCTCGCGCTGCGCGCCCGCCGGCGCATCGCTGGCGAAGGCGTGCTCCGGGGACTCGTCACACTGACCCGGCGCAATCAGCGCCGTTACGGCGGCTTCGTCGTGCATCTCGGCGTGGTGTTGATCATACTGGGCATCGCCGGCTCGATGACGTACAGCAGGGAAAAAGACGCCACCTTGGCGCTCCAGCAATCCCTCGAAATCGGCAGCTATCGGGTACAGTTTGAAGGGCTCCAAGGCTCGCAGCAGCCGACCCATTTTCGCGTCGAGGGCGCCTTTAGAATTTTTCACAACGGCGCCGACCAAGGTGTCGTCACGCCGGCGTTGAAATTTTTTCCCACGCAGCAGTCGCCGATCGGCCGCGCCGTGCACCAAAGCAGCTTGAGCGAAGACATCTACCTGATTCTTTCCGGCTTCAGCGAAGTCGACCGCAATCAGGCCACGCTCAAAGTCCTGGTGCGGCCGCTGGTGATCTGGATGTGGATCGGCGGCTTTGTCATCACGCTCGGCACTTTGATATGCATCTTGCCGATGGGAAAACTGAGACCGGATTGCTGAGGTACCCCATGGGCCATTTCAATCCACTTTGAGATCCGGGGTGACAAAGTCCATGCCGATCCGTCGCCTGATCATTGCGATTCTGATCATCGGGCCAATATTGGCTCTACTCGCGTTCGGCTTTAGCCGCGACGCGAAATACATTCGCTCGCCGCTGCTCGCCAAGCCCGCGGCGCCTTTCACGGTCACTTTGTTCGACGGCAAAAAAATTACGCTGGAAGATTTCCGCGGCAAGGCGGTATTCTTGAACTTCTGGGCGTCCTGGTGCGCGCCGTGCCGGGCTGAGGCCCACGATCTCGAGGCGGCCTGGCAGAAGGTCAAAGACAGGAACATGGTTTTTCTTGGCGTCGCTCTGCAGGATAGCGACCCGGCATCGAAGGAATTTCTTAAGGAGTTTAACGTCACCTACCCGAACGGCAAGGACGAATCTGGGAAGATCGCCGTGGACTACGGCACCTGGGGGATACCCGAGAGCTTTTTCATCGATCCTCAAGGGCGCATCACTTACAAGCATGTCGGCGGCATTCGCGCCAGCCTGGTTCTGGAAAAGCTCGAAGAAGCCGCCAGGGGCATTGCCAGCGCGCAGGAAGGGCGCGGCGACTACCAGGGAGTGCGCTAGGTTATCATGAGGGTCCGAGCGTTATATGTCCTGTGGGTCCTATTGGTCCTATTCCTAAAGCCGCTTTCCGCTGCATCCACGCCCGATATTGAAGACCGCACGCGCGAAATCGCTGCCGAGCTGCGCTGCGTAGTCTGCCAAAATCTTTCCGTCGCCGACTCGCCTTCCGAGATGGCGCAGCAAATGCGCGCGATTGTCCGAGAGCAAGTCGAAGCCGGTCGAAGCACAGAAGAAATCAAAGCGTTTTTCGTCTCGAAGTACGGCGAATGGGTCTTGCTCAAGCCCAAGACGACCGGCATCAGCGCGCTATTATGGATCTTGCCTTACGTGGTTTTGATCACCGGAGTGATCGGCGTTTTGCTCTTTGTCCGCCGTGTAGCTGCAGGAAAGAAGGCTGCCGTCGCACCAGAGCTTACGCCGATGCCGGAACCGGCGCAGCGCCCGATCGCGGACCAAGGTGCGATCGAGATTCCGGACCTCGAAGATACCACCCCGCGCGCCGAACTCCTTCGCGAGGACGAGCGCTTGCGCGCGGAACTAGCCGAACTCGCATTCGACTTTCAATCGGGTAAGTTGTCCGAAGCAGACTACCGGGCGCTCAGCCGGGAACTTGAGCTTAGGCGTAGCTTGGCCCTGAGTCAGCTAGCGGCTATGCCGCCTCCCGCTGCTGCGCCAAAACCGGAGCGGTTCAACCGAGTGAAGAAGACAAAGACGACGGAGTCCGCCAATGGGCTCCGTCGCTGGCAACTCGCCAGCGGCGCCGCCTTTCTGCTGCTGTTCGGGATCGTCTTGGGGGTTACATTGACCAACTCGATACGCCCGCGAGCTGGCGAAAACGACACCATGACCGGCGGTTTTATGACCGGAACCGGCGCGACGAACAATCAAGCTGACGCGGCTCTCGCCGAGGGCAAACGGGCCTTTGATCGGCAAGAATATCCCAAGGCCATAGAGGCTTTTAAAAAGGTTCTTGCCGGCGATCCGGGCCATCCGGAAGCCCATAGCTATATGGGATTCATTCTCATGCAGGCGGGCCACGGCGATGGGGCGCTCATGGCTTTCGATAAGGCTCTCTTGCGGGCACCCAATTTTCCGATGGCACTCTGGGGTAAGGGCATGGTGCTCTATCAGGACAAAAAGGATTTCGCCGCGGCACGTGACATTTTCGAGAGACTTTTAACTCTGATGCCACCCGGCGAGGAACGAAACGAAGTCGCCAAAGTGCTCGCCGACATGCCGGCCTCAGGCGTCACGGGGAAACCCAACGCTTCACCTGAGCACCCCGCAGCAGCACCGGCCGGCAATGTTATCGCCGGCAAAATCACTCTTGACGACAAACTAAAAAATCGGGTCGATCCCCAGGCACCGCTGTTTATTATCGCGCGCCAAGCGGGCGGAGCGGCCGGCCCCCCGTTAGCCGTGAAAAAGATCGATAGACCAGTATTCCCGCTGACCTATTCCCTCGGCCAAGAAAACGCCATGATCCAAGGCATGCCGTTCACCGGCAAACTGCATATCACCGTGCGCCTTGATAAGGACGGCAACCCGGCTACCCGCGGTGCCGGCGACCTGACCGGCGAATACAAAAAAAATCCTGTCGAACCGGGCGCAAAGAGCATTGATATCAACATCGATCAGGTGGCGCCGTAAGCTTTTTTACATTGCACCTGCAGTATCATCGCTTCGAATTGAGGATTCATGAATTTGCCTGCTCTTCGTGTTATTGAGATCTGAGATTTGAGATTCGCAGAGGGACACATGGAAACCATTAAATTTGTCGACACCACGATTCGCGACGGCCATCAGAGTCTATGGGCGGAGAATATGACGACGGGGATGATGCTGCCGATCGCGAAGAACCTCGATGATGCCGGATTCGAAGGCATCGAGCTGATCTCGGGATCGCATCTGAAGAAAACCGTGCGCGAGCTCAAGGAAGATCCCTGGGAGCGGGTCCGGCTGGTCTCGAAAATCATCACCAAAACGCCGCTCCGGCTGATCGCAGGCCGGGTCAACACCTTCGAGTACAATCCGCCGTCCATGTACCGATTATTTGTCGAGCGCATGTTCGCCAACGGCATCAAGGAAGCGCGCATTTCGGATGAGTGGAACGACTATGAAGGGTGGCAGTTTCGCGTCGGCGAATGCCATCGCGCCGGCATGAGATCAATCTTGAATCTGATCTACTCGGTTTCACCCAAACACAGCGATGACTATTTTGCCGTGCGCACGCGCCAGGCGGCATCGCTCAAACCCTATCGGCTCTGTCTCAAGGACCCGGGCGGATTACTGACCCCGGAAAGGATGGACACTTTGGTGCCGATCATTTTACAAAACGCCGACGGCATCCCGGTCGAACTGCATACTCACTGCACCACCGGCCTCGGCCCGCTTTGCTGTCTCAAGGGCATGAGCCTCGGTATCCGCTCGATCAATACGGCGCTGCCGCCATTGGCCGACGACACCTCGAATCCGTCGCTGTTCAATGTCGCCAAAAACGCCCGTGCCCTGGGTTACAAGACCGACATCGATGAAGAAGTATTAAAGCCTGTGTCGCGCCATTTCACCGCCATCGCCAAGCGCGAGGGTTTCGCGATCGGCGCGCCGGTGGAGTATGACTTCACGCAATACCAGCACCAGGTGCCCGGCGGCATGCTCTCCAATCTCCGCTTTCAACTGCGCAAAGTGGGGTTGGAACATAAGTTTCCCGAGGCTCTCGAGGAGACCATCAAGGTGCGCGAGGAATTCGGTTATCCGATCATGGTTACACCGCTGTCACAGTTCGTCGGCAGCCAGGCCGCGATCAATGTCATTGTCGGCGAGCGTTATAAGGAAGTCACGGATCAGGTCATCAAGTATGCTCTCGGCCATGCCGGCGCCGAAGGGGCGCGCGACATGGTGCCCAACGTCAAGGACAAAATTCTCGATCGGCCGCGCGCCAAGGAATGGGCCCAGTGGACGCCCGACGAACCATCGCCCGATGAGATGCGTCGGCGCCTCGGCGCCGAGGGCACCACCGACGAGGAGCTGCTGCTGCGCTGGATCGTCGGCAAGGAAGACCTTGACACCATGCGCGCCAACAAGCGTCCTCTGGACTATCCGAACTCCGATCAGCCACTGGTGAATCTACTGCAAGAACTGGCGAAGCGAAGCAAGAATCGGCAGATTTGCATTCAAACGCCGCGGTTTTCGTTAACACTGGAAAAACGCGTTAACGCGTAGTTCCGAGCTGCGGTTTTTAGGGTTTCGCGTCTTCGGATCCCAGACTGGAAACCCATAACTCGAAACGACGGCTAAACGCGGTTGAAACTCACCCTCGGCAATGCAATAAGAAAAGAAATTCCCGAGGAGGCTAAAACAAAGATGGCAAGAGATATCGTCGCGATCGACGTTCACGTTCATCTGTCCGATGAGACCACGCAGAAGGCTAAAGGCGACCGCACCGCGCAAATGGCTCGTTACTTTGGCCGAGAGCGGCCGCCGGTTTCCATCGACGAAATGGCCGACCAATACCGCGCGCGCAAAATGATGGCCGTGATCATGAACACCCGCGATGAGACGGTGACCGGCCTGACGCCGGTCCCCAACGAACATGTCGCCGGCGCGGTCAAAAAACACCCCGACGTGTTTCTAGCTTTTGGCGCGATCGATCCCTGGACGGGTAAGCTGGCTGTCGATGAGGTGAAGCGTTGCAAAGATCTTGGTTTGAGCGGCATGGGCGAGCTCAATCCGGCGCGCCAGCATTTCTATCCGAACGACCCGCGTTTCTATCCCATCTGGGAGACCTGCGCCAAACTCGACATGCCGATCCTTTTCCACGGCGGAATGGCGGCCGCGGGGGCCGGCACGCCGGGCGGCATGGGGATCAAGTTAAAGTACAGCCAGCCGATTTTCGTCGACGAAGTGGCGGCGGATTTTCCCGAGCTGAAAATCATCAGCGCCCATCCCACCTGGCCCTGGACCGCCGAGAGCTTGGCGATCGCGCGCCACAAGGGAAACTACTACATCGATCTTTCCGGTTGGGCGCCGAAGTATTTTCCGGCCGAACTGGTACACAACATAAATACTTTGCTACAGGACAAGGCGATGTTCGGCTCGGATTGGCCGGCGATCGGCGTCGAGCGCTGGCTCGAAGAGTTCGGCCAGGTCAACATGAAGCCAGAGATCCGCAAGAAGATCATGCTGGAAAATGCCGTCAAGTTTTTCGGCATCACGCTATAGCGGGTCTCGAATTCGACACTCCTGAGGCCTCCCGCGAACTCTCACTACGGAGTAAAGAGCGAGGAGTAAGGCGAAAAAGACACGGAAAGACGCCGTGAGCAACGAAGGAATCAGATTCGTCGATACCACGATCCGAGACGGCCATCAGAGCCTGTGGGCGGAAAACATGACCACGGGCATGATGCTGCCGGTGGCCGAAGCCATGGACCGCGCCGGCTTCGATGCCATCGAACTCATCTCAAGCTCGCATTTGAAAAAATGCGTGCGCGAATTGAAGGAGGATCCGTGGGCGAGGGTCAAGCTGGTCAGCCAGAGAATCAAAAATACCCCGCTGCGCTTGAATGCGGGTCGCTTCAGCGCCTTTGATCTAACCCCGCGGTCGATGTACCGCCTGTTCATGGAACGCATGGCGGCCAACGGCATCCGCGAAGCGCGCATTTCGGAAGAATGGAACGAGCTCGAAGGTTGGCGATGGAAAACTAAGGTTTGCCGCGACGTCGGCATCAACCCGGTGCTGAACATCATTTACTCGGTTTCGCCCAAGCACAGCGATGAATATTTCGCCGAGCGCACGCGCCAAGCGGCCTCGCTGAAAGTTAACCGCCTCTGTTTGAAGGACCCCGGCGGCCTGCTTACGCCGGAGCGCGTGCACACCCTGGTACCGATCATGTTCGCCAATGCGGGCGGAACTCCGATCGAGTTGCACACCCATTGTACGACGGGTCTGGGGCCGCTCTGTTGTCTCGAAGCGGTCAAACTCGGCATCAAAATCGTCAATACCGCTTTGCCGCCTCTCGCCGATGGATCGTCCAATCCATCCCTCTTTAACGTCGCCAAAAATCTGCGCGCGCTCGGCTATCAAACGCTCATCGATGAAGCAATCCTCAAGCCGGTATCGGAGCATTTCACCTATATCGCCAAGCGCGAAGGCTTCCCCATCGGGGCGCCAGTGGAATACGACTATGCGCAGTACCAGCATCAAGTTCCGGGCGGCATGATCTCCAATTTGCGTTTCCAATTACGCAAGGTCGGCATGGAGCACAAGATCGACGCGGCGCTCGAAGAAACTCAACGCGTGCGCGCCGAACTCGGCTATCCGATCATGGTCACGCCATTGTCGCAGTTTGTCGGCAGCCAGGCTGCGATTAACGTCATCATCGGGGAACGCTATAAGGAAGTCACCGATCAAATCATTCAATACGCCCTCGGTTATTGGGGGAACGAAGGCGCCGCGCTGATGGCGCCCGAAGTCAAGGCCAAGATACTCGATCGGCCGCGCGCCAAAGAATGGGCGGAGCGTCCTCCGCCCGAGCCCTCGGTCGCCGAACTACGTAAAAAGATGAACGCCGAGAACGTTTCGGATGAAGAGTTCCTGCTGCGTTGGAATCTTGACGAAAAGGAAATCGCCGAAATGAAGGCCGCCGGCGCGCCAAAAGAATATCTGACCGCGCGCCGGCCGCTGGTCAATTTGATCGATGCGCTGAGCAAACGAAAAGACTATCGCCAAATCGTCATCCAAAAAGGCGATCTAACGCTTTCATTCAACCGCGGCTAAGCCGGCACAGTACGGGCTCGGCGATCACCTCCGACTCATGGACCGCTTTTTTTTCTCCGCCGGCGCAATTGCGGCCTTCATCGCTGTTGCGCTCGGGGCTTTTGGCGCCCATTCTCTGCGCCCCAAACTCACGCCCGACATGCTCAACATCTTCGAGATCGGCGTGCGCTATCAGCTGTATCACGCTTTCGGGCTGATCGCGGTAGCTTGGGCGATCACGCGTTGGCCAGAGGCTGATTTCAATGCCGCCGGTTGGTGCTTTATCGCCGGCATCATCGTTTTTTCCGGCAGCTTGTACCTTATCAGCATCACAGGCGTGCGCTGGTTGGGTGCGGTGACGCCGCTTGGCGGCCTGGCGTTCCTCGCCGGCTGGGCGATTCTGGTGTGGGCGGTGAACCGGTGAAAAAATCGGAGTAGTGGAGTGTTGGAGTGATGGATCGTTGGGTTCCGGACCGGTCCGACCCAACACTCCACCACTCCACTCCATTCCCTTCGCATTGACACCCCGCCGGGCATCACGTAATTTTTTTGCATGATCATCGGGATACCTAAGGAGATCAAGACGGAAGAAAACCGCGTCGCGGTAACCACGACCGGAGTTTCGGGGTTCGTCGCGCGCAGTCATTCTGTGTTCATCGAGCACGGCGCCGGGGTTGGCAGCGGGTTCAGCGATCAAGCCTATCGAAACGCGGGCGCCATCATCGTACCGTCGGCTCGGGAAGTCTGGGAGCGTGCCGACATGATCATGAAGGTTAAAGAGCCGCAGGAGTGCGAATTTCCTTTCCTTCGACCTGGACTGATTTTGTTCACTTACCTCCATCTGGCAGCCGCGGAGTCGGTGACCCGGGCGCTGCTCGAGCGCAAAGTTGCCGCTATTGCTTACGAGACCATTCAGCTCGAGGACGGTTCCTTGCCTCTTCTCGCGCCTATGAGCGAGATTGCCGGCAGGTTGTCGCTGCAGGTCGGGGCCTGGTGTCTACAGGCGGAAAACGGCGGTCGGGGCATTTTGTTGGGCGGCGCGTCGGGCGTTCGGCCGGGACACGTGGTGATCATCGGAGCCGGGATTTCCGGCACGGCCGCCTGCCAGGTCGCCGTAGGGATGGGCGCTTACGTGAACATTCTGGATATCAACTCGACGAAATTGCGCTACGTCCATGACATTCTGGGCGGACACGTCACCACTCTTATGTCGAACCGCGCCAACGTCGAGGAAGCCGTGCTCGATGCCGATTTGGTCATCGGTTCGGTCCTGATTCCCGGTGCGCAAGCGCCCAGGCTCATCCCGCGTGCGCTCGTCAAACGCATGAAACCCGGCGCCGCGCTGGTCGATATTTCCATCGATCAAGGCGGCTGTGCCGAAACATCCAGACCGACAACGCACCGCGAGCCGATTTACCTCGAAGAGGGCGTGGTTCACTACTGCGTCACCAATATGCCGGCCATCGTCCCGAACACTTCCACATACGCGCTCACCAATGCGACATTGACTTATGGTCTTGAGCTGGCGAACCGCGGTTTCCCTCAAGCTCTCGCGCGCAACTCGGCTCTGGCCCGCGGGCTCAACACCTTCGACGGCAAGGTTACCTATGAAGGCGTCGCCAACGCCTTCAGTCTCCCCTACACTCCGGTTACCGAGGTGATCCGGCTATGAGACTCGTCACCCGCGCCGACTTCGACGGTCTCGTCTGCGGCGCGCTCATCACTAAATTCGAAGCCATCGACGATTACCTGTTTGTCGAGCCCAAGTTCATGCAGGACGGCCTGGTGGAAATCCGCAGCGGCGACATCATCGCCAATCTGCCCTATCATCCCGCCTGCACGCTCTGGTTCGATCATCATGTCACCAATACCACGCCTAATTTTGACAGGCCGATCATTCTCGGGCGCGGCGGCTTTCGTTTGGCCCCGAGCGCCGCGCGAGTGGTCTACGAATACTATACCGAGATCAGCAAGCGGCAGCAGGCCACAGGCAGCGGCATCTCTGCTGAAGCGATCGCGCAATATCTCGCTACCGCGCGCATGCAGCACTTGATGCACGAAGCCGATCGCATTGACGCAGGGCAATTGGAGCAGTCCGATGTCCTCGATCCTCAGGGGTACGTCCTGATCTCGATGACGACCGACGGCAAGAATACCGGCGACGAATCCTATTGGCTCAAAGTGATCCGGCTTTTGCGCGACGCCGACTTGGCAGAAACCCTGCGCGATCCAGACATTCAACAGCGCTGCCGGCGGATTCAAGACGAACAGGACAAACTGCGCAAGCTGCTGCTCGAACGGACCAGCTACAAAGGCAACGTGATCTACTGCGATCTGCGCGGCGTAAAAGAAATCCCCGATGGCAATCGGTTTTTAGTTTTCACTTTGTTTCCGCAGGGCAATATCCAAGTCAAGGTGGCCGATGACCCGCAGCGCGAGAACACCACCGCGATCTCGGTCGGCTACAACATCTTCAACCCGACCTCTCAGGTCAATGTCGGGGAGCTGCTGACAAAATACGGCGGCGGTGGCCATAGAGTGGTCGGATCCAGCCGTGTTCCAAACGATCGAGCCGACCAAGCGATCAGAGAAATATTGGCCGCGGTAAGCGAAAACGATTAACGATCCGGAGGGCGAGGCGGCTCGCCGGTTTCCCAGGCCTCTCTCATGCGAGTCATGAAGATCAGCGCGGCGCTAAAAAAGCTCAAAGATCTAAACGACGAGATCCGGCACGTCGAGTGCATCAGGACCGATGAATTCACGAGTGGCTTGATTGCTTTTCGCAGAACCAAAGCCCGCGATGCCAAGCAAATCAACCACGACGACAAAGACGTTCTATGTCATGTCGTCAAAGGCAGCGGCCGCCTACGCGTCAACGGCAGGCGCATCCCCCTCGCTCCGGGAACTGTATGTCACATCCCCAAAGGAACGCCGCACGACTTCGCCGCAGGAATAAAAGGAGAGTTGATTTTGTTCTATTGTTTGGTTCAAACGGGTTGATGTCGCGAGACGAGAGTCACGATTCAGACTTGGATTCGTCCCAGTTTGTGAATCGCAGCCTTGCAAGACCAGTAAAATAACGGCTCCCATCAAGCCCAGCACGGCCGACCACGGCAGCTCAGCCTTGAAGAACGAAATTCCAATTACCTATTAACGGCTATGACGAATAAGACGGTCTCCAAAACCCAAACTGAGAAGAAAGAAATGCCCAGCATCGTCTCCGCTTTCCGAAATTTTCAATTTTCAATTGTCAATTTTCAATTCCCAGCGGTAGCGAGGCTTACCACCATTTCGGTGGCTCATATCTGGCCCGGAAAAAGCCCTCCCACACGGCTGCCGCGGGCTTTGGGCGCCTGTCGGAGGTCTGCAGGCCCGTGAAAGCCCAGATGCGCGCAATGTCGTCGACGGGCGGCTGCAATTGGGCGACCAGGCGCTCGGAATCGGTAGTGGCAAAATTGATCACGAACTCGTAACTGTCGCGCACCGCCGTTTTGAGCAGCAGCTCGGTGAACTGCCGCTGATCAGCATCGGAACCGTGCAGCGTGGTCCCGTAGGATTTAAGTTCCACGCTGCGCGAATTCATGCCGCTTTCGGCCACCGCGATGGCCTTTTTGAAACGGGTGGCGAAGTCAAGAAAGTTGGCCGGTACGGGCCGCGGCACCTCGGGGCTCATGTGCGGATAAAGGCTCATGACAAACCAGTCGCTGTACCGCATCAGCTCGCCTACTTCCTTCTCCTGGAGCGAACTTTTGGCGTCGCGCGCCAATCGTTTGTAGTGCAAGACCTCGGTGGTAAAAAATACCGGCAGGGCTTTATGAGCTCGCTTCACCGCAGCATAGGTGTCCCGATGCAGGTCGACGAACTGGCGCCACTTCCCGGCGTCGCGTGAGAGCAGCACGTTCGATTCGACCCCAATGGCGAGGTAATCCGGCCGCATGGCTTCAATCGCGCGCAGGACAAAATTGGCGTAGGCGCGCTTTACCCGCGCGCTATTGAGCGGCTCCTTATCCCAAGGGCGCGGCAGCGGCTGATTTTCGCTATCCCCCCAATAGGGCGCGAGTCCGCGACGATCTTTGTTGAGCGGCGAGATCGACAAAAGCAATTTCTTGCCGGAACCCGGCCGGTCTCTCATGAGTTCTTGCACATTTTTCGAAAACGGCTTGCCTTCGAGCGCTTCCGGCCAGGGAATGCCGCCGATAAAGCTGATAGCAACAATATCGCCGTGAGCCAGAGCGTACTCGCGCGCCAGCGCAACTCCCTCCTCGCTGAGATCGGCCGGCCAATAGGTGAATCCCATCAGAAAGGGCCTCGTCGCAGGGCCGCGGTACTCGGGTACGGGAGCGGGAGGCGGCGGCTTCGGCGCCACCGGGGCAGCCGAAGGCGAGGCCGCAGGCTCGATCAATTTGTCGCCACAGCTCGAGACTTGCAGCGCAAGCAAAGGCAAAAGCCAAAGAATTCGTTTGGTAATTTTCATAGATCGATTATTGGATTTTCGTCGCACGTGGTCAAGCGAGAAAAATGCCGAGAGCTGCGTCGATCGTCCGTTCACAACGCCGGATGCCGCGACATTTTCTGTTTGTGCATCCGTGATGTGAGATCAAGCTTCTTCGCCCGTCAATCCCGCGAGAAGCAACTCGGCCGGATGCTTGGCTTTTCTGCCGGCGAGGTGTTCGATTTGCTGGCGGCAAGATATGCCCGACGCGACAATCTCGGTCTCGCCGTCGGCGTCCTTAACCGCCGGCGCGAGCCGGCGATTGCCGAGCTTTATAGAGAGCTCGTAGTGCTCCTTTTCGAAGCCGAAGGAGCCCGCCATGCCGCAGCAGCCGGAATCGATTTCGCTTACAGCGAAGCCGGCGGCCTCGAGCGCCCTTAGCGTCGGCGCGGTCCCGACGAGGGCCTTTTGATGACAGTGACCGTGCAGCAGAGCCTTGCGCCTGCGATCTGGCACGAAATGGATTCGCCCGCGAGCCAATTCGCGCACGACGAACTCTTCGAGCAAAAAGGTTTCTCCAGCGACCTTTCTTGCCGCGTCTGAGCGGACCAATTCGGGATACTCGTCGCGCAGTGTCAAGAGACAGGACGGCTCCAGTCCAACGATCGCGACATCCTGCTCTGCGTAGGGCTGCAGCCGTTCGACGTTCCAGGCGGCGTTTTCCTTGGCCCGACCGAGCATGCCTTTTGAAATCATCGGCCGACCGCAACACTTCTTGTCCACCAGACGCACGCGATAGTTGCATTTTTCCAGAAAGCGGGTTGCGGCGATCGCCACGTTTGGCGTGTTGAAGTTATTGAAAGTGTCGTCGAACAAAACCACTTCGCCGTTACGGCCGTCCCCCTCACTTTGATGCTGACCGAACCAATCGCTGAAACTCTGCTCGGCAAATTCGGGTAGCGGCCGGCGTCGATCGATACCGGTGAGCAGCTCCATTAGCCAACGGCTCGGCGCTGAATTGGCCATCCAGTTGGAAATCGGCGCGAACTTCGAACCGACCCGATTGACGGTCTCGATGGCGCCGAAGATCTTGTTGCGCAGGGGCAAACCGTTCGCCCGGTGGTAGTGATCGAGAAACTCGTACTTGAGCTTGGCCATATCCACATTGGACGGGCACTCGGCCTTGCACGCCTTGCATTCAAGACAGAGATCCATCACCTCGTATAATCGTTTGCCGCTGAATTCCTCCTTCGGCACGAAACTGGCGAGCACGTTTCGCAGGGCATTGGCCCGGCCGCGGGTCGAGTGCTCTTCATCGAGTGTCGCCATATAGGAAGGACACATGGTGGCGTCGAGCTTTTTGCGGCATTCGCCCATGCCGCTGCACATTTCCACCGCCCGAGCGAAGCCGCCCTGGCCGGTAAAATCCAGGCTCGTGCGCGGTTCCCAGGTCTTGTACTGCGGACTGATTTTCAGCGATTCGGTCATTGCCGGCGCATCGACGATCTTGCCCGGGTTCATAAGGTTCTTGGGGTCGAAGGCACGCTTGATCTGGCGAAAAGCGCCGTACAATGCCGGGCCGAAGAGCTTGGCGTTGAAGTGGCTGCGCGCCAGGCCGTCGCCGTGCTCGCCGGACATGGCGCCGTTGAACTCGAGCACCAAATCGGCGACCTCATTGGCGATCGAGACCATTTTTTTCTTTTCCCGATCGTCCTTCAGATTGATCAAGGGCCGGATGTGCATGCAGCCTACGGAGCAGTGCCCGTAGTAACCGGCGATGGTATCGTGGCGCGCCACAATTTCGCGGAAGCGGCGGATGAATTCCGGCAACCTAGCTGGGTCGACGGCGGTATCCTCGACAAAGGCGATCGGCTTTTTGTCGCCCTTGGTGCCGAGCAGCAGGCCCAAGCCCGCCTTGCGCACGCCCCAGATCGCTTTCACCTCTTCCGGCTTGAAGGCCAGCGTGGCGGCGTAGCCGATCTTTTCGCGCTTGCGCAAAGCCTCAAGGTGGTCAATCCGCGACCTGACCTCGGCTTCGCTCTCGCCGGCGTATTCGACCATGAGGAGTGAAGCCGGCGTTCCCTGAACAAAACCGAGTTTGCGCGACTGCTCGATGTTGCCGCGGGCGAGATTGAGAATCATCCTATCCGTCGATTCCATCGCATAGGGAGCGGTCTGCAGCACGAGCTGGGCGCATTCGAGCGCCTCGATCTCGTCGGCGAAGTGAATCACGTCCATGGCGGTCCATTTGGGTTTCGGCACCAGGCGCATTTTCGCCTCGACGATGGTGGCGAGCGTCCCTTCCGAGCCGACGATCATGCGCGACAAATTAACCGCCCCAGGCTTAATAAACTCGTCCAAATTGTAGCCCGAAACGCGCCGCATGATCTTCGGATAGCGCGCCAGGATTTCTTGTTTGTGTTGCCGGGCCAAGCGCAGTACTGCGCCATAAGCTCGCCCTTCGATGCTGTCCGCCTTGCTTTTGGCCTCGGCCTCGAGCACAGACAAATCCGTCAGTACGGCTTCCGAGCCGTCAGAAAGCAACACCGTCAACTCGATCACATGGTCCAAAGTCTTGCCGTAGGTGAGCGAGTGGGCGCCCGACGAGTTGTTGCCGATCATGCCGCCGATCGTTGCCCGGTTGGAAGTTGAAGTATCGGGACCGAATTGTAAGCCTTGTGGGCGCACGTAGGCATTGAGCTCGTCCTGAACCAGACCGGGCTCAACCCGGCACCACAGCTCTTCGGCATTCACTTCGAGCACGCGTTGCATGTGCTTGGAAAAGTCCAACACAATGGAATGCCCGACCGCCTGCCCGGCCAGAGAAGTTCCGCCGCCGCGCGATAACACCGATACACCCAACCGATTGGCCACTTCCAAGACCGCATGGACGTCTGCCTTGTGGCGCGGCACCACTACGCCGATCGGCTCGATTTGATAAATCGAGGCATCGGTGGAATAGAGCAGGCGGGAAAACTTGTCGAAGCGAACCTCGCCCTCGAGTCGTTTCTTTAACTCCGCTTCGATCTCGAAATGATCACGACCCAGCGTCATTATTTCTCCGCGACCGTTCAGTAATTCAATTTGCCATTTGCCGTTTCAATTCGCCCCCCAGCGTAGCACCAACACACCCGCAACTACCAGCACTGCGGCTAAGCCGTCTTTGAAAGTGACTTCCTCGATGCCCTTCAATAGAAGTTTAACGAGAAAAAAGCTGACGACGGGCTGGGCGCTCCAGATCGGTGCCGCGATGGACGCCGGCGCAAACAACAAGGCTCGAAACGTCAGAGTGGAGCCGATGGCGTAGAGTACGCCAGCCGTTATAAAACACACCAGGCTATCCGTCGGGATCGTTTGGCGTTTCAGCTCGATCTTGAGCAGCCTACCGAGGCAAAGAAGCAAGGCAAGCCCAGTCGCATGCATGACGAGCGCTCCCAGGACCGGCGGTCCGCCGAGATCGGTGCCGATTTTTTTAAGCACCGGCACCACACCATAACAAAGGGTCGCTACGATCGATGTCGTGTTTATCTTGTGCCGCGCCGCACCGTCGTTTTCTTCCGGATCAGAAACAAAAAAAACTGCCGCGACAATCAGCCCTACGCCAATGACAAGAGTAGCTGATAAGCGTTCGCTGAGAAAAGCAGCCGCGAACAGCACGGTGATGACCGGCGAGGAATTATTAAGCGATTGTGCGCGCGATGCGCCGATCTCATCGACGCTCCTCACGAACAGGGTTCGGCCCAGGTAAGCGCCAACAACCCCAGTAGCCGCGAAAATGAGCACAGCCGCAGATGGAACGTGCCTCGCCCACAAATCGCCTTCAATCAGCGCCGCTACGATCAGAGTGATAAGAATGGTAGCCTGCTGCACCAGCGTAGCCGCGCTGACGTTGGAACGAACCAGACCGCGCTTGACGAGTACCGGACTAGTGCCCCAGAACAATCCGGCGACGACGGCAAAAAGAATCCCGGTCTGCACGATGCAAAATCAACCTGCGAGCGCCGCGCGCGCTTGTTGGAAAACCGCGCGAAACATCGCTCGATTGAGTTTTCCAGTGAAGGTGTTCTGCTGGCCGGGGTGATACGAGCAGATTAGTAGCGGTCCAGCGGGCATTCGAACCGAAAGTCCGTGAGCGAACTTGGGCCGAGGTTTTGGAATCGGCGCGCCGGACGCCTCGACGGCTTTAAGATAAGCATCGAAGGCGATCCGGCCGAGCACGAGGACGACGGCGATCTGCGTTCTCATGAATTGCAACTCCTCGATGAGAAAGTCGCGGCACCGATCGAATTCTCTCCGGCTCGGTTTATTGAGCGGCGGCGCGCAATGAACCGCCGCGGTGACATAACAGTCGTAAAGCTCAAGTCCGTCGTCGCGGTGCTGAGAGTCAGGCTGGGAGGCGAAGCCTGCTTCGTGCAGCGCGCCATACAGCCAATCACCGCTACGATCGCCGGTAAACATCCGACCGGTGCGATTGCCACCATGGGCGGCCGGCGCCAATCCGATAATCAACAAGCGGGCGCTCGGATCACCGAAGCCGGCCAGCGGTTTAGCCCAATAACTTTGGCCGAAATAACGGCGTGGCGGCCGCGCCGCGCAGGCCTCGCGCCAACGAACCAAGCGCGGACATTTTCGGCATTCGATGATGGTCTGATTGAGCTTTGTCAGGCTATTTCGCATAGTTTGTGCTAGCACAGCCGTCCAAACGGTTACAACGATTGCATTCGATGAGACGCGCCGGGCCGCGTGCAATGGGATTTGTTTTCTGCTATAGCTAGCAAAAACAGGGAAAAAATCGAAAGGGGATTACAGGTTTGAGCGGAGGCCGCTAACTCCGTCGGCCTATGTGCTGGATAACCACATACGCGCTGCAAATCATGGACAAAGAGTCGAGTCTTGTGCCGGCGGAACAAGCGAAGTAAATCGACGGCGGAAACGTTCGCCCCAGCATCGCTGGTCACCTTCCTTTCGCTTTTTTCAACGAGTCTTCCGCGGTCCGCCCTTTGAGGGTCCGGCGCGTGTGATGCCGCGGGTGCGATGAGCAGCCGCATGTCCGACGCGCTTGACAGAACCTCCGCCCCATAATACTGCAGGAAAATTAACCAGAGGACCGAGAAACGTGGCTGAGAAAACTTTAACGCTCGATCAGTTCCGCACCCTGAGAAAAGACCATTGGTGGGTTGAGCCCTTGATGGTGGTCGTGGTGTTGGGAGCCTTTACCCTCTACGCAACCTGGGCCGCTTTGGAAAACGCCAACTACTACGCGGCGCCCTACCTGTCTCCCTTCTACTCGCCTTGTATTTCGGCGAATTGCACGCATGTAACTTTGCCGTTGATCGGCTCGTGGTGGAATTTATCGCCCGCTTTTCTAATTCTCTGGATCCCGGGCGGCTTTCGCGCCACCTGCTACTATTATCGTAAGGCGTACTATCGCTCATTCTTCCAGTCGCCGCCCGCTTGCGCGGTGCGCGATGCCGCCAAAAGCTACTGCGGTGAGACCCGCTTCCCTTTTGTGTTGCAGAATGTGCACCGCTATTTTTTTTACTTATCTCTGGTGATTCTGGCCTTTCTGTGGTGGGATGCGCTGATCGCCTTCCGTTTCGCCGACGGCTTCGGCGTCGGTGTCGGCACCCTCGTGCTCACGGCCAACGCGGTGCTACTTTCGCTCTTCAGCCTCTCCTGCAACTCATGTCGGCATGTTTGCGGCGGCTATGTCAATTCCTTTCACCGCGCGCCCGGCAGGTACAAAGCCTGGCGTCTAATCAGCCGGCTCAATGAAAAGCATATGGAATACGCCTGGGTGAGCTTGATCTGGGTTGCCCTAACCGACCTTTATGTGCGGCTACTCGCCACCGGGATGATTTACGATGTGAGGTTGATCTGATGGCTGAGGCGAAGTACGAATCCCACGAATACGACGTCGTCGTCATCGGCGCCGGCGGAGCCGGTCTGCGCGCCGCTGTCGAAGCGTCCGCCCAGGGCGTCAAGACCGCGCTGGTCTGCAAATCCCTGCTTGGCAAGGCGCACACCGTCATGGCCGAGGGGGGGATCGCCGCGGCTATGGGCAACGTCTATCCCGAGGATAATTGGAAAGTTCATTTTCGCGATACGATGCGCGGCGGCAAACTGCTCAACAACTGGCGCATGGCGCAGATTCATGCTCAGGAATCGCCCGACCGGGTGCTCGAACTCGAGGAATGGGGAGCATTATTCGATCGGACAAAGGACGGCCTCATCCTGCAACGCGATTTCGGCGGGCATCGCTACGCCCGCCTCGCTCATGTCGGCGACCGCACCGGATTGGAGATGATCCGCACACTGCAGCAACATGCGGTACACAGAGGCATCGACGTCTACATGGAATGCAACCTGCAGCGCTTGTTGACCGACGGCGGGAAGATTAGCGGCGCTTTCGGTTATTGGCGGGAAAGCGGCAAATTCATACTTTTCAAGTGCAAGGCCGTCGTGCTCGCCACCGGCGGCGGCGGCAAAGCTTGGAAAGTAACCTCGAACTCATGGGAATACACCGGCGACGGCGTCACCATGGCGGCTGATGTGGGCGCCGATCTGATGGACATGGAGTTCATGCAGTTCCACCCTACCGGGATGGTCTGGCCGCCCAGCGTGCGCGGCATTCTGGTAACCGAAGGGGTACGCGGCGACGGCGGAACGCTGAAGAACAGCAAAGGCGAACGGTTCATGTTCAATTACATTCCCGAATTCTTCAAAGCCGAAACCGCCGAGACCATCGAAGAAGCCGAACGCTGGTACGAAGACAAGCGCAACAATCGGCGCACGCCGGACTTGTTGCCCCGCGATGAAGTGGCCCGGGCGATCAATTCAGAAGTGAAAGCAGGACGGGGCACGTCCCACGGTGGAGTCTTTTTGGATATCGCCTCCCGCCGTCCGGCGGACTACATTCGCCGCCGGCTGCCCTCCATGTATCATCAGTTCAAGGAGCTCGCTGACGTCGATATTACTACAGAGCCAATGGAAGTCGGTCCCACGTGCCATTACTCGATGGGCGGTGTGCGCGTCGATGCCGACACCACGGCGAGCAGCGTGCCCGGCTTATTCGCCGCCGGCGAAGTTGCTGCGGGGTTGCATGGGGCCAATCGGCTCGGCGGCAATTCACTCTCGGACCTACTGGTTTTCGGCCGGCGCGCCGGATTGTACGCGGCGGAATACTGCAAGGCCCATCCTGGCGGCGTGACCATCGACAACTCTCAAGTTGGCATCTACGCGGGCGAGTTATTGGCGCCCTTTGACGGCAACGGCGGTGAGAACCCTTATACGATTCACGCCGACCTGCAGCAATGCATGCAGGATCTGGTCGGGATCATCCGTACCGAATCGGAGTTAAAGCAGGCCCTCGAGATTATTCAGCAGCTCAAGAAACGCGCGAAAAAGGTCCGAGTCGAGGGCCACCGGCAGTATAATCCGGGCTGGCACCTCGCCCTCGATCTCCACTCCCTCCTCACTTTTGCCGAGGCGGCGACTCTTGCCGCCATCGAGCGCAAAGAAAGCCGCGGCGGACATACCCGAGACGATTTCCCCAACGCTGACCCGAAATTTGCCAAGGTTAATATTATTGTGCGCAAAAAAGCCGGCGAACTGACGCTCGCTCAGGAAGCCCTGCCGGAAATGCCGGCCGAATTGAAAGCGCTGCTTGAGGAGAACAAGTAATGGCTGAGCAATTGGTCCATATGCGGGTGTGGCGCGGCGACGCCAGCGGCGGCGAGTTTAGGGACTATCGGATCGCCACGGGCGAAGGGATGGTAGTCCTCGATGTCATTCATGCGATCCAAGCACAGCAAGCGAACGATCTGGCGGTGCGTTGGAACTGCAAAGCCGGCAAGTGCGGCTCGTGCAGCGCGGAAGTCAATGGCAAACCCCGGCTGATGTGTATGACGCGCATGAATATCTTTGAGCCCGGAGAACCGATCACGGTTTCGCCGATGCGTACCTTCCCGATCATTCGTGATCTGGTTACCGATGTTTCGTTCAACTTTCGCAAAGCCAAGGAAGTTCCCGCCTTCAAACCCAAAGCCAAGGAAGCGGACGGCACCCGTCGGATGTTTCAAGAGGATATCGATCGGGTGCAGGAGTTCCATAAATGTATCGAATGCTTTCTGTGTCAGAACGTTTGCCACGTCATTCGCGATCATGACGAAAACAAAGGGCCTTTCGCGGGACCGCGCCTATTCGTGCGTCTCGCCGCGTTGGAAATGCATCCGCTCGACACCAATGACCGGATCGAATTGATCAAGCAAAAAGCCGGGCTCGGCTACTGCAACATTACGAAGTGCTGTACCGAAGTGTGCCCCGAACACATCCACATCACCGACAACGCAATCATTCCGCTCAAAGAACGGGTTGTCGATCGCTACTATGATCCGATCGCCAAACTGCTCGGCTTGTTCTCGAGCAAACATAGCTGATCGCGGGCTCTGACACTCTGATCATCAGGCGTCCGACGGTGGGGGCTACCGAAACGCATCACGACCGCTCGCGGCGTCGCAGATACATCTTCACGCGGTAATCGTACAAAGACGAAATGGTGAACTTCTCGGTCACGCGGCGCCGGAGGGGCGACTCGTAGTCCATGACGATATCCTGCCCTTCCTTGGTGATGGCGAGCAAGCGTCCCTGCTTTTGATCCACCAGGGCGCCGAGGGCGCGGAGAATCGGCGCCAGACTATTTCCCTCCGGAGCGGCAGCCGTCGCACTGCGCCTGGCCTTAGCCTCACTGTCCATACGGGCAATATCTTCGTGGCTGTAGCGCAGCTCCAAAGTTTGCCATCGCGGTTGTGCCTGCTTAACGGCTGGAGCTTCTTTTCGACGCAGAGCTTGCCAGATGGAGCGCAGCGAAACTTCCGCCGCTGGCTCCGCTTGGGGTGGCGCGGTTTTTTGTGCTCGGATAAACACTCCCTCGTTCTCCACCTGGAGCGCAAAGGACTCGACGGCTAAAGGTTCGAGTAGCTGGCCAACCGGCCTTAACCACTGCGCAAAGGTAACGTCCATAGCCGGATATGTCAGGCGACTTCAGACTGAGCGATGGCCCGTTTTTTATACATTCGCACCCACAAATTGTAGATCATGGGCATGGTAAAATTCTCAGATGCGAGCCGCCCGCTCGACGTCAGGTATTCGACGGTTATCAGGTTTTCGATTTTCGAAACGCTGATCAAACGGCCCCGCTTTTGATCGACAATCTCGCCAATGCTGCGCAAAATTTGCGACATCGAATGGGCATTGACAGGCTGCTCGCCATTCCGCCGCCGTTCGCGGCCAGCTTTCTCCAGTCGTTCAATGTCCGCAGATGTGAGGTGCCACTCAAAGATACCGCTCGCCAATCTTAACGCGTTTTGTTTCGCCTTCGCCGCCGAGTGAGAGGCGCCAAGCTCGCTCAAAAAAGCCTTCTCGCGCGGTGTCAGCTGGGCGCGATTGCGGGTTTTGTCGCGCACAATAAAACCATCGGCATCGCTGATAACCGTAAAAGACTCGATCCTAAGATCATCGAGAGTCTGTCCGACCGGACGAAGCATGCTCGCATAGCCTGCGCTGCTGTATGATTCCCACACGATTTCACCTGGCTTTCATGGCGCCGATTATGATCGGGGTTCCCGTTGCGGAAATTTGGCTAGCCGTTTGAAGGCTCTAACTGTTTGAAGCATAAGAAAAACCGTTGCCAAAGGAATGGTCCGTGTTTTTTATAACCGGATTTTACTTTAAGCTACAAATTGTGTCAAGGAGTCATTGCAAACGCCTACAAGCGGCTGTAGACGGTCGGACGCTATCTCAAACAGCTGAATCCGAAAGTATGATGCCGCATCGATTAGCCGTGTTCCCTGACTTCGCGAGCGGTAAGTCGACGACCCAGAGGCCTCTCGGGATCTTGTCAGGAACTGCCGAACGACGGGAGCGAACGGTCGCGTTATTGTCGGAGTGTCAGATTTTGCGGAAATGCTGGCTTACCGGCTGCATGCCCTTTATGCTCAAGCCACTCTTGCCACCGGGCTGTTGCCCTTTCGCCAGCGCGTCAATCGCGCCATCTCCGCTCAGCCCCTCGAGCTTGATCTTGAGCCGGAGGTTATTGGAGCTGTCCGCGTTCGCTAGCGCTTGGTCAAAAGCGATTTTTCCTTCTTTATACAATCCGAACAAGGCCTGATCGAAGGTCTGGCAACCCTCGTTCGTGCCTTGCTCCATGGCGTCCTTGAGCGCGCCGATTTCTCCTTGCTTTATCAGATCTTTGATGCGCGGCGTGTCGATCAGGATTTCGATCGCCGGCACCCGGGTGCCGTCCACGGACGGGACCAATCGCTGCGATACGACGCCCCTCAAGGTCAGTGACAGCTGCATGAGAACTTGGGCGTGACGCTCGGTGGGAAAAAAATTCAGGATACGTTCAAACGACTGATTGGCATTCGTCGAATGGAGAGTTCCCAGGCATAGATGGCCCGTATCCGCAAAAGTAATGGCCGCTTCCATCGATTCTCGGTCGCGGATTTCGCCGATTAAAACAACGTCCGGAGCTTGGCGGACGGCATGTTTGAGCGCGTCGGCAAAGGAATGCGTATCGAAGCCCAATTCGCGCTGGGTGACGATGCATCTCTTGTGGCGATGCACGAATTCGATCGGATCTTCGATCGTAATGATATGGCCCGGCCCGCTGGCGTTGCGATGGTCGATCATCGCCGCCAAGGTCGTCGACTTGCCGGAACCGGTGGCACCGACGACCAGCACCAAGCCGGTTTTTTTGAGCGCGAGTTCCTTCAGCACGGCGGGTAGTTTCAATTCGTCGAGCGATCTAATCTCATACTTGATCTTACGAATCACCAGCGCCACCGAGCCGCGCTGACGCAAGACATTGACACGAAAGCGGCTGAGACCAGCAACCGAAAGAACCAGCACTAAATCCATTTCCAACTTGGAATTGAACTCCGCCCACTGCTTTTCGCTCATCACCGATTGAGCTATCGCCTCCAGGTCTTCCGGTTTGAATTCAACTTCCCCGATCGGTTGCACAACACCTTCGATTCGGTACATCGGCCGGCTCGCGACCGTAAGATAAACGTCTGAAGCATCGCGCTCGACCATTACCTTCAGAAAGTCATTGATTTCCATGCGTCGATCTCCAGGAAAGGTTTTCTGCTCGCGGGTAAAGGCTTCGCCTTGGCCGTTCTCTTACAACCCCTGAAGCCGAAACAGGCTGCTTTTGTCCGGAGTTTGCTCTTGCGCGGCGAGCCTTGCCTGGCGGCGTCGGCCGTATCGTCGCTATTGAGTAGACCCGCCATTTTGATTTTGAGACGCAGGTTGTTGGAGCTGTCCGCATTGGCCAAGGCTTGCTCCACGTCGATCTTGCCACTTTTTACCAGTCCGAACAGCGCCTGATCGAAGGTCTGGCAACCTTCGGAAACGCCCTGTTCCATGGCCTCTTTTAGCGTATCGATCGCACCTTTCTTAATCAGATCTTTGACCCGTGGCGTATCCATCAATATCTCCATCGCCGCGACTCGTCTCCCGTCCGCCGCACGAACCAGCCGCTGCGATATGATGGCGCGCAGGTTGAGCGATAACTGGAGATAAATCTGCGCGTGGCGCTCCGGGGGAAAAAAATTCATGATCCGTTCAATCGCCTGATTGGCGTTATTCGAATGCAGCGTGGCGAGGCAAAGATGGCCGGTCTCGGCAAAAGCGATCGCTGCTTCCATCGTCTCGGTATCCCGAATCTCGCCGATCAAGATGACGTCCGGCGCTTGACGCAGAGTATTCTTCAAGGCCGCTTGAAACGATTGTGTATCGCAGCCGACTTCCCGTTGCGTGATGATCGACTGTTTGTGCTCGTGGACGAATTCGATCGGATCCTCGATTGTTATAATGTGTCCGGCTTCGTGGGTGTTGCGGTGGTCGATCATCGCCGCGAGGGTGGTCGATTTCCCCGACCCGGTCGACCCTACCAGCAATGCCAATCCACGCTTGCTCATGGAAATATCGCTAATGACCGGTGGCAATTCGAGGTCGGCGATCGTCATGGGACTCGCTTTAATGCGTCGGATCACCATGCCGACGGCGCTGCGCTGCTGAAATATATTGACGCGGAAACGCGCCAGTGCCGGCACCGCCATCGCCAGATTCATTTCCCTGGTTTGGTCAAACTCTTTCTGTTGGCGCTCAGTCATGATTTCTTTGGCGAGCGCGGCCAGATCGGCGTCGGTGAAACAAACGTCACCGATCGGGACGATTTTGCCTTCGATTCGGTACATCGGTGGTCTGCCGGTCGTCAGATAAAGATCCGACGAGTCACGTTCAACCATCTTCTTGAAAAATTCGTCGATGGGCATTACCCCTCCAGCTTACGTTTGCCGGCGTGATCGTTATCCGCGCGCCCCGGCGGCGGCCGGAGCCGCCCCAAAGAGATTCGGGTTCATGCTTTTGGACTGCGCCTCCTCGCGAGTGACGAGGCCACGGTTCACCAGGTTTGTCAGCGCCATGTCCATGGTTTGCATGCCGTCTTTTTGACTGACCTGCATCGTACCGGGGATTTGATGAATTTTGCCCTCGCGGATCAGATTGCGAATCGCCGTGGTGCCGGTCATGATTTCCAACGCCGCAACTCGACCGCCCCCTTTTTTCTTACAAAGAGTCTGGGTGATCACCGCTTCGACGGACTCGGCGAACTGCGCGCGAATTTGCGCTTGTTGACTCGGGGGAAACACGTCGATGACACGGTCCACGGTTTTTGGCGCGCTCGAAGTGTGCAGAGTGCCGAATACGATATGGCCGGTTTCGGCCGCGGTGAGCGCCAGTTGAATCGTCTCCAGGTCGCGCATTTCGCCGACCAGAATCACGTCGGGATCTTCGCGCAAGGCCGAACGGAGCGCATTGGCGAATGATTGCGTGTTCGGCCCAAGCTCGCGCTGGTTGACCAGGCATTTTTTGGATTTGTGGACAAATTCGATGGGATCTTCCACGGTTAAGATATGGCCCTCGAAAGTCTCGTTGAGATAATCGATCATTCCCGCAAGGGTCGTCGATTTACCTGAACCGGTCGGACCGGTAACCAGAATGAGGCCCTTTTCTTTTTCGCACATCTGCTTCAAAATCGGCGGCATGCCGAGCTCATCCAGCGTCAGCACCTTGGTCGGGATGGTACGGAAAACCGCGGCTTCCCCTTTGCGCTGCATGAACACGTTCACGCGAAAGCGAGCGGTCTCGCCGAGCGCGAAGGAAAAATCGCACTCCAGAGTTTCCTGAAATGTTTTCCGTTGCGCGTCATTCATGATGTCAAAGATGAGCGCGTGCACGTCTTCGGCACTGAGCGGCGCGCTTTCAAGCTTCTTGAGATCACCGTGCACGCGCAGCATGGGCGGTTCCCCCGAGCTCAGATGGCAGTCGGAAGCTCCCTGCTCGACGCCAAAGGCCAACAATTGCGTAATATCCATCGCCGCCTCCTGATTTCTGGGTTGAACGATAATTTTATTACACGGTGAAGAACGCTGTAAAGAAATATATCAGCTCGTTCCGAGCAGCCAGAAGTTCAGCAATTGCGGTACCAGTGATGCGCCGACGATCCGCAGGCACATTCTGTGCCTCTTCCAAAAGACCGCAGTCGTTGAAAATTGAAGCAATTGCAGCTAGTTATCTTTTGATTCAAAGCCCGTTGGCTTTCTATGTTGAACCCTAGAACAGCCTTGGTGACCGGCGGCGGAAGCGGAATCGGCAAGGCGATCGCCGCGGCTCTGTGCAAAAATGGCGCGAAGGTGGCGATTCTGTCGCGCAACTTAAGCCGCATCGAAAAGGCTGCCGCAGAATTAAATCGGAGCGCTTTTTCGGTGCTGCCGCTCCAGGCGGATGTCCGGCGCAAAAGCGATGTTCAAAACGCGGTCGCACAAACTGTCTCCACCTTCGGCCCGATTCATATTGTCGTGAACAACGCCGGAATTTCAGGTCTGAGTCTAATCAGTGATGAAGACGACGGCAGGTGGCTTGATATCATCAACACCAATCTGAATGGCATGTATTTCATCACTAAGGAAGTTCTGCGCCACATGCCCGACAACTCGGGCGGGAGGGTCATCAACATATCTTCGGTGCTGGGGAAGTTTGGCGTCCCCGGCTACACCGCATATTGCACCACCAAGCACGGCATGATCGGTTTCACGCGCGCGCTTGCGTTAGAGGTTGTTGGCCGCGGCATCACCGTCAACAGCGTCTGTCCAGGTTGGGTGGATACAGAGATGGCCGATTTCGGCATCAAGGAAACGGCGTCGCTGCGAGGCGTCTCCGCCGAAGAATTTAGGGCGCAAGCGGTCGCCGCGGTGCCGATCCGGCGCTTTCTGCAAGCGGACGAGGTTGCCGAGCTGGTTTGCTATATCGCTTCCGACGCGGCCTCGGGCATTACCGGCCAGGCCATCAACATCTGCGGCGGCCAGACGATGGTTTGACCCGCGCGCAAACTCTTCAGCATCGTGACATCGTCAACAATTCAGGTCCGCAACCCAGCCACGTTGGAAAAGATCGCCGATTTGCCGGCTGCGGACACGGCTGCAGTCGCTGCGGCGGTGGCACGCGGCCGGCTCGCTCAGGCCGATTGGCAGGAGCTCGGATTTTCCGAGCGCGCGCGCCGGTTTTATCGGCTGCGCGACCTCTTGCTCGACCAAGGCGACGCTCTCGCCGACATTCTCACCCGCGAAACCGGTCGGCCGCGCAACGAAGTGTTCGGCAACGAGCTTTTTTATCTTTGCGACGCGATCGGCACGTGGGCCAAGAGCGCGGAATTTTTGCTTCGACCTTCGCGCATCAGGCCGCATTTTCCACCTGTCAAGGTTAAAAAGGTGATTTCGTCGTACGAACCCCGCGGCGTCATCGGCATCATCAGTCCGTGGAACTTTCCCCTGGCGATGACGCTCGGCGAAGCCATCCCAGCGCTCATGGCCGGCAACGCGGTGGTTGTGAAACCGTCGGAGCTAACGCCCTTTTCCGCTCTATTCGGCGCGGAAATCGCGGCCAAAGCGGGCCTGCCGGAAAATCTTTTTCAGGTAGTCATCGGCGGCGCGGCTACGGGCGAGGCGCTCGTCGATCATGCCGACATGATCGCGTTTACCGGCGGAGTTGAAGCCGGCAAACTGGTGTTAAAGCGGGCCGCCGAACGCCTGATTCCGGTATCCGTGGAATTGGGTGGTAAAGACCCACTGATCGTTCTGAAAGACGCCGACATCGAGCGCGCTGCGGGCGCCTGCGTCTGGGGTGCGCTCATGAACTGTGGTCAAATCTGCACTTCCATCGAGCGCGTATATGTCGAGGCTCCGGTCTATGATCAGTTTGTCACAATGGTTTTGGCGCGGGTGCGGGCCCTTCGTCAAGGTCGAAGCGAGGCGGACATCGATATAGGCTGCCTGACTTCCGAAGCGCAATTGAAGACGATCTCCGGTCAAGTGGACGACGCGCTTCGGCGAGGCGCCAAAGTCTTGACCGGCGGCCGGCGCAATCCTTTGCTGCCCGGTCTTTATTACGAGCCAACCGTGCTCGTTGAGGTTGATCATTCCATGCGCGTGATGACGGAAGAAACCTTCGGCCCGGTCATCCCGATCATGAAAGTCGCCGATGTCGAAGAAGCGATCCGCTTGGCCAATGACTCGCCATACGGGCTAAGCGCCAGTGTTTTCAGCCGCAACAAAGCCGGAGCCGAAAAGCTTGCGGCACGCCTTCAGTGTGGTGCCGTGTGCGTCAATGACAGCCTGGTGAACTTCATCATTCCAGACGCCCCCATGGGGGGCCGCAAGCAGAGCGGTTTCGGCTCGCGTCACGGCGGCGAAGGAATTCGCAAATTTTGCTATCAAAAAACCATCGTCGTCGACCGTCTTGGCCTTAAAGAGGAGTTCCCGTGGTATCCCGTAACGCATCAAAAGGCGCGCCAAGCACGCCAACTCCTGAACCTGCTTTGCCGTTCAGGTTGGGCGCAGAAACTGCGCGCGATCAAGGGATTAATAGGGCGCTAGCTCCCTTGAACTGCCCCCTCGATTCGACTAAGTAGAAAAGGCGTTGTCATTCACATCCGTCCGAAGGAGACCGTTCATGGCCAAGGACTTGCCGGGTTTTATTGCCAAGGAAGGCGCCACTCGCGAAGGTGCGGTAATTCGCGAGAAGAATTTTATCGACGCCAACAACTACGAAACCGTTGCCTACCTCAAGCACCTCGACCTGCGTAATGAGCCGAAAATGGTGTTGTTCGAAAACGTTCCGGCTCTGAACGGCCAAAAATCCGATTTTCCGATGTTCTACAATCCGTGGGTCACGCGGCAGTATGTCGCCGACTCGCTGGACATGGGCGACATCCGCTCGCCGATGGAAGTCAGTCTCGAGGTGGCCAGGTTGGAACAACAGCAGGGTCGTCTGGAAATCGTCGCGCCGGAAAAAGCCCCGGTCAAACAGGTGGTGCTGACCGGTGACAAGGCAGATTTGAGAATTTTACCGATGCCGATGCACCAAAAAGGCGATGCCGGGCCCTATCATACCATGACCTGCGCCATGAAGGGGCTCAACGCTGACTTTTACGACATCACGTTTACCAAGAACAAGTACCACGATCCGCAACACATGAGTTTCTCGGCGCACAAGCACCATCACCTCGAAGCAATGGCCTCTGAATACGAGGAGAAGAATCTGCGCGCGCCAGTGATCGTCATTCTCGGCCATCACCCTGCGTTCTATCTCTCGTCCTGCGCCATGACGGCGATGGGCAACAATGATTATTTGACCGCCTCGGCTTTCCTCAAAGAACCCTTGCGCTTGACGCCATCGACCACATGGGGCGACAAGTTTATGGTCCCTGCCGATGCCGAAGTGATCATTGAAGGAGAAATCCTGCCGGGCGTGCGCAAGCCGCAAAATCCATTCGGCGAAATTCTCGGCTACGCTCAGCCTAAAATGGATGTGCCGGTGATCGAAGTGACCGCGATTACGCATCGGCGCGGCGGCATCGTCGAGGATTTCTGGCCCGGCCACATGGACCACTGGAATCTCGGCAGCATCCCGAAGGAAGGCAGCACTTACAACGTGATCCGGAAAAACGTTCCCGGCATCAAAGCGATCCATCTCCCCGCCTCAGGCTGTGGCCGGTGTATTTGCTATATCTCGATCAAGAAGGAGTTCGAAAACGAACCCAATAAAGCCGGCATGCAAGCGTTCGTCGAGATGCCCAATTTAAAACTGGCGGTCATCGTCGACGAGGACGTGGACGTTTTCAACGAACGAGAAGTGATGTGGGCCGTCGCCACCCGAGTCCACTGGGACAAGGACATTGAGATCATCCGCGAGGTGCAAAGCTTCCGCGGTTGGCTCGGCGACACCGTCGCGATCATTGACGCGACAATCCCCTTGAACATGAAAAACGACTGGCCCGTGCGCAACGAAATCGAGCCCGCCGCCTTCGAGCGCGTAGCGAAATTTTTTAAATAATAAGGAGATTGGGGGTGATTGATGTTGGAGTACTGGCGTATTGGGTCCATACGGACGTTCCGAAACCCATCACGCGAATACTCCAGCACTCCACCACTCCAAGTGATTCCCATGCCCAATAAACTTCGTCTCGTTTATAAAGCTTCCTGAACGACTTGCCGTAAAGCAAGAAGTTTCTTGCAGGCCAAGAAAGTGGATTTCGAAGAGCGCGAATACGGTAAGAACCCACTCACCGAAACGGAACTCCGGGAGCTGATCGGCGACGATCCGATCGAAGGCTTTCTTAATACGCGTACGCCGCTCTACCGCGAAAAGAACATGAAGCAAAAGCCGCCTTCAAAGGACGAGGCCATAAGGCTGATGCTCAAAGATCCCAATCTCCTCAAGCGGCCGGTGTTAATCAAAGGTAAGCGAAAAACTACCGGCTTCAACGAAGCCGAAGTCAAAGAGCTGCTTTACTGATAAGGGACGATCAACTTGACGCCGCGGCGCCTTTACCAGTAGTCGGCTCAGGTCCCGATGAAGGCTTCTCCGCTGGCGCCGCCGCTCCGATCCACCCGTGCGCCGTGATATCGATCATTACGGCGTCGGGCCCCTTGTACTTTTCCTCAAAGAAACTGGTGCTAGCAGTTTCAGGACGGCTGAAGCGATACTCAGCGCCGGCTTCGGCGAGCCGGCGACGGGTTTCTTCCATATCATCCACCCAGAATCCGAAATGGTGCAGGCCGAACACGGGACCGAGCCCATCCTGGCGATCGGCGGCCTGGGCGGTCTTGAAGCGCAACACCGCCATGTTGAGGGTGCCGTCGCTCAGATAAATGCCCCGCGCAATCGGTGAATCGGTGCGGCCCACTTCGACCATCTCGAAGACGCGCTTATAGAAGTCAGCGGTCTTCTCTGGGTCGGCAGTATGGACCGCAATGTGCCTTAGCTTGGCCATAATATCCTCCTCGGGCTCGCTAGAAAGCGCTTTTTGCTAGGGACGATTAATCCTCGCCGGGAGAATAGGTGAGTTCTCCGCTGGCCGTCAAGCGAAATTCGTAGATCCCGTACCGGCTGGTTGACAGCCAAAAAGTGTTGTGGTGAAAATCAGAACAAGAAGCGACGGGCTTGTTGACCGCTCAGGCCATCCACATCTTCGGTTAGAAGGGGAACTCCAATGGCAGAAGAACTGCTCCCGGGACTTAAACTATTCAATCGCGGCAAGGTCCGAGATATTTACGATCTCGGCGATAAGCTTCTGCTGGTTGCCAGCGACCGAATTTCAGCCTTTGACGTCATTTTGCCGACGCTCATCCCGGATAAGGGAAAGATCCTTACTAAAATGTCGGAGTTTTGGTTCGGCATCACCAGGGACATCGTGCGCGATCACTTGATCACTACCAAAGTCGAGGAATTTCCCGCCGTCTGCCAGACGTATGGCGCGTTTCTCGAAGGCCGTAGCATGCTGGTTAAAAAATGCACGCCGGCTCCCGTTGAGTGTATCGTGCGCGGATACCTGGTGGGCTCCGGTTGGAAGGACTATCAACGCACTGGATCGGTTTGCGGCATACCCCTGCCGAAGGGACTGGTTGAGGCGCAGCGCCTCGAAACGCCGATCTTCACGCCGTCAACCAAAGCGGAGGTGGGGGCGCACGATATCAACATCCCCTTTGAGCTGATGGTCGAGAAGATCGGCAAGATCCTGGCGAACAAAATGCGAGACGCTACGCTCTCGATTTACCAGTGTGCCCGTGCACTGGCCGAAAAGAAAGGAATCATCATCGCCGATACCAAATTCGAGTTCGGCATCGAGGGCGATGAAATCATTCTCATCGACGAAGTCTTAACACCGGATTCGTCGCGCTTCTGGCCGATGGACGGCTACACACCCGGCAAGACACCGGAGAGCTTTGACAAACAGTTTGTGCGCGACTATCTGCTCGGGCTGCCCTGGGACATGAAATCCCCGCCCCCTGAGCTGCCTCCTGAGATCGTCCGCAAAACTCAGGAAAAGTACACGGAAGCGTTGCGTCGGCTGACCAGCTAGACAGCCCGGCAATGGCGTAAGACTCGCTGCACCAGGCGCGTTGCCTGAAGCACGTTCGAATCATACGGGATGTGAATGAAGCCGAAGCGCACAGGGCGGCGTTGCCGCGCAATCGCATCGAGGAAAACGTACATCGAATAGTTACAGACATAATCGCCGGCGTCGCGCGACCGGCGAATCGGCGCCCCCACTGGAACCCTCAACGTGGTCTGTAGAACCTTTGGGCCTTTTTTGAAGATCGGCTTTAGCCGGTCCCTCTTGCCGTTGCGGCGCCGATTCCGTGCCGTGGTTTCCATCTGCATGTGTTTGCGAGAGCTTTGCCCCAGACCCAGCACAACGTCGGGCCGGTGCCGTTCAAGAGCGGCGATAAACGGGCGGCGCTGAAAGCGCACCGAGAAAATCTTCGTTGTGAGCGTTGATGTTTTTGTCAGGGACCGAATGATACGAGCCGTGATATTACGGCGAAACTGGCGGTACGGACCAAAGCCATAGACAAGGATTCGCACGAGGTCAACTGCTCAGCGGCGCAAACAAATTAGCGGCTCGAGTGTTCCATGAGGGCGACCCCGACTATGACCAAAATCGCTCCGATGCAGATCAAAGCGAAGGCCGTTCGATAGTCGCGCTCGCCGATGCCGTCTTCAGTGCTATCCGGCGGACTGAATCCACGACGGAGCTTGGAAAACCGGACGCGCAGCAAACAGCCGAGTCCGATCAGGCTGATAATCGCTCCGTCAGTCAACATGTTCGGCGGGTCGAGAAACCAGCGGGATCCGACCAGGACGCCGATCAACGCTAGAACGATGAACAGCGGCACAGCTCCGCGGTCAATGATTGCAAATTTGCGCTTAGATGCCATGCCTCATGCGCCGTTGCACCGCGCGCCCGTGCCGCAAAAGGAGGATGTTAGCCTTTGGCGGCGCGCATCGGGATACTTGCGCGATCGACGTTTTCGGCCGAACCGACCTCTTGATAGATTTTGCCGCCGGACTTTTTGAACTCCTCGGCCTTCTCCTGCATACCGTGGCTAAGAGCCGCTTGTTCGTCGACGCCAACCTGGGCCGCGTAATCGCGCACGTCCTGGGTGATCTTCATCGAGCAAAAATGAGGTCCGCACATCGAGCAGAAATGTGCCACCTTGGCGCCCTGGGCCGGCAGAGTTTCGTCGTGAAACTCCCTCGCGGTTTCGGGATCGAGGCTTAAATTAAACTGATCTTCCCAGCGGAACTCAAAGCGCGCCGCGCTGAGCGCGTTGTCGCGTTCCTGGGCTCCCGGATGGCCCTTGGCGAGATCGGCGGCATGAGCGGCGATCTTGTAGGCGATCACGCCGTCCTTGACGTCTTTCTTGTCGGGCAATCCCAGATGTTCCTTGGGTGTCACGTAGCAGAGCATCGCCGTCCCGTACCAGCCGATCATCGCCGCGCCGATGGCGCTGGTGATGTGGTCGTAACCTGGAGCGATATCCGTGGTCAGCGGCCCTAGGGTGTAGAACGGCGCTTCATGGCACGCTTCCAACTGCTTGGTCATGTTCTCGTGAATCATGTGCATCGGCACGTGCCCCGGCCCCTCGATCATGACCTGGACATCGTGCTTCCATGCAAGCTCGGTAAGCTCGCCGAGAGTTTCCAGTTCGGCGAATTGCGCCTCGTCATTGGCATCGGCGATCGATCCGGGACGCAGACCGTCGCCCAGCGAAAACGCCACGTCGTAGGCTTTCATGATTTCGCAGATGTCCTCAAAACGGCTATAGAGGAAATTTTCCTGATGATGCGCCAGACACCATTTAGCCAGGATCGAACCGCCGCGCGACACGATGCCGGTGACGCGCTTGGCCGTAAGCGGCACATAGCGGAGCAGCACGCCAGCGTGGATCGTGAAGTACGAGACGCCCTGCTCGGCTTGTTCGATGAGAGTGTCGCGGAAAACTTCCCAGGTGAGATCTTCGGCCTTACCGTTGACTTTTTCCAGCGCCTGATAAATCGGCACGGTACCGATCGGCACCGGCGAATTACGGAGGATCCATTCCCGCGTCTCGTGAATGTCGGCGCCGGTCGACAGGTCCATCACGGTATCGGCACCCCAGCGCGTCGCCCAGATCATTTTTTCGACTTCTTCTTCAATCGAAGAAGCGACCGCCGAGTTCCCGATATTAGCGTTGATCTTGACCAAGAAGTTGCGCCCGATGATCATTGGCTCGCTTTCCGGATGATTGATATTGGACGGGATGATCGCGCGCCCGCGCGCCACCTCATCGCGCACGAACTCGGGCGTTACGAAGCGCGGAATGGCCGCGCCAAAATTATAGCCGGCGTGCTGGCGGCCGTTTGCCGCACCGTTCTCAAAGGCCTTTTGCCGGCCCAGGTTTTCCCGAATGGCGATGTATTCCATTTCCGGCGTGATGATGCCTTGCCTGGCGTAGTGCATCTGGGTCACGTTACGGCCCGGCTTGGCGCGCAGCACTGGCCGGCGCGCGGCATCTGGAAAACGTTCGGTTTGTGGACCATGGGTTTTGCCATTTTTGGCCGGCGGCTGATAATTTGGCGCCGAAACTTCCTCGATATCGCCGCGCGACCTGATCCAATCGAGCCTGAGCGGCTTCAGTCCGAGGCGAATATCGGTATGAGTGCCGGGGTCGGTATAGGGCCCGGAGGTATCATAAATCATCAGCGGAGGGTTAGGCTTGCCGTTGCCGTTTTGCGCGCCCGATAAATCGACGGCGCGCATCGCCACATGAATTTCGGGATGCCAATGGCTATGAACGTAAACCTTCCGCGATGCGGGCAACGGCTGATCCGTGATCCCGTGAGTCCTTCCGCCGTTAGCGATTTGTGAGCTTGACATAGTTGCCTCCTTCAGGCCTGCTGCTTGGCGCAACGCCAGCGCAGGTTAAACGTGACGGTAAGGTCTGACGTAGCTGTCGTATAAGCCTTCCTTGCCTTTTTCAGCCAGTTCCCTGGATCGCTCCATCAGCACTTCCTTGGTCTCGACGAAATCCTTACGGCTGAAGCCGAGGTTGCCCGGATGGGTTCCGGAGTCCATACGAATGGCGTCGCACGGACAAGCCTCGACGCAGAAGCCGCAGTAAATGCAGCGTAGTGTATCAATCTCGTAACGCACGGGAAATTTTTCCACCGGCTTATCGGGATATTCGCCCGCTTCGATATAGATACATTCGGCGGGACAGGCGGTGGCGCAGAGAAAACAGGCGGTACACTGTACCGTGTTGTCTTCTTTGAGAGTCAAGCGGTGCCGGCCCCGGTAGGTATCCGGATACGGCCAGCGCTCTTCGGGATATTGCACCGTAATCGCCGCAGTTTTGCCGCGCGCCAGGCCGATTTTTTGCAAGCAGTGTACCGCGAGATTTCGCCAGAAACGATAGCCGGTCACCATCAAACCGCGCACGACCTCTGGAAAATACATCCGTTCCCAGAGGGACATTTCCTCGATTCGCTTCAAATGATTCTCTTCAGACCGCGCCGAGCGCGATGCCCTAATCTCAAGTCATTCAACAAATTTTTGTTGGATATTTCCAGCTTATAGATGAACCGCGGGGCTTGTCAAGGAAGCGATCCCGCACAGTGAGAATGAAAGCTACTCGGAGTCATATTGAACCAGCGAATACACCCCATGCGGTTGAAGCTTCTTACGCCCGTTGAGAAAAGCCAGCTCGATCACAAAAGCGCATTCCACAACCGTCCCGCCGAGCTTCGAGACCAGCTGGGCGGTGGCCGCCGCCGTGCCGCCCGTTGCGATGAGGTCGTCGGCGATAACTACCCGGGCATGCGCCGGCAAGCCGTCGATGTGAATTTCCAGAGAGTCCCGCCCGTATTCCAGTTCGTAACTGGCGCTGTGCGTTTCAAAGGGCAATTTTCCGGGCTTGCGGACGATGCTAAATCCCGCGCCGAGTTTATAGGCCAGCGCTGAACCGATAATGAAGCCGCGCGATTCGATGCCCAAAACATTATCAATCTTTTGCCCTCGATAACGCTCCGCCAAGACGTCGATTGTCCGGCCGAACAACGCGCCATTGCTCAGCAGTGGCGTAATGTCCTTGAAGACAATGCCGGGCTTGGGGAAGTTTGGAATATCGCGAATTGCGCTTCGAATGCTGGCAATATCATCGGCCATGTTCACCCACCTTAAAATCTGTGATCCGGAATGGCTAGTCTAAAATACGCTGTGATCCGTTAGCCCCAAACGCGGCGTGCGGTTTCGACGACGCGCTCAAGCTTGCGCCGCTGATCGTCGGGGCTGATGAGATTACCCACCACATCCGAAGAAAAGCCACATTGCGGGCTGATCGCGAGCTGCTCGAGGGGCACGAATTTCGCGGCTTCATCGATGCGCCGTCGAATTTCATCGACCGGCTCCAGCGGCGCTACTTTCGTGCTCACCAAACCCAATACGACGAGCTTCCCTTTGGGTAGGAAGCGCAGGGGCTCGAAGCCGCCCGCGCGCGGCGTATCGTATTCAAAGAGGAACCGGTCGTGGTTTAGTTCGTTCAACAGTTGTTCGGCGATGGCGTCGTAGCTACCTTCGCGGTGCCACATGCTGCGCTGATTGCCGCGGCAAAGATGAATTCCAAAGGTTACATCGCCAAAACCTGCGAGCAGGGCATTGTCGGCTTTGAGGGATCGGCTAAAATTCACCTGCGGGTCTTCGCCTCGAGACCGCATCGCTGTCAAGGACGCCGGATCGACATACGCCGTATAACCGGGGGCGTCTATTTGCACGTAGCGGCAACCCGCTTCGACGAGACCGCTAATGATTTGTCGCTCGACTTCCACCACATCAGCGACAAACTCATCGAGCCCCGAATAAACCGACTTTGAGTTCTGCCAATCAAATCGTTGCGCGATTCGATCCGGCCCGATCAATGCCACTTTACCCGGCTTATGCGCCACTTGGCTCAGAAACTGAAATTCCTCCAACGGCACGTTTCGATCCAGACGAATCCTTTCGAGGGCAGGTCGTCGCTGCGACACCGCAGCTCCTTTTGGCTCCCCGAAATCTGGAATGTCCCAGCGCTGCAAAGGACGGCTGCCGTCCACCCGTCGCTCGTAGAATTGCAGAGTTGAGCTTGCCGCATCGAATCCCTTAACGGACTGACCGAAACTATCTTGGAAATTTAGCCGCCGGTACTCGCCATCGGTGACCACCGAGAGCCCCACATCTTCCTGCATTTTGACGGCCAGGCTAATATGCCTGTTCTCGATCTCGCGCAGCTCCGCAAGATCAATTTTCCCCTCGTCGTAGTTCGCCCGTGCTTGCTTCAGCGCCGCCGGCCGGAGCAGACTGCCAACGACGTCATTTCTGATCTTCGCCAATTCTTTCATTGGGGGTGCTTTCTCAGTGTTCTCGCCCATTGGCAGTTTCGATCAGCCTCCGGCGTTAGCCTCTCGGTGGCAAGTTATCGGAAGCCGGCAAGCAGCACAACTGGGGTAAATAACGCAAAGGATCTTGCGCCGCATTGTTCTTGCGTATTTCAAAATGCAGGTGCGGCCCGGTCACGCGCCCAGTGCTGCCGACTCTCGCAATGATCGCGCCGCGTTCGACGTGCTGCCCCTCGCGCACCAAGTTGGTTTCGTTGTGGGCATAAACAGAAATGAGACCGCCGGCATGCCGGATGATGACCATATTACCGTAGCCGCGCAGCCGATCGCTATAAACCACCTCACCCTTGTCAATGGCCAAAATCGGCGTTCCCTCCGGCGCGGCGATATCGATGCCGTCATGGAAGCTGGCGCCGCGCGGACCGAAAGTGGAGTTGATCAGGCCGCTCACCGGCCACATCAGACTGCTTGCCGCGTCGTCCTGGAAAGCCTCCGCATCGGGCAAAGATACTGCCTCTAATGGAGTTACGACCTCCACGGGAACGGGCTGAGTCGCACCGGGAATGAAAATACGCTGGCCGATACGAATGTGCGCCGGGTCTTTAAGGCCGTTTATCCGCGCCAATTCCGTGTACGGCACGTCATAGGCTTTGCCGATGCGATAGAGATTTTCCCCGGCCCTGACAAGATGGTAGACGCCTCCGCTTCTCTTCACCGCGTTCGGCAAGGGCGCTGAAGTTCGTGAGGAACAGCCTGCCACAACGACCACACAGACGGCCAGGGAGATAGTTCTGCGTGGCCAGATCATGAAGCGGTCTCAAGCAAGCGCGCCATCGGCTAAATCAAGCAATCTGTTCGGAACAGAACCCCAAACGGCAGCAGTCATTCCCGCCAGCCGTACTTGCCCAACAGTTTGACAAATTTACAATCGCCGAGCACCGTCTCCTTAAATCCGGAACGCGTACGCGCGACGTGTATCAACGTTTGTCCGTGCTCGTCCCCGACGGGAATCACCAGGCGGCCGCCCGTAAAGAGTTGATCGAGCAACGGTTGGGGCGGTTTGGGCGCCGCGGCCGTAACGATAACGGCGTGATAAGGCGCGTGCTCGGACCAACCGAGAGTGCCGTCGCCGACGTGCAGCGCGATATTCTGATAGTCCAACTGATCGAGCAGTATCCGCGCTTTGCGTGATAGAGCGCGAAGTTTTTCCACGGAAAACACGTTGAAACAGAGTTCCGCCAACAATGCGGTCTGGTAACCGGAGCCAGTGCCGATCTCCAAAACTTTCTCCGATCCGCCGAGCGCCAGGCTCGCGGTCATGCGCGCGGCGATGTACGGCTGCGACAGCGTTTGTTTGTCGCCGATCGGCAATGCAGTATCATCGTAGGCGCGATTGACGATCCCCGGATCGACAAAAAGGTGACGCGGGATCTTACGCATCGCGGCAATGACGCGTGCGTCCGTAATGCCGCGGGAGATGATTTGCTCCTGGACCATCCGCTCTCGCGCCCAGGCGTAATCGTGCGAAGCAAATTCCGGGATTTTCACTTTAACCGAGGAATCGTCAGGGGGGATTTTCGCCCTGCCGCTGCGATCCGCAGCCAAAAACGCCGCCCCCGCATGTCAGGGAACGGCCGGCGACGTTCAATGTAGCACAGGTCGAGGAAAGTTTTCTACATTTGATCGCCGCTGCCGCCGCTGCGCTCAGGTTGGGTCGCGCGCAACCGCCCTAGGGTGACACGCGCCGCTCGGCTGTCAGGCCGTGAGCTTGCCCGAGGCTCTCAATTCCTGCACTCGCCACATGATCGCGTCTTCAATGCTCTCACCCGGCAATGCGCTCGGCAATGCGCTCGGCTCCGCCCCGAGCTGAATGAGCTTCTCCCGCATTCCCGCCAAGGTCGCGTGCAGCTGTCGATAGTCATTGACAAAGCCGACGCATTCCTGAAGTTTTTCATCGATACTGCCGAGGCAGCGCTCGAGAGATTGGCGTTCTTCTTCGAAGACGGCACTGACCTGCTGGCGGATCTCGAAACTTTGTTGATGAAGTGTGTCGCTGATGTGAGCCAGATTGATTTTCATCTGCAACACGACATCCATGAGGCGTTCCATCGATTGTCCGTTCATGCGATTTCCTGTGGCCTTTCGTGATTTTCCGAGCGAACGAAAGCTCAGACTGGGCCTAGCCGGCAAAGGCAGCCAGCCCACTGCGCAGGGTTGGGGTCTACCAACCTTGACGCCACTTTTCAACACCCAGATTCTATTTTCGCGAACTGCAGAGAGAGAGTTCCTAAGTAAGGGCCGCGGCGGGCGCACATTGGAACGTGGGCAACCCTGTGGGTCGCCCACGCACTGGATAGGTTAGGCAAGCATTGCGACCGAGCGCAGAAATTCTAACTAGCTTAATTCGGATCCCGGCTCGGAGTGACTCTCCACCGGAATGATCGGTTTACGCCGATTCGGGTTGCGCAAGATCTGCAGCGATTTTTGCTCAATCTGACGGATCCGTTCGCGCGTGACGGCGAACTTTTCACCGAGCTCCTCAAGGGTAAACTCGCGCTTCTGCTCGATGCCGAAGCGCATGCGCAAAACCGTCTCTTGCCTGGGCGTCAGGACCGCCAAAGCTTTTCTCACCTCGGCGCACACGAACCCGTCCAACGCCTGAGTTTCCGGTTCCGGTCTGATTCGATCCTCGACGAAGTCGCCCAATTCGTCGCCGTCTTCCCAAACGGGCGTTTGCAGAGAGACTGGCTCGCTGTGGGTTTGCACCAGCTTCAGCAAGTCCGCCACGCTGACGTTGAGTTCCTTAGCGAGTTCCTGTGGTTCGGGGTCCCGGCCGAGTTTGGTCTGCAGCTCACGAGCTGTCTGAATCACCTTGTTGCGCGATTCGACCCGATGCACCGGCACGCGGATCGTCCGACCGGTATCAATCAAACCGCGCGTGACCGCTTGACGAATCCACCACGTCGCATAAGTAGAGAAGCGAAACCCGAGCCGATAATCGAATTTGTCAACCGCTCGCATCAGGCCAAGGTTCCCTTCCTGGATTAGATCGAGAAACCCGAGTCCGCGATTAACATACTTCTTCGCAATACTGACCACCAGGCGAAGATTCGCCTCGGTAAATTCCTTCTTTGCGGCGTTCACCATGTTTTCGCCGGTTTCAATGGCGCGCGCCGCAAGGACGATTTCCGGCCCCGAAAGGCCGAGCACCGCTTCGATTTTTTCTTTCCCGGCAGCCAGCTCCGCCCGCTTATTGCCTTTGGCCGCAAGCGTCTGCGCTTTCAACGCCTCGATTCGTGCCGCGGCTTGCTTGATCTGGCGGACTAAATTTTCCAGCTGTTCGGTCGCGAGATGAAGCTCTTTCAGCAACTGGCAGATCTTGTCGGTCAAGGTCGATTCTCTCTGCTTGAGCAAGTCATAGCGAGTTTTGGAGATGCGCTTACGGCTGAGCTCTCGCCGTAGCGTCTCTTGGCTATGATTTAGCCTTCGCAGTTTGCCAACCTGCTGCAGGAAAGGCTTGGTGTCGTATACCCGACCTTCGCCTTCCTCGTCGCCCTCGGGCTTCTCCAAAACGTCCCTTAGTTCGAGTCCGCCGGTTTGCACGTTTCGCCCCAGCTGAATGACGTGTCGCGACACCAGTGGGATGGACGACAGCGCCCGCAGCACCTGCAACTTGCCCTTCTCGATCGTCATCGCGAGCTCGATTTCGCGATCTCTGCTGAGAAGGGAAATCGCGCCGATATCGCGCAAATACTGCTGCACCGAACTCAGAGTAGCATCGGAGTCCTTGGCGTCCCTCTCGACTTCTGCCGCTTCATCGCCCAACTCGGCTTCTTGTTCCGGCAATTCCAGCGAATCGCTATCGACGAATCGCTCATTCAATTCCTTGTCCAAATCCATTTCAATCATGGTACTCTCCGTGATCTATTCAACGAACCGGATCCCTCGTCGGTTCCCGCTTATTCCATATTATCAGCCAATTAGACGGTCGAGAACCCATCTCTGTTCACAAGTTAGTTTTCAAAGATTGCGCCAGCCGCCCGCCAACGGAGGCAGCCGATCCGGCATCTCAGCCCGGCTGTCGAATAGCCAGTAAATCCAGTATCTTAGGTATTTCGGGCAGGTCCTTATAGCGCAATTTTCAAGCTAAGGATGATGTCTGCGGGTGTCAAGCTGGGCGGCATCACTGGGAGAAAATAAACTTCCACGGTCTCGAAATCAGCAGAACCCGCGATGGCTGAGGAAACGCAGATTCGGTTCGGAAGTAAAGCTTTTGCAGTATGCTGTTAGGAGCTGTGACGTGCGGTTCATTCAAGCGCCAGCTTGCTGACGATCTCATACATACCCCGAAGAGCCCACTTCAGACGCTCGATCTCGACGCGTTCATTGATCCCATGTACCAGGCCCTCGCTTCTCGAGGTCGTACGTTGCGGCAGGAATCCAATGCAGGGGATGCCTTTGACATGAAAAAAATGGCAGTCCGTAAATCCCGCCGGGAGAGGCGAGAGAATTTGCGCGCCGGGATCGTGCTTGCCGGCAAATTCGGCGATGACATTCATGGCCTCGGGGCTTTCGCTCGCGGTGGCCGACGAGCGCGAAAGTAGAATCTCAATCTTGATCGAATCATCGGCGATCAACCGGCGCAGCTCAGCGATAAAGGTCTGCGGCTCCTCGCCTGGAAGCAGACGCACGTCGATCTCCGCTGTCGCCATGGCGGGGATGACGTTGATTTTGTCAGAACCCTGGAGGCCCGTTATCGAGATGGTGTTACGTACGCGCGCATTGTTGGCTCGATCCCGGGTGAATTGCGCAGCGAATTCCGGGTCATCTAGAGCCTTGCTCAAGTCCAAGTACTTTTGGCGCAGTTCGAATGGTGCCGTGGCTGCCGTATCGCGATAGAATTGCTGCACTTGTGGGATCACCCTGATCGGGCTCTGATGAGAGGCAACCCGGTGCAGGGCTCCAATCAGGCGCAGCACTGCTTGGTCGGAGCTCGGGGATGCCGCATGACCCGGCGTTCCAATGGCCGTAAGTTTTAACCAAAGCGGCACTTTTTCTGTGACCCGTACGCTGTACAAACGCCCTCGGCCGTCCTCGCCTACCCGGATCCCGCCGCCTTCGTTGAACACCAGGCCGACATCGCTGAACAGCTCGGGATGCTTTTCCAGGAGAAATCCCGCGCCCAGTCGACCTCCGGCTTCCTCGTCTGCCGTACCCAAAAAAACGATGTCCCGTTTAAGATGTGCGTTCTGCCTTTTGAGCGCCACCAGCGTCAGCAACTGGAAGACGCCGGCGCCTTTATTATCGAGCGCCCCCGACCCCAAATCTCCCCGTTTTTGATTGCGCCGCTAAATGGCGGCACCTTCCACAAGCCGCCATCCGCTGGGACCACATCCATGTGGTGCATCAAAACGAGCGCCTTTTTGGAGCCGTCGCCTTTGAGCCGGGCAAAAATATTAGCGCGGCCCGGCGCGGATTCAATGATTCGGGACCCAATTCCTTCTCGGTCGAGAATAGCTTGCAGAAATTGCGCGGCTTTGAGCTCATTTCCCGGCGGGTTCGTCGTATCGATCTGAATATAACGGCTGAGCAGGCTAACCGCCTCGTCTTCCAATGCTTTCCAATCCAGATCCGCCGCCGCTGCCCAAGATCCCGTCAGCAGTATCATCCAAATTGCCAACGTTAGATAGCTACGAATCGACGTAGTACGTTTGTTCATCGCTAATTCCTCAGGAAAATCTTCACTGCATCGATGATTTCCGACTTCTGGCCAGAGCCGAACCAGACGATCTCCCGATCGTTACGGAACCAGGTAAGCTGCCGCTTGGCCAGGTGTCGCGTCTCTCGTTTCATCTCTTCGAGCGCGGCGTCTAGGCTCTGGCGCCCCTGAAGCACCTGACCCATTTGGCGGTAGCCGATGCTGCGCAGGGGTGGGAGCTCGAGACTGTAACCCCGCGCAACCAGATCGCGCACTTCGTCCAGCAAACCATCCTCGATCATCCGTTCGCAACGTCGATTGATGATATCGTATAGCTCATGACGCGGACGGTTCAAACCGATTTTTAGCAGGTTAAAATAGCGCTCCCGAAAACCATGTTCATTACGCCACGCGCTTATTGGTTTACCGGTGGCCTGATACACTTCCAGGGCGCGAATGAGGCGCTGGCGATCGCTCGGATGGATCGACGCTGCAGCCGCTGGATCGATCTCGGTCAAGTTCTGAAATAACGCGCCGAGACCCTCGGTTTCGATGCGTTGCTCCAAAGCAAGGCGAAATTCCTCATATCGACCCGGCCCTTCGAACAGTCCGTGCATGAGCGCCCTCAAGTAAAGCCCGGTCCCGCCGCAGACAATCGCCCGCTTACCTTCGGCGCTAATTCTTTCGATGCTTTGATTGGCGAGCTGGCGAAACATCGCCGCATTGAATGCTTCGTCCGGGTCCACGACATCGATCAAAAAGTGTTCCACGCGGCGGCGCTCCATCGAGGTGGGCTTACCGGTGCCTATATCGAGATAACGATAAACTTGTTGGGAATCGGCGTTGACAATCGCGCCATTGACGGCAGCCGCCACTTCGAGCGCGAGCTCGCTCTTGCCCACGGCGGTAGGTCCAAGGATCGCAATCAGTTTACGGAGCATCGAACTCAGGATATCGATGGCGGTTCAAAAGAGCAAAGTTCAACGCTCAACCGGGAATGAAGAGTTTACGACCGAAGCAACTCAAACGACTCGTTTGAACAGGCGATCGAGGTCGTCGCGGCTAAATTCCACCAACACCGGCCGCCCATGGGGGCACTGGGTAGCGAACTCGATCTGATCGAGGTCGCGTAACAAGGCGCGCATCTCCGCCAATTCCAACTTGCGGTTGGCGCGGATCACGCTGTGGCAGGCGAGCGTCGCCAAACGGTCTTCGAGGTGCTGGCGCAGCTTCGTGGAAGCGTCCACATCAGCGAGCTCGGCGATCATGTGGCGCACAACCTGCCGATAATCTCCTGCCGGCAACAACGCCGGCGCGCCGGTGATCGCGTATGCGTCCGGGCCAAAGGGTTCCAGAGTAAAACCGAACCGCTCCAACAGTGAGAGCTTTTGCTCCACCAGCGCCATTTCGCCCGCGCTCATTTCGACGGATTGCGGCACCAAGAGGCTTTGCGTGGCCACTTTGCCGCCATCGAGTTCGGCCTTAAGTCTCTGGAACGCCACGCGTTCATGGGCCGCGTGTTGATCAATCAGCGCCAAACCACGCCGGGAAATGCAAACAAGATAGCAGCCAAGCACTTGGCCGAGCACAACCAGCGACGAAAAATAACCCTGATCATCGGACGCTTCAGCGGCCATAGGAACGGAGAGCGGCCCTTTATGCGCAGCCGCAGCATCGAGGCCTGAAACAGAGGCGCGCGCGTAGGGTAAGGTGGACTCGCCAACGCCGACAAACGGACGATCAAAACTGACTCGTGGCGTCGCTGACGGCTCCTTCGCTTCCTGGCGCAGCGCTTGTCGAATGGCTTTGGCAACGATGTCGTGAATAGCCGACTGACGGTGAAAGCGCACCTCGTATTTTGCCGGATGAACATTGACATCGACATCGCCGAACGGCAGTTCCAAAAACAGCACCACTGCGGGATACTGACCTTTCATCAACAACGTGTCGTAACCCTGCAGGACGGCGTGATGAAGTACTTTGTCGCGCACATAGCGCCGATTGACGAAAGTATAAACATGTCGCGGGTTGGGGAAAGCGCTCGGAGAAGCGCTCAAAAAGCCCGAGACACTGAGTTCACCTTCGCGCCGGGCGAAGGGTTTCAAGGCTTGCGCCAAAGCGCGCCCGAGCACTTGCCGCACGCGGTCCTTGGGATCGCCTACCGCGACATAGTCGGCGACCGTCCGGCCATCATGTTCCAAACGGAAATGAACCGCGGCGTGAGCGAGGGCCAAGCGATTGAAGACGTCGCAAATATGGCTGAGTTCGGTCGCCGGGGTTTTGAGAAACTTGCGGCGCGCCGGGGTATTAAAAAAAATCTCACTGACTTCGACGGTCGTACCGACAGCGGCCGCAGCAGGAGCAAGCCCATCCTTTTTGCCACCGCTGACTTGCAGGCGATGGCCCGTGGCAGTGCCAACCGGCCGTGAAACGATGGCCATTTTGGCAACCGAGCCGATGCTCGGCAGCGCTTCACCGCGAAAACCCATCGTCGCGATGCGGAATAAGTCTTCGTCTTCAAGCAGCTTGCTCGTGGCATGCCGTTCCACCGATAAAGCCAAATCTTCGGCAGTCATGCCCACGCCGTTGTCCGCCACGCGAATCGCCGCGGTACCGCTCTTTTCAACGGCGATAAAAATCTCGCTCGCTTTGGCATCCAAGGAATTCTCGATTAACTCCTTAACCACGGAGGCCGGACGTTCGACCACTTCCCCGGCAGCAATCCGGCTAGCCAATTCGTCGGAAAGAATACGAATCTGCACGCGTAAAACGCTCCGCCCGTACCATAACTCAGAGCCGAAGTAGCAGCAACCAATGGCTCCCGCGTTACGTCGATTTGATGCTTGAAACTCGAAAACTCCCCCCGCTGCTGAGTTCTAGGTGTCGGCTATTTCGCCGTCTCTGACGCGATTATCTCGATTGACTTGGACCCGTCCGACTCGATACCTTACCCCTACTCTGTCCGGTGAGAAGGGAGATGACCATGAACTTCTTCTCCACGATAACCCTCGCGGTTCTCGCGCTCCTCCCCACTAACGCGATAGCGGCGGCGCAAAGCGCGGCTGTGGTCGAGATGAAGGTCAAAACGGTCGCGCTCGATCCGAAATCGCAAACGCCGGTGGTCGTTCTGGAAGGCGTCGGCACGAAGGAGTTCTTACCCATCTGGATCGATGTGCCTGAAGCGCGCGCGATTTCCATGGAGATCGAACAGGTCAAACCGCCGCGACCGCTAACCCACGATCTTATGCGCAACATGCTGAACCGCCTCGGTGCCAAGGTCAATCGGGTGACGATCACGGATCTCCTCAATAGTACTTACATCGCCACCGTTTCTCTGGCTGCCAAGGGACAGGAAGCTGAGATCGATTCGCGCCCGAGCGACGCCATTGCCCTTGCCCTGAGAATGAAGGCGCCGATTTTCGTCTCGCTGCAAGTAATCGAGAAATCACGGCCACCGGAGCCGGCGGTGCAAACGGATCACACCCAGCGTCGTCTGGGCGTTCAAGCACAGGAGTTAACTCCTGAATTGGCTAAATTGATGGAAGCGGCGGCGCGCGGCGTCATTATTACCGATCTCATCAGCGGCGGAGCGGCCATGAAAGCCGATATCCAGCGCGGCGACATTATCACCAGAATAAACGATCAACCGATACAAAATATCGCCGGTTTGGAATCGTTTCTGCAAGCGACGAGCAAACCGGGCCGGGTCAAAATCGAACTGTTAAGAAAAGGCAAGCCGACGACCTTGTTTGTCGAACTGCCGTAGGGCGATCGTGCGGTTGACAATCGCTCGGTAGCCGCCGTACTTTCTCGTAAAGGGAGGGCCATATGTTCGAAATCAAGGGCCTGCGCACGTTCGCCATGAGCGCAAAGGACATCGACAGGTCAGTGGAGTTTTATACCAACGTGCTGGGCGGCAAAATCGTCAAAACCGTCGAACCGACGGAAGAACAACGCAAAGCTGGACAGGTCAAGGAAGTAGACGTTCGCCTGGGTAACTTTGAAGTGCACATTTTTGACGCGTCCAAGGGACCGCGAGCCGCCGATCCGCACCACACTTTGAACATTCCTTGGCAGGAAAAAGAGCAAGCATTAAGAAGCTTGCAAAAAGCCGGCGCTCTGGTCGAAAAGATCCGGCCCCATCGCGACGGCGACAATTACTCGATCAATGTGTTCGATCCGGATGGCAACCGATGGGAGCTTTCCTTCGCGAAAGAAAATTGACAACGAGCTCCTTCAACAACCTCGATCGCCGCTCAATCATAATGTGCCGTTCGTACATCACTCTTTAGCGCTGCTCCCGCCTGTGGTAAACGATCTGGCATGTCGATTCTAAAAGTCACGCGCCTGGGGCATCCGGTGCTGCGCAAAGTCACTGAAGATGTGTCTGTCAAAGAACTGAAGACTGCGGCGATGCAGAAGCTGATCGACGACATGATCGAGACCATGAAAGAATACGACGGCGTCGGTTTGGCCGCCGATCAGGTCTTCACCTCCAAACAGGTGGCTGTACTCGAGGTGGCGGACAACCCGCGCTACCCCGACAAAGCCAAAGTTCCGTTAGCGGTATTGATCAATCCACGGATCACGCCTTTATCCGAGGAAATAGAAGATGACTGGGAAGGCTGCCTGAGCATTCCCGATTTGCGCGGCCAAGTGCCGCGATATCGATCGATCCGCGTCCAAGCGCTCGATCGCCATGGCCGCAAACTCGATTTTGTCGCCGAAGACTTTCACGCGCGGGTGATCCAGCATGAATACGACCATCTGAACGGGAGGGTCTACCTCGACCGCATGCGCGATTTTACCACGCTAACCTTCCTGCAAGAGTTCGCGCGATATTGGATGACTAAGTAGCGCCGCCGCGTGACGCATCGTTGAGTTTAACCGATCGAAAAGCTAAAGTCGCGCCATGCATTCGCCGCACCTGGAAACCTCTCTCGAACGCTTGCTTAACGCCGTATCCCCCCCGACGGCCGAGATCCTCGACCAGGCGCTCTCGGGGCACGACATTTCCATCGACGCCGCAACGCAGCTCTTTGAGGCCGACGGCGCCGATCTCTTGGCGATCATTGCCGCGGCGGATCAGTTGCGCGCACAGACCGTCGGGGACGTGGTCACTTATGTGATCAACCGCAACATTAATTTTACCAATGTGTGCGTCAAACAATGCGGCTTTTGCGCGTTCAGCCGCGGCCATCTCGCCGAAGAAGGCTACTTCTTGCCCATCGACGAAGTCGTCCGCCGCGCCCGCGAGGCGCGCGACCTCGGCGCCAGCGAAATCTGCGTCCAGGCCGGCCTGGCCCCCGGTATGGACGGCTGGTATTACGTCAAGCTTTGTCGTGCCGTCAAGGACGCGTTGCCCGAGCTGCACATTCACGGATTTTCGCCGGAAGAAGTTCTTTACGGTGCCAGCTTGACCGGCGCGACCATTCGCGAATATCTGGGCGCCCTCAGGGATGCCGGTGTGGGCAGCCTACCGGGAACCTCCGCCGAGATCTTCGTCGACGAAGTACGCCAGCGCATTTCGCCCGGGCGCATCAGTATCGAGCATTGGATCGAGGTCATTCAAACGGCTCATGAAATCGGCATTCCGACTACCTCAACGATTATGTACGGGCATATCGAAACGCCGCGTCACCGGGCCGTCCACCTGGGCATTTTGCGGGACGTGCAGAGGCGGACAGGTGGCATCACCGAGTTCGTACCGCTGAGCTTCGTCTACGACGAGGCGCCGATGACCCACCGAAACCGACTCCCCGAACTACGCCATGGCGCGAGCGGCGCCGAAGTCATGAAGATGTACGCGGTGTCGCGCCTAATGTTAAACAACTGGATACCCAACTTGCAGGTCTCCTGGGTCAAGGAGGGTCCCAAGCTCTCTCAGATCGCCTTGCTCGCGGGCGCCAACGATTTCGGCGGCACTTTGATCAACGAAAGCATCTCCACTGCCGCGGGAGCCTCCTACGGGCAGCTCATGAAGCCATCGCAGTTTCGCGGCATGATCCGCGAAATGGGCCGTATTCCCGCCGAGCGCTCGACGACCTATGAAAAAGTCCGCGTGTTCGAAACCGACGACAACCATCGCGATCTGCTCGACGACGTCAATGATCCGACGCAGCGCTTCGGTTCTTATCAAAATCTGATTCAGCTCAAACATTACCGTTTCCGCGAGTTTTACAACCAGCAGAAAAGCCGCAAGGCGTAAGCCGCATTTCCGTTAAACTGATGATCGGCGATCCGGCCCAATTCGAAGCTCTGGGCAACCGCCTGGGCTTCCATACCGCTGAAGCGACGCCCCAAAAGCTGAAACTCATTTGGCAGGGCGCCCGCTTTCCGGCGTTTCTTTGTCTGGGCATCGCCGTGCTGCTGCTCGCCGTTTCCGTGCCCATCGCGCAAGCATTGCTGCTGCGCGGTTTCGCCGGCCCAGCCGGCTCGCTCTGGTATTTTCCTTTGATGAATGCGGCGCTGTTCTGCGTCGCGATTTATCTAGTGACGCAAAGACGCACCATTGAAATTGACGGCGAGCGAGTCACGCTGCGCCGCATGAGCCTGTACCGCGCGACGGTACTGATCGTCGACTATGAAGAAATTGCTTGCGTCTCTTTGCGCAATGACCAGCTCTCCGATAGCTTCGCAATCGCCGGATCGACGGCAAAGCAGTCTTTCGCTGTGCCGGCATTGCGCCTGATCCTGATAAACGGTCAAAACGTGCTCCTGGATCGCGGCAGCCGGCGAAGACTTACAGAAAATGCGAAGCTGGTCAGCGAGCGGGTAGGAAAACCGTTGGAGATAGAAGGATCGGAAGAGTTCGCCCGCGGCCGAGCGGATTCAATGACGACTTAGGGGCCGCGCGCGATGACTTGGTGCAGCTGACCCACCGCCTTTTTGACGCCGTCCTGGGCCAGTTGATCGGCGCTCAACCACCGCACGCCCCGGGCGCTGATATCGCCGAAAGCAAAGATATTTTCGCTGAGCGATTTTTGCGTCTCATCGAAGCTAGCCGACCAAATGACGTCGCCTCGCCGCACATCCAGCAGATCCAGCACAAAGGCCACCGACGCGGGGCTCCTGGCACCCCATTCATCGCCGACGCGCTCGCGATAACGCTGCACGCGACCGATAAGCACCGCATCGGCGTAAACCATCTCGCCGATCTGCCGGAGCCGATTCGCGCCGGTTCCGCCCGGCACCGACTGGGCGACTTCACGCACTTCGCTTTCCGAAACGATCTGCCAATTGGGCAAGGACGTCAGTGCTAGATAAACGAATCGCGTCAGAGTCTCCGGCGCTTCCCGCTCGCTGGTGCGCGGTTCAAGCGGCGTGCCGAAGGGAATTTTCGGCGCTGGTGTGTCCCTCATCATCGCCGCAGGAACAACGGCGATACGGCGAATTTTCCGCGCTTCGAGATCGCTTGACTGGCGGCTTCTGAGATTCCCCGGACCAACGCCGCAGGCGACCGCAAAGATCAGTAGCAGAACGAGCTTCGTCATCATCTTACCCGGAACCTAGCAGAGCCTGCACAGCGGCTCAAGAAAAAATATCCCCGCAGGAGCGAGCGCAATGTTGCACCACCGACGGATCACCGCCTTTCCCAATGCATCAATCTTCACCCCGGCTGACACGAATACCGAGTTCGCGAAGCTGACGATCATCGACACTCGAGGGTGCGTCGGTAAGCAAGCAGACGGCACGTTGGCTCTTGGGGAACGCGATGACATCGCGCAAGGACTTGGCGCCGCTCAGCAGCATCGCCAAACGATCGATGCCGAAGGCGATCCCGCCGTGGGGTGGCGCGCCATAGCTAAGCGCCTCCAAGAAAAAACCGAATTTGGCGTTCGCTTCCTCCGCGCCGATGCCCATCAAGGCGAGAATTTTTCGCTGCAGTTCCACTTGGTGAATGCGGATGCTGCCGCCGCCGATCTCGACCCCATTCAAGGCCAAATCATAAGCTTTGGACCGTGCCCGCGCCGGCTCGCTGTCCAGTAACGCCAAGTCTTCGTCGAGCGGCGCGGTGAACGGGTGGTGCAGCGCGACGTAGCGTTTTTCCCGCGCATCGAATTCCATCAGCGGAAAATCGACCACCCAAACCAGCGCATACTCATTCTCGTCAATCAAGCCGAGTTTTTGGGCCAGGTTAAGCCTCAGATTGCCCAAGGCATCGTGTACAATCTTTGCCGTGTCGGCCGAAAACAGGATCACGTCCCCGGCCTCCGCCTGGCAAATGGCTTCGATCTCTTTTTGCTCGGCGGGTGAGAGAAACTTGGCGATCGGCGACTGCCAGCCGTCTGCAGTTAATCTTGTCCACGCGATCCCTCTTGCCCCGAACGTCGCGACGAAAGGCGTCAACTCATCAAGGTCTTTGCGCGACAGCTCGCCGCCGCGCGGGACGCGAATCCCTTTGACCACGCCGCCCTTCTGAATCGCCGCGCTGAACACCTTGGCTTCGCAGTGGCCGAGTGCTCCGGTGAAATCGCGGATCTCCAAACCAAAACGCATATCCGGTTTGTCCGAACCGAATCGGTTCATCGCCTCTTCATAGGTCAGGCGGGCAAACGGGCGCTTAACTTCAATACCCTTTAGCTGTTTGAAAAGCAGCGCGATCATGCCCTCGACCACCGCCATGACATCTTCGCGCTGGACGAACGACAACTCCATATCGAGCTGAGTGAACTCGGGCTGCCGATCGGCGCGCAAATCTTCGTCGCGAAAACATTTGACGATTTGAAAATAGCGGTCGACACCGCCGACCATCAGGATCTGTTTAAAAAGCTGCGGCGATTGGGGCAGCGCGTAAAACTTTCCATGATAGATGCGGCTCGGCACTAAGTAATCGCGCGCTCCCTCGGGCGTGCTTTTGGTCAAAACCGGCGTCTCGACGTCGATAAAGCCCAAACCGTCAAGATAGTCGCGAATGAGCTTGGTCATACGGTAGCGCAGCAGGAGCGGTCCGAAACTCTGCGGCCGCCGCAGGTCGAGATAACGGTATTTAAGCCGGGTATTCTCGTTGGCGTCGGTGGCGTCGTCGATCGTAAACGGCGGCACCGCCGATGCATTGAGCAGCTTGAGCGCTTCGCTCTTAAGCTCGACTTCGCCGGTGGCAAGTTCGGGGTTAATAGTTTCCGCCGAGCGCCTGGCCAACACGCCGCGCACTGCGATCACGTCTTCGGCGCGAATCTGCTTCGCCTTTTCGTGCGAAGGGGCGTCGAGTTCGGGATTGAAAACCACCTGACAAATCCCGCTGCGGTCACGCAAATCGACAAAGATCACGCCGCCATGATCGCGCCGGCTGTGCACCCAACCGGTCAAGGTCAACGCTTGACCTACCGAAACCGGCCGGACCTCGCCGCAATAACAAGTGCGTTTCCAGTCGCCGAGTGGATCGCTAAAAGCCCGCTCCGCCATTAATCTGCCTTCCTTGCCCCAAGCTCGATTGCAAGATCGCCCAAAGCGACCTGGCGCTGCTGCTTGCTCGCCATATCGCGCAGGGCAGCTGTGCCTTGGCTTAACTCGTTGTCGCCAACGATCAGGACCGAGAGCGCCTTCAGTTTATCGGCGCGGCGCATCTGACTTTTTATGCTGCGTGCGTCGCCTTCCATCTCGACCCTCAAACCAGCGCGGCGCAAGCCATGCATCGTCGAGAAAGCCCAATCGCGAGCCTTGTCGCCCAGCCAGACGATGTAGAGTGAAGGTCCTGCGTCAGGAACCGTTTCCTTCAAACGCAGCAGCATGGTTATTCGCTCCATTCCCATCGCGAATCCCACGCCGGGTATGGACGGACCGCCGAGCTGCTCGACCAAACCGTCATAACGTCCTCCCGCCGCCACCGCGCTTTGAGAACCCAGTTGAGAAGTCGTCCATTCGAATGTGGTGCGGCAATAATAATCGAGGCCGCGCACCATGCGCGAATTGAGGGCGAATCGGATTTGAGACTCACGGAGTAAACGCTGCACGATCGCGAAGTGATCGCGGCAGGCAGCGCATAATGAGTCCAGGATGGACGGGGCATCCTGGGTTGCCCGAATGCAAGCCGCTTCCTTGCAATCGAGGGCGCGCAACGGATTGCGTTCGATACGGCGCCGGCAGTTGGCGCACAAAGAGTCTTCCTTCTGCTTCAAGAACCCCAGCAGTTTTTGGCGGTATTGCGGCCGGCACTCCGAACAGCCCAGGGAATTGATTTGCAGCGCCGGTTCATTGAGATCTAGCGCGCTGAAAAAATCGCTGAGCAAAAGCAGGATTTCCGCGTCGATGAACGGATCGCTGCGCCCCAGGACTTCGGCGCCGACCTGATGAAACTGGCGCGTGCGCCCCTTTTGCGGTCGCTCGCGCCGAAACATTGGCCCCATGTAGTAGAGCTTGCGCACCGGTTCGATCTTGTACAGCTCGGCCTCGACATAAGCGCGCACTACTCCCGCCGTGCCTTCGGGCCGAAGTGTCAGCCGGCTACCAGCAGAGTCGTCCCCTCCTCGCGCTTCACGGTCTTCAAAGGTGTACATCTCCTTTTCGACGATGTCCGTGGTTTCGCCGATGGAACGGCGAAACAATTCGGTCTTTTCCACAATGGGAATGCGAATCTCCGCGAAATTATAGGCGCTGAGCACCCGCCGCGCCGTGGATTCGACACGTTGCCAGACTTCCACCTCGCCGGGGAGAATATCGGCAAACCCCTTAATGCTAGAGATCTTCATCGATCAAATTGAAACAACACAACATAAGAGCTTTCCGAGTTCAAGGTACCGAAAATGGAACGATCAGCGCGTGCTGTAGCGGTACAAACGGCTGCGCCGCGTCGTGCCGTAGAGTTCGGCAAATAGAAAGCCGCGAAAGGTCATGAAATAGGCCAGCCCGAAGCCCAGAAACAGCATGTGGAGCAGAAGCGCCAAAAAGCTCGGCAAGCCGAACAGCAGCGAATCCAGCAGATCGAGCAGAAAAAAACCGAGGGCGACGCAGAACAGATTCGGCACGAGCCATTCGAGCCAATTTTCGACGATGAAGTTATAGCTCGCGCCCACCAACTCCAGTCCGGATACGCGGCTTTGGTAGATAAGCTCCGGCACGGCGTTCAGAATAATAAACAGGGCGAGCCGCAGTAGAAAATAGAGCAGCGCGCCGTTGGGAACCGTGCTCAATCCCATCTCCGCCACCCGCATTGGAATCCATAGAATGAAAGCGATGGTGATCACGTCCCAGATAAAGACAGTAAAGCCACTCAGAAAATCATTGAAATCGGCCCTGACGCTATCGACTAAATTCTTGATCAGGAAAAGACCGGAGCTGGCGCAAGCCGCGCTCACCAGGGAATAAATGAAACCGCCGACGATTCCCAGCGGCGCAACCAGACTGATACAGACGGTCAAGATGATGCCGTAAGCGAGCGGCGCCAGACTGACGACGAGATTTTTGCGCAGCGCTTGCCAGGAGCGCGCAAGGGCGGTGCGGTACAGCCAAACCGTGACCTGGAGGGTCTTCATGGTCGCTGGTCTGCTGGGAATCCGATTGATACAAGGACCGCTTTTAGTCACCCGCATGACGCCGTAGGGTCGCGGCCCGCGCGCGAAGCGACACGAGCTTCGCGCCAGCGATGCCGGGCGATCGGGGAACAGCGGAACTCAACAGGAGTAAATATGGACTTCGTCTTCTTCGATGCGGCGGCCGCGGGTGATCAGCTTGACCAGGCTGCAAATGTTGCGCGAGACATCGCTCAGATTAGCCGCTGGAAAGCCGTCATCTAAGTAACGGCCTATGATCTTTTCATTACGCAGATTGACAATCTGCAGATAATTGGTGTTGGTGCCGTCATAATACTGCTTCACCCCGGGTATCGGGCTGTCCAGATCGCTCTGCAAAGCTTTGGATATCTTAATGCCGACGAACAGGCGGTTGTTAACCTCGCTCATCCAATTCTCCTTCTGGTCATCGAGAGAATAACATATTGTGCGCTGAACGACCACCGACTGCAAGAAAATTTCCGCGCCGTGCCGTTTGCCTGACCGTCCCGATTATGCAAATACCAAGTGACCGTCCTTGTCCCGTATCAAACCTCGGCCGTCGCACGACGAGGGCATGTTCTCGGGGCCGATTTTTAGTTCGTTGGCTTTGACATGACCGTGAAACGTATCCACTTCGAGGATGCCCTTGGGCTCGCGCTCCACGCCCTTGGGATCTTTACCTTCAGCCACATCCGCCATCGCCTTGTGCCAAATGCGGCGCATCATGATCACGCCGCGGTCGGAACTGGCCAGATGCTCCAAACGGCGCTCGGGAATTTCCCCTTGTGATTCCTGGAGCACGAGATCTTCCAGCGCGGGTATTCCCTCCCAGCCGCGATAACGGCGCTTATCGTAGGACTTTTCTTCGCTCGTTCCCTTCATGTTCGCGGGCAGACCGAACGACCATCCGCCGGTGAAATTGCCTTTACGAATAAGAGTGTAGCGGATCAACTCGAAATGGGTGTCGTCGATGATGCGAATCATACCACCGCCCTCTTGTCGCTCGTCTGTGAAATCGGGCGGAAAGCCCGAGCGAAGGCCGGAAAAGCGCCAATGAATCGGCATCGCCAGCGACCAGGTGTTGACGAATTTTACCTCCGGATCGCCGGTATCGAGCACCGATACGGTCTTCATGCCATAGTCAGTCTCAACATGTTCGAGAGGCAAAGGCGACCAATTTCTTATCGTCGGGTCGCTATACGGCTTCAGCTCGTCCGGTAGGTCGCGCACCGCCAGCCCATGCAAAATTGTCGCATGGCCCATATCGGCGAAATTCTCCATCCAGTTGAGATAATTGTAATTGCGAAAGTCGCCGTCGACGAGCTTAACGACTCCGTCGGTCCGCGCGAGGATGTCGATTTTAGCCAGCGGCGGCGGCGCCTCTTTATCAGGTCCCATGTAGGTCCAGACGACGCCGGCCCACTCCTCTACGGGATACCAGAGATGGCGGATGTTGTTCTTCAGCTCGCTGTCGTCCGGCTCCAGCGGGGTCTCGAGACAGCGTCCGCGCCGGTCGTATTTCCAGCCGTGATAGGAGCACATCAAGCCGTCCTCGCGCACCTGGCCGTATTCAAGGGAGGCCAGCCGATGGGGGCAGCGCAGGCCGAGCAGTCCCGGTTCGCCGCGGCCGTCGCGAAACACCACCAGATCTTCACTCAACAGGCGTACGGCAATGGGAAGGTCTTTGAGATTTGCCGACAAACAGACCGGGTGCCAATAACGGCGCAGCATTTCACCGGCCTTGGTGCCCTTGCCAGTTCGCGGCAGCTCATCGAGCAATTGTTGATAAGCGCTCTGCGCACCATGGCCTCTCGACATGTTCTGATCCGCCATAAAACTCCTCCAGGATTGCCGCCGGGATCGACGCCCCGTTACCAACATCTATAAACGCGTCCCAGTTGCTGTCAATATCCATTGATTGTAATAAGTTCGTGAAATCTGCAAATGGGCCATTTCGGAGGAACCTCGTGATTGCGCGCGTAGGATTATTTTTGTTCGTGCTCCTGGTTGGGTCTGACGGCTCGGCCGGAACCACCGCGGATAACGCGGTCAAAAAGGGGTTCATCCAATGCGGCGTGAACACCGGTCTTGCCGGCTTTTCGCAGCCCGACAGCCAAGGCGAATGGCGCGGTATCGATGTAGATTTGTGCCGGGCTGTGGCAGCGGCACTGTTCGGCGACGCGAAAAAACTCCGTTTCACCCCATTGACCGCGCAACAACGGTTCACCGCGCTGCAATCGGGCGAGGTCGATCTTCTGTCGCGTAACACGACGTGGACCATCAGTCGCGATACCGGCCTCGGCCTCAACTTCGTCGGCATCAACTATTATGACGGCCAGGGATTCATGGTGAGCAAAAAGCGCAATGTAAAAAGCGCCAAGCAGCTCAATGGCGCCGCCGTGTGCGTGCAGCCAGGCACCACCACGGAACTGAATTTGGCCGACTATTTTCGCGCCAATAACATGAAATTCAAACCCGTGGTGATCGAAAAATTGGCAGAGGTGCTGAACGCCTACTTCGCTGGACGTTGTGATGTTTATACCACCGATATGTCGGGGCTCGTCGCAGCGCGCGCCTCGCGCGCTGCCAACGCCGCCGATCATGTGATCCTTCCGGAGGTCATTTCGAAAGAGCCGTTTGGGCCGGCCGTGCGCCACGGCGACGATCACTGGTTCGATCTTGTCAAATGGTCCCTTTACGCCATGATCGACGGCGAAGAGCTTGGCCTTACGTCAAAAAACATCGAGCAGCAGGCCAAAAGCAGCAATCCCGCAATTCAGCGCTTCGTCGGCGCGAACGGCGACATCGGCAAGATGCTCGGCTTGGACAACCGCTGGGCCTACAATATCATTAGACAGGTCGGCAACTACGGCGAAAGCTTCGAGCGAAATCTCACGCCGTTGGGACTCGATCGCGGCATCAACAGGCTGTGGAATCGGGGCGGCCTGATGTTCGCTCCGCCGGTCCGTTGATTGGAGTCCGGAACGAGCGGCGATGGACTCTGAAAATACCCGCCACGCCCACGCCCGCCGGCATTTTTTTCCGCCACGGCGGCGCGCCCTCGTCTATCAGACCCTGCTTGCGGCGGCGGTGTTGCTCACCGTCGGGTACTTCATTTCGAACGCGGTCGAAAACTTGCTGGCGCGCCGCATCGCCAGCGGGTTTGCTTTCCTGTTCCGCCAGGCGGGATTTGAAATAGGCGAGAGCACGCTGCTCAGCTACAGCGCCAGCGACAGCTATCTCAAAGCTCTCACGGTTGGTTTATTGAACACGTTCCGCGTGGCCTTGCCGGCGATTTTTTTTTCTACCCTGATCGGCGGTGTGCTCGGACTCGGGAGGCTCGCGCCCAATTGGTTATTGGCTAAAGCCGCCTCGAGCTATGTCGAAGTCGCCCGCAATGTGCCCTTGGTGGTGCAATTGTTTTTCTGGTACTCGGTCATTACCGAGACCCTGCCCGCCCCAGGAGAGGCCCTGCAACCGGTTCCGGGGTTGTTCATCAGCAACCGGGGCATGGCCCTTCCCTCACTGTTATGGCAATTCCCCGTAACCCTCGATTATCCGGAACTGATCGGCTTCAATTTTTCCGGCGGCTTGTCCCTGTCGCCCGAATTCACGGCGCTGTTTCTCGGCTTGACGCTTTACACCGCGGCTTTCATCGGCGAGATCGTCCGAGCTGGAATTTTGGCTGTCCATCGCGGTCAAATCGAAGCCGGCCGCTCGCTCGGCATGAACGAGCGCCAGGTGATGCGCTTCATCGTTCTACCGCAGGCCTTGCGGCTCATCGTGCCGCCGCTAACCAGCCAGTATTTGAACTGTACCAAAAATAGCTCACTGGCGATTGCCATCGGCTATCCTGACCTAGTCGCCATCGCCAATACGACCATCAATCAAACGGGCCAGGCCATCGAAGGCGTGGCGATCATCATGTTCGTTTATCTCAGCATCAGCTTAACGATCGCCGCGGCGATGAATTGGTACAACGCCCAAGTCGCGCTCCGGGGTGGCGCAGCATGACTGGGGCGGCGGCTCTCGCCTGGCTGCGCACACGGCTTTTCTCAAGCTGGTGGAACGCGTGTACCACTCTGGTCATTCTTTACGTCGCCTGGCGCGTCGCGCCGGCGCTACTCAATTGGGCGCTGATGGACGCCGTCTGGTCTCCGGCAGACGGCGCTCTTTGCCGTGAGACGCCGAGACATGGCGCTTGCTGGGCCTTCATTGCGGAGAAATCTCAATTCATTCTGTTCGGCACATTTCCGGCCGACCAGCAGTGGCGTCCCGCGCTGGTGATCTTACTCCTGCTTTCGCTGTACGCGCTCAGCGCCTGGCGCGTTCTGGCGCCCGGACGGCTGGCGCTTATCTGGTGCTCCGTCCTGGCATTGATTGGAGCGCTGATGTGGGGCGGGATCTTTGGCCTGCCCTACGTCGAAAACGAACGTTGGGGAGGGTTGTGCCTGACGCTGCTGCTGAGCACGTTCGGTCTCGCCTTTGCCTTCCCGCTTTCGATACTGCTGGCGCTCGGCCGGCGTTCGCAAATGGCTTTGGTTCGCTCCCTATGCATCGGTTATATTGAGCTGATTCGCGGCGTGCCTTTGATCTCGGTGCTCTTCATGGCCTCGGTGATGTTGCCGTTGTTTCTACCCGCGGGACTTTCCATCGATAAGCTCCTGCGCGTTCTCCTAGCCATGATACTTTTTGCCGCCGCGTACTTGGCTGAAGTGGTGCGCGGCGGATTGCAGGCGATTCCGCAGCATCAGGAAGAAGCCGCCATGGCTCTCGGTCACGGCTACTGGCAACGCACGGTTTATATCACCTTGCCACAAGCTCTGGCCATCTCCGTCCCTCCCCTGGTCAATACGTTCATAGGTTTTTTCAAGGACACTTCCTTGGTGGTCATTATCGGGTTATTCGATTTTCTTACGGCCATCAGAGTGTCGCTGAGCGAACCGCGTTGGTCGGGCTTCGGCGTCGAAGCCTATCTGTTCGCCGGGTTAGGATACTTTCTTTTCTGTTATCCTATGTCGCGCTACAGCCAAAGATTCGAAAGCCGTAGTCGAGGAGGCGGTCTCGCTTTGGACGAGATACGGGGCGCGAACGGAAAGACGTAAAACATGGCGCGCATCGATCGAAGTAAAGCTCAACGATTCGAAGCTAGACGCCCTGCGTCTTGGGACGAATCGAAGGGTTGTGATTTTCGTAGCGGCGGTCAGGCGCTCAGTGAAAGTTTTTGACCGGCCGGCGGGTCCTCTTGGTCTTCCAAAAGAAGCGTAGCGCGGCGATAGCACAGAAGGGACCGACGACAATCAGCAAAAACAGGGTGATAATCTCTTGATGCATGGCGATCACCTCGATTCCACCTTTGAGCAACACCAATGCCACTGAACCAACACGCGAATATCCGGGTACTTACGGGAATTCCTTCGCGCGTCACGTTATGACAAGTGACGCTCCAAATGTCAGATTTGACAAATCGACCCGCCGCGGCGGGAGGCTACTGACACGGTAATTTAGATTTGTCCGAGCGATTGCCGGCCTCGGCCATGGACCAGGCGCATCGTACGATGGATTGTTTCGAAGGCTGTCACTGGTCAGTGCCCCGGACGCCCGCCCGAAGTTTTTTCCTTTCGCCGCGGCGGCGCTTCTCGTCCAGCATTGCTAATTTGGCGCGCCGCGAAGGCTTGCGCTTTTGCCGACGGATCTTCTCGATCCTTTGCGCTTCGGCGCTTTTTGCAGCCTTCAGTCTTGCCTCCAGCTTGTCCAATAGTATGAGCCTCGCCAAGAAACGATTCAGTCCCTGCGAACGTTCTTGCTGACACTTCACGCGGATACGCGAGGGGCGATGATGGAGCACGACACAGGAAGCAACCTTATTGACGTTCTGTCCTCCGGCGCCCGATGAGCGGACGAACCGCTCCTCGATATCCTGCTCGCGGACGCCAAGAGCCCGCATGCGCTCGGTGAGGAGCTTCGCTTTTTCGGGAGACAGCGGAATCGGGGCTCGCATGGGCACGCGCCGAGATGCCTCAATCCACGAAGCTAAATGCCATAAAGCCGCCTTGGATTGTCGAAAAGAATTTTTCGCTTTACTTCCTCCGCCAGTCCGTTAGCCGCCTTGAATCGAACAATCGCGTTGAGCTCGCTCGAGGTATCGCCATGGCCATAATCGGTGCCGATGACGAGATTGTCTTCGCCTGCATACGAAATTACATAGGGGAAATCATCGTCCGACTGCGCCGACACGTAGATCTTATACTCGCTCAGACAGGTTTTTGAAATCGGCCGAGCGCTGCCCAGCGAACGGCGCAACGCCTCGTGAATCACCCAAGGCACCCACTGGCTCGACACCTCGATGAAGCCCCAGCGCAACTTAGGAAAAATGCGCGGTATCTCGCTCATGATCAACGCGTAACACGCGGTCACGGTGGGCACGCGGAAGGTTGAGAATCCGCCGCCGGCTTCATTGCTCATTAGTTTGAACAACTCGGGACTGCCGTTTGCCAGATGTACGGTGATCGGTAGGTCGAGACGTTCGGCCGCCTCATAAATCGGGTAATAGAACGAGTCGGTCATCATCCGGTCGCGCTCGAAAGGGCGCATACAGACGCCAACGGCGCCGTGTCGCTTCGCAAACTCAATCTGCTTTACCGCTTCGGCGGGGCTCAATGCCGGCAGCACGCAAGTCCAACGAAGGCGATTTTCACCCAGTTGCCAGACATCGGCCATCCAACGATTCCAGGCCCAGCTGAGCGCGATTTCAGCATCGGGCCGTCCCGTGAGGGGCGTAATCCATAGCGAGTTGAAGAGGATCTGGACGTCGATTCCAAGTGCGTCCATATGCGTCAGACGCCGCTGCACGTCCGATAATTCGCGCGCCTCGACCGGCGTTGCTACCTCCCGGCCGGATCTTTTCAGATGCTCCGCCGATTGCGTTTCATCGGGGGAGGGAAACTTACTGCCAAGGTTCTCGCCATCCAGGAGCCAGATTTGCCGCCGAGGATTGTCCGGTGCGGCGACCAGGACGGGGCGATATTTTTGGTCGCTGCCGTCGAGATAATCCCATACTCTCTCGTTTTCAACGACGTGCGCATCGGCATCGATCACTTGATTTGTAAATACCGGCGGCGGCACCATAGGCTCCTTTTTATCTAAGCCGCGAGCGACTGTCCACGGCTCGGCGCAAAAAATTGGAAAACTACGCCGTGCTGTCGAATTCCGACTAGAGTACCGATATATAAGCCGTGACTACATTTGCTCGGCAGGCCCAGCCCGGTTCGCATCATGAAAGAATTCGCTGATATCCAGCAACGCTTTCCGGCGATGGTTCGTGCGCTGTTGGTCGCAATACCGGCCGGGTACATTTTCGCCCGCTTGCGCCTTCCCATTCCATGGATGCTCGGACCGATGGTCGGTGTGGCCGCCCTCAATCTATTCGGCGTGCGCATGGCGTCGCCCCCTTACGCACGCCAAATAGGCCAGGTGATCCTCGGCTCCGCGGTTTCACTGTACTTCACGCCGCCGGTGGTCGCCGCTCTTGGCGGCAACTTGCCGGCCATCCTGGCGGCAACCGTCTCGGTCTTCGTAGTCGGGATCTTCGGCGCACTGACCTTAAGCCGAGCCTCAGGCGTTGACCGCAAATCGACCTTTTTCGCTTCGATTCCCGGCGGCGCCATGGCCATGGCCGTGCTGGCGGATCGTTACGGCGCCCAGATCGCGCCGGTTGCGGTGGCCCACAGCCTGCGTGTTTCGATTGTCGTCATCACCATTCCTTTGATCTTGACCTACGGCGGCTTCGCGCTTGAAACAGCGGCGTACAAGCCGAACTTACCCCTGAATCCTTCCCTTTTATTGCTATGGCTGCTCGCCGGCTGGGGCCTCGGCGAAATTTCCGAAAGGCTCCATTTACAGAACGGCTGCCTTTTAACGCCGATTTTCGCGGGCGCGAGTCTGACCATGAGCGGCGTCCAACTCTCGGCCGTACCGCGAGAACTGACCGATTTGGCTCAACTCCTGTTCGGTCTCGTGCTCGGCGCGCGTTATGAACGCGCCTTTTTCGCGCGTTATCGCCTGTTTATTCCTTTCGCGCTCCTCAACTCAGTTTTCATCCTAATGGCTTCGGCAGCGGCCGGCGCCGTTTTGGCTTGGACTTTCGACCTACCCGTGGCCACCATGATCATTGCGACTTCCCCCGGGGGGCTGGCGGAGATGACGATTCTCGCCCAAGCCCTTCATATCAGCGTGCCGTTGGTGGTGGCTTTCCATTTTTTTCGTGTCGTCGTGGTCAATATGGGGACTCAATATCTGTACGTCGGCACAGCTTGGATGTGGCGTGATAAAAGCAAGCATTAAAACGTCCTCGGGCGCCGCCGTCGCTAGAGCCTTAGACGCGGCGGCAAAATTTTGGGTGGCGTTTGCCTTACCGACGGGTTATCATTGAAATTGTTGGGGATCTGCCGGCGCGGCGCAGTGTTTACGTTCTTGAACCGGCGAGAATGTGATGACTCATAAACAATTACTGGCTCGGGTCTGCGTCGATCCAGAAATTTGCGCGGGGCGCCCTTATATTCGGGGCACGCGGATTTATGTTGCCATCATTCTGGACGCCTTGAGCGAAGGATTCGCTCCCGAAGAAATTATCGATCACTATCCATGCCTTGACTTCGACGATATCCAGGCTGCTCTGACCTACGCCAGCCATTTGGCGCAGAACAATTACGGTTTGGCCATTCTTAGCGGCAACCGGAACTCTCCCTTTCAGCTCCGCTGACCCGACGGCGCGGCGATCCGTCGTCCAACCCGTCCTCGAAACGGACCATCGGCCTCAGAGCCGCCGGCAATAAAGCCTCGGGCATGAGCACCGATCGGCACATTGAACTTGCCGCCTTGGTCGGTAATTTTCGACAACCGAGTTCGTTCCAAATAGCGCCTGCACGCGCTCCTGACCACGTTCGCGATCGCCTCAACAACTACCGCCATAACGCGCCCTCGCAGCTTCCGTAACTCGTAAGCCGCAATTATTGGTTCTTAACGCGCATCATTTCCAACGGCAGCTTATTCAAACAGCGCGGCCCGTGCCCTTCGATGGCGAAGAAATCAGCCAGAAAAACGCCGCGCGTGTGTTGCTTATCCACTATGTGCATTTGCAGCGTGAACACATGACCTACCCGATAAACCAAGCGTCCGTCGGTTTCGAAAAGAAACCGATCCTCAGAACTCTGCACTCGATCGAAACCGATCTGCGGTTCATGGCGCGGATTGGCGCCCAGCATGCCCTGCAAAAAGCCGCCGTAAAGCTCGAATTCCGAATCTTTGATAAACTCCATGGCGGTGATGGAATCTTCGCTCGACTTGCCGGCATAAAGCGTGGGTACTAATCGTCGATAGCCTTCCAGCGCAACTTCGAACATTGCTTCGTATTGAGCGGTGGGCCTGCCGGTGAGCACCGGCCGGCCGCATTGCGCTTCGTAGCCGTTATAGAAAATACCCAACTCGTTGTTGATGATATCCCGATCCCCGATTACCCGTGCCACGGGGCGAGGCCGCTGATCGTTGATGTCGGGATCGAGCATCGAACAGGAAGCCAATTGAATCATGCCCATCTCACCGCCGGCTTTCATGACGGCCTCATGGACGATGCCGAAGACTTCCCCTTCGCTCATTCCAGCCGTGACGCGGTCGCGCATGGCGCATAGGCCGATATCGCCGAGCTCGGCCGAGCGCTCGAGGAACTCGATCTCCTCGGCGCTCTTCAGCAGGCGCATGGCGATGAACTCTTTCGTAACAAAAGCAAACTCCGCCCGCGGCAGATTTCTCGTGAAAAAATCCCAATGATTCTTGGGAATCGAAGTGTAAGGATCGTACTCGACGATACCGATGCGGCCGCGTTCGTAGCCGCGCTGTTTAATTTCGTCGACAATGGAGTCGAGCACGCTCGGCTTTCCGACGATCACATTGCGCACGACCGTGCGTGCGAGCATTGCGCCAGCGAGGGAGTGCCCCGGCCCGGTTACCAGCGCGGGATCGCCCTCTCGGGGGAAAAAGCAGTAGGTGGCCATCTCCGCCTTGCCCATCATGTTGGTCACGTAGCGCAGGTTGAACCAGAGCCGCCCGTAAGCCGCCGACCCGCCGATAATGAGCAGGCAATCGAGGCGATGCTCGCTCATTAATTTCCGAATATTGGCGTAGCGTCGCTCATACTCCGCCGGGGAAAAACGCGGATAAGGAAAGCGCTTATGCATTTCCGCCAGTTCGTCTTCGCTTAACAACATCCGATACCTCGCGCGAACACTCCTCCCGCTGTCGAGACCTGCATCGCCCGTTTCATCCGCCCGCATCACCGCCCAGTTTCTTACAAAGCGTGAGGTCGACCACTTCCTCGGCTTTTAGCTGGGCCGCTTTAGCGTTGATGCCGAACTCCGCCATCAACTTCATGATCGAGCGGATGCCCGGCACCGTGGGACAGATGTTGCGCGGCAGCTCTTCGACCAGCTCGCCATAAACGGCTTCGGCGCGCTCGGCGTCGCTCAGCTTGAGATTCTTGCTTAACGATTGCACCACTATCTTTCGGTTCGCAGGCGCGCTGATAAAGTGAACGCCTTCTACGATCGCTCGGGACATGCGCTCCACCATGACGGCTTCGCTGCGCATGGTGCGTCGCATGGTCACGAGACCGCTGGCCTGAAAGGGAATATTGAGTTTCGCCATATCGACCAGAATCGGAAATCCTTCGCTCGCCGCCGGCTTAGCAATCTCGGGAGCGAGCACCGTCGCCACGGTTGTGCCGGCCTTCAACGCCGCCAAGCGCGTCGGCTCGGGGCCCGTTGGCAGAAGCGTGATGTTATCGCGCCGCACATTGACCCCTAAATGCTCCATGGCCACGATAGCGGCCAGCGTCGCTAGACCCGCCATGCTTGCGCCGATGCCGACTCTTTTGCCTTTCAAGTCTTCGCCGCGTTTGATGCTCGGATGAGCGATCAGCTGGTAGCGCACGCTGTTCTGATTGCCCATGATCATGACCATGTTGCTGCCCGCGGCGACCGCGTTGATCACGTGGGTGGGACCGATGAATCCGATTTGCACGCCGCCGGCAAGCATGGTTTGCGCCGCCTGAGTCGCGATAATAAATACCGGCTCGACTTCGACGTTGTGCTTGCGAAAGATCCCTTGTTCTTTGGCGATCCAGATCGGCGCCATGTAGGCGTTGATCGCGCCGTAAGCGAACAGCGCCTTCGACGTCGATTCCGCCGCACCCAGGGGGGTGAGATAAAAGAGCATTACAAAAAGCCCTATCGGAGCGAATATTCCACGCCTCATAACAAATCCTCGCTCAGCCTTTTTCCCATTCTGCAACATTCCATTATTCCATCACTCCAATCCTCAAAGATCCAAAGTATTCGGCGCGAAAAGCTCTTCATAGGTCAACTTCTTCTCAGCCAGGCCCTGCTCGTAGAGGTAACCCATCAAAGTCTCGACCACGTAACGATTTTTTTCGAACCCGTAGGGCCATGGATCCTCGCCCAGGAGCCGCTCCTGTTCTTCGACGGGACCGCGAAACCAGGCTAGACTGATTTTATACGGCGACAAGTCTTTCAAGCGCAAATAAGCGTCCTCTTTGGCGCGCTGGAATGCTTTGAACAAACTGCGCGCGACCCAGGGATGCGTTGCCCATACATCTTGCCTCAACGCGACGGAGTGCATGATCGGGAAGATGCCGGTCTTTCGGTAATACTCGGCTTCGACTTTAGGCGAATTTTCGAACAGCCGGCGCACGTGCGGCGGTGGCTTAAACAAGGACGGGAACAGACTCGGAATCATGATCGCGTCCAGCTCGCCGTTAAAAAGCAGCTGGTCCGGTTTTTTGTCGGCCGTAAGATGCGTAACTCTGTAGCGCTTGGGCAAGGCCATCTCCATGCGCGAGCGCGGCACCCAGGTGAACCAATCGATACTGTCGAGATCGACGCCGTATTCATGCTGCAACTTGCCGCGCATCCAGACCGTCGCCGTCTGCTGAAATTCGGCCAAGCCGACGCGCTTGCCGGCCATGTCCTTCGGCTCGCGAATGCCGCTATTCGTGTTGATGAAAATATACGAGTGGCGAAATGCCCGTGCGGGAAAGACCGGGATTGCCGTTAGCGGTTTGCCGATGCTGCGGGCTATGACGTAGGAGGCCAACGAGATTTCCGATGCGTCAAAGTCGTAGTAGTTGAGCATGCGGGTCCAGATCTCCAGATGCGGCAAGACCAACCAGTTAAGCTCGATACCCTCGGGCTTCACCGAGCCGTCGATCAACGGATGGGTCCGATCGTAGTCGCCGCAGGCGATGGTAAGTTGTAATGCCATGTTGTAGTCCCTTTACTCGATACGAGCGCACGAAGGACGCGAATTGGAAATTATCCACAAAGGGCACAAAGAACACATAGGGCGCGAAGCGCGACTGGCAGCACCCTTCGCCTTCTCTACGTTCTTGAACGATCCCCCTCTTTTGTCCGAAAGCGCGATGAATCGCGCCAGTTACTTTGTGAACCTTGTGCCCTTTGTGGTAAAAATCCTTCTTCGGCCCCCTAAGACAGTTTATCCGCCCACTTTGTTAAGATCCGCTCGCGCAACTCCCGGCTCGAGCGCGATACCGGCGGGAACGAATCTTTCCACTCGTAGGGCCGCGTCGCGTCGATGATCGCCCGCGAGTTGAAGCCCTTGGCGTCGCGATGAATGATCGGATCGAGCGGCCCGCTCCAGCAGCGGCGGAGAATTTCGATGTCCTGCACCGGATCGGAGCGGGTACAAACGGCCCACAGCACGTCGTTCAAGCTGGTCGGGTCGATGTCGTCATCAACTACCACGGTATAGCGCCCCAGATAGGCAGCCGCGTGGCACTCGGTCGCCACCAAGCCGGCCTGGCGCGCATGGCCCGGGTAGCGCTGTTTGATCGCCACCACCAAAAATAAGTACGCCGCGCCCGCTGCTTCGTGATACCAAACGCCGCGCACGTCCGGAACGCCGGCGGCTTCTAAATCGTCCCACACCAGCGCCGCTTTGAGCGGCGCGCGCCACTTGCGCGTGTAGCCGAGCAGGATCGGATCCGAGCGATGCATGACAGTTTGAATTTTCACGATCGGCTCAGGTCTCGAGGAGCTGCCGTAGTAACCGGTCCACTCGCCGAACGGCCCCTCGATTTTTTCGGGTCCGGGCACGCATTCGCCCTCCAGGACGATTTCCGCCGAAGCGGGAATCGGTAGTCCGGTCCACTCGCCCGCGATCACGTCCACCGGCTCGCCCTGTATGCCGCCGATAAAATCGTACTCGCACACGCCGTAGGGCACTTCGAGGGCGCCGGCGAGAAAAATCAGCGGATCATGACCCACGGAGATCGCCACTTTGAATGGCTCGCCGCGGGCAAAGGCCTTATCGCGGTGAATCCGTCCATGCCGCCCCGGCGCGATGTAAAACCCCACGGTCTTCTCATCATGGATCATCACCCGGGCGGTGCCCAGATTGGTCCAGCCTTCTTCGGGATCATGCGTGATGTTCACGCTGCCGGTACCGATGTAGCGCCCGCCATCCAACTCGAACCAGCGCGGCGAGGGGAATTTTAGAATATCGACATCCTTGCCGCGCTGAATGTTTTCCAGCACCGGCCCATCGCTGACGAAGCGCGGAGGAATATGCTTTAGAGCTTTAGAACGTTTGCGCCACTCGGACACGAATTCCATCGCGTTCAGGCTTTGCGGCATTCCCAAGCTCAAGCCCAATCGCCGGGTCGAGCCGAGCGAGTTCACCAGAACACGGTATCCCTTTGGATAACCTTTCACCGAATCGAACAATACCGCCGCCGAGCTGCCGCGTTCGTTGACAATGTCGGCCACACCGCCGATCTCAAGGTCCCAATCGGCGCCCTCGATCTGCCGCAGCTCGCCGAGCGCATCGGTCTGTTGGAGCCAACTGCGAAGGCCGTCTGGTTGTTTCATCTTCTCATCCCAACTTGTGTTCCAATCGTTTCAAAAGTTCCAGCGTTCCGGATTCCCGAGCGTCTTCGTTCGCTGCTTTCTTTAGGCGCAAAAGCAGGGGTCAGCAAGATCGTCGTCATAACCGGCTAAGGACTGTATCGCTGACGACTGGCGACTCACTTGACTCCGCTTTCCCGCGCCGCTTCCAGTATCGATTGCGCGATGGCGCCGTAGGCGCCGCAGCGGCAGATGTTGCCGCTCAGCCACTCGGCGAGCTGGACGCGCGACGGATTCGGGTTTTCCGTTAAGAGCGCTTTTGCAGCCATGATTTGCCCCGGCGTGCAGTAACCGCACTGAGCGCCGATGTTGCGAATGAACGCCTCCTGGAGCGGATCGAGTTTATCGTTCTGAGCGACACCTTCGATGGTGAGAATCTTTTTTCCATTCGCTTCGAAAGCCAAATAATTGCACGAGCTGATCGCCCGATTATCGACCAAGACCGTACAGGCGCCGCACACTTGCGATTCACATGAGCGCTTGGTCCCCGTCAGTCGCAAGCGATTGCGCAGCGACTCAAGCAGCGTCTCCTCGACCCGCACCTCGCCAGACCATGGCACGCCGTTGACAGTGAGAGAAAGATTGAATTTACTTAGCGTTTCCATAAGACAAATCGTCACTCGTCAGGTTCTGTGCTGGATTTGCTCAAACACTCTCACTCGGAGTCCTTCGACGAAGCTCAGGACGAACGGGGAAAAGCACAAAACCGCAGCCGAAATTCCGTTCATGCTGAGCTTGTCGAAGCACTCTTTTCCGTTTTCTAACTTGCTGTGACGTTCCGACTCGCCTGCTCCAGAGCATCGCCGAGCATTACGCCTGCCATATAGATCTTGTAGTCCGCGCTGCCTAACAAATCATCGACTGGCTGAAATAGTTTGCGAAAATAAGCTTTTTGCTGTGCGACAATTGTCGTCGCTTCGCTCAGGGTAGTTCCGTTAATCTTTAGTTCTAACTCGGTGAGCCGCAGCGGCTTCAGGCCGATGCATCCCACCGCTAACCGAACATCGCCGAAGACGCCGCTTTCTATTCGCACCGCGGCGGCAACGCCGAGGGTCGGTCGTTGATAGCGATGCAAGCGAATGTAGGCACTCGTCATGCCCTCCGGCAGTCGCGGTATTTCGACTTCGAGCAAAAGCTCTCCGGCTTCTAGCGCGGTCGCATACGTATCGACAAAAAACTGATCAAGCCCAATACGCCGCGCCCGATTGGCACTGCCGATCGTTACTGTCGCATCGTGAATCAATAGAACCGTCCCGGGGTCCGAGTGCGGATCGTTGAATGCGAGATTGCCGCCCAGAGTGCCCTGATTTCTCACCCGCACATTGGCGACTTGCGACTCCGCATACGCAAAGGCCGGCGCCTGCGCGCGCACGAGTTCATGCCGCGCCAGAGTTTGATGCGTCACGCAGGCACCCACGCGCAAGCTATTCCCGTCAAGTTCGAGCCGATGGAGCCGCTCGATTTTCTTCAAGTCGACCAGAATCTCCGCATCGAGCAAACGGTTACGTAAAAGCAACAATAACTCCGCTCCGCCGGCATAGCATTTGGCCTTTTCGCCAAAATCCATCAGCGCGCGAGACGCTTCGTCCACCGTGGTCGGCTGTACTAACTGCAGTGCTGGCAACATGGTCGTTTCCTACCCGATCTACTATCCCCACGGCTTTCTCGCCTTCCTCGCCCGCTTTGCGGGAGCGGATTGAGGTGATGGCTCGCAGGCGAAACGTTAATAACCCCCACGCGTTAAACCAAACCCTCACCCTCACCCATCGGAATGGGCGGGGGTACAATTGAGAACGCGATTACTCTTATCCTCCAAACCCGAAACTGGAAACTCGAAACCCGAACTTCATATTTTTCCCAGCGCCCGCAAAATCTTCTCTGGCGTAATCGGCAGGGAGCGGACGCGCACGCCGAGCGCGTCGTAAACCGCGTTGCCGATCGCCGGACCGACGGTCACGATCGATGTTTGCGCCATGCCTTTCGAACCGAACGGTCCCGGTCCGTCACCTTTCTCCAACATAGACGAATAGAAATTCTCAGGAATATCTTTCATCAGCGGAAGTCGATATTGAAACGGATCGCCGTTGCGAAATTGCCCGTCCTGATAAATCGTCTCTTCGAACAGAGCGTGGCCGAAACCCATCACGGCGCCGCCGTCTACTTGCGCCTTTGCCGAAGGATAATGGATGGCCTTGCCCGCATCGGCAATGACAGCATAGCCGAGAACGCGCAGTTCGCCGGTATCTCGATTCACCTCGATATCGACGGCGGCGCCGCTCGGCGCCCAGTGATCCATTCCGGCAAAAGCCGAGTCTTTCACCATCGGCGGCACGCTGTGGTAGCCGACCGCTTTGAGCACGACCCCGGCCCCGACGGCCCGAATGATCTCATCGATCGAAAAGCTCGTTTCACCCCAGCAGAGCCTGCCATCGACGATCTGCCACTCCTCCGGGGTTCCGCCTTTCACCTGACTCGCTAGAGACAACAAATCGCTTTTTAGCTGCTTACAAGCATTATGTACGGCATTGCCCATCTGCATGGTGGTGCGCTGGGCGCTCACCCCCGCGAAAGGCAGGTTCACCGCCGTGTCGGGCGTCCGAACGCGGACTTGGTGTTGCGGCACACTCAACGTCTGCGCCGCTACTAAACTAAAAAGATTATGGGTTCCTTGACCAATCTCCGGTGCGTTGTGCTGAATCGTCACGGTGCCGCGCGCATCCAAACTGATCAAAGCGTAGGCCCGGCCGCCGCCTTGCGAACCATGGCGCAAGCTAAGAGCCATCCCCCGTCCGCGCACCCATCGCGAACCGCTCTTCGAAGTCGCCATCGGTTGAAGATCGGCTTTGCCATTCCAACCGATGCCGGCAATCGCCTCCGCCAGGAGATCGAGATAGTCGGTATCCATGGCCGGCGTGCCGGCGCACACGAAATCACCGCGCAATAGCACGTTCTTCTTGCGGAACTCGTATGGATCGATCCCCATTTGCCGTGCCACGCTGTCGACCGTGCACTCGATACCCCAAGTAGTCTGAATCTTCCCAGTGGCGCGGGTGTGGCCGGCGGGCACTTTGTTGGTGTAAACACACTTGCCGCGAATGCGCAGGTGCGGAATGCGATAGCAACCCCAAGCCGAAATGACCGAATTATGCACCGCGGTCAGTCCGCCCGTGGTGTATGCCCCAGTATCGACCACGAGATCGACGTCGAGCGCGGTGATCGTGCCGTCTGCCTTCACGCCGATTTTGGCTTTGAAAACCTCGGCGTGGCGCGAGTTCTGCCGAAAGCTCTCCTCGGCCGAAGGCATGAGTCGCATCGGCCGGCCGATTTTACGCGATAAAAAAAGCGCGGCATAATGCGCGGGGGTCGGAATCTTCGAGCCAAAGCCGCCGCCGACGTACGGCACGCGCACGCGCACCTTATCGGTTTCGAGGCCGAGAAAATGTGCGAACTCCGCTGCATCGCGGCTCGGCGAACTGGTGGGAACCCACACGCTGGCTTCGCCATGGATATACTGCGCCAGAAAACCGCCTACTGGTTCCATCGGGTGATGAAACATCGAAGGGGAGGAATAGCTTTCTTCGAAAACACGATCGGCCTGGCGAAAACCTTCCTCCACGTCTCCCCAGCTGAGAGTATCTTCGGCAAGAAGATTGCTGCCGCGCTCCTCGTACAGCAGCGGAGCGCCGGGCAACAGCGCGGCCTCGGCATCGAACACCGGGGTGAGCGGCTCATACTCGACGGCGATTTTATCGAGCGCTTTTTGCGCCGTGCGCAGGTCTTCCGCGGCGACAACCGCAACCAGGTCGCCGTCGTAACGAACTTTATCGATGGCGACGAAATCCTGATCATCGCTGGCCTTGAGATGTTCATGAGGCGCCAGCTTTAGCCGCGGATTGATGCCGTCGAGATGGTCGCGATCGACCACGGCCAGAACTCCTGGCAGTCTCAATGCTTCGCTGGCATCGATGCGCAGAATCCTGGCATGTGAATACGGGCTCAATAACGCGGCGCCATAGGCCGTGCCGGGCAAATCGGGCAGATCTTCGATGTACTGCGCGGCGCCGGTGACCTTGTCCTTCAAGTCGATCCGCGGCGCTGGAGAAATTTTCGATCCTTCGGCTTGGCTCGGGACAGGTTTTGGATTTTCGATTTTGGATTCCATCGAACAATTTGCGTATGGACAATAAACCAAGCGGGCTTATTCATTTTCCATTTTCAATTTTTCATCTCTCCCCCTTTGGAAAGGGGGAATCAAAGGGGAATTTATTCATCAACGGACCCGTCGTTGACAAGCTTCCTTGGCTTCGGCTAATTAATTTCATCGAACGATAATCATTCGCCGAAAGGGAACCGTCGTGGCTGACCATAGCAAAATGAGCGCTGCGGAAGCAAAGCAAAAAGCCGAGGCGATTCGCAAGATAATTCTCGACACTTATCACAACGAAGTAAAACCGTCGCCGTTCTTTACCGATCTGCGGGCGGGAACTCTCTCGCGCAAGCGGCTCCAGGGCTGGATCAAAAACTGGTATAGCTTTGCCCTCGAGGTCAACACCGGCATGGCGACGTCATACCACCAGTTCGTTGGCTTTTTTAAACGCCATCCCGAACTGGAAAACCGCATCGCCCAGAAAATCGGCGAGGAGTTCACCACTCCGGCGATCGGTGGTCACGCGCGCATGCTGCCCGTATTGGGCAAGGCGTTGGGGGTCACCGCTGATGAGATGATCGAATGCGAACTGATTCCCGAAGCGCGCGGCTTAGTGGACTTTTTTGTCCGCTCATGGATCGATATCCCGCTCGCCGAGTGTTATGCGGTGCATATGGAAGAAGAAATTTTCGGCTTCATCTCGCGCGATTTTCGCCAGAGCCTGCCCAAGTACGGCATCACCAACGAAGACATGAAATATTTTCGCGTGCACGAAGAGGCCGACCTCGACGAAGAGCACGGCGGCACCAATCAGGCGATCTTGGAAGTCGCCTTGCAGGAAGGCTACGACAACGAGCGCGCCGGCTGGCCGCTCGAATACTGCGGCAAGATCGCCGTGCAAATGATCGGCAATTTTTACGATGGAGTGTACAGGCGATTCGCGTAGAATCGCCGTTCCAACTTCGTGTTCCAAAGGTTCCAATGGTTCCAGGTGTTGGTCGGAATCATTAGACGGGCCCGAACACTTGGAACCACCGGAACGGCTGAAAGCCTGGAACGCGTTTAACTGGAACATATTCGGAGGTCATAATGGACCAACCCAAAGAAATCCAAGAATTGAATGATCTCCTGCGCCCGCGCTGGGTCTCCGGTCTCTGGAACGTGGATCACGCCGAGCGGCCGTCCGATCCTAAGACGCGCGTCAAACCATATCTCTGGAAATGGCATGATATCTACGACAGCCTGGTCCAGGCCAAAGAAAAAATCTCCGTAGCTCGCGGCAGCGTCGAACGGCGCGTGATCCGGCTGGTCAATCCCGGTATGGCCGAAAGCGAGATGACCAGCCATACGATCCTGCTCTCGTTTCAGCTGATTCAACCGGGTGAAGTCGCGCCCGCGCACCGGCACACGATGGCGGCTTTTCGCTTCATCCTGCAAGGCCGCGGCGCTTACACGAACGTGGACGGCAATAAGATGGTGATGGAATCCGGCGATCTGATTCTAACTCCGCAGGGCTGCTGGCATGAGCACGGCCACGAGGGCGATGAAAATATGGTGTGGATCGACGGTCTCGACGTGCCGTTTGTCCAGGCGCTGCATCAAATATCGTTCGACCCGTACAAGGGCCGGCTGCCGGTCAATGAAGCCATCGATCCGGAGCTCTTCCACGGCATGACGCGTCCGGTGGGACGCCCGGCACAGGAAAAACCGCAAATGCTCCACTACCATTGGCGCGACACCTACGAGTCGCTTAAGAAATGGGCGCAAACGGCGGGCGATCCCTACGACGGCGCGGCGCTGGAATTCGTCAATCGAACGGATGGGGGTTCGACGCTGCCAACGATGTCATGCCGCGTGCAGATGCTTCGTCCGAGCGAGAAAACCAAATCACACCGCCACACCAGCACAAGCATCTATCATGCCTTCCGCGGCAGCGGCACGACAACGATTAACGGCCAGCCGTTTCACTGGCAAAAAGGCGATAGCTTCATCGTGCCGCTTTGGAATTGGCACGAACACGCAAATGGATCGTCGAGCGACGAAGCGATTCTATTCTCGATGACCGACGAGCCGATCCTCCGCGCATTCGGTCTGTTCCGCCAAGAGACCACCGTATCCTAAAGGTCAATGAACAGATGTCATTTCTTCGCCTGGATATTGAGGTCAATGCCGCAAATCTACCTGAGCACCAGGTCGAGCTATGGTTCGCAAAAATTGAATCTCATGTCAGCGCTCGTCTTACTTCTGTGGGCCAATTTGAAGCGCAAATCATGCGCTCTATGCGCCAATCACAACGTGCCCAAACCCGTAAAATGGATCTAGCGAGATCACCAAGAACCGAAGAGTGATTTCGGAGAACGAAAATGAAATTCGGTGTGTTTCTTCCCGTGTCGGGGCGCGCGGCGAGCCGCAAAACTTTGATGCAGTCGGCGCAGCAGGCGGAAGCTCTCGGCTATGACTCGGTTTGGGCCGCCGATCGCCTCGTGATGCCATGGAAAATAGAAACAACGTATCCGTACAGCAGGGAATCGACTTTTATCGTCCCGCCGGACCGGCCGTTCTTCGACACTCTCACCTGTTTGGCGTTCTTGGCCGGATGCACCGAGAAAGTCGAGCTCGGCATGAGCGTCATGGTTCTGCCCTACCGCCACCCGCTCCACTGGGCGCGCATCGCTACGACCATCGATCAACTTGCGACCGGCCGTTTGATACTCGGAGTCGGCGTCGGCTGGATGGAAGAAGAGTTCGCCGCGATGAACGTGCCGTTTAAAGAGCGCGGCAAGATCGCCGACGAGCAGCTAACTCTGCTCAAACAGCTGTGGAGCGAGGAGCACATCACCTTTCACGGAAAGTATTATCAGGCCAAGGACATTGCCTTTTTACCGAAACCTTATCGCAAGCCGCGCGTGCCGATCTGGGTTGGCGGCGAGGGCCAGTACGCCCAGCGTCGCGCCGGGCAATTTGGCGACGCCTGGTTCCCTTACTTTGTCAAGATCACGCCAACAGACTTGGCGGCAGGTTTTGCCAACGTGCGCGCCGAGGCGAAGAAAGCCGGGCGCAATCCCGATCAAATCCAACTCGCCTGCTGCCTACCGGTCGAATTGATGGAAACGGACGGTCCGCCGATCACCGAGTACCTCAAAGGCAGCGTCGAACAGGTGACGGAAAGATTGCGGCAATTCGCGGCTGTGGGCGTCGTCCACATCGGCCTTCAATTCATGATCCCGCACTATCCGGAGCGCCAGGAACAAATCGAGCGCTTCGCCAAGGAAGCTTTGCCGATATTGAAATAAGCGTGATCGTGATTCGCGATCGTGGTTCGTGTTCGGGTAAGTTCACAAACGCATCTAGCCGAAGACGTTTTGAGCGACTTGAACGTTTGAACGGCTTGAACTAACCGAACCGCCCAGATAAAGAAACTAATAAAACACCTGACGGTCAAAGATAGGAAGGAAGTTCATGGCCAGTTTACCCAGAGTCGCACTGATTTTAACCGGCGGGACCATCGATTCGGTGGGCAAGGACCGACTCGATCTCGCCTGGTACATCGAAGCGGGCAAGCGCTTGAATGACGGCGAACTCCTGCAGCAATTGCCTGAATTGAAAAGCATCGCCGAAGTGCAAGAAATTCCCTTTCGCCGTTTGCCGAGCCACGCCCTGGTCGACAAGGACTGGCTCGATCTCGTGCGCACTATCCACCAAATCTTTGACGATGACAAAGCGGACGGCATTGTCATCACGCATGGAACCAACACGATCGAAGAGACCGCCTATTTTCTCAATCTGACTCTCAAGACCGACAAACCGGTTGTCGTCGTCGGCTCCATGCGTCCGTCATCGGCGATCAGCGCGGACGGCTATCTGAACGTGATCAATGCCGTTAAAGTCGCCGCCGATCCAAACTCGAAAGGCCGCGGGTGCCTGCTGGTGATGAACGACACGATTTTCAACGGCCGTGACGTCACCAAAAATGCCACTTATCGCGTCGAAGCGTTCCAGTCGCGCGACTTGGGTCCGCTCGGCTATGCCGACGGCGACGGCAAAATCGTCTACTATCACACACCCGTCAAGAAGCACACGACCGCGACCGAGTTCGACGTGCGCAACTTGCAGTCGCTGCCGCGAGTCGACATTGTGGTTTCTTACGTCGGAGCGGACGGCACGATGATCGAAGCGGCCGCCAATGCGGGCGCGAAGGGAATCGTCAGCGCCGGCACCGGCGCCGGACGCCCGACGCCGGCGGAAGACGCCGCCTTCGACAAATGTTTCAAGGAAAAAGGCATGCTCATGTGTCTCTGCAGCCGCGTCGCTTCCGGCCGGGTGGTCAGAAGCCCTGGCCTGCAGCGCCGCGGCTTTGTCGCCGGAGATAATTTGCAGCCTTGGAAGGCCCGCTTACTGCTGGCACTAGCGCTCACGAAAACCCATGATGCCGACGAGATTCAACGGATGTTTGATACTTATTAGAGAAGGCATGAGGCTTGAGGCGGAAGCCTTGAGTTCAGTTCCGGATAGCATTTCTCGTGCCTCGCCCCTCAGCCTATCGACTAGACCGCCCGCAGTGCCTGAATGATGTCCAACCTGGCCGCGCGCAGGGCTGGCAGGAATCCGCCGGCCAGACCCATCAGGAGGGCAAACCCCAAGGACACAGCGATGATCGATGGCGATAGCGCGAAAGAGAAAGCCAGTTCGGAAAATGAGCCGAAGTTCAAAGTCGAAATCGTAAAAAACTGCAGCATCGAGGCGAACCCCAGCCCGAGCAATCCGCCGCCGATCGATAAGACAAACGACTCGATCAGAAACGCCAGCATGATGCTGCGCCGGAAAAATCCGAGCGCGCGCAGCGTGCCGATTTCGGCGGTGCGATTGGCCACCGCGCCGTACATCGTGATCATCGCGCCGATGGTCGCCCCGGTGCTGAAGATAACCGTCACAAAAATGCCCAGGATCCGGATGAATTTGGCCATCATCTCCGATTGCTCTTCGAAATACTGCTTTTCTCTTTTCGGCGTGAAGTATTGAAGCCGGTTGTCGCTCGCGAAGGCGGCCAACACGCCGGAATAATCCGCCGGATCTTTGAGCCGCACCGTGACGGTGGAAAACGACGAGCGGCGAAAGGCGTCGGCGATCTGATTGACGTCACCCCACAGTTCCGAGTCAAAGCCGCTGCCGTCGGCTTCGAAAAGTCCAACCACCGTCCAGACATCGCCGCCAAATTTTATCTGTTCGCCGATCTGCGCGCCGGCAAAACGCTTGGTGATGCCCGCTCCGGCGATCACCTCGCGGGCGCCCCAGCGAAACATCCGTCCTTGCGTCACCCGTACCTGCGGCCGCAGTTGAAACGCCGGCGGCTCGACGCCGCGCACGGTGACGTTGCTGATGCCCTCCCCGCCGAGCTTATCGAGATTGATGATGACGACGACCTCCTTGGAGCTTACCGGCGCGCCGTCGCTGCCGCGCGCTACTTGAGGCAGATTGACGATGATGCCGGCGGCCTCCCGATCCATGATGCTCATGATTTCGCTCATGGCCGCCTTGCGCGAAACCAACAGATTATCGTCGGAGCCGGTCGAGCGGAGCGTTTTTTGCACGCCATAGGCCATCATCAACACGGCGGTGAATACAAAAACCACGAGAGCGATGCCGAGCATCGTGATGGCGGTCGTCAGCCGGCGCGAAACTGAACTGCGAACGATATATTTGAGCGGCAGTTGCAGAGGCTTTCCCTACGGAATCGAAAAACTCTTCACACCAAAGCGAGGACCACGCATGAGCTGTGTGAGCTACCCCACATATCTCAACCCTTCGACAATCCTCGTGGTCAAGACGCGGCGTAGCGGAATAATCGCTGCCAGCATGCCTACGAGGATACCTGCGGCGCAGCCGATCGCGACGGTTTCCGGTTTGATGTAAAACACCGGAAACCAGCCCTTCGGAAGCGCGGTTTGAAAGCCTTGCACGGCCGGGAAGGTTACCAGCAAACCGAGGGCGCTGCCGAAAAACGAGAGAATCAACGAATCGCCCGAAATGAGAAAAAAGATTTGTTTGCCGGAGAACCCCAATGCTTTGAGTACGGCGAACTCATGCGTCCGCTCGCGCGCCGACATTACCATAGTATTGGCGACGACCAGTAAGATAATGCCAATGATGACGAATGACATGATATTCATCGCCGTGATGACGGCGCTCGCCGCCGACAAAAAACTCTGCTGAAAGGCGCGCTCCGTTTCGGTTTTGGTCTCCGCGCGCGAGTTGGCGAATAGGTTATCGACGTCCTGCGATATGCGCGCCGACTCATTCGGCTCATTGATGCGCACGACATACCAGCCGATCTCGCCCGCCCGGTGCGGCATCTCCTGCCGCACCCGCTCATCAAGATACTTATAGTGAAACAGCATCGTCGAGGGATCGGTGGTTTGATCCCGGGGCCGGTAAATGCCGCGCACGACAAATTCCCACTGGCCTGGATAGACATCCCCTTCCAACAGCATGAGGTCGCCGATCCTTAGGTTGTAGCGCTCAGCAATTTCGATACCGATAATGGTCGCGTTGCGCTCGCGTTTGAAGGCGTCGAACTCTTCTTTGTCGACAAGAAATTCAGGATAAACGTCAAAAAACGTATCCGTATCGATCGCCAGGCGAGCGAAAAATTGATTTTTGTCGATATAAACACCCGAAAACCAGGAGGCGAATGTCACTCGATTCACCCCGGGCACCTGCGCGATCCGCTCGCGGTAAGCCAGCGGCAGCGTAAACACAAACGAGACCGCATGCCGGGTAATCAAGCGGTTCGCCGACGACGCTTCGACGCCGGCGTACCACGCGGTCACCACCGTCTGGAGCAGCGCAAACGCCATCACCGCCACGCCCACGCCGAAAACCGTTAGTAAGCTGCGGAGCTTATGGCGCAGCGTATTGCGCAGAAGGAGTTTAACTAATTCCATCGGTTTCTAGATGCTATTTGTGCGCGACTCGTTTTAGGACTTAAGTCTTTCGAACATTTTTATTTTCCATTTTCAATTTTAATTTGTTAGACCAGCTCCCCTTTCTCCAGATGGCGCACCGAGCGCGCCCGCGCGGCGGCGCGAGGATCGTGGGTGACCATTAAGATGGTTTTGTTCAACTCACGATTGAGCCGATCCATGAGATCAAGCACTTCCTCGGCTGAGACCTTGTCGAGATCCCCGGTCGGCTCGTCCGCCACGAGGATCGCCGGGTCCGTTGCGATGGCCCGGGCAATCGCCACCCGTTGCTCCTGGCCGCCGGAAAGCTGGCGCGGATAGTGGTGCATGCGCTCGGCCAAGCCGACCACGCTCAAGGCAATCTCGGCGTGATGGCGCCGTTCTCGTTTCGACAACGGCGTCAGAATCAGCGGCAGCTCGACGTTTTCCAGTGCCGTGAGCACGGGGATCAAATTGTAGAACTGAAAAATAAATCCGATATTGCGCGAACGCCACAGAGCCATCTCGCTCTCGTTCAGATCGGTGAGGTCGGTGCTGTCGATGACAATGGATCCCGCCGAAGGCTTATCGATCCCGGCGATCAGGTTTAGCAACGTGGTCTTCCCCGAGCCGGACGGTCCCATGAAAGCGACAAATTCGCCGGCGCCGATCTCAAGGTTGATGTTGCGCAATACCGGAATTTCCAGGCTGTCGCGCTGGTACGATTTGAAAAGCTCTTGCACCCGGATCAAAGGCGGCATGCCCATGGCTAGCGAGATTTTAGTGTCACCTTGGCGCCGTGCTTGAGCTCAGGGTCGGCCTTGGCGATCACCTTGTCTCCTTCTCGGAGCCCGCTGGTGATCTCGATCAAGCCGGCGAATTTTTTCCCGGTGGTCACCGGCACTTCCACGGCATGATCGTCTTTGACTTGAAAAACCGCTTCGCGCCCATCGTCGCTGACGACGGCCGCCGCCGGAATCGTCAGCAATAGTTTAGACGTACCGGTACTGGCGCTCGCCCCAGGGGCGAGAAAGGCAACCTTCGCGCTCATCTCGGGCAGCACCTTGTCATCGTACTGACGGAAACTAATTTTGACCAGCACCGTCGCTTTCGCGCGGTCTGCCGTGGGCACGATTTTAGCCACATACCCCGGGTAGCGTTGCTGCGGGTATGCATCCAACGTGATCTCGCAGGCTTGATGGGGGGTTACCCGCGTGATGTTGGCTTCTGACACATCGGCATCGACCTCGAGCGATGACATGTCGGCGATTGTTACCACCGCGGCCTTCGAGCTCGCCGCTCCTGCCAAGGGCGCAACGATCTCCCCGACGTCGGCGTTCTTCTTCAACACCGTACCGTCGAAAGGCGCAACGATCCGGGTATTCTCGACGGCCACCTCTGCCTCACGCACGGCGAACTTAGCGGCGTCGATCGTCGCCACGACACGTTTATAACGCGCCTCGGCGACATCGTACTCCGCCTGGGCCACCAATCCCTGCTTGAGCAGGGTTTGCATGCGCTCGCGCGTCTGTTTGGCCTCGTACAAATCCGCTTCAGCGACACGAAGGTTCTCGCGCGCCCGCTGTAACGCGGCAACCACGTCCGAGTCTTCCAATCTGGCAATGACCTGCCCTTTCTTGACTCGGTCCCCTTCATCGACGCCCAAGAACACCAGTGTGCCGGTGCCCTTGGACGCCACTGCCGCCTTACGCCGAGCGACGACGTAGCCGCTTGCGGTGAGTATGGTGTCGCCTTGCGAAGGAGATGTGAGAGAGGCCGTGGCAAGCTGAACCTCGATGCCGGGAATGAAGCGGTCTTGCAGGAGGTAGAGCGCGCCGCCCGCTAAAGCCATCGTCACTATGGAGACAACGGCCTTGCCGAGCCATCGGCGCTTGCGTGGTCTTTTCGCGCCCGGTGACGAACGGTCTATTCTCAACGACGACAAATCCGCGTCCCGAGTAGCCATGATGCAATTCAATTCAGACTACGGTTAAATTCCGGTTTTTCAAGACGACGATAAATGTTAGTTTCCACTCATGGCCCGAACCACAACTTGGCATCCGGACAGCTACGCGCGAAACGCGCGCTTTGTTTCGGATCTCGGCGCGCCGCTAATCGAACTGCTAAATCCCAATCCGGGAGAACTCATACTGGACCTGGGCTGCGGCGACGGCGCGCTCACCGAAAAACTGGCTGCCGCGGGTGCGGTTGTTTACGGCGTCGATGCGAGCCATGCTCAATTGCAAGCGGCACGCGCGCGAAAACTCCGCGTCGCCGCCATGGATGGACAGCGACTCGCCGTCAAACCGCGCTTCGACGCGGTTTTTACCAACGCTGCGCTTCACTGGATGAAACAAGCGAATGAGGTAGTCAAAGGAGTGGCGAGTTCGCTCAAGAAAGGCGGTCGGTTCGTGGGCGAATTCGGCGGCAAAGGAAACGTGGAGACCATTCGCCAAGGCTTGCACTCGGCTTTATCAAAGCGCGGTATCGATCCAACGGGCGTCGATCCGTGGTACTATCCATCCGCCGAAGAATACGCGGACCTGCTTGGCCGCTACGGGTTCATCGTGCAATACGCCGAGTTAATCCCCCGCCCGACGCAACTGCCCGGCGACATCTTGGGCTGGCTCGACGTTTTCGCCCAACCGTTCAGCAAAGCCGTCGCTGAATCCGAACGGGCCGATTTTTGCGCCGAATTGCGTCAGCAGCTCCAGCCAAAATTACAGGCAAGCGACGGCAGCTGGTTTGCCGACTATGTGCGTTTGCGTTTCAAAGCAAACCTTTAGCTTAAACATTGCTCCACATTGAACGTTTGACGGCCTGAAAGTTCGAACGCGCTAAATCTTAAATCCTCCGTACACCACCATGGTCGTGAATTTCCAAAAACAGTCCACATCAACGAAGCCGGCCTCCGTGAGCCAGGACAGCTCTTCTTCCAAATAGCCGTTATTGTGCGGCCCGTGATAACTGCTCGGCGCGGCCGCTTTGACCTCGGCCAAATTGGTCTTGCCGTTGGAGGATTGGCGGATAATCCGATCGAGGTAATCTTCCCGCGCGCGGCGATATCGCTCGCTTAGAGATTTCGTATTGGCGCGCACGTTATCGGCATTGATGAAACAGCCGCCGGGCCGAACCAGCTGAAAAACCTCTTTGAATATTTCACGTCGCCGCTGGTTCTCGGTGAAGTGATGCAGCGCCCGCGAGGAGATGACCGCATCGAAAGTTCCCTCGATGGGTTTGAGCCAGTCCGGGTTTTCAAGTGATCCTTGAACAAAGCTCATGCGTTGCTCCAACCCGGCATTTTTCTGCCGTCCCATTTGCAGCATCGCAGCTGAGGCATCCTGGCAGACTGCCGTCGCGGTGGGGCGCTCCTTCAGCACCGCCGCGGCGAGAGCGCCGTAACCGGCGCCCACATCCAGAATCCGAATGGGCGCATCGAGCGGCTGCGGAATCATGCGCAGCACCATCGCAACCTGAACGTCGCGGATCGGCGTTTGCCAGCCCTTGTGAGCCCAGCGTTTGATGAAGTTTTCATTGCCCCAGGTCTCATCCCAAGTCGTCTCAGCCATCGTTATCCTCATCGTAAAGACACCTTTCTGCTACCTCGTCGAGCCATCACTGTCAAACCGTTTGGAATATTCGCCGGAATGCTGTTAAACGATTACATCCGCGTCCATGATAAGGGAGGGACGATGCAATTTTGCAGGCTTTACACCGGCAGCGACGGCCAATCGCACTTTGAAGATATACCCCAGCAGGAGGGCTCGCAATTCTTCCTTTCGACCATTGCCGCAAAAGCCCTGGTCTTTAAAAACGACATGAACCGAGACGATCTGCACGGCTGGCACACCGCGCCGCGCCGGCAATGGTGCATCACGCTCTCGGGTAGTTGCGAAATCTGCATCGGCGACGGCACCAAGAGAACCTTTGGCCCAGGCGATGTGTTCCTTGCGGAAGACCTCGACGGGCAAGGCCATACCGCCGTACCTCGCAACTGGGTGCGCGCGTTCATTCATCTGTGAGCACTTGCTCTCTCCATAGCATACCGCCTGGCAGTAGCCGCTGAGTGAAACACCCAGTGGAGACACGGATGAATAAAATAGCTTCGCTTCGCACTTGACCCCTGTCATTGGTTTCGCATAGGTTCGGAAGATCTCGAGACTGAAAAGAAGGGTCGAGGGCGATGAACTATCGTACGGTTTGCTTTCGTTTATGGATCATATCGCTGTGTCTGATCAGCGCCCGTACCGTACTCGGGCAAGACCGCATCCGTCTCGGATTGAGTTCGATCAGCGCCACATCCGGCAGCATCTGGGTCGCCGAAGAGAAAGGACTATTCAAAAAGCATGGTGCCAATGTCGAAGTCATTTTTATCGGCGGCGGCGCATCCCGAGTGGTGAGCGCGCTCCTCGCTGGAGAGATTCAGTTTTCTGTCGGCGGCGGGGACGCTGTGATCCGCGCGGCGATGCGCGGCGGTGACAGCGTCCTCGTATTCTCGCCGATGAACCGCGGCTTGCAGCGCTTGATCGTCCGACCCGAGATACGCACGCCGGCCGAACTCAAAGGCAAACGGGTATCGATCACGCGCTTTGGTTCGGCCGGCCATTTGGCTTTTCAGCTATTTGTCAGAAAGTGGGGCATGCGACCGGAAGATTTCCAGATCGTCCAGCTCGAAGCGTCACCCGCGATGTTAGCCAATTTAGAAAAAGGCGGCACCGAAGGAGCCGTCCTGACTATGCCTTCGTTCTTCGTCGCCGAGGAGAGAGGCTATCGAACCCTAGCGGACCCCGCCGAAATGGATATTTATTACTTACAAAACTCTGTCGATACCACTCGCAGTTATCTTAAAGCCAACCGCGCCCAGGCGATCCGTTTCGGTAAGGGATTGATCGAAGGGGTCGCCTATTTCAAAAAATACAAAAAAGAAAGTCTCGAGGTGCTGCAAAAAAAGCTGCGCATCCAATCGGCCCAAGAAAAGGATGTTAAGTATCTCGATGCCTCCTACAATCTCCTAGCGGCGAAATACTACAATCCCACGCTCTACGCCAATCCAAAGGCCGTTGAAACCTCGCTCGAATTCATCGTGGCAACTGAGCCAAAGGCCCGCGGCGCCGATGCCAAGTCTTTTGTCGATGAGAGCGTGATACGAGAAATTGAAGCGAGCGGCTTTATCAAGAGCCTCTACGAAGGCGAATATCGGTGATCCAAAAATGGGGTGATGGAGTGTTGGAGTATTGGAGTGTTGGGCCGGAGAACCCAATACTCCATAACCCCAATACTCCATTACTTGTTTTGGAGTTCTGATGCCCGACTACAAAGAAATCATCTACGAGAAGAAGCGCGGCGGCGCACTGCTCACTCTGAATCGTCCGGAAGCGCTTAACGCCATTACCCGGCCGATGCTCAAAGAGATTCACAATGCACTCGATGAAGCCGAGGCTGATGCGGAAGTCCGCGCCGTTGTTATTACCGGCGCCGGGCGGGCCTTTAGCTCGGGCTTCGATCAGGCGACCACCAGCGGGCGGCGCCGCGACATTCAGTGGCCCTATGGGATTCAGACGGGCATGAGCGCGGCGGATTTGATGAACTACTGGTCCGCCGATGATGTCAAGCTGATTCGAATTTTCGAAATGACCAAGCCGGTGATCGGGGCGGTGCGCGGCTGGGCCATGGGCGGCGGCTGCTGGTTGGCGCTCTACACCCATATCACGATTGCCGCCGAAGACGCAGTGTTTGCCCAGCCGGAAGTGCGCCATGGCTCGAACACGACCTTCATGTGGACGCTGCTCGCAGGCTTCAAAAACGCTCTCCGTTACGGATTGGTTGGCGACCACGTCGACGCCACCGAAGCCTTGCGAATCGGTTTGGTGAATAAGGTCGTGCCGGTCGAGGACTTACTCGAAGAATGCTTCAAGATCGTCGAGCGGATCGCCCACGTACCGCCGGAAACAGTGAAGATCAATCTGGCGATCTCAACCATGGGGCTGCAGATGATGGGGCTCTACGATGCGCTCGCGATGGACGCGACTTTGTCGATCCCCGCGCATATGATGCTGCGCGAAGAGTTTCGCCGCCCCCTCGACGAGGTGCGCGCCAAAGAGGGCACCAAAGCCTATTTGCAAAAGCGCGACGGTCCGTTTCAGCCCGAGCCCTTCGGACCTAGGGCGAGGAAGAAGTGACAGTTGCCAGTCGTCAGTGATCAGTAAAAGCCGGCAGTGAAGAATAAGCCAGCAGCGAAGAATATGAAGTTAAAATTTCTTGTCTGCTTACTGACGACTCTCTTGCTGATAACCGCCTCCGTCGCCTCGGCGCAGCAGACGGGGAAAATGTTCCGCATCGGTTTCCTGGGTGGAGGCACTGCTGCTAGTAACGCGGTACTCGTGAACGCGTTTCTGCAGGAACTGGGGATGCCTGGCTGGATTCAGGGAAAGAATTTTACCATCGAGTATCGATTCTCGGAGGAAAAGCCTGAACGCGCACCTGAGCTTGCGGCGGAGCTGGTTCGTCTCAAGGTTGATCTGATCGTGGCCACAGGATCGCCACAGACGCGCGCCGCCAAGAACGCGACTTCTTCCATTCCCATCGTGATGGCGGCTAATCCCGATCCTGTTGGACTCGGTTTTGTTGCGAGCCTGGCGCGGCCGGGAGGTAATGTCACCGGTTTTTCAAGTATGGCATTTGAACTAGGCACGAAAAGGCTGGAGATACTCAAGGATGCAGTTCCTAAGCTCGCCCGGGTTGGGCTTCTGCGGGTGCCGGCAGAAACCGGACTGGGAGCTCTCCAACTCAAAGAACTCAGGCCCGCGGCTCAGTACCTGAAGCTAAAATTGGAGGAGATCGAGACCGAAGCCAACGCAAAAGGCTTAGAGAGCGCCTTTCAAATTGCCAAGCAGAAACAGGTCCAGGCGATTATGACGACCGCCACTAACGGCTTTTTTTCCGCAAGAAAGCGGATCTTAGAGCTGGCCGCGAAATACCGTTTGCCATCCGTTTACTTCCAGAAGGAGTTTGTCGATGAGGGCGGTCTGATGTTCTACGGGGTGGACTACGAAGACCTGTACCGCAAGGCAGCGCACTATGTAGACAGGATTCTCAAGGGAACCAAACCTGCCGACCTTCCGGTTCAGCAGCCGACGAAGTTTGAATTTGTGATCAACTTGAAGGCAGCGAAACAAATCGGACTAACACTTTCGCCAGCATTTCTCTCGCGGGCGCATCAAGTGATCCAGTAGATGGGGAAAGAAAATGGAGTGATGGAGTACAGGAGTACTGGAATGACGGGGGTCCGGAACCCATTGCTCCACCACTCCAGTACTCCAATTAGGAATTGGCCATGACTTCACAATCAATCTCCTGGCGCGATCTGACCCCTCTGATCGCGCCTAAATCGGTTGCTGTCGTGGGAGCCTCCCAACGCGGCGCGGACGCCGTTTTAGCCCGCGAGCCGCGCGGCAACCGCGTGATTCGTAATCTGCGCAACTTCGGTTTCGAAGGCCGCGTGTTCGCGGTCAATCCAAAATACAATGAAGTGATGGGCTGCCCGTGTTATCCGGACATCGCGGCAATTCCAGAGCCGGTGGATTGTCTGGTCTCGGCAGTGCCCAACCGCCACGTGCCGGACTTACTGGAGTCCGCCGCCAACGCCGGCGTGCGCGCCGCCGTCGTGTTCGCCGCCGGTTTCAGCGAGATTGGCGGCGAAGGAATGGCCCGCCAGGCGCGCCTGGAAGCGCTGTCGCGAGAGCGCGGCTTCCTCATCTGCGGTCCGAACTGCTACGGCGTTCTCAATGTCCATGGCAAAGCGCCGCTTTTTGCTTCGGCGATTCCGCCGGGATTTCTTGCCGGGTCCGTCGCCTTGATTTCCCAAAGCGGCGGTCTCAGCACGACCATCGCCAACGCCCTGATGCTCAATCGCCGCGTCGGCCTGAGTCACATCATTTCCTGCGGCAATCAAGCCGGCGCGACCGTTGAGGAATACATCAACTACTTCGTCGATGACCCTCATACAAGGGTGATCGCCGCGTTCGTCGAAGGCTTCAAACAGCCGGAACGCATCCTGCCGGTGGCGCGCAAGGCCGCCGAGCGCCACAAGCCTTTGATCATACTCAAAGGTGGCCGTTCCGAGGTCTCCAAGCGCGCCGCCGTAACCCATTCGGGTTCACTCGCCGGCGCGGCGGAGGTGGTGGACGCGGTATTTCGCCAGGGCGGCATCATTTCCGTGCGCAGCATCAACGAGATGATCGACCATGCCAGCGTATTTTCCTGTGAAGGCTTCATAAACAAATATCGCGGCGGACGCCGCATCGGCGTGCTTTCCGGCTCCGGGGGCGAGTGCACCCTGGTCTCTGACGCCGCGGCCAATGCCGGTATCGAAATCCCCGAGCTAACCGAGAAAACCAAAACTCAATTGCAGAAAGCAGTCGCCGACTTCGGCAATATGAACAACCCTCTTGACGGCACCGGCGCCATGTACGACGACGAGAGAATCTTTCCGCGCCTGCTGCAGGGCCTGATCGAGGATGGCCATATCGACATCGTCACCGTCAACCTCGAGGCCAACGATCCGCGCCCGAAGGAATTGAAGAGCGGCAATCGTTTTACAGCCGCCATCGTCAAAGCGGCGGCCGAAAGCGCCAAGCCGATTGCGACTTTCAGTTCGGTGATCGGTGGTCCCGTAGACGGTGAAATTCTTCAATCGTTGCGCGATGCTGGCATACCGCTCATGGAAGGCGCCGAGTGCGCCGCTACGGCGATCCGAAATGTAGCCGACTACCATGAATTTGTGCGATCGATTGAGCCCCGCCCCGAAGTTTCCGGGCCGGCGCTGCCGGTCAAACTGCCGCCCGGCATTCTCGCCGCCGAGGCGGCGTTCGCGCTGTTGAAAGAATTTGCCATTCCCGTCGCTCCCACCCTCCTCGTTCGGAGCGCCGATGAAGCAGCATCAAGCGCCGCCAATCTGGGCTACCCGGTGGCGCTCAAAGTCGAATCGGCTGAGATCGCACACAAGAGCGACGTTGGCGGGGTTGCCTTGGGGCTTTCGAATGCGGGCGAAGTTCGTGCCGCGTTCACGAGAATCCAAAGTGACGTCAGTCGGCGCGCGCCGAAGGCGAAGATCGAAGGCATGGTCGTCCAGCGCATGGTGAGTGACGGTGTCGAAATGATTCTCGGCATCAAACGCGACCCCCTGTTCGGGCCGGTGGTGCTGTGCGGGCTAGGCGGGCTTTTTGTCGAGGTGCTGAAAGACATCGCCGTCGGTATACCGCCGTTGACCAAAGCGCAAGCTCGCGACATGCTCGCGCGGCTGCGCGGCTTTGAAATACTCGGCGGCTTACGCGGCAAACCGCCCGCGGATCTAGAAGCGCTCTGCGGCGCGGTTGTGAAACTTTCGAAGATGGCCGTAAACCTCCGCGATCGACTGCTCGCCGTCGACATCAATCCGTTGATCGTCCTGCCCGAGGGTCAGGGGGTCGTCGCGGTGGATGCGGTGGTGGAAATTAGATAGAGAATGGTTCCAATCGTTCCATTGGTTAACGGTTCCAACCGTTTCGGATTACGTGATCAGAAATTCTGAACAATTGGAACTTTTGAAACGGCTGGAACAGCTGAAACACAGGAGTGTCTGATGTCCGAATTTAAAGAAATCTTATACGAGAAGCGGCGCCGCGGCGCACTGATTACTTTGAATCGCCCGGAGGCGATGAACGCGATCAGCCGCAACATGATCAAAGAAATTCATCGAGCCCTCGACGAAATCGAGGAGGATCCCGAGGTGCGCGCGGTCGTTCTGACGGGCGCCGGGCGGGCGTTCTCGGCGGGCATGGACCAGGGCAACGCGTCAGGGCGGCGCCGCGACCTGCATTGGCCCTATGGAATCGTCACCGGACAGACCGCCGCCGGCGCGATCGACTCGTGGCGCGCCGACCCGCGCAATTTTCGCCGCATGTGGGAGTTTGGCAAGCCGATCATCGGCGCCATCAACGGATGGGCCATGGGCGCCGGCTCGTGGCTCTCGCTCTTCACCCACATTACCATTGCTTCAGACAATGCGGTCTTTGCCCAACCCGAAGTACGCCATGGCTCGAATACGAGTTTCATGTGGACGCTCCTGGGCGGCTACAAAAACGCGTTGCGGTACGGGCTCACCGGCGATCATATCGACGCGCAGGAAGCGCTGCGTATCGGTCTGGTCGCCATGGTGGTGCCGGCGGATCGTTTGATCGATGAATGCTTCAAGCTGGTCGAGCGGATCGCGGCGGTGCCGCCCGAAACGGTGAAAATCAATCTGCAAGTTGCGACCATGGGTCTCGACCTGATGGGCTTGCGCGACGCGTTGACCTTGGACAATCAATTGTCGGCGCCGGCGCACGTCATGCTGCGCGAAGAACTGCGCAAACCGCTCGATGATGCGCGCGCCCATAAGGGAATTCGTGAATATTTGCAACTGCGCGACGGCCCGTTCCAACCGGAGCCGTTCGGACCGAGAGCGAAAAGAAAATCGGAGTGATGGAGTAGTGGAGTGATGGGTGTCCGGAATTCCGAGCCCATTCACTCCAGTACTCCAATCCGACTGATAGGAGCAACCAATGGCAGACTACCAGACGATTCTTTACCAGAAGCAGCGCAACGGCGTGCTCATCACCCTCAATCGGCCCAAGGCGCTGAACGCGATCAGCCAGGAAATGATGAACGAGCTGGACCAAGCGTTCACCGAGGCCGAGAACGATTCTGAAATTCGAGCCGTTGTCGTTACGGGGGCGGGCGGCGCTTTTTCCGCCGGAGAGGACTTGAGCGGCGATGACCCCGAAACCGCATGGCCTTATGGTATTCCGGTCAACACCTCGCTCAATGCAACTTACAACAAATTCCGCGATTCGGATCGCAAGGATATTTTGGGCCGCCAGCTTTACCGTTGGCAATACCCCAAGCCGATCATCGGCGCGGTGAGCGGCTGGTGTCTCGGCGCCGCCTCGTGGCTCGCGCTTACTTGTCACGTCACTATCGCCGCCGATGACGCGGTGTTCGGTCAGCCGCAAGTGAGGCATGGCGCCAACACGGACTTCATCTGGGTCGTGCTGGCCGGTTTCAAAAACGCGCTGCGCTATTCCCTCACCGGCGATCATATCGATGCTCGAGAGGCGCTCCGCATCGGGCTGGTCAATCAGGTGGTGCCGAAGAGCGAATTGCTGGAAACGTGCTTTCGGTTCGTCGAGCGGATCGCCCATGTTCCACCCGAGACGGTGAAAATCAATCTGCACATATCGACCCTCGGTTTGGAAATGATGGGTCTGCGTAAAGCCTGGACGCTCAATGCCGAACTGGCCGCGATGGCGCGGCTAAGCAAGCGCGAGGAATTCAACAAACGCTTGGAAGATGCGAAGAAGAAAGGCGGCCTAGCGGCTTTCCTGCAGGAACGAGATGGCCCGTTTCAACCGGAACCGTTCGGACCGAAAGCGAGCAAGCCTTAAGGCAGAAACCCCGGTGATTTTGTCACGCGCGTCGCGCGGAACTTGCTATCCACGCCGGCCGTACGCGCAAAGCCTTCGATCACGTTGCCCTCGACCCTCCCGGTAAACAAGGTCTTTCCGGCGCGGAGGTTGATCTGATCACCGCGCAAACGGCCGGCGACCAGGGCCGTCCCTGCGCTGCTTTTGAACGTCCCGGAGAACGACTGATAGACCTGTTTGAGCGAGAGCTCGCCCTGCGGCAGGGACCAGCCTCCCGCGACCCTGGCGGGAACGATCCACAAGCGCGCCGTGCAAAACTTTTCACAGCCTGCATTCACCGAGGCAATTTCATCCGGGTTCCAATCCCCGATGGCAAAGGTATTCGCGACCACGCGCGCGCCGGGCTTCAGATTCAACAGTTTCGGCCTGAGGCGAAGGTTCATCTCCGGGGTTAAAAACAAGACCACCACAGTGGCCTTGCTGAAGTCGGCGACGAACACATCCCCGTGCTCGAACGTGGCGCGGCCGGCGACACGTTCCTTGGCCGCAAGGCGCTTCGAGTGCTCTACCAGCTCCGAGTTGTATTCGATGCCGTGGGCGCGCGCTCCCCGTTTCGCCGCGGCGATCACATTGCGACCATCGCCCGAGCCGAGGTCGACCACGTAGTCGTCTGCGGCCACGAAGGCCATGTCAAGCATCTTCTGTACCATGACCTCCGGATTTCCCACCCAGACAATGTCTTTGCCGGGCTGGCCGGATCTCGGCTGGTAATGGCTTTGCGCTCGGGCAATGCCGGCAAGCAGCACTGACGCCACAAGCAAGCCAACCATGCGGAAGAGACGTGTCAAAACCACTCTCGTGCCATACTCGGGTCGTTTTTCGCTGCCTTGCGGCCTTTCCGACAAAGAATCTGATCTGACGGACTCTTCATTTGCTGACCTGCGAGGCCTTCCATTGTCCGCCGCCGCTGACCGTCCCTTCCATGCTCGTGCCGGACACCCGGCCGCTGTAACGCTGCGCGCCTATGTTGAAAACAATTCGATCGCCATTGAGCTTGCCCTCGGTGATCGGGATTTCACTGCCGCCCCGCCGCAATGAGCCGGTCAGCATCTGGTAGGTTTGTTGCAACGTCAGCTCGCCGTCCCCGAGCTGCCAGATTCCCTCGACCTTGGCCGGAACGATCCACAGATGGGCCGTGCAATACGACGCGCAACCATTTTTGACGGATGCCGTTTCATCGGCAGCCCAGTCGCCCATCGTGAAGGAATTGGAGACGATGCGGGTGCCAGGCTTCAGCTCCAAAATCTTTGGCCGCAATCTTAAATTGATGTCGGGCAGCAAAAACATGGTAATCACCGTCGCCCGGGAGAAATCGCTTTCGAAGAGATCGGCTTTGACGAAACTGGCCCTGTCGCTCACGCCCGCCTTCGCGGCATTGCGTTTGGACAGCTCGACCATTTCTGGATTGTACTCAATGCCGAGCGCCTTCGCGCCTAGCTTGGCGGCGCTGATCACCGTCCGGCCGTCGCCCGAACCGAGATCAATGACGTAGTCGCGCGCCGTCACCTTGGCCATGGCGAGCATCTTATCCACCAGCGCTTGAGGCGTGGGAACCCAGATCACGTCCTTCCCTTCCTGACCCACCTGCGGCTGATATTCTCCGGATATCTGGGCTGCTGGCAGAGCCGCCGCGAATAAAACGAACGCGGTCAAAACTGGCGCGGAAAATTTCATGCCCTTCGGTCCTCCGTTTGGTGAGTCGAATACTTGCAGACTCGCACGCAATCGGTCGATTGTCCAGATTACCGAGTATCGCTCGATTCGTTGCTTAGCGAGCGCCATCGATGATAGAAAAGCTCACCACCTGGAAGCAGGAGCATACCATGCGTCAAAGGAACGACTATCCGACGTTTTCCGATCACGAACTGCGCCGGCGGCACAACGCTTTTTACGCCTTGATGGAACAGGAAGGCGTCGACGCGGCGCTGATTTACGGCAGCGGCCGGTACGCTTCGGATATCTACTGGCTGAGCGATTGGCCGAGCAGCCGGGAGGCCTACTTGCTCATGCAGGCTGGCATGGAGCCGGTGATCCTGATGCAGTTGTTCAACCATTATCCGATGGCAAAAGTCATGTCCTGGATTCCGGACGTGCGTTGGGCGGGTCCAAACACGACGAATAGCCTCGTCGACTTAATCGCCGAACGCAGCTTGCAGTCAAAAAAGATCGGCTTGGTCGGTGCCATTCCGTTTCAGGTTTATAATCGGCTCAGGGAAAAATATCCTAACGCGAGCTGGGTCGATCTCGGCGGCAAATTGCGCATGATGCGCACGGTCAAAAGCGCGGATGAAATCGAACGCATTCGCTTCGCGTCGGAACTCACCGACCGCTCCATCGAGGCGCTGGCGGCAGGATTACGAGCAGGCCTGCGCGAGGATGAACTCGCAGCGATGATTGAACCGATCTATCTCAAGGCCGGTGGTTATGCGGGCATTCATTTTATGAGCAGCATGCCCATGCGCGCGCCGGATTTTTGCGTCCCGGCGCAGTTTCAGTCCAATCGCATCCTGCAAAAGGGCGACGTGCTGATCACCGAGATCAGTGGCGCGTTTTGGGGCTATAGCGGGCAAATTCATCGGACTTTTTCAATCGGCGAAGGACCGACACCGGAATGGCAAAAAATGCACGACGCGGCGATGGAAGCGTTCGAGGTATTGGCGCAAGTGATTAAAGAGGGCGCGACCACGACCGAAGCCGAAGAAGCCGCCGAAATCATTCACCGGCGCGGCTACAGCACCTACGACGATCTGGTTCACGGCGCCAACCAATACCCGCCTATTTTTCAGACCAAGACCCGCAAACGTCACGACTCGCGCGAGGTCACGTTCAGCGAAAACATGGTGATCGTCATCCAACCAAACCTGATGACCGCCGATGAAAAGATGGGGCTGCAGTTCGGCGAGACTCTGGTGGTGAAGCAACACGGCTGCGAAAGCCTGAACAAATTTCCCAGGCAGTGGGTCGCTTGCAAGGCTTAAGTAGTCCTCACGTGGCCGGTATTAAGCAGGATCACCGCGCACAGGCTTACCCCGATCACACCGTTCTGGCGTGGAATCGCACGCGCCCCGCACATTGAATTGGCTCACGGTCTCGGTTAGTTTGAACCAGCTCCCGAGTCGAATTCGTGCGCGTCAGCGGCGATTTTGTATCCCCGAACATGACCATTTCCCGGCGGTTGCTGCTTCAGGCGCGTGGCGCATTTTACGGCTGGCGCATGGTCGGCGCCGCCTCGATCATTCGCATGCTGGGCGGCGGCTTTCACTTATACGGCTTCACTATCTTCTTCTTACCGATCACCAACGAACTCGGACTGTCGCGCGCTGCCACATCACTGGTGTTTTCCCTGGCGCGCGCCGAGGGCGCCCTGGAAGGACCGCTTGCCGGTTGGGCGATCGACCGCTACGGACCACGCCCGATCATGATTGCCGGAGTACTGCTCTCAGGATTAGGCTATATGCTGCTCGCAACGGTAAACAGCTACGCCGCGCTTCTGGCCGTGTATCTTGGCGTCATCTCGCTGGCTTTCTCGGCGGGCTTCATGCACTCGCCCATGGTGCTCGCCAACTCCTGGTTCATTCGCCACCGCGCCATGGCGATGACACTGATCAGCAGCGCCATCGGCATCGGCGGGACGCTGATTACGCCGCTGCTTGCCTTCACAGTACAAACGTGGGGCTGGCGGCAGGGCGCGTTTATCGCCGGCGCTGCTCTCATCCTGACGGGCATCCCCGTGTCGCTGTGCGTCAAGCGTTCGCCGGAAACGATCGGACTGGTCCCCGATGGCATAGCGCCAACGCCCCCGCCGGCGCAAGAAGCACCGGCGGAACAGAAGCACCGCGGCGAGCGCGATCGGGAGCCCGAATTCACCCTCGCGCGGGCTCTTAAAACGGCGGCATTTTGGCAACTCATTTTGGCGACAACGACACGGGTCGGGGTCTACAATTCGATTACGGTTCACTTCGTGCCGATCATGGTCTGGCGCGGCGCCAGCGAAGCTCGCGGCGCCGCGATGTTGGCAACCATGGCGTTGATGAGCTTGCCGTCCCACCTGATGGTCGGCTGGATTGCCGATCGCGTCGACAAGCCGAAGCTGATGGCTCTTTGCATGTTGGTTGGCGCGGCGGCGGTGGCGCTCTTAGCCTACGGCGGCGGAGAGTGGTCGTTGTGGGCTTTCACCCTGCTATTTACCTTCGTTGAAGCACTGTTTCCCGTCAGCTGGGCCACCGTTGGCGATTTTTTCGGACGCAAACATTTCGCTACCATTCGAGGCAGCATGAGCTTTTTCTATCTTTGGGGCCCGGCCCTCGGTCCGGTGCTCACCGGCCTCGTCTATGATCGTTATCAGAGCTACGCGCCCTTGATGTCGGCCTATATTGGGATTTCACTCGTCGCTGGCCTACTCTACGCCTCCCTTCGGCCGCCCAAATGAGCTGAAGCATGCTCCGTTCCATTCGCAACCGCTTCGCCGGCATCTATTTCGGCTGGCGCATGATCGCTGCAAGTTGCGCCATCCGCGTCCTGGGCGGCGGCCTGCACGCTTACGGGCTTTCGGTATTTTTCTTGCCCGTCACACAAGAGCTTGGTTTAACACGCACGGCATCGTCGGTGATTTTTTCTCTCGCGCGCGCACAGGGCGCCCTCGAAGGGCCGCTCGCGGGCTATTGCATCGATCGTTATGGGCCGCGGCCGGTCATCGCTATTGCCACCCTTCTCGCCGGCGTCGGGTATCTGCTTTTGTCGGGCGTACACTCATATGTCGCTCTGCTGATCGTTTACATGGGGATCATTTCACTTTCCTATCAGGCGGGCTTCATGGACGCGACGATGGCGCTGGCAAACACCTGGTTCATACGCAAACGGGCGCTCGCGATGTCGATCACCAGCGGATCGATCGCCCTGGGCGGAGCACTGCTGACGCCTCTGTTAGCCTATGCCGTGCATACCTGGGGCTGGCGCACCGCATCGATCGGCGCAGGCGTCGCTTTTTTGCTCGCAGGTTTACCGCTTTCGCTGCTGATCGAGCGTTCTCCGGAGAGCGTTGGGCTATTGCCGGACGGCGATCCGCCGCAGCAAACCGCCCGCGCTTCGAACCGAGCGGAGAAATCTGCCGCTTCGCGTGAACGAGAATTTTCATTGGGCCAGACTTTGCGCTCGCACCAATTCTGGTTGCTCGCCTTCGCCACCAGCTTTCGCGTCATTTGCTCGAGCGCGGTGCTGGTCCATTTCGTACCTATTTTGGTTTGGAAGGGCTATACCGAGCCGGAGGCGGCCTTCTATCTTGGCGTCATCGCCATATGCGGCATGCCAACCCACCTCCTGATCGGGTGGCTCGGCGACCGCAGCTACAAACCGCACCTTATGGCGCTGTTCATGATGCTCGGCAGCATTTCCATCTATCTTCTATTTCGCGGCAATGCCGCCTGGCAATTATGGATCGCCGTCCTCCTGTTCAGCGCTTTCGAGGGACTATTCCCCGTGACGTGGGCAACGGTCGGCGATTTCTTCGGCCGAAAAAATTTCGCTAAAATACGCGGCAGCATGAGTTTTCTCTACACTTGGGGAAGCGTGCTCGGCCCCGTGCTGGCCGGCGCGATCTTCGACCGAACGCAAAGCTACGCGGCGCTCTTCACGACGTTATTTGGCTTGTGCTGGCTGACCGCTCTGCTCTATCTCTCGATGTCCCACCCCAAGCCCCCGGTCGCAATTAAAGGCATAACGTGAAAAACAAGCTGTTGAGCATTGCCGGGTTCTGGTGGCCAGCGGTGCTCTGGATGGCGGTCATCTTCACGGTGTCCACCGAATCTTTTTCGACCTCGAATACATCCTCCTTGCTAGAGCCATGGTTGTTCGCCCTGTTCCCTCAGTTCAGCGACGAACAGATCGAACTGATCCATTGGTCGCTCCGTAAGCTCGGCCACTGGTTCGGCTACTTCGTTTTAGGCCTGCTGATCCTGCGCACCGTGGGCGCGCAATTTCCATTCTGGCAAGCGGGCCGGCGGGCGATCTTCAGCCTTGTACTGGCCATTGTCTACGCGATCACCGACGAGTGGCACCAAAGCTTCGTGCCCAGTCGCAGCGCGAGCTTTTTTGACGTTCTGTTGGACAGCTTCGGCGCTTTCTTCGGGGTCTTGTGTTGGCAGAGACTTAGCCGTGCTGGCGCGGCGCTGCATGAGAAAGGGAAAAAACTTGACAAGCTGCGGGCAAATCGCGAGGATATGGCAACAATCCGAAACACTCCGAGTAAAAAATGAAGGTGTCTTGTTCCATCTCGTCGATACCGGCACTCCGTGGCGGCCGGATTGGCCTGCTTTGGACCATGCTATTGGTTGGCGGCTGCGCTCCCGCTGATGCTCCGGTAAACAAACTGTTTTCACCCCCCCCAACCGGCAGCGCTCCTGCAATGCCGGTGGCCGCGCGCTCGCCCTCGGCCATGGAAGCGATTAGCCGGGGGGTCGCGGCGGTGACCCCGCCCGGTGCGGCCCTCAAAGATATTTATTATCACTTTGATAGCACCGATCTGGTCGCGGAAGCGCAAGATATTCTGAAGAAAAATGCCGAATGGCTGAAAGCCAACCCAAAAACCCGGGTCGAGGTGGAAGGACACTGCGATGACGTCGGTTCGGCGGAATACAACCTTGCGCTCGGAGCCAAGCGCGCTCAAGTAGCCAAAGATTTTCTTGTCAGCCAGGGGATCTCTCCAGACCGGCTGGTGACCATCAGTTACGGCAAAGAAGCCCCCGCCTGTTTCGAGCCGACAGAAGAATGCCGCGTGCAAAATCGCCGCGCGCGCTTTGTGATGTTCACCGAGTTACCGACGTTGTAGCGCCGCTCGGTTGTTTTGGCCGTTACGGTCGTTCGCTTCCGGCTTCTTCGCTGGCGCATTCTTGCCGATCTGTTCGCCTCGCGGCAATTGCGCGTATTTGAGCATCAGACGCCGATCCATCGCCGCGTACTTCTTCGCCCAGTCCTCCCGGGTCATATTTACCTCGCTTTTACCTCGCTGAAATAGCAAACGTGGCTCGAAAACCAACAAAGCCTCAATGCCTGTGTTGGCTTTGGCTTGTTTTGAAATGGGCTCAGCCCTCCCGAATAAGCGGCTCTAATGTTCGTAGGTGTATTTTTCGCGGCAATCGATCTTTAAACGGCCGCAAAAGAAATCCCGCACTGCGGGATTGCGCATGAAACGATCGTAGTCGTAGTTGGGTCCGTAACTCGACCAGATCTCTTCGCCCGCCGCGATGTCCCTAAGGGCGACAAATTCGAAATAGGGGTGCTTGCATAGCCGCTTGATCCCGGCGTTCTGAAAACGCGTTTCGATGCCGTTGATCTTGCTTGGCGCGAAATTGATCCGGCTCACATGGGCACCGTACTCCTTGCTGTCGAGATACTTATAAGGATAAGCCTCTTTCTGGGCGCATTCGATGAGCGCGCCGACATAATGATTACCTTCGGGAAATTCTTGGAGCAGGCGGCCGCCCAACTCGCCAATGACCTCTCCCTTTTTGATTTTCACCAGGGCGAACAGTCCGTTGCCCGAGCCGGGTATTAAAGATTTTTTAATCACCGTTCGCTTATCGAGCTCTTTGTTGATCTTCAGCACAGGTCCGAGTTTTGCTGCGCTATCGGCCGACCACAGGGTCAGACTGCTTAGGACACACACCACGCCGAGAATGAAAGCCACGATGGTAAAATACCTCCTCATGATCGATCACCGCGGATCCGCCATTTCGAAAAACCACGGCCGGGGCAGCTTGTCAATGCGCCGTCCGAAACTCAGGCAATCCTGAACAGCCGTTTGGCGTTGAGGCTCAAGATATTGGCTTTGTCCCGCGCGTTGATCTTGGCGGCGCGAATCTCGTCAAGCGTGGCGCAGTGCTCATAGCTGGGCGGCGTGGAGTAAAACAAGCTGCCGAAGACCAGCCGCTCCGAGCCGACCGCGTCAACAAAGCTCTTGACATACCCCGAGCCGCGGACGTGCGCCGTATCGAAAAGAATATTCTTCGTCCGTTTGGCGATATCGAGGGCAAGCTGGCTATTGGTGTTGGTTGTCAAGGCATCGAGCGAAACGAATGTCAGTTCTGGAAATTCCAGCGCCAGCCGTTCCAAACGCCAGACGGCTTCGAGATTGGACTCCGCATTGGTGTGAATCAGCGGCACGAGTCCCAGCTCGCTCACCTTCCGGAGTAATGGGCGCATCAACGGATGATCAACCGTAACGCCCTGAAAACGGCTGTGCCACACGACTCCATCCAGTCTCAAATCATGCTTGATGCGCTCGAGCTCGTCGAGCGAGCGGACGCCGTGCAGCGGCTCTACGATCCCGCACGCAACGGGAAAACGCTTGGGATCGCGCTTGCGGTATTCCGCGACGACGTCGTTGCTGCGCATGGTGTCCTTGATGCCGTCGGCCTGAATATATCCGGTCGCCGCCAGAATCGCCGCGGCAGTGACGCCATTGGCATCCATGATGCGCAAACGGTTGGCGTAGTCCCGCTCCTGCCAGCCGTCGCCCTCCTGCAAACTGCCGCCGGTCAGCGAACCGAGATGATGATGAATATCGAAAATGTCCATGGGACTCCTGAATCACCGCTCCTCTTTTCTCAACTATACTCCAGGCTCGCGTTGCTGCCTTACCTGCCCTAAGCGCGATCCCCTCGGCGGCGCCTTCGCGGCGAAAGCGGGTGCCCAGGCCAATTCTCCGAGCGCACTGCTTCACGGCCCCAGCCAGCCGGCTCGACGTCTCCTACTAGCCGCCGAGCATCATCGATTGCTCTGTAGCGTCACGGGTCGAAGGAGTACTCCTGACTGCAGTCGATTTTCAAGCGGCGGCAAAAAAAATCTCTCACTTCAGCTAGGTACATGAATTTGTCATAGCTGTAGTGAGGGCCATAGCTCGCCCAAATTTCCTCGCCCGCTTCGATATCACGCAGCGCGACAAACACGACATACGGATAGTTGCATAGCTGCAGGAGCGCTGCGTTCTGGAAATGCGTATCGATGCTGTTAATCGTTTTGGGAGCGAAATTGATCCGGCTGACATTCGCCCCATAATGCTTGGCGTCGAGATACCTATAGGGTTTAGTTTCCTCCCATGCGCATTCAGGGATCGAAGCGAGGTAGAAATTTCCCGCCGGATAATCTTCTTCGGCGACGAGTTGCCCGCCGAGCTCGCCGATCACGTCGCCTTGCTTGATCGGCACCACGGCAAAAAGGCCGTTGCCGGAGCCCGGGATCGCCGAAGGCCTGACCTCGGTACGCTTGTCCAGCTCTTTATTGATCTTGAGGACCGGCACCAAACGAACCGTCCCCTCTTCGGCAACTACCTGCAACGCAAACACGGCGCTCAAGAAAAGTGAAACGCGTCCGACAATTTTCATGACCTGGTGATCGGGTGAATCTACCAAATTTCGGTTTTACCACTAGCAATCATGCGCCGGCCCGGTTGTCAATTGCTTGACGTGCCGGCGCAAGCGCGAGTGTCACCCTAGGTAGACTCAAGCGCGATTTCTTGATAACTAGCAAAAATCGATTCTGCAGGAGGACTGTCATGATTCTCGCAAAGAACGCCGAGGTCGAAGGCGTCATCGTCAAATCCATTGAAGGTAAACCGATGTACGGCGGCAATCTACTCGTCAAGCCCTTGATCAAAGGCGATGAAATGACTTTTCTAGAGATTCACTACACGCCCGGAGTCGGCGCGCCGCTGCACGTCCACCAGCACGAATCCCTGGCTTACGTTGTCAAAGGAAAAGTCAAAATGACGGTCGGCAACGAAGAGTACATTCTTGGACCCGGCGATGTTTGCCGGCATCCCAAAGGGGTCCCCCACGGCGTCGAAGGCGTCGAAGAATCGATCGTGGTGGAGATCAAATCGCCGGCGCCCGATATCGGCAGTTTCTTGGGGATGTAACAGCCAGTACTGGCGAGGATATCCGATGGCTATCAAAGCGAAATATCTGATGATTGCGAGTATGGACGTCGATCCGGAACATGAAGCGATTTTCAATGAAGTTTACGATCGAGAGCATGTGCCCAATTTGAGCAAAGTCCCGGGCGTGCTCGGCGTAACACGCTATAAGCGCGGCACGCTGACCATGAATATCGGCGGCGAAAGAAAAACTATCGAGATTCCCAATGAACCGAGCTATACGGCCATTTACGAGCTGGAAAGTCCCGAGGTTCTAACCAGCCCGGCATGGGACCAAGCGATCGAGGAAGGCCGCTGGCCGACTCAGGTTCGCCCGCACACCAAGAACCGTCGTCACGTGCTGCTGAAGCTCATGGACTGACGAAGGAAAGGATAAAGTAGCGGATAAGGTCGTCCTTCATGCCCCTTGTCTTTCGCTAAGTATCGCAGCTAATTGACGTCCCACGACCTCGGCCTGCGCTGCTTCAACCCGCGCTTCAAAGAGCGGAAAAAGCTCTCGCTCTTCCTTTCTAATATGGCGCTCGAGCAAATCGCCCAGCTCGAACATGTCTTTGGCCAAACGGCTAGCCGCTTCAAGCCGAGGGACGATCTCACGCAACTGCTCGTGCTGGCTCACCAATTCATCGATCAAAGCAGCGCTTTCCGGAACCCTTTCGCGCATCAGCGGAAAAAGAATTGCCTCTTCGGCGCGAAAATGCGGCATCAAGTTGGTTCGGTAAAAGACGCCAACCTCGTTGGCGCGTTCGCTCAGACCGGCCGCGCCGATCGGCTTTAGCTGGCCCAGAGACTGCTTTCGGCAGCGCAACGCCAAGGCCAGTCCGTGATGATGATCGTGAGATAGGGTTATCAAACTAGGATGGCGCATAGGGTGTCGGGTTAATGGAGTCTGGAAAAATCGAAGCAGCACCCATATTCCAGTCTTTAAATCGCTCCTTGCTTCCGGAGCCGTGAGATTTCTTCACCGTCGTAGCCGAGCCCGGCGAGCACTTCTTCGGTATGTTCACCTAAAACCGGCGGCGGCCGCTCGATCGCTGTTGGCGTGCGGCTCATGTCGACAGCGTTGCCGACCAGTTTCATTTTCCCCATCTTGGGATGTTCGATTTCCACCGGGAATCCGTAGGTCTTGACTTGGGCATCGGCAAACACCTCATCGAGAGTATTGATCGGGGCTGCCGGGACGTCTTTCTCGATCAGCCGGCTCAACCAGTCGCCTCGTCTGCCGGTCCGGAAAATCGCCGCCAGCTGTTCGGCGAGAAGATCATAATTCTCGATGCGCGCCTTGCGCTGATTGAAACGCGCATCTTCCTTCCACTCCGGCTTACCGATGACGTCGAACAAGGCGTGCCAGAATTTATCCGGTGACGACAAATGCAGCACGAATGGCAGCCCGTCGCGGTCTTCAAAGGCAAACACTCCGGCAGTGGTCATGCGATGCTTGCGCCGGGGCACGTGGCCGGTTTCAAAAAAGCGGGCGGCGTTTTCAGCGATGAATGAGACCGATGCCCGCAGCAAAGAAGTTTCCACATGCTGGCCAAGACCCGTAAATGTACGATTGAGCAGGGCGCCGAGCACTCCGTAACAAGCATACATCCCGGTCAAATGATCGGAAAACGAAATACCCATGCCCTGAGGCTTACCCGGATCCGTGAGCAGACTGAGTAAGCCGCTGCGTGCCTGGCCGATCGTGTCATACCCCGGCATGTCGCGATAAGGCCCTTTGGGACCAAAACCGGAAATCGAACAATAGACCAGCCTGGGGTTGAGCCGTGCAATATCCTCATAGCCCAAGCCGCGCCTTTGCATCACCCCCGGACGAAAGTTCTGAATAAAAACGTCGGCGCCGGACAGCAGCCTCAGAAGAACATCGCGACCGTCATCGTTGCGGAAATCAAGGGTGATGCTCGTTTTATTACGGTTCAAGCTGCAGAAAGTCGCCGCGTAATTTCGCTCACCCCAACCGCGAAACGGGTCTCCCCGCTTGGGTTCTTCGACCTTGATCACGGCCGCGCCCATGTCGGCCAACAATTGCGCCGCGAAGGGCCCGGTAACGTAGCTCGCAGCCTCGACAATCTTGATGCCCGTCAATGCTCCCGCCATAGAGTTCCTGTCTCAGAATCGAGCAGATTTCGTCCTTCCTAGCCGCTCGCCGGGTTACAAGTCAAGTCCGGGATCGGCGCTTAGCGGCTCGGGCACTGCGGCGCAAAATTCGTATGTTTTGATCAGGAATCGAGCTCGAGGGAGCGCGGCAGCGAAAAAGTGAAGGTACTTCCGAGGCCGGGTTCGCTTTGCACCGTCATCTCACCCTTCATAAGGTCGAGATAGCGGCGCACGATATTCAAGCCCAGACCTACCCCATTAAAGGGGCCGGTATGGGCCTCCTTGAGCTGCTCAAAAGGATCGAAAATTCGTTCGCGGTCTTCGGCTGGGATGCCGATTCCGCTATCGGCCACGCTAAACTCGATGCGATCCTGGTCCGGCCGATGACTGACGCGCACCTCCACGTATCCCTTCGGCGTGAACTTGAAAGCATTGCCGATGAGATTCTGCAAAATCTCCTCGAGCTTAAGCGCGTCGGTTACCAGCGGCGGAATGCCAGCGTCGACCAACCAGCGAACGTCGAGACGGCGGTCCCGGTTGATTTGATCGACCATGGCACGGGCATGTTCCAGGATGTCGTCGATCTCGACCGTGGAGATATCGACTCCTATTCGGTTGGCATCGAAGCGCGAGATCGTTAGAACGTCGTTGATGATCTTCAGGAGCACCCTGCCGTTCCGCGATATCTTCTCCATCGCATTGACCTGGCTCGGACCCAAAGGGCCGAAGAAGCCGTCGCGCAACAGATCCGAGCTGCCGATGACGATATTCAAAGGGGTGCGCAGTTCATGGGACATCGCCGCGATAAACTCCGATTTGGCACGGGTCGCATCGCGGAGCTCGCGATTCATTCGTGCCAGATCGTTCGTCTTTTCGGTGATTTCGGCGAACAGCAGCGCATTCTCCATCGCAACGCCTATCTGCTGGGCAATGGATTCGATCAATTGCAGGTCCTCTTTGCTGAAATGACGCTTCAAACGGCTCGCGACGTGCAGCGTTCCAATGATCTTTTCCTTCGTCCTCACCGGAAATGCCGCGGCGCTCGCAAAACCGAGGGTGATAATCTCCGTTCTTTGCGCCAGCATCCGGTAGAACGAGTCGTTTTGGATATCCTCGAAAACCAGTCGCTCGCCGGTCTCGACCACCTGCCCTCCAAGATCGACATCCAACGATCGCGTAGCCATCGTTAACGCCATGTCGTCGCTCAATCCGTAGAACGCTTTCATCTGGAGCGACCCCTCGCGCGCATCGTGTTGATAGATCCACGCGGCATCGAAGCTGGCCGTGCGTGCGATCCTGTCCACGGCCTGGTCGAGCACTTCGCCGAGATCGAGCGATTGGCCTACCGCCGCACCGATCGTATTCAAGACTTCGAGATGCCTCGATCGGTTGACGACCTGATCGAAAAGGCTGCCCTTTTCCACTGCCACGGCGATATGCTCGCACATCGAAGTGATCAGGCGCAGCTCATCATCGGCCAGCGTGCGCGGTTCCTTGCCGCTTAAAACCAATGTCCCTAAAATCTTGCCGTGAATCTTTATCGGCTGCATCGCCAGGAAATGAAATCCGGGATTGAGACTGGCATTGCTGCGGCTCATTTCGCGATAACGAGGCTCGCTGTCAAGATCACCAATTACGATGGTTTCGCCGGTTTTGGCGACGTGCCCGACTACGCGATCGTCGTGGCTAAACTGTTCGACGGCTTGACCTACCTCGGCGCGGCCATCGAAAAATGCCCGCAGCATCAGGTTCTGCCGTTCGCTGTCAAAAAGATAGACTCGCGTCGAATCGAATTGGAAGATCCGCGTGATGCGTTCGACGACCTCCCCGAGCACACGTTCCAAGTCGAGGGACCGGTTGACTGCCGTAGTCACCTCGTAAAGAGCCGAGATCTGGGCCGTACGCTGCTCGACCTTTTCCTCTAAAGAGGAATAAGCATTCTGCAGAATATCAGCCATTTTATTCAGCTCGCTAGCCAGACGGCCGATTTCGTCGCGGCTTTTCAGCGGAGCGCGGTGCGCTAGATTGCCTTGCGCGATAATCGCCACCGCCTCACGTAGCTCTTCTATGGGCTGGGCGATTTTGCCGCTGCCCCACACGAGAACTATACCGGCGATGGCGGCTCCAAGCGCCACTAGAACCCAGCTATGCAGCGGTGAATGGCTATAAAGCGAGCTTGCGAGCGCCGCAACGAACAACGCCAAAGCCATCAACCCAACGCCGCCCAGCGTTATTCGATAGCGAATGCTCAAGCACCATCGGCCAGAATATCGGTTCGGTATTCTAGCCATTGCGATTGCCACGTCAGAACCAGGCAGACTCGGCACGAGGATAGATAGTGACTGGGGAGTTTACGTCTCCGGGAGAACTGATCGCCCTTGTTGCACCGGCACCCGCGCGTGCCGCGGGTATCAGTGGCGGCGCACTTTACGAAGATCCGGCTGCCCAGCGCGCCGCCACGCTACAGAGTTTTGCATTATTCAAAGAAAGGTTCTCTCTCGAGGCCCGCAGAGAACTAGCGCTCTTCGGTATGCATTTTGTTAGGCGCCGGCGAATTTCCCTGAGGCGAAACCATCGCAACGATCTCGCTTCTGCTAAAGCGCCAGCCGCCGCCAAATTTACGGCCCGGAATAGAACCATCTTTAACCAGCTTATAGACCGTTCGGGGATGGATCTGTAGGAGTTCAGCCACTTCGCTTGCGGTCAGAATTTCGTCCATAGAAACCTCCTTGCAACTACGTTTGCTACTGGCTCGCAATAGGCAGTTTTCATGCCACTTTTTTAACTATGCAGGAAGTAACAAAACGCGACAGAAGGAGAAGAGTTCCGCAGGAAAATCCTACATGCTAGTGCAGGAAAAGCGAAAACTCGTCCGCACCTAAACAAATCTGTAATATGACCGCACACCCCCGAAGCTGCGAAAAGAACAGATGCGCCACGAGATTGCATTTTAAAGAACGTAATGGCGTTATAACGCTACCTATTGCGAGCCTCGTATCTTACGCACCTAAATAAGCATCGATCACCTTCGGATTATTAAGAAGCTCCGCGCTCCCTCCGGATAGCACGATCTCCCCGTTCTCCATCACATACGCATGATCCGCGATTTTGAGGGCTTGGCGGGCGTTCTGTTCGACTAAGAAAATCGTCAGACCGGTCCGATTGAGTTCTTTCAATTGGTGAAAGATTTCTTGCGCGAGCACCGGCGCCAAACCCATCGACGGCTCATCGAGGAGCAATAGACGCGGCCGCGCCATTAGGGCTCGCCCCAAGGCGAGCATCTGCTGTTCGCCACCGGAGAGATTACCGGCTGCGCCGTCCAGCCGGTCGCGTAAACGCGGAAACAATTCCAACAGAGCGGCGAGATCCGGCGCGACATTTTTTTCTTTCCGGCGCCGGTAGCCGCCTAACAGCAAATTCTCCCGGACCGTTAGAGAAGTCAAAATTTCCCGGCCTTCCGGAACCTGTACCAATCCGCTGGCGACAATGCGATGAGACGGCCAGGTTATGATTTCGCTGCCGTCGAACCGGATCGAACCCGCACTCGGCCTAAGCAAGCCCGACAACGCTAACAACGTCGTTGTTTTGCCGGCGCCGTTGGCGCCGAGCAGCGACGTAACTCTCCCTTCGACCAGGTCGAAGTCGACCCCTCTGACCGCCTCGATGACGCCGTAGTTGACGCGCAGACCGCGCACTTCGAGCAGTGGTCTCATGATGCTTGACCGCTTCAACGCTAATCGTCCGTGCCCAAGTAGGCTTCAACAACCGCGCGGTTCGCGCGAATTTCTTCCGGCGCGCCTAGCGCGATCAGCCGGCCGAAATTCAGCACGGCAATTTGTCTGCATAGCCCCATGATGAAACGCATGTCGTGTTCGATTATCACCAGGCTGAGACCGCTGTTTTCGAGCTTGATAATTTCCTCCATGAGGAGCTGCTTTTCAGGTGGGTTCATGCCGGCGGCGGGTTCATCGAGAAGCAAGAGCTTGGGCTGGGTCGCTAGCGCCCGTGCGATCTCCAATCGGCGCTGTTCGCCATAGGAAAGCGTTCCCGCCATTCGCCGGGCTTTGTCAGCGAGTCCCACTCGCGTCAGCAGCTCCATCGCGCTGACATTTTCGAAAGCTTCGGTCCGGCCCTGATGACGAGGCAGGAGCAACCGGGCTATTGAATGTTGCGCCGTGTCGGTTAACGCAACCAGGACGTTGTCGATTAACGACATCTCGCGAAAGATCCGAATATTCTGAAAAGTGCGCGCCACGCCCTGCCGTGTGATCTTATGGGGTGCCATCCCGTCCAGCCGGTTACCGTCGAACTCGATGGTACCTCGGCTCGGCACAAACATGCCGCTGATGAGATTGAACAAAGTGGTCTTTCCGGCTCCATTAGGGCCGATCAAGCCGAATATGCCGCGATCCGGGATATCCAACGTAATATTCTCAAGCACTTGCAGCCCGCCAAAACTCTTCGCAATACCCCTTAGCAAGAGCATAGCCGTTAACGGGTAAGAGTTCGCGAGTCGGGCTCGGCCAGCACGGTCTTGGTCCGGCGCCGCGATGCTGCGAACAGATCCCAAACTCCCTTTGGCGAGTAGAGTATCACCACGATCAACACAATGCCGTTGAGCAGCGGGCGATAATCGCCGAGCCCGCGCAACAGTTCAGGCAGCAGCGTGATCAAGACAGCGCCGATCACGGCGCCCCAAGGGCTGCCGGTTCCGCCTAACACCCCCATCGCGAGAATTTCCACACCGCGATCGAAGCCGTATTCGTTCGGACTGATGAAAAAAGTAAAGTGTGCGTTGAGCGCCCCGGCCAGCGCGGCTACCCCGGCACCGACGACAAAGGCAAAGAGCTTATAAGCGCGAATATCGATGCCCATCAATTCAGTCGCCGTCTCGTCTTGGGCGATTGCCGCCATGGTCCTGCCGACGTGCGAGTGCGCCAAGCGCAAAAAAACGTAGAGCGTGAGACCGACCGCGAGGGCGACGTCGTACCAGGCCGTCGATTGCGGAATCCCGTTCAGCCCTAGCGCTCCGCCGGTAAGCTGCTCGGCATTGAGGATTACGATGCGCACCACTTCACCAAACGCGAGCGTCGCCATCGCGAGATAGACGCCGGACAACCTCAACGTCGGCCGCCCGATGAGCAGAGCGGTTACGCCAGCGAGAATCGCTCCGGCGCAAACGCCGATCCACAACGGTACTTCGGCCCGTAGCGTCAGCACGGCGGCGCTATACGCTCCCAAAGCCATGAAAGCCGCGTTGGCAACGCTCAACAACCCGCACGACAGCGTCAGGTAGATCGACAACGCCAGCAGCACGTTCGTACCCAGCGACAACGTCAGGGTGCTATAGGTGGCCCAAAAACTACTGAACCATTCCATGCTTGCGCTGCGATACCGTTAAAAGCGGCGCGCTCAATTGTGTTTAAAAAGTAGTTTGAACGATCCCAACCGAAGCAGCCGGACCCGCCGTTGTGTTTTTTCAAGCCCGTCTTTGCGCTGCCTGACCGAACAATCCTTGCGGCCGCACCAGCAAGATCGCAAAGAGCAGGCCGAAAGCCACAGCGTCGCGCATGGTCGAGCCGATATAAGCGACCGAAAAAACTTCGGCGCAGCCGAGAAAAAAACCCCCAAGCAGAGCGCCGCGGATATCTCCCATGCCGCCAAGGATCACCACGGCGATGCCCTTGTGCAACATCGGCTGCCCCATTCCCGGAAACACGGCATTGCTGTAAAGCGCGATTAATACCCCGGCGACCCCGCCCAGCATGGAAGCGATCACTGCGGTGGCGCGAAAATACCGTTCGACCGGAACGCCCAAAAGGGCTGCCGCTTTGGCCGACTCTGCCAATCCGCGCAATGCCCGCCCCGCATGAGTCCGATGCAACCACCAAAACAGAATGCTCATCAAGGCCAAGGCCATGACAATGATCTGGATTTCCAGCTGAGTGATTTGAATCGCCCCGAACGTCAATACCCGTGCCGGCAGAGTCGCAGTCGGAAAACGCAGATTCTCCGCGCCGAACCAGCCCTGAATGGCGCTGTTCACTGCGATTGCCAAACCGATCGTGGCGATCATCGGCGCCAGGTGCGGCGCCCGTCGCGCCCGCAGCGGCGAGAAAATGAGCTTATCGAGAAGCCAGCCGGCCAGGGCTGTCACCGCCATCGCCCATAATAGCGCCGCAAGCAGCGGTAGCTCGAGAATCAGAACGGCCTGCAGGGCGGCGTATGCGCCCACCATGAAAATCGCGCCATGCGCTAAATTCACCACGTTGAGCACGCCGAAAATAAGCGTGAAACCGAGCGCAAAGAGCGCGTAAACGGCTCCGAGAGAAATGGCGTTGACCAATTGTTGGGCAAACATCCGCTATTTTTGAATCACGTATCGATTGCCCTTGGTCATCATCACGATAGGGGTCTGGACGGCGTCGTAACCGGCCGGCTTGCCGTCCTTGCCCTGAACCTGGCGGAATTTGAATGGTCCAGTGGCGCCGTTCCACTGAACCGAGGGCAAGGCATCGCGGAGCGCGCTCCGATCAGTTTCAAGTCTCCCGGTCGGCTTTATCTTTTTGAGTGCCTGCGCCACGATATACATTGCGTCATAGGCTTGTGCCGCGAACTGATCCGGCAGAGCGTTGTGGGTTTTCTGAAAAGCCGCCACAAAGCGCTTGTTTTCTGCCGCCGGATTTTCGATCGACCACGGACTGCCGACCCATAGATAATCGGAGTGCTCTTTGGCCAGTTCGAACACGCGCGGCGAGTTCATGCCATTCCCGCCGATAAACGGCAGCGTAATCCCTAATTGGCGCGCCTGGACCATCAGGGGACCGCCTTCGGCCACCAGTGCAGACAAGACAATCGCGTCGGCCTTGCTGGCCTTGATCTTGGTCAATTGCGGCTTGAAATCGACATCACCTTTAGCGAATGTTTCGGATGCCGTAACCGGGATTTTGAGCGCCTGCAGGGCCCGCATGAAATGATCGTAGCCGCTTTTGGTGAAAATATCATCGTTGCCGTAGATCACGGCAACTCTCTTCAGTCCGGTGTTCTTGGCCGCGACCCTGAGGGTCACCGGCAAAATGTCCGCCTCGGTCACCGAGTTGCGAAAGACATAATTGCCGATGGACGTGATGCCGTCAGCCGTATTCGACGTGCCGAAAACGGCCACCTTCGCCGCCTGAGCAACCGGATTCGACGCTTGCGCCGAGTTGGATAGCGTTGGTCCAAACAGCATCAAAACCTTGTCCTGAAAAATCAGCTTGCGAAAGACATTAATCGCTTCTTCTTTCTTACCCTGTTCATCTTCAACCACCAGATCGATCTTGCTACCGTGGATGCCGCCTGCGGCATTGATCTCACCGGCCGCAAGCTCGAGTCCTCTACGAATCGGCACGCCGTACTGCGCCGCATTTCCGGTGAGCGCCTCGGCAACGCCGATCCGGATCTGCGCGGACGCCCAATTCGGCAACAGCGCCGTGGCCGAGAGCGCGAGCCACAAAGTCACGCGTCCCCACGGCGATGCCGGTGCTGTTACATCGGTCCTGGTTTTCATTTGGCGCTACTTTTTGCCTTCGTCGATGTGCCAGAGGTACAGCGTATGGTCCCAGTTGTTGTTGTCTTTGATGTGCTCGGTCTTGAGCGGCTTCCAATCGGCCATGTCGAAATCGTGAGACACAATACGCGACCCCGGTTTCATCTGCTTCCAGATATTCGGCCGAATCATCAAATTGACCTCAGGCAAAAGATACATGGTCAATACCGTGGCCGCCGACAGGTCTACGGTGCGGATGTCTTGTTGGCGAATTTCCACCAGGTTGCCTACGCCTGCTTTTTTAATATTCTCGTGCGACTCTTTGATACGCTGCGGGTCGATTTCGAAGCCGATGGCCTTGACACCGTATTTCTTTGCGGCCGTCACTACGATTCGCCCGTCGCCAGAGCCGAGATCGTAAACCACGTCGCCCTTCTTCACTTGCGCCAACTCGAGCATGCGATCGACTACTTCCTGCGGCGTCGGCACATAGGGTACGATCTTTCCCTCCTGTCCCGACGCTAAAGAATAAATTCCGGAGACGCAAAGACTCAGCAAAACGCTTACCGTCGACATTATCCGATGATGTTTTCTTGCCATATGCCACCTGTACGCCGGCTTCCCTGCCATTGTGAAGCGCTCAAGCGTTCTTCTGCCAAAATTTGCCCAGCCAACTGCCGCTTTCCTTTTCGGCGACCGCCTCCAATTCGCCCGCGTCCAGCCAGATACCGCCGCAACCGCTGCATTGATCGATTTCGATTTTCTGGAAGCTGCGCACCTTGAGCGCCTCGCCGCATTTTGGACACTTCATGGAAGCCGCCTTCTTCGCGGTTTCCTGCGCTTGAGCCTGCTGCTTGGCTCGTAGCTTCGCCAATTGTTCGCGCTCTTTCTTGATGAAGTATTCATCCTCCTGCGCTTTCTTCCGTTCGTCCCATTTGTCCGCCATGGATACCTCCTGTTGAATTTTTGCTACCGGCAAAACATTCAAGCTATCTGGCGCGCGACATCGAACCGTTGGTGAGACCGTCCCCGCGGTTAGAATTCGGGAATAACAAAAAGAGGGCCGGCGTCCTTAGCATCGGGACTGCATGGACCGTGGCGCTTCGTTAGCCCGCGAAGTTATTCATGTACGGCAACTTCGTCGCGGTCTCTTTGACCTGAGCGAGATTCGCCCGCAAAAGCGCCGTCGAATCCCACGAACCCGTGATGAGCGCGCTGCGAAACGTTTCCGGCAAATCGATGGCCACCTTGACATCGCCGTAAGTGAGGGTTTTGCTTTCGAGATCGACGGTATATTCGGTCTTCGGGTTCTCCTCGACGCTTTTCATGAGCTGCCGCATCGCTGTCTCATCCACGGTCACGGTGGGGACGCCCATCATCGTGCAGTTTCCGGCAAAAATCGCCGCGAAGGATTCGCCGACGATGGCCTTGATGCCGAAGCGGTTGAGCGCTTGCGGCGCGTGTTCGCGCGAAGAACCGCAGCCGAAATTTTTGTTGACGAACAACACCGACGCGCCCCTATACTCAGGATCGTTGAAGGGATGATCCTTTTTCTTTCCGTTGCTGCCGTAGCGCTCGTCAAAAAAGGGATATTCCCCCATACGAGCGAACGTGACTTCTTTCAAATAGCGCGCCGGAATGATCCGGTCGGTATCGATATCGTTGCCGCGCATCGGTAATGCCGTACCTGAAATTTTGCTGATTTTGACAATATCGTTCATCAAGTCCTCGTCGGGTCGGCAAAATTTCTTGCCCGACTCTTTCTTAAAGTGGCGCACGTGGCGAGAAGCCTCGCGCCGCCGTTCCCGCTACTCGTACTGCCGTACGTCGACCACTTTTCCGTTGAGAGCGGCCGCCGCGACCATAGCGGGACTCATCAGCAGGGTGCGTCCTTGCGGGCTCCCCTGTCGGCCGATGAAGTTACGGTTGGACGATGAAGCAGAAATCTCGCGCCCGGATAGCTTATCCGGGTTCATCGCCAGGCACATTGAGCACCCTGCTTCGCGCCACTGAAACCCGGCTGCTTCGAAAATCTTGTCAAGGCCTTCCGCTTCGGCGAGCTTTTTTACTTCCGCCGAACCCGGAACCACCAGCGCGCGTACGTTGGGATTCACTTTTCGCCCTTTGGCGATCCGCGCGGCCGCGCGAAAATCGGCCAAGCGGCCGTTCGTGCAAGAACCGATAAATGCCACGTTGATCGGCGTGCCGATGATCGGCGCGCCCGGAGTCCAGCCCATGTGTTCGTAAGCTTTTTTCGCCCCTTCGGGATCGGCCGACTGCTCAGGCCGGGGCAGGTTCTCGGAAATCCCGACCGACTGGCCTGGATTGATGCCCCAGGTCACCGTCGGCTCGATGTCCTTGCCGTCGTAATCGACCACATCGTCATAGTTTGCATCCGCGTCGCTGGCGACCGAACGCCAGTATCGCACTGCCCGGTCAAACGCTTCCCCTTTGGGCGTATAGGGACGGCCCTTGAGATACTCAAACGTCGTATCATCCGGATTGACGTACCCGACGAGAGCGCCCCCCTCGATGCTCATGTTGCACACCGTCATGCGCTCTTCCATGCTCATGCGGTCGATCACCGCGCCGCCGTACTCGTAGGCAAAGCCCTTACCGCCGCCCACGCCCAATTTACGAATGATATACAGAATTACATCCTTGGCGTAGACACCGGTGCCGAGCGCGCCGTTGATGTTGATGCGCCGCACTTTCAATTTGTCCATCGCGAGGGTTTGCGTCGCCAGGACATCGCGCACTTGACTCGTGCCGATGCCGAAAGCGAGCGTGCCGAAGGCGCCGTGCGTGCTCGTGTGACTGTCGCCGCACGCAAGCGTCATACCCGGCTGCGTCAGTCCCAGCTGAGGCCCGATCACGTGCACAATCCCCTGATTGGCACTCTCAAGGCCAAAAAACTCGACGCCGAACTGCTTAACGTTCTTTTCCAAGGCCTGCGTCAGCTCTTCAGCCTCCTGGTCGAGAAACGGTCGCTGGCGCAGATCCGTCGGCACGATGTGATCGAGGGTTGCAAAGGTGCGGTCGCGGAAGGCGACGTCCATACCCTTTTCGCGTAACATGTCGAAAGCGGGAGCCGTGGTGATTTCGTGAATTAGATGTAAACCGATAAAGAGCTGCGTTTGCCCGGTCGGCAGCACGCCGACGGTATGGGATTGCCAAATCTTGTCGTAAAGAGTCTTTCCGGCCATTCTGGGGAGTCTCCTCCGCCGGATAATATCGATCGCTATATGGCCTTTCAAGTGGCGGGTCGATTCGCTGAGCCGGTGAATATCCAATCGCCGGAAAGCGGTCGACCAAACGATTGATCCGAATTTGCGGCTTAGCTAGCCGCGCCGTAGATCCATTTGCCCGGATCGCGGGCGTATTCGTCATAGCTGCCCGCGCAGGTGATACCGGGAATTTGCGGCACCCAATCTTCGCGCAAGAGATCATCAGGGTCGCCGTACTTTTTTGCCAGCTCGCGCACCTCGGGATCGTCGAGGGCGGTAAGCCGACCGGCACGAATGATGGTGTGGACTTTGCCGGCTTTTGTCATGATATCGAAGGTCGGAAACAACAGGTGAATATGCAGATGGCCGTAGAGAACGCCGTTTTCGCCGGCCCATTTTTCTTCGGCGGAACGCCAGAGCGTGCCGAACCCCATGTGAATGACTCCCGAGCGGCGCCGCTCCCATTCGAACCCTCCGGAGCAATGTTTTTCGATTGCGCTCGGCCGCCTGATTTTTGGATTGGTGCCGATGGCGACTTCCCATAGATAGAATAACCCGGGACGCGGGAAGCAGGGATATCGAGTATGCTTACTTTCGTCGAGCAATGCGCGCCAGGCGTCGCCGTAAGCTGCGCCGCCCGAAACTTTGACAATCTGGCCGCCTTCCAGCTCGACTCTCACCTGCGGAAACGCCTTGGAAAAATGGCTCGTTGTCCCGGCCACAACGCCGGCCGCGTCCTCTTTGGCGATAATCGGGGGCACCGGATGGCCAAACAGGTGGCCGTTGCGCGGCGTCGAGGAAAAGCCGTAGCGCGAGCCGTCGTAATACTCGTCCCAATAGGTCCAAGACAGATCGGTTCCCTCGGCATCCGTTAAACGGGCGCGCCCGCCGCGTCCGTAATCCCAAATGGGATCCCAGGTTTTCTTGTTGATCAAAAGATGCAGATCGAGCGGATAAGTTGTCGAGCGTTGTAGAAAATGCTCGGCACGCAGCCAGGGAATCTGCTCGTAGCGAAATTCGGTTTTGGGAATCGGTCCGCCTTTGCCGTGGATCAGCAGGTCATAGCCGCGCTGCAGCGCAAACTCCTCGATGTAAGGCATGCCCTCCCAGCGGCGCGGGTTCTTATCCCACGGTTCACGACGCATGATCACTTCCACTTCATCGGTGTAGTCAAACAGGCGGTCGGGATCGCCCATGTCAGCGATGAGGATATCCACTTTGGCGCCTTTTTCACGCAGCGCCGCCGCCACCGCATGCGGCACATCGAGATCGTACTCCCGATCGATGGCGATAAGCACTTTATTGCCCGGCCTGGTCTTGTTGTAGCCGACAAAACCAATATGGCTGTCGCGGTTCTCGCGCGAGTTAGCGAGCTGGCGCGCAAACGGCATCAGCGTGGAAAGAGCGGCGCTGCGTAGGCCGCGATTCCGAAGCTCCGCCTCACGGGGAATGGCATCGCTCATCCCAACGCCCTCATCGGCCGTGTCGCACATGAAAAACCTCCCGGGATGATGGAGTACTGGAGTAGTAGACTAGTGGGGTGAGTCTCTTGACGCAATTCCAGTATTCCAATACTCCATCACTTCATTTTTCACATACAATTCTTTTTGACCCATTCGACGATTTCGCAGCGTCTGGCGAACCAGACGTCCGAAAACGACTTCGCATATTGAATGCAGTCATCGTAAACCTTGCCGGTCGCGGGAAAGGCCATTTGGCAATGCATCGCGAGCGTCAACATCTTCGGCTCGCTAGCCGATTCCTCGTAGAGAAGGTCGAATTCATCCTTGAACGAATTGAAAACGTCGCGCGCCGTGATTCCGCGGCGATACATGCCCGTGTCGTTGAGGCCGCTGACGGCGTTCTTGTACGGCACGATGATCATCGTTTTGCCGTTGATCTTGACGGGATAGGGATTGTCATCGTTGACCGCGTCGCCATGCCAAGTAAAGCCTTCATCGGCAAGAATGCCCAAGGTGCGCTCGGTGTGGCGCATGCCGGACGACAACCAGCCGGTAGGCCTTACGCCGAGAAAATCCTCAAACATCTTTGCGCAGGTGCGGATCTCCTCGCGTTCCTGCTCCGAACTCAACTGATGCAATTGAAGATCCTCGGCATAGGAATGGCCGACGATCTCATGACCGCGCTCATGTACGGCTCTGACCGCCTCGGGGTAACGAAGAATGCACAGCGCGTTCGTATTGAACGATGCCTTGACGCCGTGTTTGTCGAAAATTCGTAAAATTCGCCAAACCCCGGTTCGGCCGCCGTAGTCGTTTTCGCTCGCTGTGCGACAATCGTACGGCGACACGACGTCATCTTCCTTGATCGGGTTGGAGCCGCCGACATGATGCGTGCGCCGGTGCTTGGCGCTGGGAATCTCCGTCCAGGCCTCTAAATTTCCGGCCAGGGCGAGCGCCAACCGCGCGCCATGGGGCCACTCGATCTTGAGCTTTGGCGCCTTGGAGTAGATGTCATAGAAATGATCGTACTGCGGCATCATAACGGCAAGCCTCCCAGGAAAGCCCAACAAAAATCGCGCCTCTGGGTATATGGAAATCGCCCTAGCGTGTCAATTAGTTTTGCAGCCAGTGGAGTGGACGCCGGCAAGGACTTCAAGAACCGTCCGACCGCAAAGTATTGACGAAGAGCGGAAGTGTCGCGCTCGGCAGCCGCGCGATCCGCGACTTACTTGGCAGCTTTCGGGTAGGTTTTTATTTTCGTGATCTGCAACCCGCTAGCGGTCCAGCCCAAATCGTAGCCGACCGGCTCTCCGACCGTGAGATCGAGCGGCGACCGGGCCTCACCGGAGAGGATCACCAACTCGTAAGAGAAGGTCAACTCCCGACCGCTTTCGGTACGAACCACTCCCGTATTGTTTGATGGAAACAGTTTGGTGATCACCCCCTGGTGATAATAGTCGCCGCGCGGTGAGGCCAGGGGATCTTTTTCTTGGGGTGCCATTGCGATCAACGAATGGAGTCGATCCTGCCCGGCACGCCAACAGTTAAAGAACGGTGTGTCGTTGTCGAGCGATTCGCGACTGCAGTTCCATCAAACCATCCAGTACCGCTTCTGGCCTGGGCGGGCAGCCGGGAACGTAAACATCGACGGGGATTATTCGGTCGATGCCTTGAACGGTCGCATAATTGTCGTAAAAACCGCCGCTTGCCGCGCATGCCCCAAAGGCCATGACCCATTTCGGTTCCGACATCTGCTCGTAGACCCGTTTCAAGACCGGTGCAAGCTTATGGTTTACGGTGCCGATGACCATTAAAAGGTCTGCTTGCCGCGGACTGAACCGAGGCAACAAAGCGCCAAAGCGATCAATATCGTAGGGCGACATCGAAAGTGACATATACTCCATAGCGCAGCAAGCCGTTGCAAATGGATAGGGGAATAAAGAATACTTGCGCGCCCATCCTATGGCTTTATCGAGGCGGGTCAATACCACCGTCTCGGCAACCATTTTATCCGACCCGATTCGCGAGCTGGCATCCAGAACCGATTGCTCCATTGAAAATCCCTCATTTCGAGCACGATAAAGCACCTTTAGAGTACTATCTTAGGAATGTACACGCAAATTCTCAGCCGCGATAAATTGCGCCAAGAAGCGCCATGGCTCAAAGCGTGCCAGTTCAAATTGATCCATTACATAAGAAATAGAGGCTAGATACCTAATCTACCGTAAATGTTTTTTTAATCAGTAGCCGGACCAGAGGGCCGTTAACCAAATATCAGACGCTACTTGACCGATTGTAATTTTTTCATTATAAATAGCTTAGTTACACGAAAAATTTAAGCGACAAGAATCTGACTGGCTCGAGATGGAGGTGATGGTTTGAATCGCCGGAGCCAGCGTGACGAGAGCACCAGGATGGCAATCTATACGACACTGACGAAAAAGGACATTGCTAAAGTTGTCGATGAATTCGCACTCGGAGAACTCGTCTCATTCACGGGAGTTAAGACCGGCTCCGTCAACACGCTTTATTTGATCGAAACCAAACGGGGAAAATTTTTTGCCAAGATCGACGAAGTCAAGAGCGAATTGGAAGTCAAGCAAGAAATTGACTTACTGTTTCACCTGCGAAAACAGAATTTTCCCTGTCTCCAGCCACTCAAAAGTAAAAGCGGTCGACTCTATCTCGATGTGCAGGGAAAATGCCTGACCGTAAGCCGCCATCTCGAAGGTGTCGAGTTGCCCGTGCAGGCAATTACGCCGATCCACTTGACCGCATTGGGGCACATGCTCGCCAACCTGCACCTCATTGGGCGAAGCTACAAGAAAGGCATCGATAACCGGTTCGGCTTCAACCGAATCGTTTCGATCTATCGCGACGTGCGCCGGCAGTTACCCGGCCATTTGAAAAATATCGTGCGCGTGCTGGACGATGAATTCTCTTATCTTGAGAATTACCTGGACAATAACTTGCCCAAAGGGATCATCCACGGCGACTTGTTTGCGGATAATGTCAAGTTCAAGAGCAATCGGCTGACCGGTGTCGTTGACTTTGAGGCCGCATGCCGGGGCAAGCTCATCTATGATCTCGCCACGGCCGTAAACGCGCTCTGCTTCCTCGACGACAGATTCCGTATCGATCGCTTTGAGGCGCTCATCTCCGGATACGAAAGCTTGCGGCCGCTCTCGCTGCCAGAGTGGGATTCGTTTCCCAATGAACTACGCTTTTCGGCGCTCCGCTTTACGGTCACCCGTATTAAGGATTTTTACTTGAGGGTCACGGACGACGGCCAACGCATTCACAAAGATTACAAAGAATTTTACGACCGCTTGCTGATTCTGAGGCGGGAAAAAAGCGGCGGCATGGAAGACATTCTCCTGGCAATGGCGACCGGTTATGATTACCGGAAGTATCAGAAGTCCAAGCCTTCTAAATAGCGCCGCGCCTGCGCTGCACGCGCTTCTTTCATTTGACGATCAACGCTTTGCGGATTTTCATGCGCGCATCGCGTCTGATCAAACTGACCGCCGCTGAAAGCGCCAGCAGCACGCCGGCTAGAAATAGCAGTTTGCCGCCGGTCAGCACGACGACAAAAAAGTTGAGTTTGACTTTCGCCGCATTATGCTTTTCACGGTCGTCATTGATGCGTCGCAACACCTGCAAATTTTTTTGTTGATCCAGCTCTTGAAAGCTGCGGTAATTTTCCTCCAGTCCGGTTTGCGCGGTTTTGCGCACCAAGGCTTGATATTTTGCGCTTTCGAGTGCGCCCACGGTCCAGTTACCAATCCCCAGCAGAAGACAGACGAGACTACACACCATTGCCCAACTGGAATAAATTTCGCGTATCTTCATACCGGGGGCCGCTTTTGCAGCCATCATAGCGCTTGGCACGCGATGATGCCAACGCTTTTCAGCACCCGTGTTGTCCCGAAGTCAAGACGCCGTAGGATGCAAGGCTCATGAAAAGTTTCGTCATCGGCGACATCCATGGTTGCGAGCGCGAAGTTCGCTACCTCATTGACGGCTTGCCATTGGTTCAGGGGGATCGTCTGGTATTTCTCGGCGATTATATCGACCGCGGACCCCATTCGTCCGGCGTAGTTTCGTTCCTGACCGAACTGCCGAAGCAACTCGGCTCCGTCGAATTCGTATTTCTGAAGGGTAATCATGAAGACATGTTTCTCTCGTTCCTGGGACTCGGAGGCGCTCACGGCGACATGTTCCTAATGAACGGCGGGCGAGCGACGTTGGCGAGTTATAGCATTAAGAGCGAAAAACCCACCGCCGCGGAAGTTATGCCGATTCTGCCGCCGGAACATGTGACGTTTTATCGACAACTGCAGCGGTACTATCTGATGCCGCCCTTTCTTTGCGTCCACGCCGGAATTGATCCGGAAAAACCTCTCAACCAACAAAGCGAGGAGGAGCTATTGTGGATTCGCAATAAGTTTATCTTCGCTTCCCATCCCTTACCGCACACGATTCTCTTCGGCCACACGCCCCAGCATGCCGTCTTTTACGATCTGCCCTACAAAGTCGGGCTCGACACAGGTCTGGTTTACGGCAATATGTTGACATGCCTGGATGTAGATGAGAAAGTCCTTTACCAAATCGGCTTGGGTAAGAAGCGCGTCAACCGAACCGCGATACGCCGATGGAATGCGACACGGTTGTCGACTTAAAAGCGCTTGAGATTACGCGCCGATCTCTCCTTTTGGCCACCTCCCGGCGGTGTAGCTCAGTTGGTCAGAGCACGCGGCTCATATCCGCGGCGTCGTAGGTTCGACTCCTACCACCGCCACCAAGTTCCGATGAATCTAGCGATTTAAAACTTGCGCGACCACTCTTCCCGGCCGTAGCGCGTATTCACGAGATGTTCGATTCGGCCCGCGGGAACCGTTTCCAAAGGTTCGCTGGCTCGCCAAATCGACTGCAATCCGGAGGTTATCTTGTCGGCATCGAGACCGAGATTCGTCACAAACTCGGAGTGCCCCCGATGGGAGCGATAGGCCGGTTGTTTGTTGGGCAACCGCAAGGATCGCTCCATCATCGAAACCTCGAACTGAACCAGAAAAGTCCCGTGCACGAGCACGTAGGCCGCTCTGCGATACTGGGCGTTCCCGGAAAATTTTCGCCCGCCAAGGGTCAAGTCGCTGATGCCTTCGATGCGTATTTTGGCGCCGGTCAAGTCCTGCGCCCATTGGCGATGGCGTTCGAGGACGTAACGAAATCCTGCTTGAATGTTTTTGATATCGTGGGCTCTAGCGTCGAGGACTAAAGAATAATTAATACAACCGGGTCCTTGGAGCACGGCACCCCCGCCACTTATCCGGCGCAAAACCGCAATATCGGCCGCAGCGCAGGCCGGCAAATCGACTTCCGCTTGCACGCGGTTAGAGTGGCCGAGCACAACAAAGTAGGTTTCCGGCTGCCACAATCGAAGTAAGCCATCGGCAATCCCTTCCGACTCGCAGTAATCCAATAAGGCTTCATCGCAGGCAAGGTTGCTTGCCGGATCGGCGAACGTCAGCTCTAGATATTTCATTCGGCTTGGTTGATTTTGCTGTTATTTTATTGTCTGCTTAAAAGTAGGACGTGCACGTGGATCAAAGCGAAAACAAGAGAACCGATAACGCAACCGCCGGAAATGGCAGATCGGCCAAATACGATCGCCATCAATCGATCGCCTCCCTCGAATTCCTGCTCGAATATATTTTAAAGCATGAGCAACCGGAACAGGCCTCGCTTCTTTTGGAAGAGCTGGCTAGCCGATTGCGAGCCTCCGGAATTGCGGTGCCGCAGAGCGTCAATACCCCTTATCTGAACAGCATCGCGGCGGAAGCAGAGCCCCCTTACCCCGGCAACCGGGAAATCGAACGACGCATCAAGAGCTATGTCCGTTGGAACGCCATGGCCATGGTCGTCAAGGCAAACCGTATTCATCCGGATATCGGCGGCCACATCTCGACCTATGCGTCGTCCGCAACCCTTTATGAAGTCGGCCAAAACCATTTTTTTCGAGGTAGTGATGGCACGCGCCTGGCCGACATGGTCTACTTTCAAGGCCATGCATCGCCCGGCAACTATGCGCGTGCGTACGTCGAGTGGCGCATCAACGCGCCCAAGTTGCATCATTTCCGCCAGGAGCTTTCGAGCGTCGGCGGCGTTTCGTCCTACCCGCATCCCTATTTGATGCCGGATTTTTGGCAGTTTCCTTCGGTGTCGATGGGTTTGGCTCCGATTATGTCAATCTATCAGGCCCGTTTCGTCCGTTATCTCAAGAGCCGCGGCTTGCTTGCCGGCGAAGAGCCGCGCATCTGGTGCTTTGCCGGTGACGGCGAAATGGACGAGCCCGAATCATCCGGCGCTCTGTCTTTGGCCGCAAGAGAGAACCTCGACAACTTGATCTGGGTGGTCAATTGCAATCTGCAACGACTGGACGGTCCGGTACGCGGCAACGGCAAGATCATTCAGGAGTTGGAAGCGGTGTTCCGAGGCGCTGGTTGGAACGTTATCAAAGTCATCTGGGGCTCGGACTGGGATCCGTTGTTGGCCGCTGACCACAAGGGGCTACTGCTCAAGCGAATGGAAGAAGCGGTCGATGGCGAGTATCAGAAGTATTCCGTCGAGCCCGGCAGTTACACGCGCAAGAAATTTTTCGGCAAGTATCCTGAACTGCTTGAAATGGTCAATCATCTGACCGATGACCAGATTCGCGGCTTATTGCGCGGCGGCCACGATCCCAAAAAAGTCTATGCCGCCTACAAAGCCGCGGTCGACCATAAAGGCGGTCCGACTGTCGTTCTTGCCAAGACAGTAAAAGGCTACGGACTCGGCGAAGCGGGCGAAGGCAGAAACATCACGCACCAGCAGAAAAAACTCAATGAACGAGAGTTGCGGGAATTTCGCAGCCGCTTCGACATACCGCTACCCGATGAAGAGGTGGTCGAAACACCTTTCTATCGGCCGCCGTTGGATAGCCCGGAAACGCAGTATCTGCTTGAGCGGCGCAGGCAGTTGGGCGGCTTTTTACCCGAGCGAAAGGTCCGCGCTAAACCGCTTCAGGTCCCGGGCATCGAAGCATACGCAGAACTGCTCAAAGGCTCCGGCGAACACGCAATGTCCACGACCATGGCGACGGTCAGACTGCTGAACAAACTTTTGCGCGACCCGGAAATGGGCAATAAGATCGTGCCAATTATCCCCGATGAAGCCAGGACCTTCGGCATGGACTCGCTGTTTCGACAGATCGGCATTTATTCTTCGAAAGGGCAGCTCTACGAGCCGGTGGACCGCGAGACTCTGCTTTACTACAACGAAACCAAAGACGGTCAAATCCTTGAGGAAGGTATCACCGAAGCCGGCTCCATGTCGTCCTTTATCGCTGCCGGCACGGCCTACGCCAACCTCGCGATCAACATGATCCCCTTTTACTTCTACTATTCGATGTTCGGCTTCCAGCGCATCGGCGACCTGATCTGGGCGGCCGCTGACAGCAAGGCCAAGGGTTTCCTGCTGGGCGCGACCGCCGGACGCACGACCCTCAACGGTGAAGGTTTGCAGCACCAGGACGGGCATAGCCATGTACTCGCCAGCACCGTTCCAACTTTGCTCACCTATGATGCCGCATTCGGCTACGAACTCGCGGTCATCATTAAAGACGGGCTGCGCCGCTTATATTCGGAGGGGGAAGAGTATTTCTACTACTTGACCCTATACAACGAAAACTATCCGATGCCGCCCATGCCCGAGGGTGTCGAGGAAGGCATTTTAAGGGGCTTCTATAAACTGAAACCGGCATCCAAAGGCGGGAAATATCGGGCGCAGATTTTCGGCAGCGGCCCTATCCTGCGCGAGGCGCTACGCGCCCAGGAAATCCTCGGCGAACAGTTCGACGTCGCCGCGGACGTGTGGAGCGTCACCAGTTACAAACTGCTGCGCGGCGAAGCGCTCCAGACAAAACGTTGGAATATGCTTCATCCAACGGCTCCGCCTCGGCAATCTTATCTCGAATCCATGCTGCAAAACGAAGAAGGCGTATTTGTCGCCGTGTCGGATTACATGAAAATGGTCGCGGATCAGATCGCTCCCTGGGTCCCGGGCGGGTTGATGAGCTTGGGTACAGACGGCTTCGGCCGCAGCGACACGCGCCCTAATCTACGGCGCTTTTTTGAAGTCGATGCAGAATTGACCACCGTGGCGACGCTCTACGCGCTGCATCAAAAGGAAGCCCTTCCCGCCCGCGTGGTCGACCAGGCGATAAAAAAACTTGCTGTCGATCCGGATAAGCCGTTTCCATTCTATCTCTGACCCCGGCGCCAGATAGCCGCAAAATTCTCCATGGACGTGAAACTTCCCCAGCTCGCTGAAGGCGTAGAGGGCGGCACCGTCGTCAACATCTTGGTCTCGGAAGGCCAGCAAATTCAAAAAGACCAGCCCTTCATGGAATTAGAGACGCAAAAAGCGGTCGGGTCCATACCGGCGCCACAATCCGGCGTCGTGACAAAAATCCATGTCAAGCAAGGCATGGAAGTGAGCGTGGGTACGGTACTAATCTCAATCGACGCCGCCACGGCGGACACGGCGACGCCGGGCGCCGGCGCTCCGGGGCGAACGGAAGCTCATGCACGGACTTCGACTGACAAGAGCAAATCGGAGCGGGCCGGAGCGGAAAACAAAGCCGATGGTTTCGATTATCGCTACGAGTCTAAGAGCGGCATGCCTCCTCCGGCGGCTCCATCGATCCGCAAAATTGCCCGCGATCTCGGTATCGATCTCACTCGTGTGCGCGGCAGTGAAACGGGAGGCAGGATTGTCCTTGGTGATCTGCGCGCTTACATACAGAGAATCCAGCAGCTGGCGTTTAAGGCCGGAGCTTCGCCCGCTTCGCCGCCTGTAACGGGCGAGGTAGCAGAATCGCTTGCGCCAGCAGCGATCGATTTCGCCAAATGGGGCCCGATCCGGCGGGAGAAAATGTCGCCGCTCCGACGTACCGTCAGTCGGCGCATGATCGAGTCTTGGACCACGATTCCGAAAATCAATCAGTTCTCCGATGCTGACATTACCGCCCTGCTCACGCTGCGCAAAAAACATGCGCCGGCTTACGAACAATCAGCCGCGCGCCTGACCTTGACGGCGTTCTTTTTGCTCGTTCTCGGACGCGCGCTCAAGAAGCACCCGCGCGTCAATGCGAGCTTCGACGAATCCACGCAAGAGATCGTCTATAAGGATTACTGTCATATCGGTATCGCGGTCGACACCGAGGGCGGCTTGATCGTTCCCGTGCTGCGCGATGTCGATAAGAAAAATCTCTTTCAACTCGCTCAGGAACTGCACGCGATCACTGAAAAAACCCGGCAGAGAAAAGTTGCCGTTGAAGAACTGCAAGGCGGAACTTTTACCATATCCAATCAAGGGAGCATCGGCGGCAGTCATTTTACGCCGATTATTTATGCGCCACAGGTGGCGATTCTTGGAATCGGCAAAAGCCAGGCCAGACCGGTAGCGCTGGATGGCAAAATTGCCGTTCGGACGATTTTACCCCTTTGTCTCGCGTATGATCATCGGGTTCTCGACGGCGCCGACGCCGTGCGTTTTTTAAACGACATTATCGGCGCGCTCGAATCGTTTAACGAAGCCGATATCAAGATGGCCTGAGCTGACCTATGGAACCGATTATGACCGAACTCGTGGTTCTTGGCGCCGGCCCGGGCGGTTACACGGCCGCCTTCTATGCGGCGGACAAAGGCAAAAAAGTCACCTTGGTCGAACAAAATCCGCGTTTGGGCGGGATTTGTCTGAACGTGGGTTGCATTCCCTCCAAGGCTCTGCTGCACGCCACGGAGATTCTTCGTGCGGCGAACGATTCCGCCCTGCGCGGCGTCGAATTCGGTCCCGCAAAGATTGATCTGGTCAAACTGCGTCAGTGGAAGGAATCGATTCTTGATAAACTCGGCCGGGGAATCAAATCGCTGGCCCAGCATCGTAATGTGGAGGTTCTTCAAGGTCGCGGTCATTTCGAAGACTCGCGAACACTCAGGGTCGAGACCGCCGAAGGACAGAAATTTATTCGTTACGAGAAGGCGATCATCGCTGTGGGTTCTAAACCGGCCATGCCCCATGCTTTCGATCTCGGCAACAAGCGCATTATGACCTCGAGCGAAGCGCTGGAGCTGCCCGATGTGCCGCAAGATCTCTTGGTCGTCGGCGGCGGTTATATCGGCATGGAAATAGGTACGATCTATGCCGCTTTGGGCAGCAACGTCGTCGTGCTTGAGGCGTTACCGTCGATACTGACGGGCGTCGATCCGGATCTGGTTCGCCCGGTGATGCGGGCGGCGCAAAAGGCGTTTAAAGAAATTCGCCTGAACACGAAAGTCTTGAAGATGGCAACAGCCGGCAAACAGATCCAAGTCACGATGGAAATCGACAGGCAGCCGCGCGAAGAACTGTTCGATCGGGTTTTGGTCAGCGTGGGTCGCGTGCCCAATCTCACCAACCTGGGTCTGGAGAACACTCAAGTGGTCAGGGACGACAAAGGCTTCATTCAGACCAATGCGCAGCAGCAGACGGATGATCCCAATATTTACGCCATCGGCGATGCCAACGGCGGCGCGCTGCTCGCACACCGGGCATCGAAGGAAGCAAAGATCGCTGTGGAGGCGATTTTCGGCGAGCCCAGCGCTTTCGATCAGGTTGTCATTCCAGCAGTGGTCTATACCGATCCGGAAGTCGCATGGTGCGGCTTGAGCGAAAGCGACGCCAAACAAAAAGGCATTGAAATCAATGTCGCCAAATTTCCATGGAGCGCTTCCGGCCGCGCCCTGACGCTCGACCGGCCCGATGGGCTGACCAAACTCATTATCGAGCCTGAGTCCGAACGTATTCTCGGCGTGGGAATCGCCGGCGCCGACGCCGGCGAGCTGATCAGCGAAGCCGTGCTCGCGGTCGAGATGGGCGCAACCGTGCGCGACATCGCCGATTGTGTTCACCCGCACCCCACGCTCTCCGAAACCTTTATGGAAGCCGCAGAGAGTTTTTACGGCACGGCAACCCACACGCTCTCGCGCCGTTAACCTCCCCGGGAGTGCTCCGCTTAGGAAATTGAGCAGCCGTCATGGCGGTCAAGACTGGGTACGCCGGCTCGCCGGGCTCATTCGCATTTGAGTGACTTGGCTTTGAACCGGGAAGTGTGGCAGATTGTTCACGGCAACGGGCCGTCCGACGTTACCGAAATCGCAACAAAGCTCCACGCGAGCGAATATGTTTTATGATCCATCAAGAGCGCCTGAAAAATTTTCTGATCGAGTTGATCAAAATCGATAGCCTCTCGCGCAAAGAGTACCAGGTCGCCATGCGTCTCAAGCGCGAGCTGGAAGAGTTGGGCGGGACGGTAGCGATCGACGATGCCGGCGAAAAAGTCGGCGGCAATGTCGGCAACCTGATCGCTCACTTCCCCGGCAATTCACCGCACGGTCAGCCCCTTCTGCTCTCGGCCCATATGGATACGGTGGTGCCGGGAGAAGGTATCGTGCCGATTCTCGACGGCGATATTTTGCGCACCGACGGCAAAACCGTGCTCGGCGGCGATGACAAAAGCGGCGTGGCGATCATCTGCGAGGTGCTGCGCACGATTCGCGACAATCGCCTGCCGGTGAGCGCCATTGACGTCGTCTTTACCATTTGTGAGGAAGCCGGACTCATCGGTGCCAAGTGTCTCGACGTTGCCAGACTGAGGGCGCGTACGGGTCTGGTCCTTGACAGCGACTCCGTCGGTTTCTTGTTCACCAGAGCGCCGGCAGCGAACCGCATGGAGTTCCGGGTGCACGGTCTCGAAGCACACGCCGGCGTCTGTCCTGAACGAGGCATCAACGCGATCCAGGTCGCCGCCGAGGGTATCGCGCGAATGCGGCTCGGCCGTATTGATCACGAAACCACCGCCAATATCGGCGTGGTCGAAGGAGGCATGGCGGTCAACATCGTGCCCAATCGCGTCGTCCTAAAAGGTGAAGCGCGTAGCCACAGCACGGAAAAACTGGCGCGGCAGACCGAACACATGCAACGTTGTTTGGAAGAAGCTGCGGCACGCCATGAACTGCAATTGAACGGCGGCGTTCACCGGGCCCACGTCGAGGCCACAATTGAGCGCGATTACGACCGCATGGACGTGGCCGACGATGCACCCATCGTTCGATTGGTCCACGCTGCCGCGCGCAGTCTCAACGTCAACATTACGACGAGCGCCACGGGCGGCGGCTGCGATGCCAACATTTTCAATCAGAAAGGTCTCACCGTAGCCAATCTTGGTACCGGCATGCGCGAGATTCACACCGTGCACGAGTGGCTCGACTTAAAGGATCTCTATCTATCGGCGCAAATGGTCTTGGAAATCGTCAAACTTAACGCAATCCCTGCTACCTCTTAACTGGTTGAGGCACATGCAAGCGGAAGAAATCGGACTCCTCCTCAAGCAGGATCGCGGCCAGTTCCTCGATTTTTTGAGCGCTTTCGATTACCGCCGCGGCAGCGCCCAGAAAAAGCGCGATGAAGATCTCGGCCGCGATATCGCGCGGCTCCTTTCGGCCATGGCCAATGCGGATGGCGGTACTTTGCTGGTTGGAGTCGAACCGGACAAAAGCGTGACCGGTATTCCATACGGCCACGACGAACTGCACGGGGTGATGCAGGCGCCGCAGCAGCTGCTCCGTCCGCAACTCGCGCCCTCTTGCGAAAAGGCACGACTCGGCAATTTACAGCTCCTCAAGTTCGAGGTCGGTTCGGGTATGGATATCTATCGAATCGCCGGCGGCCGGTCGTTCTATCGGGTCGGCACCGAAACCGTCGCTCTGCCGGCCGAGCAGATTCAAGCTTTGAAGGAAGCGAAAAAAAGCGTTTTTTATGAGCGCCAGCAAGCGCTCAACGCGACGTGGTACGATCTCGATCACGAGTTGGTACAGGATTTTGTCGCGAAAACTCAAAGCGGCCAAGGGAATACCGACGGGCCAACCGTTCTGAGCCAAACCTATCACCTGCTCGATACTTCGCGCGCCCTCGCAACCCCCAATATGGCCGCTCTTTTGCTGTTTGCCAAAGAACCGAGCCGGTGGCATCCTCGGAGCGGCATCGACTTCGTCAAATACGAAGGCGCCGAGCGCCAGCACGGCGGCTCTCTAAACGTCATCAAGCGCATCCGCTTCGAAGCTCCTTTGGTGCGACTCATTGATCAGGCGGTCGGCCGAATCAAAGAACACATCCGCGAGCGTACGATCCTGCACGATCTGTTCTTTCGCGAACGTTTAGAGTATCCGACTTTCGCATGGCAAGAAGCGATCGTAAATGCGGTAGCGCATCGGGACTATGCGCTGAGCGGCGCCGCTATTGAAGTGTGGATGTTTGACGACCATATCGCCGTGCGCAGTCCCGGACCACCGCCCGCGCCGGTGACGCTGGAACAGCTGCGCCAACAGAAAAGCTTGCACTTCTCGCGCAATCCGTTGATCGTCCGCGCCCTAGCCGATCTGGGCTACCTGCGTGAAATGGGCGAAGGCGTGCCGCGCATGTTTCAGGAAATGGAAGGCTACGGTCTCCATCCGCCGGAACTGTCGGTTGAAGGCTTTGTCTTCACCGTCATCCTGCGAAACGCTCCCGTCTATGACGAGGCCACGCTGCGCTGGCTCAACCAGTTCAACAGCTCGCAGATCAGCCTGCGCCAGCGGCGTCTGCTCGCCTACGCGTACTGTCACGGCAAGACTTTCTCCACCGCCGAGTATGAGCGGATTGCCGAGGTCGATCGCGACACCGCTTATCGGGACATCCGGCTGATGGTGAAAAACCAAATCGTTGCGCCGCTCAAGCCCAAGAGCCGCAGCTACCGAATCATCGAGCGGCTTTAGCGCGGAGGGGGTTGGGTTGCGCAGACGGACGTTCGGTTGCTCTCAGATAGACGCCTGATGGCTGGAGGCTCTGCCCGACAGGATCGATGGACTTCTCCCGACTCATGTCTCTCGCCAGCGGCCATGTCGAAGCGCGCATCGTCCAAACCGCGGCGGAGCTGAAGATCTTCGACGCGCTCCAAGACGGCCCGCGGAACGCCGCAGCATTGTCGCAAGCGCTTCAGCTCGACGTGCAAGCGACCGACCTGCTGCTCAACGCCTTGGCGGCGCTCGATCTGCTCGACAAGCACGCTGACCTTTTTTCTCTCACCGACATATCAAAACAATTTCTGGTGCGGCGTTCGCCGCGTTACGTCGGTGCAATGATTCACTTCGAGGCATCCCTCTGGTCCTGCTGGGAACAGTTGTCCGAGGCTTTACGCACGGGCAGACCGGTGCGCGCGCCCGATATGTATCAAGAGAAGGCGGTGGAAACCGAAACCTTCATCCATGCGATGGACTCACTGGTCAAAGCCCGCGGCGACCATGAGGTGCTAGCCGGCGCGATCGATTGGGACTCCGTTCAGACCTTGCTCGACGTGGGCTCCGGCCCGGCGACCTATCCGATCGCCCTGTGCAAGAAATTTCCCCGATTGCGCGCGACCATTTTTGATCTGCCGGCCACCTTAAAAATCACCGAGGATTACGTTGCGCGGGCCGGCATGAGCGAGAGGATTCAACTGGTCTCGGGAGATTATCGCAGCGATACCATCCCTGGGCACTACGACATTATCTTTCTTTCAAACATTATTCACGGCGAGAACTTTACCAGCAACCAAGCGCTCATCGGCAAGCTTACCAGCAATCTGGCAGCGGCCGGGCGCATCGTGATCAAGGATCACATTCTCGACGCTAGCCGGACTCGCCCATGCGTAGGCGCAATCTTCAGCCTGTTGATGTTGCTGACCACCGCCGGGGGGCGCTGCTACAGTTTTGACGAGGTTAAAACTTGGCTTCAAGACGCGGGCCTGGAACGGATCTTTCAAATTGATTTGCCGCCGCCGCTCACGTCATCCCTGGTGATCGGTACGAGAGGCGCTTAGTTTTTTGCCCCGTTGTGCTACAGTTTCCCTGATCGGAGGCCCCATCGACACCACCCAAACAGATCCCAAAGCCCAGGCCGTCATTGAAAACCTCAAGCCCGCCTGCATTTGCAACAAAATTCGCAAAGGCACGGTGCTCAAGGCGATCCAAGCGGGCGCGAAAACGTTTGAACAGGTAAGTAAGCGCACCGGTGTCGGCACCGGTCCGTGCGGCGGGCGGCGCTGCGGTTCGCTCGTGCGCGGCCTGTTAGGCGAACCCGTGACTCCTTGTAGCGACTGTGGTTGGCCCATGTTGGTGGGTTCAGTCTGCCCCCGTTGCGAATACGCCAGACAGGAAAGCTAAATCGAGACGAATTCCAGATTACGGATTACAGATCCCAAATCGTCAAGAGTTCAATAATCGGGAATTTGGAATCTGGAATTTGAAATTGATCTTATCCCAATGGTGCTCCGATACGCCTCTGCGTTGTTAACTCTCGCCGGCACGCTCGCGCTTGTTCTCGGCCTACTTTTTTGGTTTGACGTCGCGCGGAATTGGCTTTCCATGCACATGCTGCTCGGCTTTTTGGCCGTTGGCGCGCTCTGGGTCATCGCCGTCGGCCAACTCTTTACCTCTATGGGAAGTTGGACGATTGCGATAAGCGCCCTCGCCGTCGGCGCGCTCACAGCGGTTTTCGGGCTATACCAATCGTCATTTTTAACCGGTGCGGCTCATTGGGTTGTCCAGTTTGTTCACCTCTTACTGGGTCTACTCACCATCGGCCTGGGCCACATGGGGGCGGCTCGTGCCCGGAGGGGAACGACAAGGTAAGTTTCGCCGCACTACACCGGCCATTGCTCCAATCCATACGCCTGCTGCCAGAAGTTAAACTCGTAGCGACTGCTCAAGATAAAATTTTGCATCATCCGGGTTTTTTCCGCGCGACTCGCCTCCGCGCCGAAACGATTCACGAGATTGATCTGTTCGCGCACGGGCTGCCAAAACTGATCCGAAGCGTAAGTTTCGATCCACTCGCGATAGATTTTTGGGGTGGCCGGACGGCTTTTGTATAAGCGTCGGCCAACCTCGCCATAGATCCAATAACAAGGCAGTACTGCAGCGACCAATTCGCCGAGGGTCCCACCGCGTGCCACCGCCTGCAAATGATCGATGTAAGCCCGGGTCACCGGCCCCTTCGAAACATTGTCCAATTCTTGGCGCGAAAACCCCAAGCTTTTTCCGAAGCTCGCGTGAAAACTCCGCTCTACCTCGACGGCGCCCAAGGCGTGCCGGCAAAACAGCTCGAGAGTCTCCAAATCCGGCGATTTCGCGCCGCCGTGACAAAGCACCTGGGCGAAGTCGAGCAAATAAACATAATCCTGCAAAATAAAATAGCTGAAGCGCTCCATCGGTAGAGTTCCCGCGTGCAGCTCGCGCAGAAAAGGATGATCCTCGATGGCCCGCCAGATGCTGGCAGATCGTTTTCTTAACTGAAGGCTAAATTTTGTCGCCACCGTTTTCTATCCTCGATCCGCGATGTATCTTCACGGTTTGCCGCGCACGACAATACCCTGCTTCCTTCGCAAGCGAAACAACTCGGCCCGACGCCGGTCATCGCCTGAAGATTGTCTGCTCGACCAGTGCCCAGCTCGGTAGCCAAACCGACGTCCTTGCGCGCGCGTCACACACCGAACCCGCCTTAGCATGGCTCCGGTCGTCCGGCAACGAGAACCTTGGCTGTGCCGATTCATGCGCCGATTCTTGCCTTGACAGTCCATTTTCGTTTGCCCTATTTTATCTCCCCGAAAGCGGGCATTCGTCAGACAAAATTCAATCGGGTCTTATTCGGTATTCCAGGTTCTCGGAGAACATATGAATAAGAAGATCAATGTGAACGACGCTCTCCTCATTCTCGCCTTGATCTGGAGCTTCTCATCGGCCGCTTCGGTGGTGGCGCAAAGCGACTTCTACAAAGGAAAAACTCTCAAGGTCGTGGTCGGCACCACCGCGGGATCACTTTACGATCTCTGGGCGCGCACGGTCGCGGCCCATCTGGTGAGACACATTCCCGGCAATCCCGAATCGCTGGTGCAAAATATGCCGGGGGCAGGCCATAAAGTGGCCACCAACTACATGTACAATGTTGCTAAACCCGACGGTTTGACGATTATCGGATCGATCTTGCCCGGCGTCTATATGGACCAACTGGTCGGCCGGCCCGAAGTCAAGTACGACTGGAGTAAATTTGTTTGGATCGGCTCGCCGGTCAAGAGCGAATCCCAGATGACCATGCGCACCGATGCCGGTTATAAATCCATTGACGACATCCGCAACTCTAAGGATCCAATACGGTGCGGCAGCACCGGCACTTCGGGCACCGACTATATGGTGTCACGGCTGCTCGAAGAAATCATACCGCCGCTGAAGATCCAATCGGTGCTTGGCTATCCAGGCGGACCCGAACTGGATCTCGCGATCGAGCGCGCGGAGATTTTTTGTCGCACCTTCACGATCGAAACCTTTTTCGCGCGCGAGCCTTATATTTCGTGGAAAAAAAACGGCTTCGTGTTTAATCCCTTTCAAACCGGACGCAAGCGCGATGCGCGTCTGGCCGATGTACCGACCTTGTACGAAGTCATGGACCGTTACAAGACACCCGAAAACGGGCGACGCCTCGCCACGGTCATTCTCGCCAATGGCGCGCTCGGCCGGCCGATATTTACGTCCCCCGGGACGCCGTCGGATCGCGTGAAGATACTGCGCGACGCCTACGAAAAAATGATCAGAGATCCAATTTTTCTCGACGACATCAAGAAGAAAAAGTTCGAGCTCGAGCCCATCAGCGGCGCGGAACTGGAAACTATCGTTAAAGAGGTCATGAGCCAGCCGCCTGAAATCATTGAGCGGTTGAAAAAACTCTTAAGCTAAATCTCGTCGCCTTGTAGTCGAGCGCTGATCCTTGTACAAGCAAGATAGTGCAAGCACTGAACAGCGTTGAACCCGCAGCCAAGCAGTCACGGTATTTCTACGGTTGGACCATCGTCGCAGTCGGTTTTCTGGCGCACATTGCCTCGGCTTTTTCGATTTCCAGCACGCTCAGCGTCTTTCTAAAGCCTTTATCCACCGATTTGGGCGTGTCGCGCGGTGTTTTTTCGCTGATCCGCTCGGGAGAAGTGCTGATCGGCTCCCTCGCCGCGCCGCTGGTGGGGACGCTGCTCGACCGACACGGCGGTAAGTGGCTCATGGCAGTCGGCGGCGTGGTATCCGGGATGGGGTTTGTCCTACTCGGACAGGCCCGCGATTTCTGGCAATTTCTGCTCGTTCGCTGGCTGATCGTCAGTCCAGGCGACGCGCTGATGGGGCAGATGGTCGTCAACGTCACGATCTCGCGTTGGTTCGTGCGCATGCGTGGCCGCGCGCTCGCGCTCGCGGGCATGGGCCACGGGCTGGCCAAAGTTGGCATGCCGCTGTTTGCGGCTTCGCTGATTTTATCACTGGGCTGGCGCGGCACTTGGGTCGTTTTCGGACTGCTCACGTTGGCACTCGTGGTCGGACCATCTCTGTTATTCATGCGCCGCCGTCCCGAAGACATGGGACTTCTGCCCGATGGCGCGGCGGATAGCGCCGGAGAAAGCGCCAGAACGGTTAAGAAGGAAGGGGGTCGAGCGCATAAGAACGCTCAGCCAGACGTGGAATGGAGCCGGCGCGAAGCGCTCCGTACTCCCGCCTTCTGGCTGATCGTCACCACATTCGGTGTTGCCCACGTCGGTGTCAGCGGACTGAACTTGCACGTCTTCTCTTTTGTCAGCGACCAAGGTTATCCGGCGATGGTGGCCGCGCTGGTCATGAGCACGATCGCTTTCATGCAGTTCAGCACGCCGATCGTTTGGGGGCTCCTCGCCGAGCGCATGGAAATCGGCCGATTGATCATGGCCAAGTTTTTGATTCAAGCGGCTGGCATTTTATGGGCCCTCTCCGATCCGGGCCTGGTTTCGCTTTACGGCGGCTTTTTTTTATATGGCATAGGCATGGGAGCGACTTCGATTTTGGCCGAAATGATTTGGGCCAACTACTTCGGAAGAATTTCGCTTGGCAAAATCCGCGGCATGGGCTCGTTGGTCACTCATGCCTTCAGCGCCGGCGGACCGCCATTTTTCGGCTTCTTATTCGATCTCACCCAGAGTTATCAACTTTCCTTCAGCATCTTCATCGGCTTGCTGTTCGCCTCCGCCGTGATCAGCTTCTTTCTGCGGCCGCCGCGTAAATAGATCGGCCTCCGCTGAACGCTCCGGTTATCTCTCTCACTTTCGTCGCGCCGGTTTTTGTTAGCGTCCGATTGGTGCTACGCTGGACCAAGTGAAACGTACTCCAGCGCGTTTTATCGCACCCACCTGGTTTGAGCGTTCGATTAATCGTCTTTACGGCCGGCTGACTTCAATGGGGCTTGGACCGTCGTACAGCTATTTATTACAAATCGAGGGCCGCAAGACCGGCATTCTACGCTCGACGCCGGTGAACTTGTTGGTGCTCGCAAACAGAATTTATCTTGTGGGGACGCGGGGGCACACCCACTGGTCGCGCAATGCCTCGGTCGTCGAAAAACTCACGCTCAAAAAAGGGCGAATCCTGATGCAGTTTCGCGTCCGTGAGTTATTGGACGAAGAAAAGCCGGAAATCCTCAAGGCGTATCTTACTCGCTTCAACTGGATGGTACGCCGATTTTTCCCTGTGCGGACCGACGCGCCCTTGTCGTCGTTTGCTGCGATAGCTACCGACTATCCGGTATTTGAGCTGACGCGCGAATCAAAAGTATCCGTCTAGCCGCTGCGCGCGGGCCCATCGATACTTTAGTGTTTCTTTTTCTCCGAGCGACAGCCGCGATGTTTCACTTCGTGCCGAGCCAGCCATGCTCGGACAGATCAACGGTTACGCCGTCCGGCGCGGTAAATTTCACTTCGACATTGCCGCGCTTGGCCATGTCCTCGGTACCCGGATAGGGGCGATAGACGGCGCCGGCTTTTTCGAAACGCGCCCGTGCTTCGGCCATGTTTTCAACTTCAACGCCGAAGTGGTGGATTCCGGTATAGCGCGGCGCGCCCTCGGTGGTCGCGGGGTCGTCGTACTTGAACCTCAAAATTGCCAGGTTCACGTGACCGTCGCTTAGATAATACCCTTCGGCCGTCGGCGAGTTGACTTTACCCACTTGCCGCAATCCGAGCCCTTCAATGTAAAAACGCGCGGTCGCCTCGGGATCGCGCGTGCCGATCGCAATGTGGCGAATTCTAGCCATGGCTATCTCCCATAGAGATCGTTGTGAGGTTAAATCAATCGCTCCAGCAGCGCCTTCGGACTCCACTCTCTCGCTCGGGAATCCTGCAGCGCGACTTCGGCCAACACCGCGCTCAGCGAGCCCTCCGACGGCAATAAATCCGGCTCGAAGAGATCGGCAAAAATGCGATAACATTTCTCCAGAGCCTGCGGCTTGCTTTGAAGCGCCGGCAATTGCCGCCCGACGGTTTCAAGCGCAAACTTGGTTTCGCTTCTAAACAAGCGAATGGAGTCTCGATAGATGGCTGCGATTACGCCGGAAAGCGGGCGCTGCTCGGCAAGAAACCGCCGCGTCGTCGCGAGCGGCACCCAATGACAGTCGAGATCGAGGCTGTCGGCGAGTAAGCGTAAGCCCGCCGCTTCGGCAAGAAACGCCTTTTCGGGCGGTAACAAAGCGGCATCGATGGCGCCGGCTTGCAGCGCCTCAAAACTTCGATCATTGAGACCAAGATCGACGAGCTCGAGATCCCGAACGGGATCCAATTGCCATCTTCTCAAGAGCGCGAGCATGACCATGCCCGCCATGCGGCGCGGTTGGTTAATACCCACCCGGCTGCTTTTGAGATCCGCGATGGAACTCATGTGCTCACGGCCGACCAGATAAAATGCCGGCCGGTTCAAAATACCGCCGATGATCACGAGGTCATTGCCGTTCAACAGCGAAAATAACAGGGACGGCGCATTGGGCGTCCCGATCGGCGTCGTGCCATTGATAATGTCCCCGACCACCTTTTCTTCGTCCAATTGATTGACGATTTGGGCTTTGATTCCTTGTCTCTCAAACAACCCGGCAGCAGCGCCGATATATGGCAAGAAGCGGCCGATGCTCGATGTGCCGATGCCGATCTTGATCTCTCTCATAAAAAAGCCTCGAACAATCCCTGGCGAACTCCAGCACTCAAGCAGATACCGGCCTGGCACGCAAGCTCGCCATCGACGATCGTATCGCTGACTCGAGGAGCATTGACGATCGCCGCAAGGTTATCTATAAGCCCTACTTGATCGCAAAACTCGCTTTCAGGACCACGGTCGACAAACGGAGGATTCCATGACGGACCACATAAAAAACTTTATGCCGCGATTTCGCTACGGCATGATTCATCCGAGATCCCACGAGGGACGCAATCGCGGCGCCGGTTATCAGTTTTATCGGCTCGTGCCGCTGGACATTATGGAGGTGGCCTCTGTTCTTGGCATCACCAACTATACGCTCGAGGCGGTCGAAGCGGCGCTCGGCAACTACTGGAAATGCGTCGATACGCTGGTTCAGGAGAAGGCCGACGTCATTATTCTCGGCGGCGCGCCGGTGTCTGCAGCATTGGGCCGCAAACGGGTGCTCGATCTTCTGCGCCAGACGACGGAAAAGACCGGCATAGCCACCGACGCGCCGCTGGAGGCGCTGATTGCATCCATGAAACACCTCGGCCTCACCAAACTGGCGATCGGCAGCCGTTGGGCCGATAAAGTCAACGACGCCTTGGCAAGCTACCTCGCCGACGGCGGCATCGAGGTTGTCGGCATGACCAAGCGCAACCAATGGGGTGCCGAGTCCGCCGCCATGTCCCTCGAAGAAGGGTTGCATATGGCTCTCGAAGTCGGCCGCGAAGCCGCCCGCTCCTTTCCGCAGGCGGAGGCCATTTCAGTCCCGGGCGGCGCCGCGCTCTGTTTACACGTGATTCCAGCCCTGGAGGAAGAATTCGGCAAGCCGGCCTTTACCAACATGAGCACTGAGGTGTGGAACGACCTGGTGCGTCCGGGAGTCATCAAACCGATACAAGGCTGGGGCCGGCTTTTAGCGAATGCTTAAAGCTAGAAAAGCGCCAGGGCCTCGTAGTCCGACTGAGTCGGATAATTCTCTTGCAAAAGGCGGAAGCCGCAAAGTTAAAAAAAACCGTAGTTCTTTTCGCGCGCAGCGAAAAATTTTTCGGCGAGCCTGCGCATTCGGTCGGAGTGCCGGGCCTTAGCCGTCACCTTCGCCCCTTCGTCGTGAGATACTCCGTCAACTTTTCTTCACCATGCCGGCGCGCTGGTCCGGCACGCTTTCGGCGTAACCGGGCTCGATAACTGAATCGATAAAATAGCGCCCGCCTTTAGCGACGATCTCGGCGCCCTTTCGAAGCGCCCTCGCCAAGGCCTCGGCCGTCGAAACCGGCGCTTCGGCCTCAAATCCCTGCGCTCGAGCCATGGCAACCAGATCCACGCGCGGATCGTCGATGCGTTGGCCGATCCAGCGGTTCTCCGGCGGGCGATTGCGCATTTGCGCGACACGCTCCTGATGCATCTCGTCGTTGAAATAGGAGCGATTGTCGGCAACTACGATCATGACGGGTATCTCCATGTGCGATGCCGTCCATAAGGCGCTCACTCCCATCAGGTAGTCGCCGTCGCCGATAATACCGACGGGAATTCGGCCGCTGCCTTTTAGCGCTAGAGCCGTGCCGACGCAATGTCCCGGTCCCGTGCCGACGCCGCCGCCGCCGTCGTTGCCCATGAAAGACAGCGGCCCATCAAAGTCGTCCGCTTCTCCGGGCCAGCCGAGAGATAAGCGCGCAAAGGTAACCGGCCTAGTTTTGGCAAACTCGCGCACCGTCATCGCCATGTCCCATAGCGTCATCGATTTCCCTTTAGCAGGTTTCGCGCTGGCGCCGAGCGCGTCATTCCAATGAACGATCATCTCCGGCCGGTTTTTGATTTTGGGCGCTTTTTTGGCATGCAACTCGTCCAGCATCTGGGCGATGAATCGATCCGCTTCGGCATAGATCGGAATGTCGACGGCGGGTAGCGCCTGATGGTCCATGCTCCAGCCATTAATGCGGTAATTGTCCATCGAACAGTGGATGATCGTCTTATCCGCAGGCTTTTGCGTCTGGGCGCTGCCCAAAGCCAGACGCAAAATACCGGCGAGATCGAGCCAATCCATGCTGATAATCAAATCCGCTTTCTCGATCAGCGCGGTCGCCGCTTTGCTCGGCCGCAGACAGGGCGCGGCGAGATGAAGCGGATGGATGGTTGGGAAAGACGCGGGATCATTGGTGCTGGTCAGCACCGCGGCACCGATCATTTCGGCAAAGCGCACGCGGTTATCCCAATCCGATTGCTGGCGCGACACGCGGCCCATGAGGATCAGTGGGAATCTCGCTTTTTCGATGGCACTCAGTGCCTGGATCAGGCACGCGCGCGGCACTGCCGGCGAGGGCGCCGGCGCGAACCGTTTTGGATCGGGAATTGAAACTTTGTCCGCCAGCGGCTCCTCCTGCAAACCGACGTCAAGGCACACATAGACGGGACCGCGGGGAGCGCTGCGTGCGATCTGGTTGGCCCGCAGCACCGCTTCCACCGCCGCTTGCGGCGAGGCGGGCTGATCGTCCCACTTAGTGTAGTGTCGGATCATCGAGGCCTGATCTTTTGCCGTGTGAATCCAATCGATCCACGGGCGGCGCTTGTGCGCGTCCACCGGGCCGGTGGCGCCGAAGACGATCATCGGCGTGCGGTCGCACCAGGCGTTGAAGATCGTCATGCTCGCATGCATCAAGCCGACATTGGAGTGCAGCGCCGCCGCCATCGGTGTTTCCGTTACCTTGGCATAACCGTCGGCGATCGATACCGCATGCTCCTCGTGCAAGCAGATCACCATCTGGGGATTTTCGTTGCCGAGATAGTTGACGATGCTGTCGTGAAATCCGCGATAACTCGCGCCGGGCACGAGCGCGATGTATTTCAAGCCGAGCCGCCGCACGACCTCGGCGACCACATCGCTGCCCCACTTCATCTCCGGCTTGCCCAAACCTTCGGGCCGGTCGATGGGTGAACGGCTTGGCCGCTTGCTCGCCGCCTTGATCGCTTTTTGGGTGGTCTTCATTTCAGCCCTCGCTCCTTTGATCAACCTCATTGATCCAGCATGGCTCGTATGCTGAATCAACCGAGCCATCACTCCGATATTCTTCATGACCTACATTGCCAACTCGTTGGCCACGCGCTACGCCTTGGCATACTTCCCCGTCAGTTGCGGCGTGCTCCCTTCCAACCCTCTCTCCTGCCGCTGCAGGCGCGTTTCGCGTGCCCAGGTGCGTTTGAGATCGTCGCGCACTCTGAAATGGAGGCGCCCCAGCTGCTCGGTTTCGATCTCGATCGAGTCACCGTCCTGGAACGGGTTCAACCCGCGATGATTGGTGCCGAGCGCCAGCACGTCGCCCGGCTCGAGGGGATGAATGGAAGTGACCCATTCGATACAACGCGGGATTTTATGCGCCATATCGCTGGTGTTGTAATTCTGCATCAACGTACCGTTGTTCCACAAACGCACCTGCAGGTTGTGCGGATCCTTGATCTCATCGGCGGTGACGATGTACGGACCCATCGGACCGAAGGTTGCGCGTGATTTCATTTGATAAAAGGTATTGCCGGCCGGCGGCAGACCGCGCGCCGAGCCGTCGACGAAATTCACATAACCGAAGACATACTCCATCGCCCTGGCCGCAGGGACATTGTCGGCGCGTTTGCCGATGACCAATGCCATTTCGGCCTCCCCTTCGAAGATCGTCGCCGGCACATCGGGAAGAATCATCGTGTCGCCGTCGCCGATGACGGAGCCGGGCGACTTATGAAAGGCATTGATCGGCGCCGGCTCCTTGCGCGTGCCGTCTTCCATGTAGTTCACCGCCATGCAATCGATATTGATCGGCCGCGGCAGCGGCGGCCGGATGCGCACGCCGGAAAGCGGCACAGCCTTGCCCTCCGCCACGGTTTTCTCGATCTCGCCGCGATAGTCGTGAAACCGAGCGATCAATCCGCTGATCAGATTGCCCGGGTCCGTATGCGGAACGTCGCGCACCAACGCCGATACGTCCACGACCCCGTCGCCTTTGATCACGCCCAATTTGAAATCGTCGAAGTACAGGATTTTCATCTAACGCCTCCTTAAGACTTTGGATCCTATAGCTGAAATGATTATCGCTGTTCAAGTCATGCAAGCCGCGCGCGAAAGCTTGCTACCAGAGCTCATTGCCCATGGCCCAGCGATCGAGACTGGCGAGGTATTCGCGGAACAAAACCATTCGCATCGCCACCGCGCGGCGAACTTTATCCCGCTGCTCCTCGGTGGTGGCATAGCGCTTGAGAAATGCTTGCGGCACGCTGCCGTGCCCTGCTTCGTCTTCGGTGATGCGCCGATAGGGCTGCTTGATCCACTCGGGGACTGCGCCAGATTTGAGGCACATTTGAATGAGATAATTCGCCACGGTTTCACCGGCCAGCGAAAGCGCCGCGATACGCTCGCAGGTCTCATTCAAACCTTCCATGGCGTTGAACATCGCCGTCTGAGCCGGCAACGGCTTATACGCGAAAGGATCGGCGCCACGATCGCGGATGCGCCGACTCAACAACTGCGCATGCACCATTTCTTCGTGCGCCGACTCGGCCATCCTTGCCTTCACGTCCAGTTCCGGGGTGCTTTTCAGCCAGCCGCCGAACAAATCGGCCGCGCGCAGCTCATTGAATAGACGGCTTTGCATCACGCGGATGCGCTCCTCGTCGGTGCGCAACGGCACGTAACAGTAAGCCGGCGGATGGCCGTCCAAATAGCCGCAGAACTCCCGCACCGGAGCTAATATTTCTAGCAGAAAGTCTTCGCTATCCATCGGATTAGCTGACCGTTCCAATGTCTCCATCGTCCAACTGTGGCCCAGTTAGAACCTCTGGAACCGTAGGACTCTTACGCCGCCTCACGCAGGTTTGCGCTCTCGCCGGCCCGCAGCGGCAAGCAGAGCGTAAACACACTGCCCATTCCGACTTCGCTCCTCACCTGGATTTCACCGCCCAGCGCGGCGGCAAATTTCCGGCAAAGCCCGAGCCCCACTCCGGTCCCGCCGTAATGGCGCGTCGAAGAACCGTCGAGCTGTCGAAAGTCCTCGAAAATCAACTCTTGGTCCTCGCGGCCAATGCCAATGCCGGTATCCGCCACCGCGATCTCGAGAACGTTACGATCGCGATCTTCCCGAATCAACAGATCCACCCGTCCCCGTTGGGTGAACTTGAGCGCATTGGTCAGCAGCTCAACCAGGATTTGCTGTAGTTTTTGGCCATCGGTTTCGATGACATCGACCGTCGAATCCATGCGCACGGAAAACTCGATCGGCCGCGCTCGAATCAAACGTTGCGTGATAATCGTGAGTCCGGCCACGACTTCCTTGAGATTGACGATGGCAAAACTGGTCGCGCTGCCGTCCGCTTCCAGGCGCGAATAGTTCATCAAACTATCCATGAGGCTGGCGAGCTGCTGCCCGCCGTCAACCAAACGGTCAAGATGCGCTCGACTTTCCTCCGGAGAGGTTGAATTTCGCAATATTTCGGCATAGCCGATCATGGTGCTCACGGGCGTGCGAATCTCATGGCAGATATTGGCGACGAAGTCCTTCTTCAGACGATCGGCCTCGCGCAATTTTTGGTTGCTTGCCTCAGCTTTCTGCCGCGCCGTCAACGATTCCTCATACAGCCGGCCATTTTCGAGCGACAGGGCGAGTTGTTCGGCCAGTGTCTCCAACAGGCGAAGTTCCTCGCTACTATACTCTAGACCGGCCCGCTTGCTGCCAAAGCAAAGCAGCCCTCGCACGTTGCGATCGTACACTAAAGGCAACAAGAGCTCGGCGTGCAATTGATCACAAAGCTGCAAAATCTCCGCCCGGCGGGAATCGAAACGCGGGTCAAACGGCACTTCGGCGCGATAAATCGGTTCCCCGGCGCCAGCCCAAAGTTGCAGCGGAAGATCGGTTTCGCTGCGAGCGTTTTTGTTCGGCGTCTGTTTCTCCCGCCGGTCATCGTTCGAAACCGACAGCCAGGGCAGCGAAGTGTGGGCGCGGTAAAAAATCGACACTTGCTCGACGCCGAGCGGACCCGCCAACCGGTCGATAAATCCTCGGGCGATCGCAGTCGGCGAATCCAAGGTACGCAAAAACATGCTGATCTCCGATTGCAGCTTGGGCGGATCGTACGCGAGTCGGTAAATGCAACGATCGACAACTTTTTCCAGTCGACGCAGCAGCGGATTGAAGAGCACGACGACGAGCAGCGAAAAAAACATGATCACCAGCGGATCGTTCGCACTTTGACCTGCCCACGGCGCGACCGTTAACGCGAGCACGGCATAGGTCCCGACCAGGAACGCGATGAGCGCGATCCGGCTGAGCGCAACCTTCAACAACTGCCCAAGATCGAACAAGCGGTATTTCAGCAGTGCGAAGGCGACCGAGATCGGAAAGAAGACCGTTGGCACGAGCGCGACATTGTAGGGAATCTGCCAGTGAAGCCAACCGTCAAGCACTGTGGCCGCCGCCGGGATAAAAAAGCCGGCGACCGCGCCGACCAACATGACCCGCAACCGCGAACGCTCCAAGTCCGAGCGCGTGCGGCCGAGCGCCGTCGCAGTCATCAGGAGAAATACCGAGGCGCCAAACAGAACATAAAGATACGCGGCGCGGAAAAAGCCCCGCCAGATTTCCACCGGTCCGAAATAGGTAGCCGTGTTCAGAAAGCCGAACAGAGTTCCGAGTGCGTAGACCGAGCCGACGAGGATCCGGCTGGCAGGCCGTTTGGCGGCAGTTTCTCTCAGCAGCAACGCGAAATGAATCGCCGCAGAAGGCGTAAGACATAGCGCGAAGATGCGGATCTCTTTCGGCAGCCACCCTGCGGTCACAAAATCGAAAGTGGTTTGGAACCAGACAAACACCGCGACGACCATGAAGCAGAGCGGCCGCGCCAGCGGCGACGGCGCGCGGTAGAAATACGGCATCCCGCCAATCATCAAAAAGGCAAGCCCGATCAGCACGTAAATGCCGAAACTCAGCAGCCAATCGCGTAACGTAAAGGTCTGCGTCGAAGCGACGACATCGAGCGGCTGACCGGCGCGGCTAATCTGATAGCGAACTGGTCTCTCCGCACCGAGGGCCCGAATGCCGGCGTAAAAGCTGCCTCGGTCGCGAACAGGGTCGTCGTTGACGCTCAGGATGCGATCCAAAGAGCGCAGGCCGGCCGCGCTGCCGGCCCATCCCGGTAAGGAATAAGGAGCCACTGTGAAATTGTCATAGATAAAAAACCCGGGAAAAGATTGATTCACCCATCGGCTCGACAACACCACCATTTGGCCGAGCAGGAGCACGACCAAAATACCGGTCGAACAAAACAACAGACGTCGTTGCCGAGTTTGGTGACCCATAGATCCCCCCGCGCGTGTCGATCCAAGGGGCTTTATCAAGGGCGATCGAAGACTGTCAAGCTGTCAATGAGCGGGAGCGTCCGGTCGTGCGGCGCCGGGTGGGATTAGATTCGTGCGATCGTCTCGCTCGGCAAAACTATGCGGGTTTGCCGGCCGAGGATTTCCAGTAGCACGGCAACGCGTTCGCTGCCTTTCAGTTTTTGCTCGAAAATCGCCTCCAGGCCGGAAAACGGCCCTTCGTTGATGCGTACCGTATCGCCCGGTTTGGCCCGTACCGTGTCGACCTGCGCGACGCCGTTCGGACACCGTTCGCGCAGGGCGGCAATGATCTCTTCGCCAACCTCGGCGAGACGGCTCCCGAAAACAAGAAAATCTTTGACTCCGGGCGTATAACGAGCCGCCTTTCCGGACAAAACCATATCAAGCTGACAAAAAAGATAGCCGGGAAACAAGGGCACCTGCACCCAGTTAAACTTGCTGCCGATACGCCGCCGCGCGCGCATCCAGGGCTGAAAAACTTCCAGTCGCAAATCGCGCAAATGTTTTTCAACGTCTCGCTCCCGGTTGACTTTGATGCGGATGGCGTACCATTTCAGACCCGGTTCGATGTGCAGAGATTCTTGTGCCATTGAAAAGCCCTGACGAGAAAATGAATGCAAACGAAACAATTTTAGCAGACGCTTTTAAAGTTGAGAACGGATGAGAAAAAAAAATGTCATTGCCAAGCGTTGTCGATCAGCGCTGGAATTATCTTGACTTTGATAGAGAATCACGTTTTAATACCACAGGTTACTATCGGGTGTTGTGAACATATGTTCTTTGGTGGCGTCTAACGATCAAAGAGCTGAGCGGCGAGCCGACCGTGACAGAACAGGAGGTCGAATGCGAGCCATAACATACTCCCGGATCATCCCCCCGAGCGCGATCGGCGCCCCGTCTGCTTACACGCTTTTCGCTCATTCAAGGTGACACAGAAACCGCTCATAGTGCGCTTGTTCGCTCAGTTCCTGGGTAATCTTCAATTACAACTCATTGATTTGGCTCGCACATCCAAGACTCCGCGCCACCGCAATATCCGCTTAAACCATTCGCCGTAACGATTAAGCAAGGGAGGCTGCTGGAATGGACCATAACAAGGAGTTCGAGAAGCTGATCAAGAAAGACCGGGACTTGCATCATACCCGGTCCTGGCACGGCAACCTGCTTGGCTATCTCGAAAAGGTTAAATCCGATCCGTCAATCGCCAAGCTCGCCCATGCCCGCGTGTATGATACGCTGATCAAAGCTGGGGTTCGCGACATTCATGAGAATCATGATCCCCGTGTGCAGCGTCTGTACAAGGACGAGTCCATCAAGCTCTACAATTTCTTTAGCGATGAGTTTTTCGGCATCGAAAAGACGATTTCGCAGATCGTGCGCTATTTTCATGCCGCATCCCTGAAAGGAGAAGAAAGCCGTCAAGTTCTCTATCTGATGGGTCCGGTCGGATCGGGTAAAAGCTCTCTCGCAGAGAAGCTTCATCGCGGCCTGGAAGAGAGCGAGCCTTTTTACGCCATCGACGGCTGTCCGATGTTCGAAGAGCCGCTGCACCTCATCCCGCGCCATTTACGCAAGGAATTTGAGAAGATGCTCGGCGTCCATATCGAAGGCGACCTTTGTCCCGTGTGCCGTTACCGGCTGCAAAACGAGTTCGCCGGCAAGTACGAAGAATTTCCCATTCGCACGGTGGAGTTTTCCAAACGCGGCAGGGTGGGCATCGGCGTCGTGCCGCCGGTCGATCCCAATAACCAGGACACCTCGGTTCTGATCGGCAGCGAAGACATCTCGAAGCTCGATCTGTATTCCGAAGGTGATCCCCGGGTCCTGGAACTGAACGGCGCCTTGAACGTCGGCAACCGCGGCATCGTTGAGTTCATCGAGGTGTTCAAAAACGAGATCGAATATCTCCATTGCATGATCACCGCGACTCAGGAAAAGGTCGTGCCCGCCCCGGGCCGGCACGGCCTCGTCTACGTGGATACCGTGATCGTTGCCCACTCCAATGAAGCGGAGTGGCAAAAATTCAAAGCCGATCATACCAACGAAGCGATCCTCGACCGCATCGTCGCGATTCGGGTGCCCTATAATCTGCGGCTTTCCGAGGAGGTCAAAATCTATCAGAAGATTATCCGTAATTCGGATTTTCGCGCCCATGTCGCGCCGCACACCCTGGAAGTCGCGTCGATGTTTGCCATCCTATCGCGGCTCGAACCGACCAATAAATGCGATTTGATGACCAAGCTCAAGCTCTACAACGGTGAGGAGGTCGTCGAGAAGGGACGGACGAAGAAAGTCGACGTACAAGAACTGCGCGAAAGCACCAAGCGCGAGGGCATGTCGGGCATCTCGACGCGCTTCATCATGAAGGCGCTGGACAACGCTCTTTCGGACAACACCGCGGGTAATTGCATCAATCCGATCAATGTGCGCGAAGCGCTCATCAATATGGTCAAGGAAGCGGACCTGCCGGACGATACCCGCAAGCAGTATTTGGAATTTCTCCAGGACACGCTCCACAAGGAGTATTTGGAAATTCTCGAGAAGGAAATTACCCGGGCATTCGTCTACTCCTATCAGGAGCAAGCCGAGGCCTTGTTCCAGAATTATCTCGATCACGCCGAGGCTTACATCAACAAGAGCAAAGTCAAAGACCGCAACACCAAGGAGGAACTATCGCCCGACGAAGGCTTCATGAAATCGATCGAAGAACAGATCGCCATCATCGGCTCGGCCGCCGACGGTTTCCGACAGGAAGTGATCGCCTATCTCTGGGCGGCTAACCGGCGCGGCGAAAAGATCGAATACCGAAGCTACGAACCGCTCAAGGAAGCGATCGAGAAGAAGCTGATTACGTCGGTGCGCGATCTAAGCCGGGTGATCACCAAGGCGCGCATGCGGGACGAAGATCAAACCGAAAAATACAATGCAATGGTCAAAAGCCTGCTCGAACACGGCTACTGCCAGAGCTGTGTCGATGTCGTGCTCAAATATGCTTCGAATAACCTGTGGAAGGACTGATCACCTGGGCTGTAGGGCCGCGCCATGAGCGTTTTTCGACCTTTTAATCCGTCTGCCGGGCAGCGTAGCGATCGCACGGCGGGAGACCGTCTGCGTCATCGGCAAAAGGTGCGCGAAGCGATTCGCAACAACATCGGCGATATCATCGCTGAGGAGTCGATCATCGGTAAGGACAAAAACCGGATTATCAAGGTGCCGATTCGGGGCATCAAGGAATATCGCTTCGTCTACGGCGACAACGCCCCCGGCGTGGGTCAAGCCGGCGACGGCGAACCGAAGCCGGGAGATGTGGTTGGCCAGGGGCAGGACGGCCAAGGAAACCAGCAGGCCGGCGACAAACCAGGCGTTGATTATTACGAGACCGAAATCACTCTTGACGAAGTCATCGAACTGATGTTCGAAGATCTCGAACTGCCCGATCTCGAGCGCAAGCGCTTGCGCCAGCTCGAGGTCGAGCGGCTGTTTCGGCAAAAAGGATTTCGCCGCAAGGGCATCCGTGTTCGACTCGATAAGAAGCGCACCGCGCGCTCGCGGGTAAAGCGCAAAAAAGCCACCCTCAAGCGCCATCCCATGACGGCTGCAGAGCGTTTTCCTTTCCATAAGGACGATCTACGCTATCATCACACGGTGACGGACATTCGCAACGAATCCAACGCCGTGGTGCTGTGCATCATGGACACCTCCGGGTCCATGGATCGCCTGAAGAAATACCTCGCGCGTAGTTTCTTTTTCCTCTTGTATCGCTTCATCTGCACGCGCTACCAAAATGTCGAAATCGTTTTCATCGCGCATCACACCGAAGCCGCCGAGGTTACCGAAGAAGAGTTCTTTCACAAAGGCGAATCTGGCGGCACTTTCATCTCTTCGGGCTACAACAAGGCGCTGGAGATCATCGAGCAGCGTTATCATCCCGCGCTTTGGAACGTATATGCCTTTCACTGTTCGGACGGCGATAACTTTGATTCCGACAATCCGGCGGCTCTCAAGGCCGCTCAGGAACTGGCCAAGATCGCCAATTTATTCGGCTACGGCGAAATCAAGCCGCTCGGCTCCGGCTACTATGGCAGCACCATGATTCAGTTCTTTTCGCAAATCCAGGAGCCCAATTTTCAAACCGTGCAGATTCAGAAAAAAGAAGACATCTGGACCTCATTCAAGACCTTCCTCAGCAAAGACCGCGTCCGGGAGGACGCCGCTTGAATGCATTCCCATGGCCACCGGCTACACCCTTGAAGATCTCGAACGCTGGGATGAGCGCATAACCAAGCTGGTCCAACGCTTCGGACTCGATCCCTACCCGCAGGAATTTGAGATCTGCGATCACGAAGACATGTTGTCCTACATGGTCTATTCGGGGATGCCGTCGCATTACCCGCACTGGTCCTACGGCAAAAACTTCGAGAAGCTCAAAACGCTTTACGAGTACGGCGTCAACGGCCTGCCCTACGAAATGGTGATCAACTCCAATCCGTCGATCGCCTACCTGATGCGCGACAATAGCCTCGCGCTGCAGATCTTGACGATGGCTCACGTTTACGGCCACAATGATTTTTTCAAGAACAATTTTACTTTCAAATCCACGCGCGCCCAGTACACGATCGAATCTTTCAAGAGCCACGCCAATCGCGTGCGCCATTATGTCGAGGATCCAAGCATCGGCCTGGAAAAAGTCGAGGCGCTACTCGACGCTGCTCATGCCCTGTCGCTGCAGTGCCGGCGCAATCTCGCCATCAAGAAGCCGTCTTCCAACGAAGAGCGCCAATTGAAATTGTCCGAGACCGAGCCGGCTGCGGACCCATTCAGCAGAGTGCACCGGCGCCCTGAGCGGGTCGAACCCGACCTCAAGAAAGTCCCGCTTTATCCGGATGAAGATTTGCTCGTGTTCATTCGCGATCACAATCCTCAACTCGCCGAGTGGGAAAAGGATTTGCTCACTATCGTGCACGAGGAGGCGCAATATTTCGTGCCGCAGATCGAAACCAAAATTATGAACGAGGGCTGGGCCAGCTTTTGGCATAAGAAAATCCTCGAGTCCTTGGACTTGCCTCAAGAGTTGCATTTGGAATTCATCGTGCGCCACACTCAAGTACTCCGGCCATCGCCGGGGAGCTTGAATCCCTATCACGTCGGGATGAAAGTCTGGGAGGACATTGAAAAACGCTGGAACAACCCAACGCCCGAAGAAATCGAATGCTACGGACCGCGTACGAAGAGCGGCATGGACAAGTTATTCGAGGTACGCGAGGTGGAGCGCGATGCGTCGTTCTTGCGCCGTTATTTAACCGAGGAACTGATGCGCGAGCTGAACCTGTTCGAGTACACCTCGCGCGGCAACGAGCAGGTGGTCACCCGGGTTGCCGATGAAGACAACTGGCGCCAGATCAAGGACACTTTGATCCAAAATGTCGGCACCGGCACGATTCCCGTGATCAAGGTGGAGGATTGCGATTACAAGCAGAACCGCACGCTGCTGCTCAAGCATTTTCACGACGGCCGCGATCTCCAGCTCGAATACGCCGAAAAAACGTTAAAATACGTCCAGCAGCTGTGGGGTCATGACGTCGCGATGGAAACCGTCATCGAAAAAACCCCGACCTTTCTCTCCTTCTCAGATGATAAACTGTCGATCCGCAAATCCACATAGATCCCATCATTGAATCGTTGTCCCGCAAGCACCAAACGCCGAGTCGGATATTTTCCTGAACGTCGCGCTTAGTTACAGTTCTACTTGTGGCCTTTGCGCCCTTTGTGGTTACAATCTCCGTCGGTTGCCAAAGTCGCCGCGCCGTGCCAGTAAAATAAAAGCACCATGCCATCGAACAGTGATCTTGCCTCAATTGAACGGTTGATCACCAATCACCTGAACAGATCCGCCATAGCCGACAAATGGATCGCCGGCGTGATCGGCGACAGCCCGTCGCATTATTCCAAGAGTCCGGTCATGTGGAATGCCGCCTTTGACCGACTCGGGATGGACGCGATTTATTTACCGTTCGATGTCGAAGGCGGCAACGTTGGTCCGTTGCTAAAGGCGCTCCGAGCCATGCCGCGCTTCATGGGGATCAACGTCACAGTGCCGCACAAACTGCGGGTCATGGAATTTCTCGATCAGCTGGATCGCGACGCGGCGCGTATCGGAGCGGTCAACACCGTGGTCCGAGATAATCGGGGTAGGCTCTGCGGTTTTAACACCGACGGCGCCGGGTTCATCGACAGCCTGCTCTTACCGTCGCCCGGCAAGCGCGAACCCTTCGTCGACTCTCTCGACGGCATGAATGTGCTTGTACTCGGTTCCGGAGGATCGGCCCGCGCCGTCGCTTTTCATCTGAGCGATCACATAGGCGAAGGAAAACTGATCATCGCCAATCGCACGCGCGCTCACGCCGAGCAGCTCGCCGCCGAGATCGCCGCTGCCGGTTGTAGCGCGGTCGCCGTTGATGAAACAGGAATTTCTTTTTGGGCACCGCAGGTCGACCTGATCGTCAACAGCACCACCAAAGGCCAGGGCGGCGTGCGCAAATTGCCCGGCGGCCAGGCGACCCTGCTCGAACCGTATTCCGCTCTAGCCCCGGCTACTCCTCCCATGCTTGACGAGAGCATGACCGACTTCGATGCACGATGGCATGATGCCGCGAGCCAGGACATTGCCGCCAACAACCAGGCCTCCTTATCGCTCGCGCGCTTGATACCGCCGTCGACCCGCTTCTACGATTTGATTTACCACCCAGTCCAGACGGTGTTTATACGCCACGCTGAAAACACCGGCCATCGCGCCATGAACGGCAAGAGCATGATCATCCGCCAGGCGGTGCTCGCCTTCTGCAAACATGTCTGCAGGGCCAAGCTCGAGGAATTCGGCAAGAACCACGATCAAACTTTCGGCACGGTCACTGAGGTCATGTTCAGGATAGGTTGAATTCCCATGCACCCGAAGGCGCAGCGCAACCGCAACCTCCGACGCTAGCGCGGCTACGAGTTGAGTCACATTCTCGAAACGGCGATCTCCCGGCCGGTAACGAACTCCAACAGCGCCGTCCGGCCGTCGTCTACCACCCGGCGCGCTCGCTGCAGCGCCGGCACGATCGCTTCCGGCTCTTCCACTCGCTCGGACCAGCCGCCTAGGGATTTTGCCAGATCGGCATAGTTGCCGAGGATGTTCATGGTGCCGTAGCGCTCGTGCGACTCCTTCATCAGGTGCGTCTCGGCGGCCATGAAGTTATTGTTCAGCACAATGGTTAAAATCGGAATGTTATTGCGCACCGCCGTCTCGAAATCGAGGCCGGTCATGCCGAAAGCGGCATCGCCCATGAAGTTGACGCAAAACTTTTCCGGAGCAGCGAGTTTAGCCCCCATGATCAAACCGAGCCCTCCGCCGAGGGCGTGGGATTTGCCCCAACCCAGGTAACTGCGCGGCAACGGCGCTCGATAGAACGGAACGATTTGATTGCGCGGACTGCCGGAGTCATGGGTGACAATGAGGTCCTTTCGATCGAATAAATTCATGAACTCCCACATGACTCGATAAGGTGTCAGCGGTTTTTCACTTGAGGTCAGCTTCGGCATCCACTCTTTCAGCCATTCTTCTCTGACCTTCTTGATCTCCCCCGCGACGGCGCCTTCCGGGTCGCGCTTTTTGCCGCCCAAAATGTCTTTCGCCGCTTCGACAAACTGGCGCAAAACCAATTTCGCATCGCCGAGGATCGGATAATCACAGGCATATTGCTTGTTGATATCGCGCTCGTCGTTGGTCGCATGGATGATCACTTTACCCGGCGGGACCGGCGTCGCCGTGATGTTGTGCTTCGTCAGACTTGTGCCGATTGCGAGAATCACATCGGCCTTCTGCAGAAATACCTGAACCGTGCGCGGTAGAGTGCCCGCGCCGGTGCCGAGCGAAAGCGGATGGTGCTCGGGAAAGGCGCTTTTGCCTTCGAGCGGCGTTGATACCGGGAGTTGCGCCAGCTCGGCAAGCTCGATCAGTTCGTCACTCGCTTGCGCATACAAAACACCCTGCCCCGCGATGATCATCGGATGTTTTGCCTGCAACAATACTTGCGCCGCCTCCGCAACGTCGCGGGCGTCGGCGCCGCTGCTAGTCCGCTTGACCGGCTTGTAATCGAGGTCGGCGGAAAAATTTTCCACCGCCACATCAGCGGGTATTTCCACCATCACCGGCCCGGGACGGCCGAGTTTCAGATACGTGAAGGCCCGCCGCATAATCTCCGGGACTTGGTTGGCGAGAGTGATTTCCTCGAGCCATTTGGAAACGGGATCGTAGGCGCGCACGGAGCGGAAGAAATGAAACACCTGGGAACTGCCGCGCGGATGTCCGACCGGCAAACAGAGAACCGGCACCGAATCGGAGTATGCCGTCGCCACCCCGGCGAAAGCGTTCTCCGCTCCCGGTCCGGCCTGCATCGTAAACACGCCGATGCGCCGCCCGTCGGTAACTCGCGAGAAACCGTCGGCGATGCCGACGCCGACCCGCTCCTGCCGGCACACGATCGGTCTTATACCCGCAGTCGCCGCAGCTTCGATCAAGGGATTGGTCGGATAGCAGCTTAAAAACTCGACGCCTTCACGCTTGAGAATTTCGCAGATCGCATCGACAACTCTCATAAGACCCTCCCAGTGCGGCTGACCCCATGTCTCATAGCACCAATCGCTCCCCCTCGCCAGGCAAAAATTGGCCGGGGAGTTTCCTCTCGCAAAGCGGAAAGACGCAAAGCTTTTTTCAAGAAAAACTTTTTCCGCGCTTAGTCTCGGCGGCCTTGATAGACCCAACTTCTTTGTCGGTCGTCATTGCTTGTGGCCGTCGCGGTTCTTGAGCGAAGTCAAATAAGCGGTGAGATCGGCAAGCTGAGTGATTGTCAGGGTATCGTTGTAACTCGGCATCTTGGAATGGCCGTCGTCGCCGAGGTAACCTTTTTCCTTCGCATCGTGATCGATCACCGCGTTGGGGTTAATGATCGACTCGGCCAGATATTCCGCCGGATGCAAACCGGCCATCTGCGCCAGCTCAGGGCCCACATCGCCCTTCTCCCTGGCAATGTCGGGAAATTTTTCCCCCGCGATTTCATGACATTTATGGCATTCGGCCTCGATGAAGAGTTTCCGCCCTGCGGCGACGTTCCCTGCCGGCAACGTAAACTTCCAGTCCTTTGGCGTGCCGTGCACATGGGCGGCCTCGTGCGAGGACTTGGCTGGATCATCGGCGTGTTTACACGCGCAAACGACCGCGGCGAGAAAAATAACCGGCAAGCTAAATTTCCACATCATGCGCTCCCTCAGTTCTGGTGCGTTTGCTTACCCGTCGGTTTCTGCTCCGCTCGCTTTCATCGGTTTCATATTGGCCTTGACAATGCTGGCTGCAGACATAGTAGGTCGCCAGCGCGCCCTCCTGCCTTGCGGCGGCAGTAATCGGGGTCGACACTCATGCCGCTGATGGGGTCGATAGCCAGGGTCATCTCTTTGTTTCAAAGCGACTTAACCAGCTGACGCAAGCGCGGTTGCCCCATCATGGGAAAGGCACTACCCATAGGACGCACTCCACCCCCAATTTCGTTCAAGATGCCGCGCCGTGCCGCCTCTAACAATTTAATAGAGATCCTCGCGAGTAAGCGGTAGACCCTGCGGCTTGCCACGCGAGACCAAAATCTGATGCACTTCAAGTCTGCACTCGCGGAAGCCGGCTGAAAAGCCGCGCAGGTAGAGGCGCCACATTCGGACGAAGCGTTCGCCAAACTTGTCGCGGATCAACGGCACGGCCCGCTCGAAGCGCTCCGACCACGCATCCAGCGTCAAGCGATAATGCGGCGCCAAGTTTTCTACATCCCAAACATGAAACTCCCGCTCCGATAAATGCTTCAGCATTTCAGCGACAGTCGGAATATAGCCGCCGGGGAAGATATACTTTTCCACCCATCGGTTGATGGGTCCGTCCTGAGTGCCGGTAATCAAGTGCAGCAGGGCCAGGCCGCCCGGACGGAGCATGGTTTTTACGTCTTCGACAAATTCCCCTAAGTGCGCTTTGCCGACGTGTTCGATCATGCCAATGCTGACGATCTTATCGAATTGTCTCCCCTCCCGGGCCAACGTGCGATAATCGACCAGCCGCACCATCGCCCGGTCCCACAGCCCGCGCGCCTCGATGGCCGCCCTCGCGCCAGCGTTTTGTTCGTTGCTGAGCGTGATGCCGAGAGCCTGGACGCCGAAACGTTCGGCGGCCTCCATCACTAGCGCGCCCCAGCCGCAGCCGACGTCGAGTAACGACTCGCCCGGTTCGAGACGGAGCTTTGCGAGCGAATGCTGCACCTTCTGCTGTTGCGCCCGCTCGAGCGGATCGGAAGCGTGGCGGAAATATGCGCACGAGTAGGTAAGCGAATCGTCAAGCCAGAGGCTGAAAAAATCATTGCCGAGGTCGTAGTGGTGTTCAATATCCAGTTTCTGGCGCGCGAGAGAGCGAGCGCCCCCCGCCCTACGGAGAACCGTTCTTGTAAGACCCCCGGGCATCGTGTTGCCGGACAATACACCACTCCGCAGCGCGACGGCGACCAGATCCGCGAGGTCACCCTCTACATCGAGCTGTCCGTTCATATAGGCTTCGCCCAAGCTCACGGACAAGTCGCCGCTCCAAAGGTTGAAAACATCGTCGGCGCGAAACGAAACGGTGAACCGCGCTGCTCCTTCGCCGTACTGGTCCACCGAACCGTCCGCGTAGACAACTTTGAAGGGCTCTCCGCGCATTTCTTTGAACAGTCCCTGCAATGCTCGTCCGGTTAATTTCCGAATAGCCTTCATGGTGTCCTCCTCCATTGCTCCGTAGTGTCGGAAAAGCCCGGCCTAATCCCAACCGCTTCATACCCTATCGTTCATCGCGCGACGCATCGAGCTGCCGAATAGATGATCTCTTGGTTCCACTGTAGCAGTCTAAGCTAATGTCGGAAATGATCTTTTTCCGCTTCGTCGTGATTTAACCCGAAGCTCCGGTTTGGTCAAATCGATTCGGTCGCACTGAAGTTCCTGCTCGCTCGCGGGGAGCGCTGCCTTGTCGGCAGAAGAAGGAAGTAAACCGTAGTTTTGATCCAAACAAACGGGCTGCCAACAGCAGGAACCAGCGCAGCGCTTCTCGCGCCGATCGATAGCGAATGCCGGACAGGATGGGAGAAAAAAGGCCGGGGAGTTGTTCAAGCAACCCGGGCACGCGCGGGGCGGAGCGCTAATAGGGCAAGCCCAAGCACCATCAACACGGCGCTAAACCACTGCGCCTCGCTCAAGCCGAGAGCGACCGCGGGATTGATGCGCCAGAACTCAACGACGAAGCGCGACAGCCCGGCGAAGATCAAATAGAGCCAGGCGAGCGTCCCGGGCGCGAAATTCTTTTTTCTGAGCCCCCAGAGAATCGCGAACGCGAGCACGCCCTGCAGAAACTCGTAGACCGGCGTAGGATGCACCCGCACACCCGGGGCGTAAGGAATACCGGTGTTGGGATCGGCCCAACCGACAATGGCATTGGTGTAAGCAACACCCCAAGGAACGTCGGTAACCGTACCCCAATCACCGTCGCCGGCAACGTGGCAGCCCAGACGGCCCACACCATAGGCCAACGCCAAGGCAGGAGCGGCAATATCGAAGCCCACCAGAATCGGGATGCGATTTTTTTTTAGCACCCACCAGCCCGCCGCCGCGCCCCCGAAAAAGCCGCCGTACCAGGTAAAGCCTGCGCCGGTAAAAATATATCGCCACGGCTGGGCAAGAAACCCCTGCCACTCCTCTGCGATAAACAACAGGCGCGCCCCCAAAAGACCGCCGATAGCGGTGGCAAACACGATTGTCGAGGCCAGTTCGGGATTATACTTGTAGCGCTTCAGCTCGAGGCCGAGAATCCAACCTGCCGTTATGGCGGCGAGCGCCATTAGCGCGCCAAAGCTGTAAACGGTCAAAGGGCCGAATTGAAAAAGTATCGGATACATGGCGCGGCGAAATTGCCTAGAAACTAACAAATAGCGCGCGGAAATCCAGTCTCATTGGGTGGTTTCGACCGAGTACACGATGTCGAGATTTACCGATCTCCCCTCGTTCAGTTCGAGACGTTGGGTGCGATAACCCAAGCGCTCATGGAAGACCTGCAGCTCGTAAGATCCGGGCCGGATGCGTTCGACGGAAAATAATCCGGTCTCGTCGCTCTGCGCGTAAAAGGGACTGTCGGTGATTACGATGATGGCGCTCATCCAGGTATGAAGCACGTCGCAGTCGACTTTAACTACACCCGCGCGGCCGAGTCGTTTCGTCACCGTACGCCACCTGGGCAAGCCGACATTGAACAAGGTTTCGCCGTCCAAACGCGCGTGGACGGTATGCAAAATCGCGTCGCTGTTCTTGAGCAGCAACTCGCTTCCGACTGGGGCCACCTGCACATGGGGAACGAAAGCGCAGCGTAGATTGTCGAGGACGATCCGTTTAGGTTCGGCGGCCACCCCCCGGGCGAGCGGGCGAAGAATCACGACTGCATTCTTTAGGCCGCGGTCACGGCCAATGAGCAGCGTTTCGTTGGCAACCTGCAAACCGCAGAAATCACGATTTTTGAAGACCGGCAACGCCGCGGGAGCGCGGTAATCGCCCGCCACACTAACGCGCCCGCTCACTCGGGCGGTCGCCTGAACGAAAATTTCTCCGCTGGGACTAGCCGGTGATTGCACTAACGAAAGCAATAGGAAGCCGGCAAGAAAACCGGTCTCTCGTCGGCGCATCGAAAACAATCGTTCGCGGGGTGGCATTGCGACGCTTAGCCTAACACCGCTCGATCATTGTCACCAGCTATTTTCTCTGTTAACAGTGTTTCGCCGCAAGATGGAGAAAAGCTTCGTCGAGTGCGTCGTTAGTAAACGGTCATGCGCGCGGTCATTCAACGAGTGAGCGAAGCGAGGGTCTGCGTCGACACTACAATGATAGGTCAGATCGGTGCGGGGCTGTGCATTCTCTTGGGTGTCGGCGTAACCGACGACGAAAAAAACGCCGCTGCACTCGCCGACAAAATCGCCAAATTGCGCATCTTCGATGACCCGTCGGGTAAGATGAATCGTTCGGTCCGGGACTTCGGCGGCGAGATGCTGGTGGTCTCTCAATTCACCCTCTGCGCGGACTGCCGAAAAGGCAACCGGCCCTCATTTACTCAAGCGGCGGCGCCAGCGGATGCGGAACGGCTCTATTTGCATTTCACGCAATCTCTGCGCGCCCACGGATTGAGAGTCGCCACCGGTCGTTTTCAGGCCCACATGCGGTTGGCCCTGGTAAACGATGGTCCGGTCACGATCGTGCTCGATGGATGAGGAAGAACGGAGCGATGGAGGTTTTAGAAAACGGGGATCACTCCTCCACCCGATGAAAGCTGGCCTAACATAATCGAACTTGCCTCAAAATGTTGGCAGCGGCTTGGAGCGAGGCTTTCGCCTGTTCGGATATTGGAATTGAATCGATCGATCCAGATGCATGTCGTCCTGTATGAACCGGAAATTCCTCCCAATACCGGCAGCGTAGCACGCTTGTGCGCCGCGACCTTGACTCCGCTACACCTGATCGAGCCGCTCGGTTTCAAAATCGATGATAGGCACCTCAAGCGGGCGGGGCTCGATTACTGGGAGTTCGTCGATCTGCACGTACACAAATCCTGGGACGATTTCACGCGCAAACTGCCGGCCGCCAGACTCCTCTATTTCAGCAAGAAGGCCGCAACCTCCTATACCCGCGTGAATTACCAGGACGACGATTATCTGGTGTTTGGACCGGAAACCCGCGGCCTGCCGCCGGATTTGCTCGCCGCCAATGCGCAGCGTTCGTTTCGCATTCCGATGATGGGACCGGGAGTTCGCAGCTTAAATCTCTCCAATGCGGTGTCGATCGTTTTATATGAGGGGCTGCGGCAACTGGGAAAAGTGTAGTCCTTGGAGGGGCCTTGACGGTAGAGGACTTTATGGTTAATTATCGGCACAAATTAAGCATTTTAGGGGGATTTGCCTATATGAGGACTGGGGCTATGCCGATCCGATGGCGATTGTCTGCCTGCGCATTCGCGTTATTTTTCGCCTCGGTCAACTTCGCGGGTAAGGGATTGGCTGGTGAACCTCCGCCCCCCCCTCCCCCTGGCGTGACTTTTAATCTGATTATCCCATTTCAAGATTTGACCGTGGGCCAGGGTCAAGAAGCGACGATGGATGCGGAAGTCGTCAACCGAACCAAGGAACCGATCGAAGTGACGCTTGGAATCGAAGGCATCCCCAGCGGCTGGGATATCAACTTCAATTCACGCTATCCAAGTTTTCCGGTCCGCTCGGTGATGGTTGCCGGCGGTGACCAGACCTCCAATAAATCGACGACTTTGGAGTTAAAAGCGAAGGTGCCGGAAAACGCCAAACCGGCGACCTACACAATTAAGGTTACAGCCAAAGATGCCAGGGGAAACACGCAGTATACTGAAACCATCAACTATCGCGTGAGTTCCAAGAAGGTTGAAACAGGCGGCCTCAAATTGACCAGCCAATACCCGGTGCTGACAACGGGTCCGGGCCAGACGCTAAAATTTACTATCGATCTCAAAAACGAGACCAACAAAGCGTTGCCGACTTCGCTGATCGCGCAGCCGCCGCAGGGCTGGGCCGTGCGCTTCAAGCCGCAGTTTGGGGATCAACAGATCTCGTCGATTCAACTCAAAGAGAACGGTTCGGAAACGCTCAGCGTCGAAATAGATCCGCCCGCGACCGCGGACGCAAAAGAATATCCCGTCACGATTCAAGCGCGCGCCGGCGCCTTTGAAGCTTCCACCAGCGTCAAAGTCTCGCTCAAGGGCATCGCCGATTTGAAAATGGGTTCGCTTGCCGGGACGCTCAATGCCGCGCTCACCGCAGGCAACAAGACCCCGATCGATTTTGTCGTCGGCAATGCCGGGACCGCACCCATTCGCAATCTCAATTTTGTCACCAAAAAACCGAGCGATAAGTGGAGCGTGGAATTCAAGCCGGACAAAATCGATGCGCTCGGGCCCGGTGAAGTCCGCCAGATCAAAATGGAAATTCTCGCGCCGGAGCGAACTATTGCCGGCGATTATCTGATGACGCTTACCGCCAATTCCGCCGACGCCAACAAATCGGTCGAATTTCGCGTCACCGTCTCGACACCGACGATCTGGGGATGGATCGGTTTCGGCATTGTCGGTTTGGTCGTCATCGGTTTAGCCGTCGTATTCTTCCGCTTGGGCCGGCGATGAGCGCGGTTGTCGAAACCCAAAACCTGACCAAACGTTACCGCGAGAAACTCGCGGTCAATGCGCTCAATTTGACCGTCGAGCAAGGAGAAATATTCGGCTTTCTCGGACCCAATGGCGCCGGCAAAACCACCACCATTCTGATGCTTCTCGGTCTGACGGAGCCGACCTCGGGACACGTGCGCGTCTGCGGTTTCGATCCAACGCACCAGTCGCTGGAAGTCAAAAAACGCGTCGGCTATTTGCCGGAAAACCCCGGCTTCTACGACGACATCAGCGCCCGCGAGAATCTGCTTTACATGGCGCGTTTGAACCGCATCCCTGAGGACGAAGCGCGCCGCCGCACGGCCCAGGTTTTGGACCAAGTGCAATTGGCCGATGACAGCCGGCGCTGGGTGCGAGAGTTCTCCCGCGGCATGAAACAGCGCCTCGGCATTGCCGAAGTGCTGGTGAAAAATCCCCAGGCGATCATTCTCGATGAACCCACTCTCGGTATCGATCCCGACGGCGCGATCCGGATTCTTGAGCTGATCAAGAATCTCAATCGCGAACACGGCCTCACGGTCATGCTGTCTTCTCACCAGCTTCAGCAGGTGCAACAGATCTGCAACCGCGTCGGCATCATCGTCAAAGGCAAACTGATCGTGCAGGGCGAGATGGACGCGCTTGGCAAGGCCATCTTGAAAGGCCGCAATTGGAATTTTCTGCTCGAAGTAAGCGGCAACAGCAACGGGCTCGATCGTGATCTCCAGAGCATCAAAGGCGTCGAAGAGATCGAAACACGTCCGCACGGCTGGTTCCTACGCTGTACGGCTGATGTACGCCCGGAGGTGGTCTCGATGGTGAATCGGCGCGGGCTTGGACTCCTACAGCTGCGCTCCGAGGATCCCACGCTCGAAGAGATCTATCTAAAGT